>Ga0335081_10000118_pt1 | contig 157375 bp, 142 predicted proteins | sample Lox_Sample_35_FD_206713 | JGI IMG/M metagenome (GOLD analysis project Ga0335081, IMG submission 206713) | Soil microbial communities from Loxahatchee National Wildlife Refuge, Florida, United States - Lox_Sample_3.5 | ecosystem: Environmental > Terrestrial > Soil > Wetlands | place: USA... | reverse complement strand
CGCACGGGACTTTGCACGCGCGCAAATGATGCCGCATGCGCGCGCATGGGACGAGGGCGAAATATTTCCGGTTGCGGCCCTGCGCAAGGCGGCGGCGCTCGGTTTCGGCGGCATCTATGTCAAGGACGACGTCGGCGGGTCGGCACTGTCGCGGCTCGACGCCACCATCATCTTCGAGGAGTTGGCGCAAGGCTGCACATCCACGGCGGCCTACATTTCGATCCACAACATGGTGGCGTGGATGATCGATGCCTTTGGCAGCGAACCGCTGCGGCGGAAATTCGTACCCAAGCTGTGCACGATGGAGCAGTTCGGGAGCTACTGCCTGACCGAACCTGAGTCCGGGTCGGACGCGGCGAGTCTCAAAACGCGCGCACGGCGCGACGGCGACCATTATGTGCTGGATGGCACGAAGGCATTCATTTCCGGCGGCGGTGTCTCGGATGTTTATGTCGTCATGGCGCGTACGGGCGAGCCAGGACCGAAAGGTATTTCATGTCTGGTGGTGGAAAAGGGCACGCCGGGGCTCTCGTTCGGCGCATTGGAAAAAAAGCTCGGCTGGAAATCGCAGCCGACCGCAATGGTGAATTTCGAAAACTGCCGGGTGCCGGCGGCGAATTTGGTCGGCAAGGAGGGTGAGGGTTTCAAGATCGCCATGGCCGGGCTCGATGGCGGACGGCTCAACATCGCGGCGTGCTCGATCGGCGGCGCGCAGTTCTGCCTCGACCGCACGATCGTATACATGCGCGAACGCAAGCAATTCGATACGCGGCTGTCGGACTTTCAGGCGCTGCGGTTTCGCATCGCCGACTATGCGACCGAATTGGAGGCGGCGCGGCTGATGGTTCGGCGCGCGGCGGTCGCGGTGGGGGAGCGCGCGCCGGGTGCGACACGGCTTGCGGCGATGGCGAAGCTGCTGGCGACCGACATCGGCTTCGAGGTGGTCAACGGCTGCCTGCAATTGCACGGCGGTTACGGCTATCTGCGCGATCATCCGATCGAGCGCGTGCTGCGCGACGTGCGCGTGCACCAGATCCTCGAAGGCACCAACGAGGTGATGCGGCTGATCGTGAGCCGCGATTTGTTGGAGAATTGAACGCAATGTCGGACGCGGCTGAAATCCTGTTCGAGCGCCGCGGCACCGCAGGGCTGATCACGCTCAATCGGCCGAAGGCGCTCAATGCGGTGACGCCGAACATGGTGCGGCTGCTCAGATCGCAGCTCGACACGTGGGCGCGCGATCCTTCGGTGACACGGGTGGTGATAACCGCGGCCGGCGAGCGTGCATTCTCGGCCGGCGGCGACATCCGAGCGCTCTATGAGCTTGGCCGCGCCGGGCGGTACGATGAAATGCTCATGTTTTGGCGCGAGGAATACGCGCTCAATGCGTTGATCAAACGCTATCCGAAGCCTTATGTGGCGCTGATCGACGGAATCGTGATGGGGGGCGGCGTCGGCGTTTCGATTCACGGTTCGCATCGCGTTGCCGGCGATCGGTTCCGGTTCGCCATGCCGGAGGTGGGGATCGGTTTTTTTCCCGATGTGGGTGCCACGTGGTTTCTGCCACGGCTGGCGGGCGAGCTCGGCACCTATGTCGCGCTGACGGGGGAACGGCTCGGCGCCGCGGACGGGATGGTTGGAAAAGTCGCGACCCATCGCGTCGCCTCGGCGAAGTTTCCGGAATTGCGCGATGCGCTGTGCAGTGCGGTGCCGGTAGACGCATTGCTCAACGCGTTCGCGCAGGCCGTTGCTGCAGCGCCGATCTCCGTTCATGCAGGCGCAATCGCGCGGCTATTTTCCGGACGCGAGGTGGAAGAGATTTTGTCCACCCTCGATCGCGACGAAGACCCGTTCGCTGCGACGTGTGCCGCAACAATTCGGCAAAAATCGCCGACCAGCCTGAAATTGGCCCTGGCACAAGTGCGTGCGGGCGGCAGCATGACATTTGACGAGTGCATGCGAACGGAATTCCATATAGTTTCGCGCATCATTCACGCTCACGATTTCTACGAGGGGGTACGTGCCGTGATTGTCGAGAAGGACAATGCACCGAATTGGCGCCCTGCGCGGCTGGCCGAGGTCACGAGCGCCGACATCGCGCATTATTTTGCTCCCGTCGCCGAAGAGCTGGTGCTGCCGTGAGCGATCCGCTCATCACCCATCCGGTGCGCACGCTCGAGCCGGTGCAGCCGGAGGAGCAGCAGACGACCGAAAAGCACTGGACCGTTCTGCTCGTCGTGTTCCTGCGGATCATGGCGGGCCTGTCGCTGCTCAAGGGGCTTTATCATTGGGCGCTGGTGTGCAGCATCATCACAGGGCCGCTGGGCGGGTTTGAAGCAAACACCATGGCGTGGCAGGCCACCACGGTGTTCTTCGCAGTCATCGATCTCGTGGCAGCGGTCGGATTGTGGCTGATTGCGGCTTGGGGCGCGGTGGTATGGCTCACTGCGGCGATCTCGATGGCCGCCGTGGAGGTATTTTTCCCGCAAGTCTATGGCGGGCGAATCTGGATCGTCGTGGTCGAAGGCGTGCTGTTGGTGACGTATCTTGCCCTCGCTATACTTTCGGCACGCGAACACCCGCAATGACGATGAGTTGGAAAAATAATTCGCCGCAATGCGGTGACTGAACGCGGCGGGAGGAAACATGGCACGGATCGGATTCATCGGGCTCGGAAACATGGGCCTGCCGATGGCGCTCAATTTGCTCAAGGCCGGACACGCGGTGAGGGGTTTCGATGTCAGCAAGGCGCAGGTCGACAAGCTTGCAGCCGGCGGCGGCACTCCGGCGACGAATGTTGCAGCGGCCTCGACCGGCGCAGACGTCGTCATCACCATGCTGCCCGCGGGTCAACAGGTGGATGAAGTCTACCGCGGCGACAAAGGTGTGCTGTCCGTTGCAGGGTCGGGCGCGCTGCTGATTGATTCCTCCACCATCGATGTGCAAACGGCCCGTACGGTTGCGGCGGCAGCGGAAAAACAGGGCCTTGCCATGCTCGATGCGCCGGTATCCGGCGGCGTCGGCGGGGCGACCGCGGGAACACTCACGTTCATGGTCGGCGGCGGCGCGGATGCGTTCGCGCGCGCCAAGCCGATCCTCGAAGCCATGGGTAAGACCATCGTGCACGCGGGCGGGGCGGGAAACGGCCAAGCGGCGAAAATCTGCAACAACATGATCCTCGGTGTATCGATGATTGCGGTGTCGGAAGCGTTCGTGCTGGCGGAGACGCTCGGCCTCGACGCGCAAAAGCTGTTCGATATTTCTTCGAAGTCCTCGGGGCAATGCTGGTCGCTCACGAACTACTGTCCGGTGCCGGGCCCGGTGCCGAGTGCGCCGTCGAACCGCGACTATCAGGCGGGCTTTACGGCGGCGATGATGCTCAAGGATCTGAAACTGTCGCAGGAGGCTGCGCAGGCGGGTAGAGCCGCGACGCGGCTCGGCGCCGAGGCTACCGCGATTTACGACCGCTACGTCGGGAGCGGAAATGCGGGTAAGGATTTTTCCGGAATAGTCCGGTTTGTGCGCGGCAAGTAGCGGCAAGTAGACGTCTCTTCAATCGTGCGCAGACTATTAGGGAAAACGCACAGTAAAGAAATTGGTGCGGATTGAATCATCATTAAATGATTCACGATCGCGGATAAATCTAATCTTTATTCTACTATTTAAGGTGATCTTAGAGCATTGGACCTATGGTTTTCCGCGAACGGGGCGAGGAACAGGGCTCGTCGCCGGGTAGAACAACATGGGAAGGCGTCAATATGAAGACTGCCGTTAAGCAGGTCGAGCCGGCTGATCGCCAGGTCCGTATCGACCATATCGCGCCGCTCTATCTCGATGCCTTGACATTGGTGGAGCGGCTACACCGTCGTTTGCTCGACGTCATCAAAGACGAATTCGATCGCCGCGGTCGCGCCGACATCAATTCAGTGCAGGCGCTGTTGCTCTACAACATCGGCGACAAGGAACTGACGGCCGGTGAGCTGCGCACGCGCGGCTATTATCTCGGTTCGAACGTTTCGTACAACCTCAAGAAGCTGGTCGAGATGGGCTTCCTCGATCACCAGCGCTCGCGCGTCGATCGCCGCTCGGTGCGCATCAAGCTGACGCAGAAGGGCGAAGAGGTGCGCGCGATCGTTGATGCGCTCTATCAGAAGCACGTGCGTACGGTGGAGCAGGTTGGCGGCATCAGCGCCGACGAATTCACGACGCTGAACAAGTCGCTGCACCGGCTCGAGCGGTTCTGGACCGACCAGATCCTCTATCGGCTCTGATAGGGCGACGCTGTTAACGCAATTGTAACCCCGGCCGGGAAACCTCGGCCGGGGTTTTGATTTTTCCGGTGGCCATAATGTCGCCCCGGCGCCTCAATAGGTTGTGGGTCTGGGGGTCAATCCAAGCTTGCGAGCGGCCTTCGGGTGCGTTCTGGTGCGGTTCAGATCGGGCTTTGCGGATTCGGAAAGCGGAATGATTAAGCGGAATGATTAAGCGACACGATCAAATAGGGCGGGGGATCAGCCGCCGTCATTTCCTGCGGCGACTTGCCAAAACCTCGGCCCTGGCCGGTGCGGGCGCGCTCGCAGCGCGGCTCGCGGCCGCCCAAGATGCGACGCTGCAATCGCTGATCGAGCAAAACCAACGCGGCGGCGAATTCGAGCTCGGTTTCGACTCCGCCTCGCGCACGATCCCCATGCCGAAGGCCGCGTTGCCGACGCTTTCCCCGCTGACGGCGCAGACAACGGATCATGCGATCCGCCAATACGAAGGGATCGTGGCCGGCGGCGGCTGGCCAACGGTACCGGTGGGCGATCGCATGCGGCTCGGTAACCGGTTACCGGCGGTAATCACGCTGCGGCAACGGCTGGCTGTGGCCGGCGATCTCGGCAACAGCGTCGGGGTCTCGGACATCTACGATTCCTACGTCGAGGCGGCCGTGCGCCGCTTCCAGGCGCGACATGGCCTTGCAATCGACGGCATCATGCGCGAGCAGACGTTCGCCGCGATGAATATCCCCGCGCCGGTGCGGCTCGCGCAGTTGCGGAACAACGCTGCTCGATTGCGCAGTCTCAGCATGCACCTCGGCAATCGGTTCGTGGTCTGCAATATTCCGGCGGCGCAGGTGGAAGCGGTTGAAAACGGCGTCGCGGTCTCACGTCATACCGCGGTGGTCGGCAAGCCCGACCGGCCTTCGCCCGACATCAACAGCAAGATCGTCGAGATCAACTTCAATCCCTATTGGACCGTGCCGGTCTCGATCGTGCGGCGCGATCTCATTCCGAAAATGCAGGAAGCGCCCGATTATCTCACCAGCAACCGCATCCGCATCTTCGATCCGCGTGGCAATGAGCTGACGCCGTCGCAGATCAATTGGTACTCGGAAGAGGCGACGAATTACCAGTTCAAGCAGGATCCCGGCGACTTCAATTCGCTCGGCTCGATCCGCATCAATTTCCCGAACAAGGACGGCGTGTACATGCACGATACGCCGTTCAAGAATTTGTTCGGTGAGGATTTCCGGTTTCATTCCTCCGGCTGTATCCGCGTGCAAAACGTGCGCGATCTCGTCAACTGGCTTCTGATCGAGACCCCGGGCTGGTCGCGGCAACAGATCGATGCGGTGATCAAAAGCGGCGAGCGGATCGATGCAAAGGTCGCCAAACCGGTGCCGCTCTATTGGATCTACGTCACGGCCTGGGCGACACCGGATGGGATCGTGCAGTTCCGCGACGACATCTACAATCGCGATGGGCTTGCTTCGATCGCGGGCGCGCGGGGCTAGCGCACAGGGCCTATCCCTAGATATTGCGGTCCCGGTCCGGCGGTACTGCCAGACTTGGCGGGTTATCCCCGATATGCTAGCGACGTGCCTCTGGAGCGCGCGATGTCCGCCACTGAACATTCAGTAAAAGCAGAGACGAGCGGGGTCTTTTCGGCCTCGCTCAAGCAATCCGACCCGGAGGTCGCGGAAGCGATCCGGCTGGAGCTTGGCCGTCAGCGCGATGAGATCGAACTGATCGCGTCGGAAAACATCGTCAGCCGCGCTGTGCTCGAAGCGCAGGGCTCGGTGCTCACCAACAAATATGCCGAAGGATTGCCGGGCAAACGCTATTACGGTGGCTGCCAGTACGTGGATATCGTAGAGACACTGGCGATCGAGCGGGTGAAGAAGCTGTTCGGTTGCGGGTTTGCCAATGTGCAGCCGCATTCCGGCGCGTCGGCCAATGCGGCGGCCTTCATGGCGCTGATGCAGCCGGGCGATACGTTCCTTGGGCTCAATCTCGCTGCCGGCGGACATCTGACCCACGGCTCGCCCGTGAACATGTCGGGCAAATGGTTCAGGCCGGTGCCGTATGGCGTACGGCGCGACGACCATCGCATCGACATGGACGAGGTCGCCAAGCTCGCGCGCGAGCATAGGCCGAAGGTCATCATCACCGGCGGCTCGGCCTATCCGCGCATCATCGACTTCCGCCGCTTCCGCGAGATTGCCGACAGTATCGGCGCCTATCTGACGGTGGACATGGCGCATTTCGCAGGCCTGGTGGCAGGCGGGGTACATCCGAGCCCGTTCCCGCAGGCCCATGTGGTCACCTCGACCACCCACAAGACGCTGCGCGGGCCGCGTGGCGGGTTCCTGCTGACCAACGACGAGGAACTGGCCAAGAAGATCAATTCGGCGGTGTTCCCGGGCCTGCAGGGCGGGCCGCTCATGCACGTGATCGCAGCCAAGGCGGTGGCCTTCGGCGAAGCGCTGCAACCCTCCTTCAAGCTTTACGCGAAGAACATCGTAGAGAACGCGAAAGCCTTGGCCGAAACCCTTAAATCTAAAGGATTAGACATCGTCTCGGGGGGTACCGATACGCACCTGATGCTGGTCGACCTCAGGCCCAAGCGATTGACCGGCAAAGTGGCCGAGGCGGCGCTCGGGCGGGCCCACATCACCTGCAACAAGAACGGCATTCCGTTCGACCCCGAGAAACCGACGATCACCTCGGGCGTGCGCCTTGGCACGCCGGCCGGCACAACGCGGGGCTTCGGCATCGCGGAATTCCGCCAGGTGGGCGAGCTGATCGTCGAGGTTCTTGATGTGCTTTCGCAGAAGCAGGCTGAGGCGGATGCTGGGGTTGAGGCCGCGGTACGCGCGAAGGTCAAGCAACTGATTTCACGGTTTCCGATCTACCAGGATTGAGAGCGGATGCGCTGTCCGAGCTGCGGCAGTCTCGATACCCAAGTGAAGGATTCCAGGCCGACCGAGGATTCGGCCGCAATCCGGCGCCGCCGCGTGTGTCTGACGTGCAATTTCCGCTTCACCACGTTCGAGCGCGTGCAGCTGCGCGAACTCACCGTGATCAAGCGCAATGGCCGTCGTGTGCCGTTCGACCGCGACAAGCTGCTGCGCTCGCTGCAGATCGCGTTGCGCAAGCGGCCGATCGAGCCGGAAAAGATCGAGCAGATGGTGTCGAAAATCGTACGCGAGCTCGAAAGCCAGGGCGAGAGCGAGATTTCCTCGGAAACCATCGGCGAGATGGTGATGGAACACCTGCGCGCGCTCGATGACGTAGCCTATGTGCGCTTTGCCTCGGTCTATCGCAATTTCCGCGAGCCGAAGGATTTTGAGACGGCGCTGGCTGAACTATCCGGCGAGGACGAGTCTAAACCGACTGCAGCCGCGCGAAAATGAGCCTCGCTCCGGCAATTTCCGCTGCCGCTCCCGACCCGGCGCAAGATCGGCGTTTCATGCAGTTAGCGCTGACACTCGGCCGGCGCGGGCTCGGCAATGCCTGGCCCAACCCGGCAGTGGGCGCGGTGGTGGTCAAGGACGGCGTCATCCTCGGCCGTGGCTGGACGCAAAAGGGCGGCCGTCCGCATGCGGAGACAGAGGCCCTCAAGGCTGCCGGCAAGGCGGCGCGCGGCGCGACGCTCTATGTGACGCTCGAACCGTGCTCGCATCAGGGCCAGACGCCGCCGTGCACCGACGCCATCATCCGTGCCGGGATCGCGCGAGTAGTGTCGGCGATGGAAGACCCCAATCCGCAAGTGGCCGGGCAGGGGCATGAGCGCCTGCGAGCAAAGGGGATTGCCGTCGAAGTCGGGCTCGGCGGCGAGGAGGCACGGCGCGCGCATGTCGGGCATATCCGGCGCATCCGCGATGGCCGTCCGCATGTGCTGCTCAAGCTCGCGCTTTCCGCTGACGGCAAGGTTGGGGCTGCGGGGCGCAAGCCGGTGGCCATCACGGCCGAGGACGCGCGCCAGCAGGTTTCACTTTTACGCGCAAAGTACGACGCCATTCTGGTCGGTCTCGGTACTGTCCTGTCCGATAATCCGTCGCTGACCTGCCGCTTGCCGGGAATGCTCGATCATTCGCCCGTGCGTGTGGTGCTCGACGCGCAATTGCGCGTGCCGCTGCCGTTCAGCATGGTGGCGACCGCGCGCGAAACACCGACCTGGATTTTTTGTGCGTCGGGGGCTTCCGCCATCGCCGAACAGGTGCTGCGCGAGAAAAATGTCGAGGTGTTGCGGGTTGACGCGAAAGACGGCCGGCTCGACTTGGCGCAGGTGCTGAAGACGCTCGCGGAGCGCGGTATCACGCGACTGATGGTCGAGGGCGGGCCCACGGTGGCGGCGTCTTTCGTGAAGGCCGATCTCGTGGACGAGGCGATCTTGTTGCGCTCGCCCAAAGCCATTCCTGACGGCATCGACGCGCTCGAAGGCCTGCCGCTGGCGGCGCTAACGCAGGCCATGAAATCCGTCGGGACCGAGCAGGTCGGCGTCGATACGATGGAACAATTCGAGCGCGCGTAACGATGTTCACCGGCATCACAACCGACGTCGGCGAGGTGGTCGCGGTGGGACCGCGCGGGCAAGGATTGCAACGGCTCAAGATCGCCTGCGGTTTCAAGCGTTCGACGATCGCGCTCGGTGCGTCGATCGCCTGCTCGGGCGTGTGCCTCACCGTGGTCGAAACGGGCGAGGACAAAGGCCGCACGTGGTTCGCCGTCGATACGGCAGCCGAAACGATGAAAGTCACGACCGCCGGCCGATGGAAACCGGGGACGCGTCTCAATCTCGAACGGTCGCTGAAGCTCGGCGACGAACTCGGCGGTCATCTGGTAGCGGGCCACGTGGACGGCATCGCAGAAGTGACCGCGCGGGACAACATGACCGACATGGCGCGCTTGACGCTGCGCGTTCCCAAACCGCTCATGCGTTTTATTGCGCCGAAGGGATCGGTCGCGCTCGATGGTGTTTCGCTTACGGTGAACGAGGTCATGGCCGACACTTTCTCCGTTCTCATCATCCCGCATACGCTGGCGGTAACGACGTTCGGCGCGCTGAAGGTTGGCGAAACAGTGAACATCGAAATCGATCAACTGGCGCGCTATGCGGCGCGGCTCACCGAGACGCGCTAAATCGATCAATGGCGCCCTTGCGGGGGGAGGGAGGCCCTTGCTACTGACGCGGCGAATGGAGTGTGTTCATGGCCAAGCCGCAGCGCGCTAAGTCGACCAAAATCAAGCCAAAGAAGGGCAAGGGCGCGCGCATCCTCGTGGTGGAGTCGCGCTTCTACGAGGATATTTCGGACGAATTGCTTGATGGCGCAAAACGCGTGCTGGACGCCGCGGATGCGGACTGGGACCGGATCAGCGTTCCGGGGTCGCTCGAAATTCCCGCCGCCATCCAGATCGCGCTCGACGCCGCCGAGAAGGCGCGCAAGCCTTATGATGGCGTAGTCGCGCTCGGTTGCGTGGTGCAGGGTGAAACGTTCCATTTCGACATCGTGGCGATGCAGTCGGCGCGCGCCCTCGTCGACATTTCGATGCAGCGTCTAGTGCCGATCGGCAACGGCATTCTCACCGTCGACCATATGGAGCAGGCCTGGGCGCGGGCGCGCTTAGGCGAAGGCGACAAGGGCGGCGATGCCGCCCGCGCTGCCCTTGCGTTGGTCGAGATCAAGCGGCAACGCGCCAAACGGTAGGATCATGGCGAAGGCGATCGCACCGAAGGACGGCCGCCGCGCCAGTCGCCGCGGGGCTGCGCGGCTTGCGGCCGTGCAGGCGCTCTACCAGATGGACCTTGCAGCGACCACGCTGCCGGACATTCTCGCCGAGTTCGAAAAGCACTGGATCGGACGCGAGGTCGAGGGCGAGCAATATCTTCCGGCAGAGGCGGCATTCTTTCGCGAAGTGGTCAGCGGCGTGGTGGCCGAGCAGCGCAAGCTCGATCCGCTGATCGATGCGGCGCTGGCGCAGGGGTGGCCGCTCAAGCGCATCGAGGCCGTGCTGCGCGCGATCCTGCGGGCGGGGGCCTATGAGCTCGACCACCGCCGCGACGTGCCGGCGCGCGTCGTCGTGTCGGAATATGTCGACGTCGCGCACGCCTTTGTCGATGGCGAAGAGACCGGTATGGTCAACGCGGTGCTCGATCAACTGGCGCGGCAAATCCGTGCCGACGAGTTCGTGAAATCATGAAGCGGCCCTCCGCATGTCAGTCCGGCGAGGATCGGCTGATCGCGCGCTATTTCAAACCGCTCGCGCGCCACCCCGGCGCGTACGGATTGACTGACGACGCGGCAATTCTCTCGCCGCCGGCCGGCCACGACATGGTGCTGAAGACCGATGCGATCGTCGGCGGCATCCATTTCTTTCCGGACGATCCGTCCGATGCGGTGGCGCGCAAGGCGCTGCGGGTGAATCTGTCCGATCTGGCTGCGAAAGGCGCCAGGCCTGCGGGCTTTCTGCTTTCGCTCGCGCTGCCAACAGGCGTGAGCGAACGGTGGCTGAAAGGTTTTGCGCGCGGGCTGGGTGCCGATGCAAAGCGTTACGGCTGTCCGCTCATGGGCGGCGATACCGACCGCACCACGGGGCCGATCACGATTGCGATTTCCGCTTTCGGCACATTACCCAAAGGAACGATGGTGAAACGCTCCGGCGCCAAGGTTGGCGATCGGGTCGTGGTCAGTGGTTCGATCGGCGACGCGGCGCTCGGCCTGATGCTGCGGCGATCGGCGTCGCGGGTGCGGCGTTGGAAGCTTTCAGCCGCCATGCGCAAGCACTTGCTGGGCCGCTACCTGCTGCCGGAGCCGCGCAATGCGGTGGCGGAAATCTTGCGGGCGCACGCGTCGGCCGCCATGGATGTATCCGACGGGCTCGTGGGCGACCTCACAAAACTTTGCAGCGCGTCAGGCGTTGCGGCCGAAATCGAAGCCGCGCGGGTGCCGCTCTCGCCGGCGGCACGCAAGGCGCTCGCCGCGGATGGAAAACTGATGGAAACGATACTCACCGGCGGCGACGATTATGAAATCGTGGCCACTGTTGCGCCCGATCGTTTGACTGCCTTGCGCGCGCGGGCGCAGGCAGCCGGCGTGACATTCACCGAAATCGGCGAGGTGACGCGCGGGATGGGCGCGCGTTTCATCGGGCCCGACGGCAAGACGCTCAGCTTTAAACGGCTCTCGTTCAGCCATTTCTGAAAACTGCTATAGTGTGGGTTGCTTCGCTAGCCTTCGCAGGACCAAGCATGCACGACGTCATCAAAACAGCGGAAATCGACGCGCCGGCGAAAAATCCGCGCTATGCCGCGCTATATCGCAGGTATCCGACCATTCACTATTTGCGGGCGCGTGCCCGACGTCGTGGTCCGCACTTTGCGTTCGAATACATGGATGGCGGGGCGGGAGCGGATACCGGCATCGCGCACAATTGGGCCGCGCTCGATGCGGTCGAGCTCGTGCCGCGCTACGGCGTGACACCGCGCTTGCCGCCCATCGGTGTGGAACTTTTCGGCCGCCGTTTTGCGGCGCCGTTCGGCATTGCGCCGATGGGCGGACCGACGATCGTGTGGCCAGGCGCAGACATTTTGCTGGCGAAGGCAGCGCAACGCGCGCGCATTCCCTACACGCTTGGGCTGGTCGGCGGCGCCACTATCGAACAGATCGCGGAAGCGGCGCCGGATGTGTTCTGGTTTCAGCTCTATCGCTGCGCCAAGAACGACCATGCGATCGGATTCGATCTGGTCAAGCGGGCGGAGGCGGCCGGCGTGCACGTGCTGATGCTCACGCTCGATGTGCCGGTGCGCACCACGCGCTCGCGCGAGGTGGCCGTAGGGCTCGGAGGGGCCGGCCTGTTCCGGCCCGGCCCGCGCATGCTGTGGAACATCGTCACGTCGCCGGGTTGGGCGTGGGCGATGCTTCAGCACGGCCAGCCGCGCTTTGCCAATATCAAGCATTATGCTCCCGCCCATGCCGGCCTCAACGATGTCATCAAGTTCGCGCGCAGCGAAGTGGGCGGCGCATTTTCGTGGGACGAAGTTGCGCGCTATCGCGAGCGTTGGAAGGGGCCGCTGGTGGTGAAGGGCATCCTTCATCCGGCGGACGCGGAGCGCGCAGTGAAGCTTGGCGTCGACGGCATGGTGGTATCGAACCACGGCGGGCGCCAGATCGAGGCGCTACCAGCGCCGATTGACTGCCTGCCGGCCGTGGCGCGGGTGGTGAGCGGCCGGGCTACCGTGCTGATGGATTCGGGCATACGCAGCGGTACCGATGTGGTGCGCGCGCTCGCGCTCGGTGCATCAGCCGCCTTCGCCGGCAAGGCCTTCCTTTGGAGCCTCGGCGCGCTTGGCCCAGAAGGTCCTGTGCACACGATCGATCTTTTGACTGACGAGACGCAGGCCGCATTGGGGCAAATCGGCGCTCATTCGCCGGCCGAAGCGCGCAACGTCGTCATTCGGCATCCCGGCGCGCTGCACTTCTGATCTGGGCGCCCGCAGGGGGGTGGCACGAAGGAGCGCATGCCGTAGTAAAGGCGCGGCGCGCACTTTGCTCCCGCGCCTGACCGCGCGCCTTCGAGGTTTCCCCGAATCAGCCGTAGAACGGCCATGAGCAGCGTTGCGTTGGCTGCCGGTTTTTGGCTATATCCGCGCCACTTCAAGCCGGGCAGAGGCACCTCGGCTTTTCAAACAAAAAGGCTCGAATCAATGACAGCTTTGGGATTGATCGTCGTTTGCGGTCTGCTCGCGATCGTTTACGGCATCTGGGCGATTTGGTCCGTGATGCAGGCGAACGCCGGCAGCCAAAAGATGCAGGAGATTTCGGCGGCGGTGCGCGAGGGCGCGCAGGCCTATCTCAAACGCCAGTACACCACGATCGCCGGGGTCGGCATCGTCATATTCATTGTGGTTGGATATTTCCTTGGTTGGCTGGTGGCGATCGGATTTGTCATCGGCGCGGTGCTTTCGGGCGCGGCGGGCTTCATCGGCATGAACGTCTCGGTGCGCGCCAATGTACGCACGGCACAGGCAGCGATCGGATCATTGGCGGGCGGATTGGAACTCGCGTTCAAGTCGGGAGCGATCACCGGTCTGTTCGTGGCCGGCCTCGCGCTGCTCGGCGTCACGGTCTATTTCACCGTTTTGACCGGACCGCTCAAATATCCGGTCGACGATCGCACCGTGATCGACGCCATGGTCGCGCTCGGTTTCGGTGCCTCGTTGATCTCGATCTTTGCCCGCCTTGGCGGCGGCATCTTCACGAAGGGTGCGGACGTGGGCGGCGATCTCGTCGGCAAAGTGGAAGCGGGAATTCCGGAAGACGATCCGCGCAACCCTGCAACCATCGCCGACAACGTCGGTGACAACGTCGGCGATTGCGCCGGCATGGCGGCCGATCTGTTCGAGACCTACGCGGTGACGACCGTCGCCACCATGGTGCTGGCGTCGATATTCTTCCGCGGCACGCCGCTATTATCCCAAATGATGACGTTGCCGCTCGCGATCGGTGGCGCGTGTATCATCACCTCGATCATCGGTACTTTTTTCGTGAAGCTCGGCGCGAGCCAATCGATCATGGGCGCGTTGTACAAGGGGCTGATCGTCACAGGGCTGCTTTCGCTCGTCGGCATCGCTCTGGTGATCTATTTGCTGTTGCCGAACGGATTCGGCCCCATCGCCGGCCAGCCATACACCGGCATGACGCTTTTCGTTTGCGGAATCGTCGGTCTTGCGGTGACCGGATTGATCGTGTGGATCACCGAATACTATACCGGCACCAACTTCCGCCCGGTGCAGTCGATCGCCACCGCCTCGATTACGGGTCACGGCACCAATATCATTCAAGGCTTGGCGGTCTCGCTCGAATCCACAGCGCTGCCGACCATCGTGATCATCGCCGGCATTCTCACGACTTTCAATCTCGCTGGATTGTTCGGCATCGCGATCGCGGTGACGACCATGCTCGCACTTGCCGGCATGGTGGTCGCACTCGATGCGTTCGGGCCGGTCACCGACAATGCCGGCGGCATCGCCGAGATGGCGGGTCTGCCGAAGGACGTGCGCAAATCCACCGACGCGCTTGATGCGGTCGGCAATACCACCAAGGCGGTGACCAAAGGTTATGCCATCGGCTCGGCCGGATTGGGCGCGCTGGTGTTGTTTGCGGCCTACAATGAAGACCTGAAATTCTTCATCGCCAATGCCGGTGCGCATAAATATTTCACCGGTGTCAATCTCGATTTCTCGCTGAACAATCCGTACGTGGTCGCCGGCCTGCTGTTCGGCGGCCTGCTGCCGTATCTGTTCGGCGCGATGGGCATGACCGCGGTCGGCCGTGCGGCGAGCGCGATCGTCGAAGAAGTGCGCCGACAATTCCGCGAGAAACCGGGCATCATGAAAGGCACGGACAAGCCCGACTACGGCAAGGCGGTCGACCTGCTTACCAAGGCAGCGATCAAGGAAATGATCGTTCCGTCGCTTCTGCCGGTGCTCTCACCGATCGTGGTTTACTTCGTGGTTTATTTTGTCGCCGGCGGCGGCGCTGCCGGAAAATCTGCGGGGTTCTCGGCGGTGGGCGCCATGCTGCTCGGCGTGATTGTGACTGGAATTTTCGTCGCAATCTCGATGACGTCAGGCGGTGGTGCCTGGGACAACGCCAAGAAATACATCGAGGACGGTCATTATGGCGGCAAGGGCTCGGACGCGCATAAGGCGGCGGTGACCGGCGACACGGTCGGCGATCCGTACAAAGACACGGCGGGTCCAGCAGTAAATCCCATGATCAAGATCACCAATATCGTGGCGCTCTTGCTGCTGGCGGTGCTGGCGCACTGAAAGCCATCGTCAACGAACGGAAGAGACAAAATTTATTTTGTGCTCGTGATAATCTTGAAGAGATAACCAAGGTAGTTGATTTCTTGCCCGCTGGTCGGCGTCGTGCGGCTGATGTAATCGAAAATCTTGCCGTCCTTCATGCCGTAATCGGCGAGGCGCTCGACGCGGCGGTTTTTGTCGAAATAGACCGCGACGACGCGCTGCTCGATTACCTTCTGCGGCATGAAAGCCGCCTTCTGCTCGGCGCGCTGAGAAATATAATAGAACGCCTCGCCGCTTACGGTCGCGACCGTGGAAGGCGTACCGAGCACGATCAAGACCTGCTCTTGCGCGGCACCTATCGGGATTTGCTCAAGTGCGCCTTCGGGCAGCACGTAGCCGCGCTGATAGACCTGCATGAAGTTGGAGCACCCACCGATCGCAAACCCGAGCGCGGCTACTGCGAGAAAAGTGCGCAGGCTGGTACGCCGGCGGGACTTGGGGTGGGGAACCGTCATTTTGGCGTTGCGTCCATTTCGCACTTGCGTCGGATGAGTGAGGCGGCGTAGGCGAAACGCGCGCAGCCGCTCAATCCAGCAAAGCGCGCGTTTGTATATCGCCTGATGGCTGAAGTCTATGATTTTGCTACCGTTTCAACGACCCGCGCAGGACCCTATTGTGGCCGGCCTCTATGGCACGATCGTGGCGCAGGCGCGATCCTCCATTTTCTATCGTGGTTACGGGGTTCCCGACACAGTCGGCGGCCGGTTCGACATGATCGTGCTGCACCTGGTCTTGTTCCTGCACCGCCTCCGGGCGGAAGCTGGCGCCATCCAGTCGCTGGGACAGGAGGTCTTCAATCGGTTCTGCCGCGACATGGACGACAATTTTCGCGAGATGGGGGTTGGCGATCTCTCGGTTCCGAAGGAAATGCGCAAAGTGGGAGAGGCGTTCTATGGCCGTGCTGCGGCCTACGAAGCCGCGCTGGCCATCGACGACAATGCGTCGCTCGTCGCCGCGCTCAATCGCAATATTTTTGGCGCGCCGGCCCCTGGTGCGTGGCGCCTTGCCGCCTATATGCGTGAGTCGGTGGCACAGCTTGAATGTCAACAGGAATTCTCGACCGCCGTGCTGCGGTTTCCAAATCCGGAAATCATTGCGGCGGGCGAGTTGGAAGAAAACGTATGAGCGAGCACGCTTGGAAGCTGCTGGTTGCGGTGGCGGATATTCCGGAAACGGGGCGACGGCTGGAAATCACGGCCGACGCAAGCACGCGTGCGGCGGTTGCGAAGGTCGCGAACGTGCCGGCGCTGCCGCGGCTTGCGGCGGAATTCGAGTTGACGCGGCACGGCGGTGATGGCGTTCGCGTGGTCGGCAGTGTCTCGGCGACCGTCGAGCAGAATTGCGTGCTCACGCTTGAACTGATGCAAAGCGAAATCTCGGAAACGGTCGATCTGATATTTTCGCCGCCGCGAGTTGCGTCATTGGATGCCGACGAAGCCGAGCGGGAGCCGCCGGGCGAGCCGCCCGAAATGTTGCATGACGGCGTGGTCGATCTCGCCGCGATCGCAACCGAGTTCTTGATCCTGGGAATCGATCCCTATCCTCGCAAGCCGGGAGCCGTTTTCAACGCACCGCCGACGGAAGAAGATAAAGCCAGCCACCCATTTGCTGCGCTCGCGGCCCTGAAAAAGGGCAGCCAAGATACCTAAAGAAATCGTTCGAAGGCGCTGCAATATCGGGGGTAAATGGCGTTTACAGTCCACAACCCCTGTTGTGCGTTACCATTGACACGCTATTGTCGCCGCACGCCGGTTCCTGAACGAACGGTCGCGTTTCCGGCGTCAGCCTACCGCCGCGCAGGTTCATTCATGCCCAACACGGTTCGCATTGCGCTCGACGCCATGGGAGGCGATCACGGGCCCCCTGTGGTCGTCGCCGGCGCTGAGCTATCGCTCATCCGTCATCCTGACACCGAGTTCATCCTGTTCGGCGATCGCAGCAAGATCGATCCGCTGCTCGCTGCGAAACCTCAGCTGGCTAGTGCATCACGGCTCGTGCATACCGACGTCTGGGTGAAAATGGACGACAAGCCGAGTCAGGCGTTGCGGCAGGGGCGATCGACATCGTCGATGTGGCTGGCGATCGACGCGGTCAAGAACGGCGAGGCTGATGTCGCGGTATCGGCCGGCAATACTGGCGCGCTGATGGCGATGGCGAAGATCAACCTCAAAACCATGCCCGGAATTGATCGACCGGCCATCGCAGCGCTCTGGCCAACGCTCAGGGGCGAGTCCATCGTACTTGACGTCGGCGCCTCGATCGGGGCGGACGCCGAGCATCTCATCTACCTCGCGGTGATGGGTAGCGCGATGGCGCGCGTGTTGTTCGATCTCGACCGGCCGACGGTCGGTCTACTCAATATCGGGGCGGAGGAAGCCAAAGGTCTCGAGGCAATCCGCGATGCCGGACAAATCCTGCGCGAAGAACAATTGCCGCATCTCGACTATGTGGGATTTGTCGAAGGCGATGACATCGGCAAGGGCACTGTGGATGTGGTCGTGACCGAAGGATTTGCGGGAAACATCGCGCTCAAGACCGCGGAAGGGACCGCCCGCCAGCTCGCGGGCTATCTCAAGGCGGCCATGTCGCGCACGTTGCGCGCCAAGCTCGGCTATTTGCTGGCGCGCGCGGCATTCCAAACGCTGAGCGAGAAGATGGATCCACGCAAGGCGAACGGCGGGGTCTTCCTCGGGCTGAACGGCATCGTCATCAAGAGCCACGGCGGTACCGATCCCGAAGGCTTCGCGGCGGCCATCGACATGGGCTACGACATGGTGCGATATGAGCTGTTGCCGAAGATCGGCGAAACGCTTCGGCACCATGCGCGTGATGCGGCGATCGCGGCGGCGGTCAGCGAGGCGTCTTCGTGAACGGTCTGCGATCGGTCGTATTGGGATGCGGCAGCTACTTGCCCAGTCGCGTGCTTTGCAACGCGGAACTCGCGCGTACCATCGACACGTCGGACGAATGGATCGTCCAGCGCACCGGAATTCGCGAGCGCCATATTGCCGCGCCGGGAGAGGTGACGTCGGAACTCGCGCTTACGGCCGCGCGCGCCGCTCTGGCGAATGCGCGCGTCGAACCGCAATCGATCGATCTGGTTGTACTGGCGACGTCGACACCTGACAGCACCTTTCCGGCCGCCGCTGTCACCGTCCAAGCCGGGCTCGGGATCACCCGTGGTGCGGCCTTTGATCTGCAGGCGGTTTGCTCGGGGTTCATCTATGCTCTGGCCACGGTGGACGGGATGCTGCGGACCGGCACCTTCAAGCGTGCGCTCGTCATCGGGGCTGAGACATTTTCGCGCATTCTCGACTGGAACGATCGCACCACGTGCGTGCTGTTCGGGGACGGCGCGGGCGCACTCGTCGTGGAGGCCCAGCAGCAGAATGGGTCGACCGACAACCGGGGCATTCTGACGACCCATCTGCGTTCGGACGGCCGCCATCGGTCCAAGCTTTACGTGGATGGGGGGCCATCCTCGACGCAGACCGTCGGCTTCCTTCGCATGGAAGGGCGGGCGGTGTTCAAACACGCGGTGGCCATGATCACGGACGTGATCGAGGACGCGTTTCAGGCCACCGGCACCACCGCCGATGACATCGACTGGTTCGTGCCCCACCAGGCCAACAAGCGCATCATCGACGACAGTGCGCAAAAGCTCGGAATTGCGCCGGAAAAGGTGGTTACGACCGTGGATTTGCACGGCAATACGTCGGCCGCCTCAATTCCCCTGGCGCTCGACGTTGCGATCAGGGACGGCCGCATCAAGCGGGGCGATCTGGTGCTGCTCGAGGCCATGGGCGGGGGCTTCACCTGGGGGTCGGCTTTGGTGCGTTGGTGAGGGGTATTGCGTTAATGCCCCTGTTGACTCGGCCCAACGGAAGCTAATATCGTTGCAAATTCAGTTAGATAAATGGCCGATAGCGGGGCTGGCGGTGGCGGGAAAAACGATTACACGCGCAGATTTGTGTGAAGCTGTTTATCAGAAGCTCGGACTCTCGCGCACCGAGTCGGCAGCGCTCGTCGAGTTGGTGCTGCAGGAGATTACCGATTGCCTTGAACGCGGCGAGACTGTGAAACTGTCTTCGTTCGGTTCGTTCGTCGTGCGTAAAAAAGGCCAGCGTATCGGCCGCAATCCAAAAACCGGCAAGGAAGTTCCGATTTCACCGCGCCGGGTTATGGTGTTCAAACCGTCCGCGATTCTCAAGCAGCGGATCAATACGAACGGTCAGGCTACGTAGTCTATCAATCGCCCGCATTGGGGCTCGCAAGGGGGAGGCCGCTTTGGATAAAGCGCCCGATGCGTTCCGCACCATCAGTGAAGTGGCAGGTGATCTCGATCTGCCGCAGCATGTGCTGCGTTTTTGGGAAAGCCGCTTTGCGCAAATCCGGCCGATGAAACGCGCGGGCGGGCGCCGCTACTATCGTCCCGATGATGTCGACCTGTTGCGCGGCATTCGACATCTGCTTTACGGCGAAGGTTATACGATACGTGGCGTGCAGCGCATTTTGCGCGAACAGGGACCCCGGTTCGTGCAGGCGGTCTGGCAGCCGGGAGCGGCGCAACCCGGACCGCCGACGAGCGAAGATCAAATTCCCGACGATGCGGATCAACTTCCCGCGGAGAACGGCGGCGCACGCTTGTTCGGCGTGTCGGCATCATCTGCAGCGCGCGTTGAGCCATCGATGCCGGTTGAGCCCGTCGCGCGCGGACCGGTGCTGGCGGCGGTCAATCCCGTGCCTGTGCCACCCTTGCGTGCGGACGAGGTGCGCAGGCTCGAGGCGGCGCTGGAGGAACTCGGCGAGTGCCGGCGGATGCTCGACGCGGCGTTGCGATCCGACGCGGCCTAGCGGGCATTAGGCGGCGCAGCGACTGGATTCTCGATCGCGCGTTCAGACGACCGCAGGAGTATGGCGATCGTGAAGCCTGTTCCAAAACCGCCCGACGCCGAGGAGGTCACGCCGCTCGATCGCGCACCGACGCGCTATGACGACAAGATTTATTCCGCGGATTGGCGTGCCTGGCGCGATCCACATGTTCCGGATTGGCTCGATCCGGTCGGCCATCTGCTCGATCGCCATAGCGGGACGGCAATCGAAGGCAATAACGCCATCATCGCCGAAGGAAAAACGATCAGCTACGGCGAACTGAGACTCTTGGCGCGGCAGTATGCCGGTGGTCTTGCTTCGATCGGTCTTGCACCGGAACAGCGTCTGCTGCTGTTCGGCACCGACAGCCTGGATTACGTGACGACGTGGCTTGCCTCGGTGCATCTCGGCGCAATCCCCGTCGTGGTGTCCGACCTCTACAAGCATAGGGACCTGCTGTATTTCCTGATCGATACGGCCGTGCGCACGCTATACATCGATAGCGAGCAACTGCCGAAGTTGATCGAGATATCAGCCGAGCTTCCGGCCACGCTAAAGACGATTGTGGTGCGCGGGGAATTCGCGCCTGAGACCAAGCGTCATTTCTCCCGCCAATCGGTGCTCGGCCTGCAGGCGGTTATGTCCGGCGCCTCGCCCTTGAACGAGCCGCATGTCCGGCATGCCAACGACGTGACCTACATGTTCTACTCCGGCGGCACGACCGGAACGGCCAAGGGCATCACGCATTTGGCGCATGATTTTGTCGTGGTTCCGGAACGGCAGGGAAATTTTTGGGAATACACCAGCAGCGACGTGGTCTTTGCCACTTCCAAGAAATACTTCACCCACGGCATCTGGCCGGGGTTGCTGATCCCGCTATATTGGGGCGCGACGGTGGTGTTGGAGCGCCGCCCGCCGACGCCGGAGATGGTGCTCGCGAACATGCGGGATCACCGCGTCAGCAAACTGATCACGGTGCCGACCGTGCTGAAAAACGTCATCGAACATGTGAATCGGACAAAGATGCCGGCGCGGTTTCCGGCATTGAAATTCGTAGCGAGTGCGTCGGAGAAAATGCCGCCGGAAATGTTCGAGCGGTTTCATAAGATGTTCGGGGTGGAACTGTTCGATTCGATCGGCAGTTCCGAAATCACCTATGAGTGGATCGCGAACCGGCAGAAGGCGTTCAAACGCGGCAGCCTCGGCAAGCCGATCTTCGGCTATGAGGTACGGCTGGTCGGCAACGACGGCCGCGACGTGACCGAGCCGAACGTGCCAGGCGAAGCCTGGATCCGCAGCAAGACCGCGTGCTTCTACTATTGGCGCAAGTACGACAAGTCGCGTGAGACGTTCGTCGGCAACTGGGCGCGCACCGGCGACCATCTGCATTTCGACGAGGATGGATTCTTCTGGTTCAGCGGCCGCGCGAACGATCTGTTCAAAGTGAAGGGCCTGTGGGTGTCGCCCATCGAGATCGAGGCCGCGCTTACGCGTCACCCGGCGGTGCGCGAGGCGGCCGTGGTGCCGTTCACCGATACGGACGGGCTGACGAAACCGAAAGCGTTTCTCGTCCTTCGCGATGGGTTCGAAAAGAGCGAGGAGCTGTACGCGCAATTGCGCGAAGCCGTCGCCCCGCTTGGCGCGTACCTCGTTCCACAGGCATTTGGGTTTGTCGACCAGCTTCCGCGCACGACGCTGCTCAAAATCGACCGCCGCGCGCTGCGCGACAAATAACTTCAACCGAATTGACATCGCTCGAAGAAGTCGAGCGTGATGCGTACGCATTCTTCCGGCTTCTCGATCTGCAACAGGTGGCCGGTTCCTGGAACAAAGTCGTAGTCATAGCCGCCTTCGCGGCCGAGGGCCTGGTTCACGAGCGCGGTGGCGGGGCCGCCCTTCATGTGCGGGTCAGCGCCGATCAGCTTGACGGGGCCGGCGAATTCGTTCGCGCGCGGCCATAGATTGAGCGTGAGCGCCTGGGCGTAGATCGCGGCCTCGTTTTCCGGCGCGCACACGAGGACATATCCGTCGCCAGAAGGATTTTTCCGCAGCACCGCGCGGGCCATGAGCGCATGCACGCCGGGTACCCAGTTGCGCGTGGCGCGCGACTGCAGATATTCCTGGGTCAATTCGTCCACCGAGGCGAATTGCCGGCGTCGGCCGCGCGCCCATTCCGTCAACTTGTCCTCGAAAATCCGCATCATCTCGTAGGCCGGATGGCCGGGCGGCGGGACATTGGGTGGATCGAACAGCACCAGCGCCTCCCATCGCCAGCCGATTTCGAGCGCATGTTTCATCGCGGTGCGCGCGGACATGGAATGGAAGACGCCCGCCGTGGGTTTTTCGCCGAACTCGGAGCGGGCCGCCTGCACGACGCGTTCGAGATCGCGCGCCAGCTGCCCGTAATGATGATTGGCCGGCTCGACCGGAACGTTCTCGCCGTGGTTGCGGAAGTCGAAAATCACCAGATCAAACTTGGACAACAAGTGCCGCCAATAGGGATAGTAGCCGTTGACGGCAAAGCCGTTGCCGTGCGCAAGCAACAGGCGCTGGCCGGCACTGTTGCCATGGCGGCGCAGCTTGATGCGCGCCCCATCATCAAGCGCTACCTCGACAGTGGCCGCGGGATTTGGAAGATCAAACGACATGGCAATCTTCGCCGCATCAGCCTGGACGATGAGGCGATCGGAACGACCTTTTCAGCGGCGCGGTTTTGACGTCGCTTTACCTCGGTTCGAGGGTGATGCTAGCATAACGCTTGGCGGCGCAAAGAATTTTTGCCAGTCGGGATCATTCGAAGCAACGATGGCGTGCTGTCACGCGAGCGGGTGAATTGGTGGCCAAAATTCTCGGCACGTCGGTGCGTCGGAAGGAAGACCCAGCCCTGCTTTCGGGGCGCGGCCGCTATGCCGACGATTTGCCGGTGCCGCATGGCACGTTGCACGCGCATGTTGTGCGTTCGCCCCATGCGCACGCTAAAATCCTCAAGATCGATGCGAAAGAAGCGCTCGCGCAGCAGGGCGTGTGGGCGGTCATCACCGGAGAGGAGGTGCGAAAACTCTCCGATCCGTTTCTGATCGTGTTGAAGGCGCCGGTGCATCAATGGTCGCTCGCGGTCGAGCGCGTGCGTTACGTGGGCGAGCCGGTGGCGCTGGTGGTGGCCGACGATCGTTATCTCGCCGAGGATGCGGCGGAGAAGGTGCAGATCGAATACGAGCCGTTACCGGCGGTGGTCGATCCGCTTGCCGCGTGCAGAAAAGACGCGCCGTTACTCCATGCCGAGGCCAAGACCAACGAAATTTCGGTGCGGACATTCTCCTATGGCGATGTGACGGGCGCGTTCGCGAAGGCCGATGCGCATGTCAAGCTCACGGTCGACTATCCGCGGCTCTCGTTCACACCGATGGAATGTTACGTCGTGGTTGCCAGCTACGACCCGATCTCAGACAGCTACGATGTGCTGGCGAATTTCCAGGGGCCGTTCAGCACGCATCCGGTGATGGCGCGCGCGTTGCGCGTGCCGGGCACGCGGTTCCGCGTGCGGATACCGCCGGACAGCGGCGGCAGTTTCGGCATCAAGCTTTCGGTCTTTCCCTACATGGTGCTGGCTTCGATCGCCGCGCGTATCACGGGGCGGCCGGTGAAATGGGTTGAGGATCGCGCGGAGCATCTGCTGGCGGCGAGTTCGGGTCCAAACCGCATCACCGAAATCGAAGCGGCGGTGACCAAGGACGGCAAGATCCTCGGGCTCAAGCTCGATCAGCTGGAGGATTACGGCGCATTCCTGCGCGCCCCGATGCCGGGCCCTCTCTATCGCATGCACGGATCGGTGACCGGCGCCTACGACATTCCGAATGCGGACGTGATCAACCGGGTGGTGCTCACCAACAAGATGCCCGCGAGCCTGATCCGCGGTTTCGGCGGCCCGCAGCTTTATCTCGCTCTTGAGCGGCTGGTGCAACGGATTGCGATAGAGCTCAAACTCGATCATCTCGCGGTGATCAAGCGCAATCTCATTCCGGCGAAAGCTTTTCCGTACAAAACGGCAGCGGGTGCTCTCTACGACTCAGGCGACTATCAACGCGCGGTCGAGACCGCGGTCGGGGATGGGCGCTGGGTGGAACTCAAACGACGGCGGGAGGCGGCCCGCGCGGCCGGCAAACACTACGGCATCGGGTTTGCGGCGATCGTCGAGCCGGGCATGTCGAACATGGGGTATCTGTCGAATATCCTGTCGGCGGATGCGCGCGAGAAGGCTGGGCCGAAGAACGGCGCGGTGTCGATGGTGACCGTCAACGTCGATCCGCTTGGCGCCGTCTCGGTTACGCCCGACGTGACAATGCAGGGGCAGGGCCACGAGACCGTGATCTCGCAGATAGTCGCGGAACGCCTGGGGCTCAAGGCCGAGGATATCGCGGTCGTGCTCGAAATGGACACGGCGAAAGACCAATGGTCGATCGCGGCCGGCACCTACTCGTGCCGCTTCACGCCTGGGACGGCGGTGGCGGCACACATGGCCGCCGGGCAAATTCGCGACAAGCTTGCGAAGATCGCAGCCAAGCAGCTCAACGTGCTGCCCGACGATATCGAATTCGTCGACGGCAAGGTGCGCAGCCGCGGCAATCCGGATAACGCCATGCCGTTTGGCCGTGTCGCCGGCACTGCGCATTGGTCGCCGATCATGCTTCCCGACGGCATGGCGCCGGGTCTGCGCGAAACCGGGGTCTGGTCGCCGCCGGAACTCGAGCCGCCGTCGGATGACGACCGGATCAACACGTCGCTCACCTACGGCTTCGTTTTCGACATGTGCGGCGTCGAGATCGATCCGCTGACCTATCAGGTGCGGGTCGATCGCTACGTGTCGATGCACGACGCCGGCAAACTGCTCAATCCCATGATCGCGCAAGGGCAGATGCAGGGCGCATTCGCGCAAGGGATCGCGGCGGCGCTGTACGAGGAATTCGTCACCGACGAAAGCGGCGCCTTTCTCTCCGGCACATTCGCCGATTATCTGGTGCCGACCGTGAGCGAAATTCCTACGGTCGAATTCCTGCATCAGGAGTCGCCGTCGCCGTTCACGCCGCTCGGCGCCAAAGGGCTCGCCGAAGGAAACTGCATGAGCGTGCCGGCCTGTATCGCCAATGCGATCGCGGACGCGCTCGGCGTAAAGGATATTTCGTTGCCGGCCTCGCCGCGTCGCGTGCACGCGTTGTTGCAGGAGGCGAGCGCCGGACGAACCGGTGCGAGAGCGCGCGCAGCGGAAGGCGCACGATGAAACCGCGGCCGTTCGACTATGTCCGGCCGGAGAATGTGGAGGAGGCGGTTGCGCTGCTCGCCGAACACGGCGAAGCGGCACGCGTGCTGGCCGGCGGACAATCGCTGATGGCGATGCTCAATTTGCGGCTGGCCGAGCCGGAGACGCTCATCGATATATCCCGGTTGCCGGAACTCGCCACCATCCGCGAGGCCGATGGGAAAATCGATATTGGCGCCGCGGTCACGCAAAATAAATTGTTGGGCTGGTCCGGACTTGCCGCCAAATTGCCGTTGCTGGCAATAATGCTTCCGCACGTGGGTCATTTTCAGACGCGCAACAGAGGTACGATTTGCGGCTCGATCGCGCATGCCGACCCGAGCTCGGAGTTGCCGCTGGCGCTTGCGACGCTTGATGGCGAGGTTGTGCTGCGCTCGAAAAAGACCACGCGGGTTTTGTCGGCGAGGGACTTTCAGCGCGATATGCTGACCACCGCGCGCGAAGCAGACGAGCTCATCACCGCCGTGCGGTTTCCGGTGCAAACGGGAAAACAAATGGCCTTCCGCGAAGTGACGCGGCGGCACGGCGACTTCGCCATCATCGCCGTCGCGGCGGTGGTCGACGGAAGAAACATCTGGCTTGGCGTCAGCGGCATGGCCGGACGACCGGTCGTGCGACACATCAGCAGCCATGGCGAGTCTGCGGTACGCGATGCCACGGCAGCGCTGGCGGCGGAACTGGAAGGCTACGAAGACATCCACGCTTCCGCTTCCATGCGGCGCGACATGCTGCGCAATCTTGCGCCTGTCGTCGTCAAGGAGGCTCTGCAATGCGCCGCGTGAACCGCGATCAAAGGATACGGATCAATTTGACACTCAACGGCCGCAAGGTCGCGGCGGAGGCCGAACCGCGCATGCTATTGTCGGATTTTCTCCGCCAGGCGCTGGGCGCGACCGGAACCCACGTGGGTTGCGAGCACGGCGTGTGCGGCTGCTGTACGGTGTTGATCGACGGCACGGCGAGCCGATCCTGCCTGACGCTTGCGGTGCAGGTCGAGGGCAGGGAGGTGCGCACGGTGGAATCGCTCGCGGGCGCGGACGGAAAGCTCAATGCGCTGCAGCGCGCGTTTCAGAACAATCACGCCCTGCAATGCGGCTTTTGCACGCCCGGAATCCTGATGTCGTTTACGGATTATCTCGCGAAAAATCCGAACCCGTCGGAGGCCGAGATATGCGAAGTTTTGAGCGGGCATCTGTGCCGCTGCACGGGCTACGCCGGCATCGTGGCCGCGATCAAGGAAGCAACGGGCAGCTCTTAGAACAGGCGGTTGGCGTGCAGGCGAGCGTTTTCGGCGATCACAGGCTCGGCATTCCGTATCAGCCGATTGCTGAACTGTTTGCCAAATATCGCGCGCGCGACCCGAACAAGACGGCGATCGTTGATCTCGACGAAAATTCATCCATCACGTTCGGCGAACTCGAGCAGGTTACGATCGATATCGCCGCCGATCTCAAGCGGCGCGGCGTGGCCAAGGGTGACCGCGTACTGCTGCTGTCCGATGAATGTCTGGAAAAACTGTTGATCTGGTTCGGCGTCTGGCGGATCGGCGCGGTGGTTTGCCCGCTCAATATAGAAATCAATGAAAAGATGATGGTGGAGCTCACGCGTTCGGTGAATCCAAAAATCATTTTCTGTCACCAGGATCTCAACGTGGCGGCGCTGGTCGGCGATCATCCGGCGCCGCGGCTGCGGTTCGGGCGCTGGGGCCAGATAATCGATCCGCGCGATGAGTTCTTCGCGAAACTGCCGCCACGCCGAAGTCAGGACGAACTGACCGAGCGCAACAATCCGGACGATGTCGCGTGCATTTTCTGCACGTCGGGCACGACGGCGCGGCCGAAGATCGTGGTCTATGACCATTGTGCCTACTGGCTCAACGGGCTTTCGACGCTGGAATTCCTCAGCCTCACAGAGGATGACCGCACGCTCGAATATCGATCGTTCGGCTGGAACTCCGCGCAAGTGTTGAGCCTGATGCCCTTTCTCGAGAAGGGCTTGACCATGCACATCGCCAAGCGCTTTTCGCACAGCCGGTTCTTCGAATGGATCAAGACGTACGGCATCACATTTTCCGCGGGCGTGCCGACCGTGCTCAACATGCTGTTGAACAAGCCGCTCGGCTATACGGCGAAGGACGTACCAACGCTGAGGTTGATGACATGCAGCACGGCGCCGCTCACCGCGCAACAATGGGCCCAGTTCGAGGAGATGTATGGCGTCAGGCTGTTGCAGTGCTACGGCATGTCGGAGGCAGGCTGGGTGTGCGGCAATCGCACCTACAAGAACAAGATCGGTACGGTCGGTGTGCCGGCGCTGCACCAGGAATTCGAAATTGTGGGACCTGATGGCAAGCCTGTTGCGCCGGGGGTCGAAGGCGAGATCACGGCGGGGGGACCGCATACGGCGATCGGATATTTGCGCGACGACGGCACGATCGAACCGATTCGTCCGGCGCGCATCAAAACCGGTGATCTCGGCATCATGGATGAGGAGGGTTTTGTGCGGGTATCCGGCCGCACCAAGGACCTCATCATTCGCGGCGGCGTGAATATCGCGCCGCTGGAAATCGACGAGGCTCTGCTCAAGCACCCGGGCATCCTCGACGCTGCGGCGGTGGGCGTGCCGGATAAAATCTACGGCGAGGAAATCGTGTGTTACGTGGCGCCGAAGGAACGCGGCCTGACTGTGGAAAGCGTGCTGCAACACGCGCGGCAGCATCTGCCGGCGGCGAAGATGCCGAAGCAGGTCATGATCGTGCCCGACCTGCCCAAGAGCGACCGCGGCAAGGTGTTGCGCGACAAGTTAAGGGAAGACTGGATCAGGCGAATGGGTGGCTCCGCGTGATGCCGAATGCTGTATATTGGGTGCGGTAGGACCGTGACAGGGATCGAAATGGACGCTGTTACAAGACCGAAGCAAAAATCGCCCAAGACGGCACGTGCCTATCCCGATCTGCACGATCATGTGCGCGCGCTCGATAAGGCGGGTTTGTTGGTCACCGTCGAGCGGCCGATCAACAAAGACACCGAAATGCATCCGCTGGTGCGTTGGCAGTTTCGCGGCGGCATCGAAGAGAAGGATCGCAAGGCGTTTCTGTTCACGAATGTCGTCGACAGCAAGGGCCGGAAATATGACATTCCGGTGCTAGTGGGCGGTCTCGCGGCCAACCGCGAAATCTATCGTATCGGCGTGGACTGCCCATTCGAGGAGATCGATGAACGCTGGGTGCGGGCGACGCAAAAGCCGCTCGCGCCGCGCATCGTCGAGAACGCGCCGTGCCATGAGATCGTGATCACCGGAAAGGCGCTCGACAAACCGGGGCAGGGGCTCGATGGATTGCCGCTGCCGATCTCGACACCCGGATGGGACATCGCGCCCTATGCCACACTTTCGCAATATATCACGAAGGATCCCGACACCGGGATCCAGAACATGGGCAACTATCGTGGGCAAGTGAAGGCGCGGCGAAGACTAGGCATGAACCCGTCGCTCGAGTTGCGGCCCGGCATCTACAACCATTGGGAAAAGCTGCGCGCGCGCGGTTTCAAGAAACTGCCCTGTGCGGTCGTGCTCGGTGCGCCGCCCTGCATTACCTTCGCATCGGTGCAGAAGCTGCCGGAAACGCTGGATGAAATTCATGTCGCGGGCGCTCTCGTGGGTGCGCCGATCAATGTGGTGAAGGCGAAGACGGTCGATCTGCTGGTGCCGGCCGAAGCGGAGATCGTGATCGAAGGTTTCATCGACACGGAATATCTCGAGCCGGAAGCGCCGTTCGGCGAGTCGCACGGCCACGTGAACCTGCAGGAGTTCAATGCGTTCATGGATGTGACCGCGATCACACGGCGGCGCAACGCCATTCTCACGTCGATCATCTCGCAGGTGACGCCGAGCGAGTCGAGCCTGATCAAGCGCATCGGCATGGAGCCGCTGTTCCTCAATTTCCTGCGCAACACGCTCGGCATCAAAGGCGTCAAGCGGGTGTCGATGCACGAGCCGCTCACCAATATCCGCAAGGTGATTGCGTTGATTTGCGAGCGCGACATGCCGACAACCGAAATATGGCGTGCGCTCTATGGGGCAGCGGTGCTGCACCGCGCCGCCGGAAAATACGTCATCGCGCTCAATGACGACATCGATCCGGAAAACGCCGACGCGATCCTGTGGGCGATGTCGTATCGGGCCAACCCGAATCTCGACATGCATATCTTGCCGCATCGCGATCAGGGCCACGGCCCACGCAGCAAACGCAATGATGGGCAGGATGCATCGGTGCTCATCGACGCGACCCTGAAGGAGAATTTTCCGCCGATCTCGCTGCCCAAGCGCGAGTATATGGAGCGCGCCAAGGTGATCTGGGAGGAATTGGGCCTGCCCAAGCTCAAGCCGGAAGCGCCGTGGTACGGTTACTCTTTAGGGGAATGGTCGGCGGAATTGGACGAGGCCGCGAAGCGCGCCACGCGCGGGGAATATTTTGAAACGGGCGGGACGCTCGAAAAGCGACGTCGCAAGGACGTGCGCATGAATACGGAAGTGCGTAACGTCAAGGAACGCAAGCCGAAATCTTAGTTTGATACTTCGATTTCGCTCACGTCCCTTATCTGCTCAGAGAAATTTTAACCATTTGGTTTGAATATGCGCAAATACTTACGAGCCTTGGTGCGCGATGAATTTCTTTGGCGACTTCATTCGCTCAATATCCGGGCGGATGTTTTTTGTTTATTTTTTGCTGTGCGGCGTCATCAGCGCAGTCATCGCCAATTATTTGTATGACGAGGGCTTGGATAAATTCATAGCCCAAAAGGTCGATGAAAAGGCCACGGCACTGCAACTGGTCGATGCGTTTGTTACAACGTATTCGCGCTTTCGCTCGCAGTACGGGCCGGATGCGCCGGTGCCGGCGACTTTTCGCGCCCATTCCATAGACAGCTTCAACAAACTGCTGGGTTCAAGCAGTCCATTCGTACTGCGGTGGGTGGGGCGCGAAGGCCGGCAAATCAAGACGGCACCGGTCGATGCCGCGATGGCCAAGGCGATCGAGGACTATGTCTCGGCAGACGACCGCAAACCCAAATCGGAGCTGACGAATATCAATGGCCAGAAGGTGTTGCGAACAATCTATCCGTCGCTCGCTAGCGAACAGAGCTGTGTGAATTGCCATAATCAATTGCAGCCGGGCCAACAATGGCATTTGAACGATGTCATGGGTGCGTTCGCTATTGATATACCGGTCGGGCCATCACTGGCGGGCATCAAGGTACAAAGCACCATCGTTGCGGGAAGTCTGTTCGTTGCGCTGGTTGCGATAGGATTGGCGATTGCGCTCCTTCATTTCCGTCAATTGATCCAGCGCAAATCAGCGGAATCGCAGCTGCAACTTCAGAACATGAGATTCAGTGCTGCCATGAACAGCATGTCTCAGGGATTGTGCATATTCGATGCCGACCGGCGGCTCCTTGTGTGCAATGAGCAATACGGCAGCATGTATGCACTGCCGCCCGAGTTGCTGCGCTCCGGTACATCACATGAGGCGATCATAGGGCATCGCGTCTCGCACGGCATTTTGGCAGGTGAGAAAAACGATGGTGCGGTCAGCAACAAGCTTGCGGAATTGAACAAACATTCCAGCGAAAAGACGTCAAGCCGCGTTGATAAGCTGTCTGATGGGCGGCTCATCAAAGTCACCCGGGATCCGATGCCGGGCGGCGGATGGATTGCAATTCATGAGGACGTAACCGAACGAATCCAACTTGCATCCGAGCAAACGCGACGCAATTCGATCGATTCAGCGATTGCATCTTTCCGTACGCGCGTGGAAAGCGTGCTGCAGACGGTGAAGGACTGTACGATCGCGATGAAATCGACAGCGACCGATCTGTTTGGCTCCTCGGAGCAGACCTCTCATCGCGCCGGCGGGATCGTGCAGGCAACGCACGGGGCATCGGTCAGCGTGCAGAACGCTGCCGACGCGACGCGTAAAATGTCGGGTTCGGCCGCGGAAATCAGCCAGCAGATCGGTCAGACCACCAAGGTGGTGCGGAGCGCGGTCAGCAGGGTCAAGGCGACCAACGACGAATTTACCGGTCTTTCGAATGCGGCGCAGAACATTGGCGATGTCATCAAATTAATCCAACAAATTTCCGGGCAGACGAATCTTCTCGCGCTCAACGCGAGCATCGAGGCGGCGCGAGCGGGGGAGGCGGGACGAGGCTTCTCCGTGGTTGCCGCCGAGGTAAAATCGCTGGCGCTACAGACCCGCAAGGCGACCGAAGGCGTCGCCGGTCAAATTTCGGCGGTGCAGGCCTCGACCAAGGGCGCGATTCAGTCGGTCGGCAATATCGAGGAGTATATCGGGGAGATCAGCTCGTACACGTCGGCGGTCGAGCTTTCGATCGAACAGCAGCGTGCCGCGACCTTGGAGATATCCCAGAACGTCGCCAATGCTGCGGAGGAAACGAATAAGATCGTTTCTGTTCTGGGCGAGGTCGCCGATGCTGCCATCGCAACGCGTGCATCCGCAGAAATCGTGCTGACGTCCTCGAAATCCGTCGAGGATGCGGTCGAAAACCTTCGCCGTGAGGTCGAGAGCTTCCTCGGCAGTGTCGCGGCGTAAGTCGCGCTCAATGTCCCCCATGCCAAAGCGTTCGCTCATTCGATCCAAATAATTTTCGGAAACATTTTACGGCAATCAATTCTGCTCTGTCGCGTCATTCCAATTAAATACTTTCTAACCAACAAGAGGAGCTTTGCGCAAACTACGTACAGTATCGGAATGACGCGATAGCCACGCCCAGCCATAAACATCTTGTCAGCTTGAACCGGATGGTGGCAAGTGCGCGCGATACAGAAAGCAATATTCAAATATGCCGAAGCGGCCCTCGTGATCGCGAGGGTGTCGATCAAGAATAAAAACAGGAAAGTATGGTGGCGCTTTGCACCGGCTCTCGCAGTCGCAATCATTACAGTGGCGGCCACTTTCACCGTTTGGCACCTGACTTTCACATCGGAACGTCAGGCTTTGGTCCAGGAATTTACGGGGCACGCCAAGAATCAAGCGGTCATTTTGCAAAGCGAGATCGAAGATAACTGGGATTATCTTTACGGCCTGCGAGCTCTCTTCAATTCGGCAAATCACCCAATCATGCGGGAGGAATTCGAACGCTATACAAGCTCATTCTTACCGGATCATCCGGAAATCCTGAATGTGGCGTGGATTCCGCGCGTCCTGCGCGAAGAACGCGCGGAGCACGAGCTTTCGGCCGTCCGCGATGGCATCCCTGACTATCATATCCGGTCGGTTGAGCCTGACGGCAGTTTGATCATTGCGCCGGAGCAGGACGAATATTTTCCGAAATTCTATTCGACCGAATCAAAAACTTCTCCGGTTTATGGCCTGGATATCAAGGATGGCGGGTTGCGCGAGCGGACGCTCAACCATATTCGCGATGCCGATGTATTATCATCTTCACCTCCCTTCCTGCTCAAGACCGGGGAAGGAGATCGCACAGGATTCTGGCTCGGTTTGCCCGTCTACAGACGGGGAATGCCGCACAACACCGTCGAGGAGAGACGCCGCAATCTGATCGGTCTTGTCCAGGGTGTTTTTCAGGTCAAAATTTTGATCGACGCGGCGCTCAGCACTGTCAAAACGCCTGTGCGTGTTTATCTCTTCGGACCCGGCGCCAATGCGAATGATCCGCCCGTTTATTCTGCGTCGCGTCTGAGCGCCAGCACAATCGAGCCAAAATCACAGTCGGAACTTGCTGCAGGTCTGCGAGAAGTTTTTTCGATTAATTTTGGCGATGTCACGTGGACGCTGGTGGTCACACCGGAGCCAACCGGCCTGGCATTCAGCGGGCACAGCAGCTCGGCGACCGTCCTCATATGCGGGCTTTTGTTGAGCGCCGGTCTGACAGCGTTCGTGTGGGCATCGCGTCGGCACGCCCGCAATCTTGAAGTCGCCAACGAAAAAATCGGGAAACAAAATTCAAGATTCGACGCGGCGCTCAATAACATGGTGCAAGGACTTTTGATGTACGATTCGGCCGGCAAACTGATCGTAACCAATCAGCGCTTCGCGCTACTTTTCGGTATTCCCTGGGATACGTGGAAAGCTATGGCTATCGGACTGACAGTCCCCGAGGGGATGAAACTCGCGCATGAATTGACCAACGTTACAGAAAAAGATCCCGCACAAATTCTTTCCAGTCTCAGGAGCATGCTCGATCGTGGTGAGCCAACCACGATGATCGTTGAACGCACTGATGACCGTACGTTCATGGCTTCTTGCGTGCCAATGAGCGATGGGGGATTTGTCGTGACGTTCGACGACATCACAGAGAAACGACAAGCCGAAGAAAAAATTTTTCACATGGCGCATTACGATGCGCTGACAGATTTGCCGAATCGCTTGCTGTTCTATGAAAAGATGGGAACCATTCTTTCACACGCATCGAAGAGCAGGAGTTTTGCAGTTCTTAGTTTGGATATGGACCACTTCAAGAACGTCAACGACACGCTTGGGCATCCGATCGGTGATAAATTGCTGCAGGCCGCGGCCAAGCGCTTGCAAGACACCATCCGTGATACCGACACCGTCGCTCGACTCGGAGGCGATGAATTCGCAATCGTGCAAATCCGATTCGAGCAGCTGGCAGATGTCACGTCGCTCGCGAAACGGGTGATTGATGCCGTCATTGCGCCCTATGAGCTTGACGGCCATCAGGTGGTCGTGGGGACCAGCGTGGGTATTGCAATCGCTCCTGCCGATGGCACCGATCCGGATCAGCTCATGAAGAATGCCGATCTGGCGCTCTATCGCTGCAAGGCGGACGGCGGCAATACATATCGGTTCTTCGAGCCGCAGATGGACGCGTGCATGCAAGCACGCCGCGCTCTGGAGTTGGATCTCCGCAAGGCGCTGGTGAATGATGAGTTCGCGCTCAATTACCAACCAATCGTCAACCTCAAGACCGGGAAGGTTACGACTTGCGAGGCGCTTATTCGCTGGCACCAACCCGAACGCGGCTTGGTTTCGCCGCTGGAGTTTATTCCGATCGCGGAAGAAACCGGTCTCATCATTCCGATTGGAGAATGGGTGCTTCGTCGTGCGTGCACGGATGCCGCAGAATGGCCTGGGCATTATACCGTAGCGGTCAACGTTTCGCCGGCGCAATTCAAGAGCTCAAATTTGATCAACGCGGTGACCGATGCGCTTGAGAAGTCACATCTGCCGGCAAACAGATTGGAGCTCGAGATTACCGAGCTTGTTCTCATGCAAGACAACGACGCAGTCCTGGATACCCTTCATAAGCTGAAGAATCTCGGCGTCAGTATTGCGATGGATGATTTCGGTACCGGATATTCGTCGTTGAGTTATCTGCGCAGCTTCCCATTCGACAAGATCAAGATTGATAAGTCGTTCATTCAGGACTTGTCAAAGAATAAGGACAGCTTGGCAATTCTTCGTGCGGTCGTCGGCATCGGCCGTAGTCTCGGGATTGTCACAATCGCCGAAGGCATCGAAACGCAGAAGCAACTCGAGATATTGAGAACCGAAGGATGCAGCGAAGCTCAAGGTTACTTCTTCAGTCAACCCAAACCGTCAGCAGAGACCAAAGAATTTCTTGCCTCACTGAACCGTCAGGCGAAGGCGATCGCATAACATTGTGCCGCTGACACATTTTCCCGCGCGAATCTTCCATTGCAAATCCGGCAACGTGTCGGGGCGCAACGCACGTTTGCGGCGCGTGTGAGGTCGTGGCTATGAGGCTTGACATATCATAATGAAGATTCAAAATATCATATGTCATGCGCAAAATATCTGAAATGATTCCATTTGAATGATCACCGCGGGCCAACTGCGAGCCGCACGGGCCTTACTGGATATTGACCAGCGCGAGCTGGCACAGCGCTGCGGCTTGTCTCTTCCAACCATTCAGCGTATGGAAGCGAGCGACGGCGTGGTGCGCGGCAACGTCGACTCACTCATGAAATTGGTGAATGCGCTCGCCGCCAATGGCATCGAGCTCATCGGCGAGGACGCCACTTCAAGCAGCGGCGGACGCGGCGTCCGTCTCACTATGAACGTACAGCGTTCCCGCGGCACGCGGCGGAGGCCCTGATGGTCGTTGGCGCGCTCTGCGGCGTGGCCGCGCTGCTCGCTTTGGCCCCGATTGCGATCGGTTTGGCTCGTTCCTCGCATGGGACGATCATCGTTTATGGCGTCAGCCTCGTGATCACGATCACGCTGGGCGTGATCGCGGCGCTGAACCTGTTTGGCTATTCTGCTGGAGCCACGACTGTCGTACTTCCGCTCGGCCTGCCGTGGCTGGGCGCGCACTTCCGCATTGACGCTCTCTCCGCGTTCTTTCTCGTGGTAGTCGATCTCGGCAGTGCGGCAGCGAGCCTGTTCGCGCTCGGCTATGGCCGCCATGAGGATGCGCCTTGGCGCGTGCTGCCCTTCTATCCTGCCTATATCGCCGGCATGAACTTGGTGGTGCTCGCCAATGACGCATTCACCTTCCTGGTGTCGTGGGAGTTCATGTCGCTCACTTCCTGGGCGCTGGTGATCGCGCACCACCGCGAACAGGAGAACATGCGCGCGGGTTATGTTTATCTGCTGATGGCGAGTTTCGGCACCTTGGCGCTGCTGCTCGCTTTCGGTCTGCTCGCGGGAAGCGAGGGCAATTATGCGTTCGACGCCATGCGGGCGGCACATCCTTCGACCGCGCTGGCGGCGCTGGTACTGATCCTGGTGGTCATCGGCGCCGGTTCCAAGGCCGGCGTGGTGCCGCTGCATGCCTGGCTGCCGCTCGCGCATCCGGCTGCACCGAGCCATGTCTCCGCGCTGATGAGCGGCGTCATGACCAAGGTCGCAGTCTACGGCTTTGTGCGCATCGTATTCGACCTTTTGGGTGCTCCCGACTGGTGGTGGAGCATGGTGGTGCTTGCCGTCGGCGGCGTGACCGCGATCATGGGCGTGCTCTATGCGCTGATGCAGCACGATCTCAAGCGCTTACTCGCCTATCATACCGTAGAGAACATCGGCATCATCTATATCGGTCTCGGACTCGCGCTCGCCTTCAAGGCTCACGGCATGGCGCTTGCCGCCGCCCTCGCGCTCACCGCCAGCCTGTTCCACGTCTTCAACCATTCCGTCTTCAAAAGTCTCCTGTTCTTCGGCGCAGGCAACGTGTTGAGTTCGACCGGCGAGCGCGACATGGAGCATCTCGGCGGCCTGATCCACCGTATGCCGCAGACCGCTTTCGTGTTTCTTGTCGGCTGCGTTGCAATCTCGGCGCTGCCGCCGCTCAATGGTTTTGTCTCCGAATGGCTGACTTTCCAAGCCATCCTGCTCAGCCCGCAATTGCCATCCTGGGGGCTGAAATTCCTGGTGCCCGCGGTCGGCGCTCTGCTGGCATTGTCGGCGGCCCTTGCCGCTGCCTGCTTTGTAAAGGCCTTTGGGGTGAGCTTTCTCGGACGTGCGCGCACGCCGGCCGCGGCAAACGCGCAAGAGACCGACAGCCATTCGCTGTCCGCCATGTTCTTCCTGGCGGCGCTGTGCCTCGTCGCCGGCGTGCTGCCTGGCATTTTCCTCGATGCGCTGGCGCCGGTCGCCAAGACGCTCGTCGGGGAGACAATGCCGCATCAATCGGGGCTGTCCTGGCTAACGATCGTGCCGATCGCGGAAAGTCGCAGCTCCTATAACGGACTCTTGGTTTTCATCTTCGTGGTGTTGTCAGGCTCGATCGCGGCCTTCGCCATTCATCGCTTGGCGTCAGACAGGCTGCGGCGCGCACCGGCCTGGGATTGCGGCTACCCCGACATGAACCCGGCGACGCAATACACCGCTTCGAGTTTCGCGCAGCCGATCCGCCGCGTCTACGGCACGCTCGTTTTTCGCGCGCGCGAAATCGGCGAAATGCCGCCACCGGGGGCGGTCGCGCCGGCGCGACTGACGGTCGAAATGAGCGATCCGGTCTGGGATACGGGCTACGCGCCGATCGCTGGTCTCATCGCTGCGACCGCCGAACGACTCAATATCATGCAATTCCTCACCATTCGCCGCTACCTCACGCTGGTGTTCGCGGCGCTGGTGCTGCTCCTGCTGGTGCTCGCGATATGGCAATGATCCGCGATTTTGCATTGCAAGGCGCCGAGATGTTTTTGGTGCTTCTGCTCTCACCGCTGCTCACCGGCTTTGTCCGCAAGGTGAAAGCGCGGCTCTTGCGCCGGCAAGGACCGCCGTTGTTGCAACCTTATCGCGATCTCATACGGTTGATGCGCAAGGACGTGGTGCTGGCGGAGAGCGCCTCGTGGCTGTTCCGCGTCATTCCCTATATCGTGTTCGCCGGCACTTGGGTCGCCGCCTCCCTGGTGCCGACATTCGGGAGCGGCCTGCTGTTCTCCTGGTCGGCCGATCTGATCGCCATCATTGCGCTCATCGGCAGCGCGCGCTTCTTCCTCGCGCTCGCCGGTCTCGATGTCGGCACGAGCTTCGGCGGCATCGGCTCCAGCCGCGAAGTGATGATTGCTTCGCTCGCCGAACCGGCCATGCTGATGATCGTATTCACCCTGGCGCTGGTCGCGGGCTCGACGCAGCTCTCGACCATGGCGTCCTATATGATCTCGCCCGAGGTCGGCCTGCGAGTGTCGCTCGGGCTTGCCGTGATCGCGCTGATCATGGTGGCGATTGCGGAAAATGCACGCATTCCGGTCGATAATCCGGCCACACACCTCGAGCTCACCATGGTGCACGAAGCCATGGTGCTGGAATATTCCGGCCGGCATTTGGCGTTGATCGACTTCGCGGCCGAACTCAAGCTGTTGCTTTATGTCTCGCTCATCGGCTGCCTGTTCATGCCGTGGGGCATCTCCGGCGCGGCGGCAAGCCCGCAGGCTTTGGTCGTCGGCGTCGCCACTTATGTCTTGAAGCTGACAGCTGGCGGATTTTTGCTTGCTTTGTTCGAAACCTCGATCGCCAAGATGCGCGTATTTCGGGTGCCGGAATTCCTCGGCGCTGCACTGATGCTCGGTTTGCTCGCCACGCTGCTGATGTTCGTCTCGCGGAGCCTGTGACCATGCGCGGTTTCACCTTCGACGTCGCCCATTTGCTTGCCGGCTCGCTGGTGCTGGTGAGTTTCATGCAGCTCTATCAAGACCGGCTCTATGCGCTGCTGAATATCTTCGCGCTGCATGCGCTCATTCTGGCGGCTTCGGTCGCCTGGCAGGCCTTCATTCAGGACGCGCCGCATCTTTACGTCACCGCCGTCATTGCGCTCGTGTTCAAGGCGATCATCATTCCGACCGCGCTGCATCGGATCATCATGCGGCTCGGGATCCACCGGGAAATCGAGACCGTGGTCGGCGTCGGTCCCACCATGCTGTTCGGCATGGGCCTGGTTGCGTTGTCCATGGTGGTGATGCTGCGGGTAACCGCGGAAGCCGATCCGCTGGCACGCGAGGATCTCGCTTTCGCGCTTTCGGTCGTGCTGCTCGGGCTGCTGATGATGATAACCAGGCGCAATGCGGTGAGCCAGGTTGTCGGCTTCATGTCGCTTGAGAATGGTTTGGTGCTGGCTGCGACCGGCGCCAAAGGCATGCCGCTGGTGGTCGAGATCAGCGTTGCCTTCTCGGTGCTGATTGCCTTCATCGTGATCGGCATCTTCCTGTTCCGCATTCGCGAACGATTCGACACGGTCGATGTGCAGGCGCTCGATCGCTTCCGGGGAGAGCGGCGATGAGCTTCGATGCGCTCGCTGGCGTATTGCTCATTCCTGCCGTTGCCGCAGTGCTGCTCGCGGCGCTGCCCGGCTATCGTGTGACTGCGCGGATCAATGTTCTGGCGGCCCTGCTGACCTTCCTGACAGCCGTGTCGCTGTTCGTCGTCCATCCCATATCCGGGCCTTATCTGCTGGTGGACGATCTCAACAAGGTGTTCATCGTCCTGACCACGTTCGTCGGCTTCACCACCAGCGTGTTCAGCGCGAGTTACATCGGCCACGAGATCGAGATCGGCCGGCTCACGCCGCGTTTCGTACGGTTCTATCACGCCATGTATCAGGTGTTGATGTTTGCGATGAACCTCGCGCTCATCGCCAATAATATCGGCCTGATGTGGGTGGCGATCGAGATGGCGACGCTCACCACCGTGTTGATGGTCGGTATCTATCGCACTCATGAAGCGCTGGAAGCAGCGTGGAAATATTTCATTCTCGGCAGCGTCGGCATCGCGCTGGCGCTGTTCGGCACCATCCTCGTTTACATGGCGGCGCGGCCGGTGATCGGGGAGGGCGTGTCGGCGATGGTGTGGACCGTGCTGGTGACGCGCGCGGCGGAGTTCGATCCCGCGCTGCTCAACCTCGCCTTCGTTTTCCTGCTGCTCGGTTACGGCACCAAGGTAGGCCTTGCGCCGCTGCACGCTTGGCTGCCGGACGCACATGCCGAAGGCCCGACCCCGATTTCGGCCGTGCTTTCGGGTTTGCTCTTGAACGTCGCGCTCTATGCGCTGCTGCGCTTCAAGATGCTGCTGGCGCTCAACCCGGCAGCGATCGCGCCCGGCCCGCTGATGGTGACGATGGGCCTGATTTCCTGTCTGTTCGCCGCCTTCATGCTGTACCGGCGGCGCGACATCAAACGCATGTTCGCGTACTCGTCGATCGAGCACATGGGCATTATCGTGTTCGCGTTCGGCATGGGCGGCGCGCTCGCCAATTTCGCCGGCCTCCTGCACATGACGATGCATTCGCTGACCAAATCGGCGATTTTCTTTGCGGTGGGCCATATTTCGCAAGTGAAGGGCACGCAGAAGATCGCCGATATGGGCGGACTGACCGTCACCCATCCGGTGCTGGGCTGGGGTCTGGTGCTCGGCGTGGTGGCGATTGCCGGACTGCCTCCGCTCGGCATTTTCATGAGCGAATTCCTGGTGGTCAGCTCGACCTTTGCACGCGAACCCTGGCTCGCGACCATTCTGGCGCTGGGCATTTTGGTCGCGCTCGGCGGCTTGTTCATGCGGCTCAACACCATTGCCTTTGGCGAACCGCGCGGATCGACCGCGCCGACACAAGCCTCCTACGTGCCGATGTTTGCGCATCTCGCCATTGTGTGTACTGCCGGCATCTATATGCCGGCCGCGCTGGTGTTCGGCTTCGAAAATGTCGCGCGGCAGTTGGGATAGCGCCATGGCCTTGCTCGACCGCATCCCGCACGTTGAGAAGGCCGAGCACCATCGGCCCTGGCCGCGCGCGACGGTGGGCGAAGACGGCTGGCGGCATGCCATCGACGCGCTTGCGGCCGGCGGTTGCGCACTGCTTGGACTGTGGGGCGATGCCGACACCGTGCATATGGCGCTGCTCGACGAAGGCTCCGGTGACGTTACCGTGGTGAGCTATGTGTGCAAGGGCGGCAGCTACCCCAGCGTCGGGGCCAAGCTTCCGCCGGCGTTGCGGTTAGAGCGCGCCATACGCGATTTGTTCGGGTTGGAAGCTCGCGGTTCGCCGGACACGCGGCCCTGGCTCGATCTCGGCAACTGGGGCGTCCGCCATCCCCTTGGGACAACGGCGCCTGCGCCGAAGAGCGCGCCCTATACGTTTCTCCCGACCGAAGGCGAGGGGCTGCATCAGATTCCCGTCGGGCCTGTGCATGCCGGCATCATCGAGCCCGGACATTTTCGATTCACTGCCAATGGCGAACATGTCGTGCGTCTGGAGCAGCGGCTCGGCTATGTGCATAAAGGCATCGAGTCCCTGATGGCCGGCGCTTCGCTCGAACAGGCGGCAAGGCTCGCCTCACGCACCTCCGGCGACAGCACGGTTGCATACGCGTTCGCCTTCGCGCAGGCGGTCGAGGCCGCCTTGCAAGTCTCCGTGCCGCCGCGCGCCGTATATTTGCGCGCGCTGATGGCGGAGTTGGAACGGCTGGCAAATCATTTGGGCGATATCGGCGCTATCTGCAACGATGCTTCATTTACGCTGATGCACGCGCAATGCGGAATTTTGCGCGAGCGCTGTTTGCGCGCCGCCAATGCCTGCTTCGGCCACCGGCTGATGATGGACGTCATCGTGCCCGGCGGCGTGGCCCGCGATCTCGGCTCGGATGGATACAGGCGGGTGAAGGACCTTGTCGCAGAATACCGACGCGTGTTTCCGCGCCTGATCGAGCTCTACGACAACACGGCCTCGCTGCAGGACCGCACCGTCACCACGGGCATCGTGAAGCCGGACTACGCGCGGCAGTTCGGCGCCGGCGGATACGTCGGACGCGCCTCGGGGCGCAGTGTCGATGCGCGGCGCATGCCGGGATATGCCCCGTACAACGAGCTTGCCTTCGACGTGCCGGTGCTGGATGCCGGCGACGTTAACGCGCGGATTTGGATTCGTATTCGCGAGGTCGAGCAAAGTCTCCTGCTCATCGAGCAGATTGTCGAAAAGCTTCCGGACGGCCGCATTGTGGCCGACGTAAAAAGCCGGGGTGAGATTCGCGAAGGGCTCGCGCTGGCCGAAGCATTCCGCGGCGACGTCTTGGTTTGGCTTCGCATCGATGGCGCCGGCCGCGTCGCACGCTGTCACTTGCGCGACGCCTCATGGTTTCACTGGCCGCTGCTGGAGACCGCGATCGAAGGCAATATCGTCGCCGACTTTCCGCTCTGCAACAAGTCGTTCAACTGCTCGTATTCGGGACATGACCTTTAGCGCATGATACCGAAGGGAAACGCCTGAAGATGCGTCGGACGCTGTTCGAAAGCTTCATCCACGGTCCGCTCACCGAGCCGCCGCCCGCGCCGGACGACGCGGCGCTCGCGGAGCTCACCAAAAGTCTTGATCGCGTGGCGCGCGCCAAGCTCGGCCGTTCGCTCTCGATCCGCCAAGTTGACGCCGGTTCCTGCAATGGCTGCGAGCTAGAAATCCACGCGCTCGGCAACGCCTTTTATGACCTCGAGCGCTTCGGCCTCCATTTCGTAGCCTCGCCACGCCATGCCGACGTGCTGCTGGTCACCGGACCGGTGACCAAGAACATGCGCGAAGCTTTACTGCGGACCTACAATGCCACGCCCGATCCGAAATGGGTGGTTGCGCTCGGCGCCTGCGCGGTCGATGGCGGGGTCTTTGCCGGCAGCTATGCGGTCGCGGGCGGCGTCAACGATGTGATTCCGGTCGATCTCCACATTCGTGGCTGCCCACCTTCGCCGACAGCAATTCTGAAGGGCTTGATCGCGCTGATACAGATGTGAACAGGGCCGCGGTCACGAAAATAAATGCTGCGGGATGTCGCTTGTCGTTGCGCCGGCCAATGGCGAGCGCGAAAAGCGGCTCCCTGCTTAACTGAACCAGCCGATCACTAGGACGATGGTCAGAACAGCCACGGCGAGACCAATGATGATACCGCCCTGGTGCTGCTTCCAGAATTCGGAAACATGTGCCTGTGACATTGAGCAGTCGCCTGTTAGTTTAAGTCGCCCACAGGCATGTTATCGATGGATGCTTACGCCAAGCTGACATCCAGCCGCGTTTGTCCCTTGCGGTTGCTCAATGGTTGCTGCCGGCTTTTCTTCAATCGAAAAAATCGAGCCGCTGAAATCCGGCAAATCGTTGAATTTATTATGGTCGGAGCGGCGAGATTTGAACTCGCGACCCCCAGTCCCCCAGACTGGTGCGCTAACCGGGCTGCGCTACGCTCCGACTGAGCATGACAACTACGCTGCCAAACGGCGGCGCGCAAGTTGCCGTTGAATTTCCTCATGTTGCGGCGGCGACTGGGACCGGACTATATGAATCGCGCAACCCCGCAGCACGCATGACCGACGCGCATACAAATGCCTATCGCCGCCGCGCCATCCGGCGCTGGCTGCTTGCGGTCGCGGCGCTGATTTTCGTCATGGTGGTGATCGGCGGGGCGACGCGGCTCACGGGCTCAGGACTGTCGATCGTCGAATGGCAGCCGGTCACGGGCACGATACCGCCGCTGTCGCAGGCGGAGTGGACGGCGGAGTTCGAGAAGTATCAGGCCATTCCGCAATTCCGCGAGCGGAATGCCGGCATGAGCCTTGATGCGTTCAAGACCATTTATTGGTGGGAGTGGACGCACCGGGCGCTCGGGCGTCTGATCGGCGTCGTGTTTCTGCTGCCATTTCTATGCTTTCTGTGGAGGGGATGGATCGAACCGGGATTACGCGCCTGGCTTTGGACGATATTCGGGTTCGGTGCGCTGCAGGGCGCGGTCGGGTGGTGGATGGTGAAGTCCGGGCTCGCGGTGCGCGTGAGCGTCGCGCATGAGCGGCTGGCATTTCACCTGACGCTTGCCTGCATCATCTATGCGGCGATCGTCTGGACTTTGCGGCGCTTGCGCGACGGTGAGCCGCTTGCGGTACCCGCGAGCGTCCGTCTTGGCGCCTGTGCGCTTCTCATCCTGGTGCTGGGGCAAATATTTCTTGGTGCGCTGGTTGCGGGGCTGGGCGGCGGTCTCGTCTACAACAGCTGGCCGCTGATCGACGGAACGATCGTGCCGTCGGGGGAGCGACTCATGTTTCTTGCGCCGGGCTGGAGCAATTTTTTCGATAATGTACTAACGGTGCAGTTCGAGCACCGCATGACAGCCTATGCGCTGTGGCTGATTGCGATGGCGCATCTCGTCGACGTGACGGCGCGGCGGGCAGCGGTCGCGTTCAACGGTGCGCTTATGCTCGCCGTTGCCGTCACGGTCCAGGCGGGACTTGGAATTGCCATGCTTGTTAGTCAGGCGCCGCTCGCGCTCTCGCTCTTGCATCAGGCAATGGCGATCGTCGTGCTCACTATTGCGGTCGCGCACGCGGAGCGGCTGGTGCCGGGCAGGCCGGCGGAGCAAATCGGTCCAGTGCCGGCGCCTTCACGCCCATAATCGTTTGAAACAGCCATCACAAAATTCGGGAGAATGCGGTGATCGAGCGGAGCGACAGGGGCGATATCGCAATCGTGCGGTTGGCCCATGGCAAGGCCAACACGATGGATATCGAGCTGTGCCAGGCGGTGATCGATGGGTTCAACCAGCTCCGGTCGGCGCCGCCGCAGGCCGTGGTGCTGACGGGGCAGGGCGGCATCTTCTCGGCCGGCGTCGATCTTGTGCGCACGAGCACAGGCGGGCCGGCCTACATTCGCAAATTTCTACCAGTGCTGAACGCCATGTTCGACGCAGTGTTCCACTTTCCAAAACCGGTAGTGGCCGCGATCAACGGGCATGCCATCGCCGGCGGTTGCGTGCTGGCGTGCTGCGCCGATCGTCGATTGATGGCGGCAGGCAATGGCCGGATCGGCGTGACCGAGCTGCTCGTGGGCCTGCCGTTTCCGGCGCTCGCGTTCGAGATCATGCGCTTCGTCACGGCGCCGCGCCATTTCACCAAGGCCATTTATCACGGTGAGACATATCTGCCGGACGATGCGGTAGCGCGCGGCTGGGTCCAAGATATCGTTCCACCCGCGGAATTGATCGATCGCGGCATCGCTGTGGCGCAGACGCTGGCCGCGCTGCTGGCCGCGACTTTCGCGATGACCAAGCAGCAGCTGCAGATGCCGGTCAACGAGCGGATGACGCGCGAGGGCCGTGCGATCGATGCGAAGGTGACGGATATCTGGGCTGCGCCGGAAACAACCGCGACGATCCGGGATTACGTGAGCCGCACTTTGAAAAAGTAGCGAACCGCGTCAACGAATAATTCCGATCTCGCGCAGATATTTCTGCACGCCGGGATGAATGTTGACGAGGCGTGGTGCAGCGGCGACGGTGTTCTGCGGCGTGGTTTCGTGGCCTTGCGCCACGCGTTTGACCAGCGCGTCGTAGCTGCGGTGGATCGCCTTCGCCAGGTGATAGGCGGTGTCGTCGTCGAGACTCGGTCGCGCAACCACAAAGCTCCACGAGCCGACCGATGTGACGATCTCGCTCTGGTTCGGATAGGTGCCGGCCGGGAGCGTCAGCGGTTTCAGGAAATTGTGCTTCTTGCGCACGCGGGCGATTTCGGCGGCACTCAAGCCGATGAGATGGCCGCCCGCCTGCGTCACAGCGGTGAAGCTCGGCCAGCCAACGCCCGCGCCCCAGAGCGCCGCGGCGCGACCATCGAGCACCATCGCAGGACCGTCGCCGGCGCGATCGAGATAGATCGCCTGGAAATCCTTGTCGCGATCCAGCCCGAGACCGTCCATCACGTAGCGTCCCAGAAGCGTGAGCCCGGAATCGCGCGTGCCCCATACGATGGGCTGGCCCAGCAATGACTGCACCGACTGGTAGGAGCTGCCGGGCTTCACCGCGAACATGCCGGGGCTGGAATAGATCGCGGTGATGATCTTGATGTTCGTGATCGGGCGGCCGATGCCGGCGAACGCCTCATAAGCCGGCTCGCCTGCGACCAGAGCGATGTCGAGCTTGCTGCTTTCCAAAAGAGGAATGTTCTCGGCGCTGCCCTTGGTATTGCGCGTCTCGAGATGGAAAACGGAGTCGGTTTCGTTGACTGCTGCGGCAAGAGCATCGCCGAACAGCGGGAAGCCGCCGCCGGGCGTCGCGGTACCGAGAACGAGCGTGGTTTTCTGCATGGCGGGGGTGGCAGGCTTCTGCACTGTTGGCGGGGTTGGTTTTTGCGTCGCTGGCGGGGCGGGCTGCTGAGTTTGATTGGTTCTCGGCCGCGGTGCCGAAATTGAAGATGCGCTGGCAAGCGGCAACGCGAGCAGAACTACGGCTGCAACTCGCAGACTCCACATTGAACGCCCTCGATGTACCAGCCATGCAAGAATTCTGCAGGCAAGGACCGAGACAGAATGCGTGCAGTGTAAGAGGCTCCTTAGGCTGCTTCCAGCCCCTGCGCGAGATCGGCAATGATGTCTTCTTGGTCTTCCAGTCCGATCGACAGGCGCACCACGTCCGGTCCGGCACCCGCTTGCACTTTCTGTGTGTCGGAAAGTTGACGATGGGTCGTCGACGCGGGGTGGATGATCAACGAGCGCGTGTCGCCGATGTTGGCGAGATGGGAAAACAGCTTAACGTTTGAGACAAGCTTGACGCCGGCCTCATAGCCGCCTTTGAGGCCGAACGTGAAGACGGCGCCGGCCCCCTTGGGAACGTACTTTTTCGCAAGGCTGTTGTAACGGTCGCCGGTGAGGCCGGGGTAGCTCACCCAGGCCACCTTGGGATGCTTGGCGAGCCATTCGGCCACGACCTTGGCGTTGTCGCAGTGGCGCTGCATGCGCAACGGCAGGGTTTCGATGCCGGTGAGGAACAGGAAGGCGTTGAACGGCGACAAGGCCGGCCCGATGTCGCGCAGGCTCAACACCCGGCAGGCGATGGCAAAGGCGAAATTCCCGAAGGTCTCGTGCAAGACGATGCCGTGGTATTCGGGCCGCGGCTCGGACAGCATGGGATAGCGGCCCTCCCGCGACCAGTTGAAGGTGCCGCCATCCACGATCAGCCCGCCGATCGAATTGCCATGGCCGCCGAGAAATTTTGTCAGCGAGTGCACCACGATGTCGGCGCCATGCTCGAACGGCCGGCAGAGATAGGGCGTGGCGAGCGTGTTGTCGACGATCAGCGGCACGCCGGCGCGCTTCGCGATCTGCGAGACCGCCGCAAGATCGGTGATGATGCCGCCCGGGTTGGCGATCGACTCGACAAAGATTGCCTTGGTCTTGGGGGTGACTGCGCGTTCGAAGGTGCTGATGTCATCGGGATCGGCCCAGACCACGTTCCAGCCGAAACTCTTGAACGAGTGATTGAACTGGTTGATCGAGCCGCCGTAGAGCTTCTTTGCCGCGACGAATTCCTCGCCCGGCCGCATTAAGCAATGGAACACCAGCACCTGCGCGGCGTGGCCGGACGCGACCGCCAGACCCGCGGTGCCGCCTTCGAGCGCCGCGACACGCTCCTCGAGCACGGCGTTGGTCGGATTTCCGATGCGGCTGTAGATGTTGCCGAAAGTCTGCAGGCCGAACAGGGAGGCGGCGTGGTCGACATCGTCGAACACGAACGAGGTGGTCTGATAGATCGGCGTCGCGCGTGCGCCGGTGGTGGGATCGGGCTGCGCGCCGGCATGGATGGCAAGCGTCGAAAAACCAGGTTTGCGTTCGGTCATCGTGGCGGTCCCCATTTGGTGGCCGCGCCTATCGAACGACCCGCGGCTGCTGCTGGTTTAGCGAACGAACGGATGGCGTCAAGGCGCGAACGAGTGTGACCGTCCTATTCGAGCGGACTACCGGAAAGGTTACAGACCGAATGTCGCAAATTGCTATTGGCTTAGAACGCTATTCTCGATCCGCGATCGCTTTCAGCGATCATTTTCTTGTTCGTTCTGGGCACGATTGGCGGCATCGGTCGCGCCGCCGCTCATGGTCGTGCGATTGAGCGACATGCGCTGAACCCCCTTGCCAAGAAGCGGAGCTCGCTTCGAGGACAGCGTGCGGGAGTTCACGCCGATCCAGCCGATCTCCGACGACAGGCGGCCGTATTCGATCTTGGGGCAGCGGTTCATCACGACTTTTACGCCGGCCGCCTCGGCCAGCGCTGCCGCCGCATCGTTGCGCACGCCGAGTTGCATCCAGATCACGCCCGGCCGGGGTTTTAGCGCAAGCGCCTCCTCAACCACCGGCAGCGCGTGTTGCGAGGAACGAAAAATATCGACCATGTCGATCGGCTCGGGGATGTCGGCGAGCTTGGCATAAACCTTCTGGCCGAGGATGTCCTTGCCGGCCTGGCCCGGGTTGACCGGGATCATGCGGTAACCGCGTCCGAGCAGATATTTGAACGCAAAATAGCTCGGACGATTGTCCTTGGGCGAGACGCCGACCATGGCAATGGTCTTCACGGTATTGAGGATGCCGCGAATGTAGCTGTCGGAGTAATCGTCGTGGTTCATTGGCGGCGGCGCGCTTGCAATCGAGGCTTCAGATATAGGTCCGCGCCGCTGCGACTGAAAGAGCTGAAGGACCTAGCGTCGCCCATAAGCGGCAATCGGTCCGATCGCGAGGATGCCGGCAATTACCGAAACCACCGTTGTGAACGCGACGTCATCCAGGCAGACCATGCCGTATTGCCATGCCGTCATGGCGGTTAGGCCGACCGACATGGCGAGGCCCCATGCTGTGCCAGCAAGCAGCAGGCGTTGCAGCTCGGACCTGGTCAGCCACAGCTTTCGCCAGTCGAATGATTTGACGGTCGTCGCAGTCATCATCGGTCCTCCCACTTTGGGGTGCGTTTCTCGATGAAGGCGCAGATGCCCTCCTCGGCGTCACGCGCCATCATGTTCTCGGTCATCACCTGGCTGGCGTAGCGATAGGCGTCGGCCAACGAAAGCTCAAGCTGGCGGTAGAACGCTTCCTTGCCGATCTTCTGAACATGCGAGGATTTTGAGGCGATTTGGCGCGCAAGCCTGATGGCTTCGTCGCGCTCGGTACCGGGCGACACTGCGTGGTTGATCAGGCCCATGCGGGCTGCGTCTTCGGCAGACAGCAATTCTCCGGTGAGCAGCATTTCCATGGCGTGTTTGCGCGCGATATTACGCGACAGAGCGACCATGGGAGTGGAGCAGAACAGCCCGATATCGACACCGGGCGTGGCGAACTTGGCGGCGTTTGATGCAACGGCGAGATCGCAGCTTGCCACGAGCTGGCAGCCGGCCGCTGTCGCGACACCTTGCACGCAGGCGATCACCGGCTGCGGTAGGCGCACGATCTGCTGCATCATGGCGCTGCAGCTCGTCATGATGTGGGCGAAATACGCGCGGCCGCCGTCGGTATCGCTGCGGCGGCTGGTCAGTTCCTTGAGATCGTGGCCGGCGCAGAATGCCGGTCCATTGGCGGCGAGTACGACCACGCGCACGGCCTTGTCGGCTGCGAGGGCCGTGAAGGTCTCGCTCAACGCGGCGATAAGCGCTTCGGAGAGGCTGTTGCGGGCGGCCGGACGATTGAGCGTGACGATGGCGATCGGGCCGATCGTCTCCCGCAGCAATACCGGTTCGCTGGCGGCAGCGCGGGCGGCGGAGCTTTGTGCGTTCATCGACCCGATCCAGAATCTATGCGATTGATGCGATCCATTGTATCCAATCCGGGTGCGCGCGCGAGTGCGAATAAACGGGTTGCTTGGGGCCGCTATGAAGCCACCAGCCATGACGGTCAATGAGCTCACGCAGGCGCTGAGCGCTGAATTCCCGCATTTGTTCCAGCGCAACGGCAATGACGGCCCCTATGTTATCGAAGATGTCCAGCACGGCCGCGCGCGCGTGCGTCGGCGGTACCACAGCACATCGTTGCGACCGGGCGGCACGCTGTCCGGAGCCACGATGATGGAGCTTGCGGATGTCGCCATGTATGTCGCGCTGCTCGGCTCGATCGGTTGGGTGCCGCTCGCGGTCACGACCAATCTCAACATCAACTTTCTCCGCAAGCCCGCGCAGCGCGATCTGGTGGCCGAGGCGAAACTGATCAAGCTCGGAAAACGGCTGGCCATCGGCGACATTGGCGTGCGCTCGGAGGGCGAAGAGGACTTGGTGGCGCATGCCACTGCGACCTATTCAATCCCAAGCAGGGACTGAGATTGCGCGGCGGTAATATATTGCCATTTTTTCAAGCCTTTGATTTTATGAAATAAAATATCGAAGAACTCGTTGACCGATTTCGTTCCGTCGTATAGAAGGCCCGGCATCAAAGCAGCCTGGTACGGATCTTAGAACGCCATGACAACCTATGCGGCCAAACCAGCCGAAGTTGAAAAGAAATGGGTGATGATCGACGCCACCGGCCTGGTCGTTGGGCGGCTTGCCTCGATCATCGCGTTGCGGCTTCGCGGCAAGCACTTGCCGACGTTCACCCCGCATGTTGACTGCGGCGACAACGTCATCGTGATCAATGCCGCCAAGGTCGCGCTCACCGGGCGCAAGCGAGAGAAGAAAATCTACCAGTATCACACCGGTCACATCGGCGGGATCAAGGAACGCACCGCGCGCTGGGTGCTCGAAGGCAAATTCCCCGAGCGAGTGGTCGAAAAGGCGGTCGAACGCATGCTGCCGCGGGGACCATTGGCGCGCCGTCAGATGGGGAACCTCAGGGTTTATCCCGGGCCCGATCATCCGCACACCGCGCAGCAGCCGGTGAAACTCGATGTCGGTGCGATGAACCGCAAGAACAAGTGGAGCGACTGATGGCCGAGACCGCGCAATCGATGGACGCACTTGCGGCGCTCAAGCCTGCGACCCCGGAAGCCCCGAAATACGTGCAAAAACTCGATGGTCAGGGCCGCGCTTACGCGACCGGCAAGCGCAAGAACGCGGTCGCGCGGGTATGGATCAAACCGGGACCGGGCAAGATCACCATCAATACCAGGCCGGTCGAGGTGTTTTTCGCGCGTCCGGTGTTGCGCATGCTGATCCAGCAGCCGCTGATCGCCACCAACCGCAACGGCCAGTACGACGTGGTCTGCTCGGTCTCAGGCGGCGGGCTTTCGGGCCAAGCCGGCGCCGTGCGTCACGGCCTGTCCAAGGCGCTCACGTACTTCGAGCCGGATTTGCGTTCGGTGCTCAAGCGCGGGGGCTTTCTCACCCGCGATCCGCGCGTGGTGGAACGCAAGAAATACGGCCGTGCCAAGGCCCGCCGCTCGTTCCAGTTCTCCAAGCGCTAAACGCCCATTTTCAAAGGGTTTTAGGATCCCGGCGGCCGGCCGGGATCGAATTATTACCGACAGCTTTTCATCTTGTTTCCGATTTTTACGATTGTTTCAGTGAAAAATCGTGCGGCACGCATAACGGTTCCTACTTAGATCTCTGCAATCTTCCGGCTGCTGGCGGTTTGGAGATTTGCCACCCGACTGGCAAGCGTGGGCAAGGTTACGCGCGAATTACTGGTCGGAATTTATGCTGCTTGATACTTCAACGCTGGTCACTGCTTCGACCTGTATCACAGGCTTGCTCGGGATCTTCCTTCTGGTCGTCTGGTTCCAGGAGCGCGGGGTCCGCGCGATGGCGTGGTGGGGGAGCGCCTATCTGATCGGCGCGTTCGCCGTCGAACTCTGGGGAATGCATAAGCCGAATATCCCGTTGTTGACCGAGTTACCCGACGCGCTGCTGTTCATCGCCTGTGGAATGATCTGGAACGGCGCGCGGCTGTTTCATGGTCGCCGGGTGCTGCCGAGCGCATTGCTGGCGGGAGCGTGGCTATGGTTCATAGCCTGCCAGTTCGCGGGCTTCGCGGCATGGAACGACGGGCGGATCATCCTGTCTTCGCTGATCATCGCGACCTACACGTTCCTCACCTCGGTTGAACTTCGGCGCGAGCGCCGACGGTCATTGCAATGGATTACGATCGGCGCGCCCGCCATGCACGGCCTGGTCTTCCTCTCGCCGATCGTGCTCACCTTGCTCTGGCCGCGCGAGGCCAGCGCCGACGGCTGGTTTGCAGTATTCGCGCTGCAAACTCTGTTGTACGTGGTCGGCACCGCCTTCGTGGTCGTGGTGATGGCCAATGAACGCACCACGGCGCAGTATAAGACGGCGGCCATGACGGATCCGCTGACGGGACTGTTTAACCGACGCGCATTCTTTGCCGCGGCGACGTCGATGATCGCGACGCAGATCCGCAAGAAGCGGCAGGTCAGCGTACTCGCTTTCGATCTCGATCACTTCAAGTCGGTGAACGACCGGTTCGGGCACAGTGTCGGCGACGAAACGCTTCGACTTTTCGCGTCAACCGCAAGCGCCAACATGCGCGTCACCGACGTAATCGGACGCCTTGGCGGCGAAGAATTCGTGGCGATCCTGCCGGGCAGCATGGCGGAGGCGGTCGTGGTGGCCGAGCGCGTGCGCGCGGTCTTTGAAAAGGCCGGCGTGGAAATTTCGGGCAATCGCATCGGCGCCACCGTGAGCATCGGCGTGGCCGAAGCCGGTCCGCCGCTCGCCGAATTCGGGGAATTGCTCGGGCGCGCCGATGCCGCGCTCTATCGCGCCAAACACGAGGGCCGCAACCGCGTTATCACGGACGAGCCTGAAAAGCCCGTGTCACCCGCAGCCGCCGCTTAACATCGGGGCCGACCCGCATCGTTGCTTTCAAGGCATTGATAAGACGGTATTCTCCGGATGCGCCAATGGCTTCCCGGCGGAAACATTGTGTTTACCCAACCAAATCTATCATCGCCGAATGAGGTGGTGGGGTACGCAGGAACAGCAAGCCGCAAAGATTGCGGCGCAGGACTTTTCCCACCGCGTCTTGGCGTTGGAGGACAACGCCGTTCGCGCCGGCTGCGCGCTTGCCTGCAGCTATGCAAATTCGGGTGAATACGAAGCCGAACTGATCGCGGAGCGACGCGCCGCCGGTGCCTATGGGCCGAAACGCAACGCGCGATGGCTTCGCATCGCTGCGGTCATGGCCGGCATCATCGCAGTGATTGTGCTGATCATTCGCTTTGCCTGAGAGCGCACGGCTCCCCATCGGCGACAAAGAAAAAGGGCGCTCCGGAGAGCGCCCTATTGGAGGTTCATCGCTGGTGTTACGCGTTACGCTGAGTAGTACATTTCGAACTCGACCGGATGCGGAGTGTGCTCGAAGCGGATGATCTCCTGCATCTTCAGGTCCATATAGCTGTCGATGAAGTCGTCATCGAACACGCCGCCGACTTTCAAGAATGCGCGGTCCTTATCGAGATTGCCGAGCGCCTCGCGGAGTGAGCCGCAAACGGTCGGGATCTTCTTCAACTCGGCTGGCGGCAGGTCGTAGAGGTCCTTGTCGATTGCCGAGCCCGGATTGAGCTTGTTCTTGATGCCATCGAGACCCGCCATCAGCATCGCGGCAAAGCCGAGATAGGGATTGCAAAGCGGGTCGGGGAAGCGGACTTCGACGCGCTTGGCTTTGGGCGAAGACGCCAGCGGAATGCGGCATGAGGCCGAGCGATTGCGCGCCGAATAGGCGAGCAGCACGGGCGCCTCGAAGCCGGGCACGAGCCGCTTATATGAGTTGGTGGTCGGGTTGGTGAAGGCATTGATCGCCCGCGCGTGCTTGATGATGCCGGCGATGTAGCTCAACGCCGTTTCGGAGAGGTCGGCGTATTTGTTGCCAGCAAAGACCGGTTTGCCGGCCTTCCAGATCGACTGGTGGCAGTGCATGCCGGAACCGTTGTCGCCGTAGACCGGTTTGGGCATGAAGCAGGCGGTTTTGCCGTAGATGTTGGCGACCTGGGTGATGCAATATTTGTAGATCTGCATCTGATCGGCCATCACGGTCAGCGGCGAAAACTTCATGCCGAGCTCGTGCTGGGCGGACGCCACTTCGTGGTGGTGCTTTTCGACTTTGACGCCCATGCGCGCCATGGCGGCGAGCATCTCCGAGCGCATGTCCTGCACGGAATCCTGCGGGGGCACGGGGAAGTAGCCCATCTTGGTGCGAATGCGGTGGCCCAGATTTCCGCCCTCGTAGGCGGTATCGGAATTGCTCGGGAACTCGATGGAGTCGAGCTTGAAGCCGGTGTTGTACGGCGTGGCGGCGTAGCGCACATCGTCGAACACGAAGAACTCGGCTTCCGGTCCGAAATAGGCGGTGTCGCCGACACCCAGCGATTTGACCATCGCCTCGGCGCGCTTGGCGATGCCGCGCGGGTCGCGGTTGTAGGGCTCGCCGGTGGTCGGCTCGAGCACGTCGCAGATCAGCACCAGCGTGGTTTCGGCGAAGAACGGATCGATGCTCGCCGAGCCCGGATCGGGCATCAGAGTCATGTCGGATTCGTTGATCACCTTCCAGCCGGCGATCGAGGAGCCGTCGAACATAATGCCTTCGGCGAACGTATCCTCTTCGATCATGGTGACGTCGAACGTGACGTGCTGCCACTTTCCGCGCGGATCCGTGAACCGGAAATCGACGTATTTCACGTCGTTGTCCTTGATCATCTTCATGACATTCTTGGCGGTCGTCATGGATTAACTTCCCTTTCGTGAGGGGACAAACTTACGACGCGTGCTCATGCATCCACGTCAGATCGCATCCAACCCGGATTCCCCCGTTCTAATCCGAATGGCTTCTTCGATGTTCGAGACGAAGATCTTGCCGTCGCCGATGCGCCCGGTCTGAGCAGCGCGGCGGATCGCCTCGATGGCTTTTTCGACCATATCGTCGCCAAGCACAATCTCGATTTTCACCTTAGGAAGAAAATCGACGACGTACTCGGCGCCACGATAGAGTTCGGTGTGGCCTTTTTGGCGACCGAACCCTTTGGCCTCCGTCACTGTGATACCTTGCAGTCCCACCTCCTGTAGCGCCTCTTTCACCTCGTCGAGTTTGAATGGTTTGATGATGGCCTCGATCTTTTTCATTGTGTTTTCTCTCTCCCAGGCCGCCCGAAATTTCCCGGCAATGCCGCGCTTTCCGCTAGCAGGCAGCGTGCCAAGCTTCGAAGCAGCAAGATTGTCAATGTTTTCAGATCATTAGCGGAATTCTGCGCGAGCCCGCTGCAGGACTGCAGCGATCCGCGCCTAGATTTTGAGCATAGTGCATAACACACAGTCAAAACCCTGTCGCGTTTGTCGGAAAAAGGCTTGGCCGTTACTGTCCACAATTCATGATCGAATTACTGACCGTTGCCGAAATGGCCGAGGCGGACCGGCTGACAATCGCCGGCGGGGTGCCCGGTATCGAGCTCATGGAAAATGCCGGCCGGGCGGTCGCAGACGCAGCCGCGCGCCAGAGCCCCCGCGACGGGTCCCCGATTTGCGTGGTGGCGGGGCCGGGAAACAATGGCGGGGACGGATTTATCGCGGCGAGGTCGCTGGCCGAGCGCGGATTCCCGGTGCGGGTACTGCTGCTCGGTGAGCGTGGCCGGCTCAAGGGCGATGCGGCCGAGGCGGCTCAGCGCTGGCAGGGCCAGATCGCGCCCGCTGCCCCATCGGGGCTCGCAGGTTGTGGCCTGATCGTCGACGCGCTGTTCGGGGCTGGCCTCGACCGGCCGGTGGAAGGGGCGGCGGCGTCCATGATCGCGGCGATGAATTCGAGCGAGGCGCCGATCATCGCCGTCGACCTGCCGAGCGGCATCAACGGGACGAGCGGCGCAGTGATGGGCGCGGCCGTACAGGCCGAGGCGACGGTGACGTTTTTCCGCCGCAAGCCCGGACATGTTTTGCTGCCCGGACGGACGTATTGCGGTACGATTGAAATTGCGGACATCGGCATTCCGGCAAGCGTGCTCGACCGCATTCGTCCGCGCATCTGGGCGAACAGTCCCGCGCTGTGGGCTGAGCAATTTCGAATTCCAAAAATCGATGCGCACAAATATGCCCGCGGTCACGCGGTCGTGGTTTCGGGCGGGCTGGCCTCGACGGGGGCGGCACGGCTGGCGGCGCGGGCCGCGCTGCGCGCCGGAGCAGGTCTGGTCACGATTGCGAGCCCGAGCGAAGCGCTCGCGGTCAATGCCGCGGCCAACGAAGCGGTCATGGTGCGCCAGGTCGATGGCGCAGGCGAACTCACGTCGCTGCTGTCCGATCGGCGCTACAACGCCATCGTTCTCGGCCCTGGCAACGGGGTCGGGGAGGCGACGCGGGCGATGGTGCTCGCGGCGCTGGCTGGGGAACGGGGCGTGGTACTGGATGCGGATGCGCTCACGAGCTTTTCCGAAGCGGCTGAAACGCTATTTTCATCAATTAAATCAAAGTTTTCAGAAAATTCTTCTCATGTTTCACGTGAAATAGTTCTCACGCCGCATGAGGGTGAATTCACGCGATTGTTCGGGACATTGGAGAAGGGCCTTGAGTCGATGACAAAATACGAGCGTGCCCGTGCCGCCGCAGCGCGCTCGAGCGCGGTGGTCCTGCTCAAGGGTCCGGATACCGTCGTGGCTGCGCCGGATGGACGCGTCGCCATTTCGGAGAATGCTCCGCCCTGGCTTGCCACGGCAGGCTCCGGGGATGTGCTGTCCGGCCTGGTGGCAGGCTTGCTTGCCCAAGGCATGCCGGCCTTCGCGGCGGCCTGCGCCGCAGTCTGGCTGCATGGGGAAGCCGGTAACGAAGCCGGGCCCGGACTGATCGCGGAGGATTTGCCGGAGGTTTTACCGGCGATCTATCGCCGGCTGTTCGCTGATCTCGCCGATCGCCCGAAGTGACCGGCGGAACGCGTAATTGCATGACGGAGCGGCCGATCCTATTCTTGTGGTGTGGCGCTGCATCCGACGTGTTATAAGCCGCGCCGCTCGGCCGCCAGGCGGCGCCGCGCAGGGCTGGCGGGCGTGGCGGAACTGGCAGACGCGCGGGATTTAGGTTCCCGTGACGAAAGTCGTGGGGGTTCAAATCCCTCCGCCCGCACCACGAGCGCCGTATGCCCAGGTAAAGCTATCAATCGGCGCAATCCAAGAATGGATGCGTCAACGCTGCGTAGAGAAGAAGATCCCGTATGCAAGTTACCGAAACTGTCAGTGAAGGCCTGAAGCGCGAATTTCAGGTTGTGGTGCCGGCCGCGGATATTGCGGCCAAAGCCAACGACCGGCTCGTGGGGCTCAAGAGCCAAGTCCGCATCAACGGTTTTCGGCCGGGCAAGGTGCCGGTCGAGCACCTCAAGCGCATCTACGGCCGCGCGGCGATGGCAGAGGCGATCGAAGGCGCGGTGCGCGAAGCCAATGCGAAGATCGTCACGGATCGCGGCCTGAAGCTCGCGCGCGAGCCTTCGGTCACGATGCCGAAGGAGGAGGGTGCGATTGAGCAGATGATCGCCGGAAAATCGGACCTTTCCTATACGGTCGCGATCGAGATTCTGCCCAAGATCGAGCTGGCGGATTTCAAAGGGCTGACGTTGGAAAAGCAGGTCGCCCCGGTCAGCGATGGGGAGGTTGATGCGGCGGTCAATGAACTCGCGGAGCGCAACAAGCCGTTCAGCCCCAAGGACGGTGCCGCGGCTTCAGGCGATCGACTGACGGTTTCGTTCAAAGGCATGATCGACGGCGCACCGTTCGAAGGCGGTTCGGGCGACGACGTTGCGGTTCTCATCGGGTCCGGTTCGTTCATCCCCGAGTTCGAAGAACAGCTCACCGGGATCAAGGTGGGTGAAACGCGGACGGTGAACGTGACGTTCCCGCAGAACTATCCGGCGGCAAATCTCGCCGACAAGCCCGCGGTTTTCGAAGTGGTCGCCAAGACCATCGAGACGCCGGGGACGGTCACGATCGACGACGCATTTGCCAAATCGCTGGGCCTTGAATCGCTTGCAAAACTCAAGGACATGATCAAGGAGCGCATCGGACAGGAGCACGGGCTGATTTCGCGCCAGCGGCTCAAGCGTATGCTGCTCGACAAACTCGACGAGCTGCACAAGTTCGCCCTGCCGCCGACCATGATCGAGGATGAATACGCCAACGTCTGGAAGGCGGTGACGGACGAGCTGCAGGCGCAGAACCGGACCTTCGCGGACGAGGGCACGACCGAAGAGAAGGCGAAGGAAGAGTACCGCGCGATTGCCGAAAGACGCGTGCGGCTCGGCCTTGTGCTCGCGGAGATCGGCGAGCGCAACAACATCAAGGTGTCCGACGAGGAATTGACTCGCGCCGTGGTCGAGCAGTCGCGCCGGTTCCCAGGCAAGGAGCAGGAGGTCTGGGATCACTACCGCAAGGACCCCAATGCGTTGGCGAGCCTGCGGGCGCCGATCTACGAGGACAAGGTGGTCGATTTCGTCCTTGAACTGGCGAAGGTCACCGAAAAGACCGTTTCGCGTGACGAGCTCTACAAGGGGGATCAGGAGACCAAGGCAACCTGACCGTCACGGCATCGGGCTGCCACGATCTATGGTAGGCTCATCAATGATGATGGGTGGTGCGCGCTTGAAGGGCTGGCTCGCGGCGGTGATGGTCATCGCTGCTGTTCCCCTTGTCACATATGCGCAGACGACGCCTGCTTTCGTTGCGCCTCCGCGGACAATCGCCGACATCACGGCGATCCTCGACCAGCAGAAGCCGGATCCGGCACGGGCGGCCAAATTGCGGGCCGACGCCGATGGTGCGGTCCCGAGTGGCGGCGATCTCGTCGACTTCTATTTCCGGCGTGCGCAGGCTCGCTGGAATCTGGGCCGTTCCGTGGAGTCGATCGCCGACACGAAGCAGGCGATGGAGATCGGCCGCAAACAAGGGGCTGATCTGATCCGGTATCAGCAATTTTTGCTCCAAGAATACGCGAACACGGGTCAGGCCAAGGAGGTGGTCGCGCTCGCCACCCAGATCGCAGCGGAGTCGGATGTGCCGGGCCGCAAGGGCCGGATGTTCAATGCCTATCGTTGGCAGGTCATCGGTCACACAAGTCTCGGCGAAATCGGGAAGGCCGAAGCCGCGCTGGGCAGGCTTCGGTCGCTGATGAACACATCGCGTTTGTGGCCCAGTGTGGAGCAATTCCGGATTTCGTGGGAGGCCGACCTTGAGGACGCGCGGGCGCGGGTGCTCGAAGTCCGCGGTCGGTACAAAGACGCTGAAGCCGCCTACGACAAGTCGCGGATGCTGGGCGCGCGAGTGATCACTTTATCGGCCTCGTGGCCGAACCCGCCGCCGCGTTTCAGCCTGGAGCTCAACCAGGATTTCCTCGCGATTTTCGCCGCGCGGGTCAAAGGCAAGCAGGGACGGCTGATTGAGATGGAGGCGGATATCCGGCGTGCTCTGCTCAACCGTCTCAAGATTTCCGGAAAGTACAACAATCTGACACCGCAGTTCATATTCGCGTTGACGCGGGCGATGATCGAACAGCGGCGGTTTAAGGAAGCGGAGGAACTCGCGCGCGCCGGCGTCGAAATCTATCGCGACATCGGCATGGCAGAGGATTCGGTTCAGGTCGTCAACGGCCTGACGCTGCTCGCCGGAACTTTGCAGGTGCAGGCGCGATATGCCGAGGCTGCGAAAATCTACACAGCCATCGATCGTGCAATTAAGAGCTGGGACCGCACGCGGGCCGACAATCTGCGCGCCAATCCGGGACTGATTTACACGCTCTACAATGTGAACCGGGTTCCTGAGGGCATCGAATCCGCGACGGTGATGTACCAGCGCGCCAAATCGCGGTTCGGTGAGAACCATTTTGATACGGCAATCGCGCGCGGTACGTTGGCGCTCGGGCTCTATCTCGCCGGTCGCGACGCCGAGGCGCTGCCGCATTTCAAGGCCTCGATACCGATCCTGATTTCGGCGTCGCGTGAGAACGATGACGACAATGTCGGGACCGTGCAACGCGAGCAGCGCGTGCGCTCGATCGTGCAAGCCTATATCGGGCTCTTGGCGCGCGCGCCGACGGGCGTGACGCCGGAGATTGCGGCCGAGACCTTCCGCATTGCCGACGTCATTCGCGGCCAATCGGTGCAGAGGGCGCTCACGGCCTCGAGCGCGCGTGCGGCGGCTTCCGATCCAGCGCTGGCGGAACTTGTCCGCAACGAACAGGATTTGGAAAAGGAGATCAGTGCGCAGCTCGGATCGCTGACCAATATGCTCTCGCTGCCTCCGGAGGAGCGCGACGACAAGGCGATCAGCGCATTGCGGAGCCAGATTGACAAGCTGCAAGCCAGTCGCACGGCGGCCCAGCGCGACATCCAGAAGCGGTTTCCCCACTACGCCGAATTGATCGAACCAAAGCCGCCGACGGCCGCTGAAGTTCAAGCGGCATTAAAACCGGGTGAGGCTTTCGTCTCGTTCTATTTCGGATCGAATGGCGGGTTCGTCTGGGTCGTGCCGCAGCAAGGGCCGGTGGCCTTTGCCGCGGTCAAGCCGAGCTTTAGAACGATCAACGACAGCGTGCGCAAGCTGCGCCAGGCTCTTGAACCGCAGGCGGCAATGATATCGGACATTCCGCCGTTCGATGTGGCGCTCGCGTATCAGCTTTACGTAGAGCTGCTGAAACCCGTGGAAGGCGCCTGGAAGAATGCAAAGAGTCTCATCGTCGCAACCAACGGCGCGCTCGGGCTGTTGCCGCTGTCGCTCTTGCCGACCGCGCCGGCCGAGCTCAAGGCGGATGGCGGGCCGCCATTCGCGAATTACCGCGCGGTGCCGTGGCTCGCGCGGACCCATGCGGTGACCATGATCCCGTCGGCGTCGGCGCTGCGTACACTGCGGCACTTGCCGCCGGGCTCCGACAAGCGAGAGCGCATGATCGGGTTCGGCGATCCTTACTTCAATGCGCAGCAGGCGGCGGAGACGATCAAGCCGGACGCGAAAACTCAGGTGGCCGAGGCCACGATGCGCGGCATCCCGCTCGGGCGGCGTGCCGCACCGCAGACGCAAGGGGTCGACAGCGCCGAACTCAGCCAGCTGCCGCGGCTACCCGACACCGCCGCCGAGCTGAAATCGATCGCCATTGCCATGCAGGCCGACCCCTCGAAGGTGCTGCATCTCGGCAAGGACGCCAACGAGCGCGAGGTCAAAACGACGCCGCTCAACAAATACCGCGTCGTGGTGTTTGCGACGCACGGGCTGGTGCCCGGCGAACTCAACGGTTTGACACAACCCGCGCTTGCACTCACCGCGCCCGACGTGGCCGACGTCGACGGCGACGGTCTTCTGACCATGGAAGAAATCCTCTCGCTCAAGCTCGATGCCGACTGGGTGGTGCTCTCGGCCTGCAACACGGGAAGCGGGGCGGGCGCCGGCGCGGAAGCCGCCTCGGGTCTCGGGCGTGCCTTCTTTTATGCCGGAACACGGGCGTTGCTGGTCACCAATTGGTCGGTGCATTCGGAATCGGCACGCGAACTCGTAACCGACCTGTTCCGCCGTCAGGCCGCGGATCCCAAGCTCACGCGCGGGGAGGCCTTGCGCCAGGCGATGATGGCCTTACTTGACGGTAAGGGATTTGCCGACGCTCAGGGCAAAATGCTCTTCGCCTACGGCCATCCGCTGTTTTGGGCGCCCTACACGATCATCGGCGACGGCGGCAGTCAGTAAACTGGCGGGATTTACTGACGTCGTTTCCTTCGTCAGGGAACCTATATATTCCTTTGCCGTTGAGCGATTCGATCGGCCAAGGGGCTGGAGGAAGCAATGAGAGATCCCCTCGACACATACATGAACTATCTCGTCCCCGTGGTGGTCGAGCAGACCAATCGCGGCGAGCGGGCCTACGACATCTATTCGCGGCTGCTGAAAGAGCGGATCATCTTCATGACCGGTCCGATCGAGGACGGCATGGCGACGCTCGTCGTCGCGCAGATGCTGTTCCTTGAAGCCGAGAATCCGAAAAAGGAGATTTCCGTGTACATCAACTCGCCGGGCGGGTTGGTGACGGCGGGTCTTGCGATCTACGACACGATGCAGTTCATCCGTCCGCCGGTGTCGACGCTCTGCTGCGGGCAAGCGGCCTCGATGGGATCAATGCTGCTCGCAGCCGGCGCCAAGGATTTGCGCTTCGCGCTGCCGAACGCTCGCGTCATGGTGCACCAGCCCTCGGGCGGGTTCCAGGGCCAAGCCACCGACATCATGCTGCACGCGCAGGAGATCCTTAACCTCAAGAAGCGGCTGAACGAGATCTACGTCAAACACACAGGTCAACCGATCAAGAAAATCGAGGATGCGTTGGAGCGGGATTACTTTCTCACCGCAGAGGGTGCGAGGGACTTCGGCATCGTCGACAAGGTGATCGCCAAGCGGCCGGAGGAAGCAGGAACCAAGCCATAATTGCGGGGTTTCGCGAAGGCCCTGAAAAAGCCATCACCGCTGGATTGCGTTAGGATTAATGAATTCTTGGTTGTTGCTGCCTTAACTTGGTTCGTTCGTCTTGGGGCGGTTGTTCATGTTCAAGTGTGTCTTCGGCGCTACGGTTTCTTAGTCGGATTACTGGTATGAAAGAGTCGGCCCTGTTTGTCTGCGGGGCATGGAGAAGGGAATGAGCAAGGTCGGCGGTAGCGATTCAAAGAATACGCTCTACTGCTCGTTTTGCGGCAAGAGCCAGCATGAGGTGCGGAAGCTTATTGCCGGGCCGACCGTATTCATTTGCGACGAGTGCGTCGAACTCTGCATGGACATCATCCGCGAGGAAAACAAATCCTCGCTGGTAAAGTCGCGCGATGGTATCCCGACGCCGAAGGAAATCCGTAAAGTCCTCGACGATTACGTGATCGGGCAGGATCACGCCAAAAAGGTCTTGGCGGTCGCGGTCCACAATCACTACAAGCGGCTCAACCATCAGGCCAAGCACAACGACGTCGAGCTGGCGAAGTCGAATATTCTGCTGATCGGTCCGACCGGTTCGGGCAAGACGCTGCTGGCGCAAACGCTGGCGCGCATCCTGGATGTGCCGTTCACGATGGCGGATGCCACGACGCTCACCGAAGCGGGCTACGTCGGCGAGGACGTGGAAAACATCATCCTGAAACTCCTGCAGTCCGCCGACTATAACGTCGAGCGCGCACAGCGCGGCATCGTCTATATCGACGAGATCGACAAGATTTCGCGCAAGTCCGACAACCCGTCGATCACGCGCGACGTGTCGGGCGAGGGCGTGCAACAGGCGCTGCTCAAGATCATGGAAGGAACGATCGCTTCGGTGCCGCCGCAAGGTGGCCGCAAGCATCCGCAGCAGGAGTTCCTGCAGGTCGATACCACGAACATTCTTTTCGTGTGCGGCGGCGCGTTTGCGGGCCTGGAGAAGATCATTTCCGCGCGGGGGCGGTCTACTTCGATTGGCTTCTCGGCAAAAGTGCTGGCGCCGGAAGACCGCAAGGCCGGTGAGATCTTCCGCGAAGTCGAGCCCGAAGATCTGCTGAAATACGGCTTGATCCCGGAATTCGTCGGACGCCTGCCGGTGGTCGCCACGCTCGAAGACCTCGACGAGCCTTCGCTCAAGCGTATCCTGACCGAGCCAAAGAACGCGCTGGTGAAACAGTACCAGCGGCTGTTCGAGATGGAGTCGATCGATTTGACGCTGGCCGAGGAAGCGCTCGGCGCGATTGCCCGCAAGGCGATCGACCGTAAGACCGGCGCGCGGGGCTTGCGCTCGATCATGGAGGGCATCCTGCTCGACACCATGTTCGATCTGCCGAGCCTGGAAGGCGTCGAGGAAGTGGTGATCTCCAAGGAAGTGGTCGAGGGCACTGCCCGTCCGCTCTTCATCTACGCCGACCGGGCCAGTGACGCCGGTGCGAGCGCGTGAGTCGCGACGATACCGTCAGTAAATCTCCGGCCCTGATTCGTTTTCGAGGGCTAATCGGCGCGTATTTACTTGAAAACACGGCTTTGCTTGACAGTGCGGCTCGCTATATCCACCTAATGGTGGATGAAGAAAAACGTGTAGTGAAGCCGCTACACGTGAATGAGAGTTAATCTTACCGGGCGGGTTCTTGGCTACCTTCGTGCGTTCTGATCGGAGTTCTTAGGCGTACCCCGCAGCGACCTTCCCGGCTTCTTGGCACTCCCTTGTGGCAGCGTAATCACGGGCTGCGAAGGAGGGGCACAACAAAAGGAATCCTGGAAATGACGCTCGCAAAACCACGCCCGCCATTGACCCCTGGTGAAACCAGGGCCTATCCGGTCCTGCCGCTGCGCGACATCGTGGTGTTCCCGCACATGATCGTGCCGCTGTTCGTCGGACGCGAGAAGTCGATCAAGGCGCTCGAAGAGGTGATGCGCTCGGATACGTTCGTCTTGCTGGTGACGCAGAAGAATGCGTCCGACGACGATCCGGCGACCAGCGCGATCTATGAAATCGGCACGCTCGCCAGCGTGCTGCAGCTGCTGAAGCTGCCCGACGGCACCGTCAAGGTGCTGGTCGAGGGCGCTCAGCGCGGCAAAGTGCTCAAATACACCGATCGGGCCGAATACTACGAGGCGGATGCGGTCGTGCTCGAAGACACCATGGGCGAGAAGGTCGAGGCGGAAGCTTTGGCACGCTCCGTGGTCACCGAGTTCGAGAGCTATGTGAAGCTCAACAAGAAGGTTTCGCCGGAAGTGATCGGCGTGGTCCAGCAGATCGAGGACTATGCCAAGCTCGCCGATACGGTGGCTTCGCATCTGGCGGTGAAGATTCCCGACAAGCAGGCGATCCTGGAGACCACGGTCGCCACGCAGCGTTTGGAAAAGGTCTTAAGCCTGATGGAAAGCGAAATCTCGGTCTTGCAGGTCGAGAAGCGCATCCGCACGCGCGTGAAGCGCCAGATGGAGAAGACGCAGCGCGAGTACTACCTCAACGAGCAGATGAAGGCGATCCAGAAGGAGCTCGGCGACGAGGAAGGCAAGGACGAGCTCGCGGAGATCGAAGAGAAGATCAAGAAGACCAAGCTCTCAAAGGAGGCGCGCGAGAAGGCGACGCACGAGCTCAAGAAGCTCAGGCAGATGTCGCCGATGTCCGCCGAGGCGACGGTCGTGCGCAACTATCTCGATTGGCTCTTGTCCATTCCGTGGAACAAGAAATCGAAGATCAAGAAGGACCTCAAGCTCGCGCAGCAGATCCTCGATGCCGATCATTTCGGTCTCGAGAAGGTCAAGGAACGGATCGTCGAGTATCTCGCCGTCCAGCAGCGCGCCAACAAGCTGACCGGGCCGATCCTGTGCCTGGTCGGGCCGCCCGGCGTGGGCAAGACCTCATTGGGCAAGTCGATCGCACGGGCGACCGGGCGCGACTTCGTGCGCGTGTCGCTTGGCGGCGTGCGCGACGAGGCCGAGATCCGCGGGCATCGCCGCACCTACATCGGATCGATGCCCGGCAAGATCATCCAGTCCATGCGCAAGGCGAAATCGTCGAACCCGCTGTTCCTGTTGGACGAGGTCGACAAGATGGGGGCCGACTTCCGCGGCGACCCGTCGTCGGCGCTGCTCGAGGTCTTGGATCCCGAACAGAACCACACGTTCAACGACCACTACCTTGAGGTTGACTACGATCTGTCCAACGTGATGTTCATCACCACGGCGAATACGCTCAATATTCCGCCGGCGCTGATGGACCGCATGGAGATCATCCGGATCGCCGGCTACACCGAGGACGAGAAGGTCGAGATCGCACGCAAGCATTTGATCCCGCATGCGATCGCCAAGCACGGGTTGCGGCCCGATGAGTGGTCGATCGACGACGCTGCGCTGCTGCAGATCATCCGGCGCTATACCCGTGAAGCGGGCGTGCGCAATCTCGAGCGCGAGTTGTCAACGCTGATCCGCAAGGCGGTGAAAGACCTCACGATCAACAAGTCCAAATCGATCGCGGTCGATGAGAAGGGGCTTGGCGACTACCTCGGCGTGCCGAAATACCGCTACGGCGAGATCGAGGCGGAAGACCAGATCGGTGTCGTCACCGGGCTCGCCTGGACCGACGTGGGCGGCGAATTGCTCACGATCGAGGCCGCCATGATGCCGGGCAAGGGCAAGATGACCGTCACCGGCAACCTGCGCGATGTGATGAAGGAATCGATTTCCGCCGCGGCCTCGTATGTCCGCTCGCGGGCGGTTGCCTTCGGCATCGAGCCGCCACTGTTCGACAAGAAGGACATCCACGTGCACGTGCCGGAGGGGGCAACCCCGAAGGACGGCCCGTCGGCAGGCGTCGCCATGGTGACGGCCATTGTCTCGGTGATGACCGGCATTCCGGCCCGCCGCGACGTCGCCATGACCGGCGAAATCACGCTACGCGGCCGTGTGCTGCCGATCGGCGGTCTGAAGGAGAAGCTCCTGGCCGCGCTGCGCGGCGGCATCAAGACTGTGCTGATCCCGGAGGAGAACGCCAAGGATCTGGTGGAAATTTCCGACGCCGTGAAGAGCGGCCTGGAGATCGTTCCGGTCGCCCGCATGGACGAGGTGCTGGCGCGGGCACTCGTGCGCAAGCCGGAACCGATCGAGTGGGATGAGGAAGCCGCCAAGCTCGCGGAACCCGCGGTGGCCACTCCCGAGCCGGTGGTCGAGGACGATTCCTCAAATCTCACCGCGCACTAAGCGACGACGTGAATGCGATTTGCGATGGCGGCGCCGAAAGCGCCGCCATCGTCGTTTTCGGTCTTTGAAAAATAATTCGGCAATGAGTCAGCACTGCAGACTTGAATTCATGCACGATCGGTGCAAACGGAAATTTTGATTCTTCCGAACATCGCTGAACGAAACTCTTGCTTTTACCTTTTTTTCGGCAAACTCTCGGCGCGCAACGGCAGAACTGCCGTTGATTCGCGAGCGAAGGAAAGGATCGGTCCGATGACCAAGAATGAACTCATCAGTGCGGTGGCTGATAAGGCCCAAATGACGAAGACCGCTGCGGCGACCGCCGTCGATGCGACCTTCGACGCCATTACGACGGCCTTGAAGAAGGGCGGCGAGGTCAAGATCATGGGGTTTGGAAATTTCAGAGTCGTCAAGCGTGCCGCGCGCGAAGGTCGCGATCCGCGCACCGGGGCGCCGGTAAAAATCAAGGCGGCGAAGCGTCCGCGCTTCTCTGCCGGCAAAGGGTTGAAAGAGGCCGTGAACCGCTGAGGCCTTCCGAGTTTTAAGGGACTGGGGCGCCCTCGCGAACAGCGGGGGCGTTCGCATTTTATGGATCGGGGGTTAGCCGGGCCGGTTGGGAGTTTTAGCCGGTGAAGTGATATAGATGGGGCAGGGCGGTTAGCTCAGTTGGTAGAGCACCTCGTTTACACCGAGGTTGTCGGCGGTTCGAGCCCGTCACCGCCCACCAGCTTGCGGCGCGCGATCAGTTTAAGATGGCCTTGAGGATTTGGCTTTAAGCCCTATTCTTGACTTGGAAGGATGCGGGCTTTAAGCCCGTTCCACGCCCGCGGGGGCGTAGCTCAGTTGGTTAGAGCGCTGCCCTGTCACGGCAGAGGCCGCGGGTTCGAGTCCCGTCGCTCCCGCCATTTTCTCCCAAATCTGATGATGCTTAGGCGAGCTTGAGCATTTGCCGCGCTTCGGCGGGTGTCGCGACCTGGTCGCCGAGCACCTCAATGATGCGAGCGGCCTTCTCCACCAGCGCGGCGTTGCTGGGCGCGAGCTTGCCCTTCTCCAGATAAATGTTGTCCTCCAGCCCCACGCGCGGGTGGCCGCCGAGCAGCACGGTCTGCGCCACCATTGGAAACTGATAGAGCGAGATGCCGAAGGCGAACCACGTGCAGTCGGCCGGCAAGAGGTTGCGCATGTAGGTCATGGCTTCGGGCGTAGCGGGCTGGCCCCAGGAGATGCCGAGGCAGATCTGGAACAGGCCGGGCGGTTTCACCAAGCCGCTTTCGAGAAATTTCTTCGCGAGCAGCAGGTGGCCGGTCTCGAACACTTCGAGCTCGGGCATGACGCCGGCATCGCGGATCGCGATCGCCATGGCCTGCAGGTGGGCCGGTGTGTTGATGAAGACCCGGTCCCCCATATTGAGGCTGCCCATGTCGAGGCTGCAGATGTCGGGCTTGAGCTCGACCACGTGGCGCACGCGGTCGGCGGGTCCGCGCAGCGTTGAATCGGCGCTCGGCTTCCGCGGGTCTTCGGGGTCGTGCATGAAGCGCGCGCCGGGGCCGGTGGTGAGATTGATCAGAACGTCAGTGCCGCTCGCCTTGATGCGATCGACCACCTCGCGATAGAGCGCGCCATCCATGCTCGGTTTGGTGGTCTTGGGGTCGCGCACGTGAATGTGCACGATGGCGGCCCCGGCCTTGGCGGCATCGATCGCGGAGGCGGCAATCTGCGCAGGCGTGACCGGCACGGCCGGATTGCGGCCCGGCGTGTCGGCCGACCCGGTTACCGCACATGAAATCATGACCTTACGTTGCATCTTCGCCCTCAGCCCTCAAATGAATGCACCGGGCAAGCCTTTGTTCGCCCACATGACTTGGCGTTACTCCCACCCGAAGGCCGCTAGCTTGCCACCTTTTGTGCGCTGCGCTAAGGGTCGCACCGTCTCGCCTGCGTTAGATTCCGCATTGATTTTAGGGGCCCAATCCGTGCGGGCCAGCGTCTGAAAGGGCTGCTGGTGTTCGAGCTGTTCATACTGGGCCGGGCGCGTTTCACTCCGGCCGCTTGAAGAGGATCGCGATGAACGCGCTGCTCATGGACTATCTTCCGCTGGTCGTGTTCATCGCGGTCGCGATGGGGCTTGGGCTGGCGCTGCTGATCGCGCCGTTCATCGTGGCCTACAAGCAACCGGACCCGGAAAAACTCTCCGCCTACGAATGCGGATTCAATGCCTTCGACGACGCGCGCATGAAATTCGACGTGCGGTTCTATCTCGTCGCCATTCTGTTCATCATCTTCGATCTCGAAGTGTCGTTCCTGTTTCCCTGGGCGATAGTGTTCGGAAAACTCGGGGCCGCCGGCTTCTGGTCGATGATGGCGTTCCTTGCGGTGCTGACGATCGGGTTTATCTATGAATGGAAGAAGGGAGCGCTCGAATGGGATTGAGCGGCCCCACGATCGCCAAACCAGCGACTGGTATTCTTGATCCGCGCACCGGCCGGCCGGTGGGCGCGGACGACGCGTTTTTCACCGGCGTCAATTCCGAGCTTGCCGACAAGGGCTTTCTGATTACGGCGGCGGAAGACCTGATCATCTGGGCGCGCACCGGCTCGCTGATGTGGATGACGTTCGGCTTGGCGTGCTGTGCGGTCGAGATGATGCAGATGTCGATGCCGCGCTACGACGCGGAGCGCTTCGGTTTTGCGCCGCGCGCCTCGCCACGGCAATCCGACGTGATGATCGTGGCCGGCACGCTCACCAACAAAATGGCGCCGGCGCTGCGCAAGGTCTACGACCAGATGCCGGAGCCGCGCTACGTCATTTCGATGGGCTCATGCGCCAACGGCGGCGGCTATTACCACTATTCCTATTCGGTCGTGCGCGGCTGCGACCGCATCGTGCCGGTCGATATCTATGTGCCGGGCTGTCCGCCGACCGCCGAGGCGCTGCTTTACGGCGTGCTGCTGCTGCAAAAGAAAATCCGCCGCACCGGAACGATCGAACGCTGACCATCGCCGCAAACGAACGCTTGAGCCATGGACGAGACGCTGGAAAAACTCGGGTCCGATATAGCGGCTGCGCTCGGCGGCGCGGTCACGGGCTACGCTGTCGCGCATGGCGAGCTGACGGTCACGGCGGTCGTCGACGATATCGTCAGGGTGATTGCTTTTCTACGGGATGACGAGCGCTGTCAGTTCATCAGCTTTATCGACGTCACGGCGATCGACTGGCCGAGCCGCGAGAAGCGCTTCGACGTGGTCTATCATTTGCTCTCGCCAAAACTGAATCGCCGCATTCGCGTGAAGGTCGAGGCCGGTGAAGATACGGCGGTGCCATCGATCACCGGCGTGTTCCCCGGCGCTGACTGGTTCGAGCGCGAAACTTACGATCTCTACGGCGTGCTGTTCGTCGGACACCCCGACATGCGACGGCTGCTCACCGACTATGGCTTTGAGGGCCATCCTTTGCGCAAGGATTTCCCGCTCACCGGCTTCGTCGAGGTGCGCTACGACGACGAGGTCAAACGCGTGGTGTACGAGCCGGTGCGGCTCAATCAGGAATTCCGCACGTTCGATTTCCTCTCGCCGTGGGAGGGGCCGAATTATCCGCCGCTGCCCGGCGACGAGAAGGCCAAAGCAAGCAAGCCGGGATCGTGACATGAAGCCGACGCTCAAACCCGGCATGACGCACCGCTTCGCCTACAAGGTGCCGCTGAACAAGACGGTGCCGTTCACCTATCCGGAGGCGCCGGAGATCGCCGCGATGCCGAAGGTTTTTGCCACCGGCTTCATGGTGGTTCTGATCGAGTGGACGTGCATGCAGTTGCTCGCGCCGCATCTCGATGAGGGCGAGGGCAGCCTCGGGGTCAAGGTCGACATCAGCCATCTTGCGGCGACGCCGCCCGGGCTGACGGTGACGGTCGATTGCGAATGCCTCGATGTCAAAGGCATGAAAGTCGCGTTCAAGGTGCGCGCGCATGACGGCGTCGATCTGATCGGCGAGGGGCGGCACGAGCGCTACGTGGTGCCGTGGGATAAGTTCAACGCGCGCGTTGCCGAGAAGGCCGCCAAGGCGGGAGTTGCCTGATGGCCGAGCAGCTCCGCAACTTCACCATCAACTTCGGGCCGCAACATCCGGCGGCACACGGCGTACTGCGCCTCGTGCTGGAACTCGACGGCGAGATCGTGGAGCGGGTCGATCCGCACATCGGACTGCTGCACCGCGGCACTGAAAAGCTGATCGAGCAGAAGACCTATCTGCAGGCGATCCCGTATTTCGACCGGCTCGATTATGTCGCGCCGATGAACCAGGAGCATGCCTTTTGCCTTGCGGCTGAAAAGTTGCTGGGCCTGTCGGTTCCACGGCGCGCGCAGCTCATCCGCATGCTCTACTGCGAAATCGGGCGCATTCTCTCGCATCTGCTCAACGTCACGACACAGGCCATGGACGTGGGCGCGCTGACGCCGCCGCTGTGGGGGTTTGAGGAGCGCGAAAAGCTGATGGTGTTCTATGAGCGCGCTTCGGGCTCGCGCATGCATGCGGCCTATTTCCGGGTCGGCGGCGTGCATCAGGACCTGCCCGAGAAGCTGATCGACGATATTGCGGCGTGGTGCGATCCGTTCCTCAAAGTGTGCGACGATCTTGAGCGGCTGCTGACCGACAACCGCATCTTCAAGCAGCGCAATGTCGACATCGGGGTGGTGAAACTCGCGGATGCCTGGGCGTGGGGCTTTTCCGGCGTGATGGTGAGGGGCTCGGGCGCGGCATGGGATCTGCGCAAGGCGCAGCCTTACGAGTGCTATGCGGAGATGGATTTCGACATACCGGTCGGCAAGAACGGCGACTGCTACGATCGCTACTGCATCCGCATGGAGGAGATGCGGCAGTCGGTGCGGATCATGAAACAATGCATCGCCAAGCTACGCGAGCCGGACGGACGCGGGCCGGTGGTGGTCGAGGACAACAAGATCACGCCGCCGCGCAGGCCGGAGATGAAGCGTTCGATGGAAGCGCTGATCCACCATTTCAAGCTCTACACCGAAGGTTTCCACGTGCCGCAAGGCGAGGTCTATGCGGCGGTGGAGGCGCCCAAGGGCGAGTTCGGCGTCTATCTGGTCGCCGACGGCACCAACAAGCCCTACAAGTGCAAGATCCGGGCACCCGGTTTTGCACACCTGCAGGCGATGGATTTCCTTTGTCATGGCCATATGTTAGCCGATGTTTCTGCAGTGCTAGGTTCAATCGATATCGTGTTCGGGGAGGTCGATCGATGATCCGTTCAATCGGTCTTGCAATTTCCTTGCTGGTCGCTGCCGGATCTTCGGCCTGGGCGCAGGCGCCCACGGTTCAATCGCTGCTGAAATCTGGCTTCACGGTGATTGGGGTTATCCCGTCGAATGCGGGGCCCGGAATATTCCTGGTCAAGGGCGACCAGCTATACGGCTGCTTTGTCGCCGAGACCGTGAAGTCGACCGAAATCACAACGCGCTACTGCAAACCCGTTCGCTAGAGATCGCTTATGTCCGTTCGCCGCCTCGCGCCGCCGGAAGATCAGCCGAAGGAGTTTTCCTTCACGGCTGAGAATTTAGCGTGGGCGAAGCAGCAGATCGCGAAATATCCGGAAGGCCGTCAGCCATCGGCGATCATTCCATTGCTGTGGCGTGCGCAAGAACAGGCGGGCGGATGGCTGCCGCAGAAGGCGATAGAGCATGTCGCGCAGATGCTCGACATGGCGAACATCCGCGCACTCGAGGTGGCCACGTTCTACACCATGTTCCAGCTCGCGCCGGTCGGGCGTAAGGCGCACGTGCAGGTGTGCGGCACCACGCCCTGCATGCTGCGCGGCGCGGAAGACATCATCAAAGTCTGTCATCGCCGCATCAGCGAAGAGCCGTTCCATGTCTCGGCTGACGGCGACTTTTCCTGGGAAGAGGTCGAGTGTCTCGGCGCCTGCGTGAATGCGCCCGTGGTTCAGATTTTCAACGATACCTACGAGGATCTGACGCCGGAGAGCTTCGAGAAGGTGCTCGACGGATTTGCCAGAGGCAAGCCGGTCAAACCCGGGCCGCAGATCGCGCGGCAATTGTCGGCGCCGGTCGGCGGACCGACGACGTTGAAAACGGTCAAGGTCTGACCATGCTCGACGACAAGGACCGCATCTTCAAAAATCTCTACGGCCTCGGCGACTGGGGCCTCGAGGGCGCACGCAAGCGCGGCGCGTGGGACGGCACCAAGGCGATCATCGAGAAGGGCCGCGACGCGATCGTGGCAGAGGTGAAAAATTCCGGCTTGCGCGGACGCGGCGGTGCGGGATTTCCGACGGGACTGAAGTGGTCATTCATGCCGAAGACCGTCGGCGACCGGCCACATTATCTCGTGGTCAATGCCGACGAGTCCGAGCCCGGCACCTGCAAGGACCGCGAGATCATGCGGCACGATCCGCACCTGCTGGTCGAAGGATGTCTGATCGCCGGCGCGGCGATGGCGGCGCGGACCGGCTACATCTATGTACGGGGCGAATTCATCCGCGAGCGGGAGCGACTACAGGCGGCGGTCGATCAGGCCTATGAGGCCAAACTGATCGGCAAGAACAACGTCAACGGCTGGGATTTCGATCTCTATGTTCATCACGGCGCCGGCGCCTATATCTGCGGCGAGGAAATGGCGCTGCTGGAGAGCCTCGAGGGGAAGAAGGGCCAGCCGCGATTGAAACCGCCGTTCCCGGCCAACGTCGGGCTCTATGGCTGCCCGACCACGGTGAACAACGTGGAGAGTATCGCGGTGGTGCCCGACATCATGCGGCGCGGGGCGGCGTGGTTCTCGGCGATCGGCCGGCCGAACAACACCGGCACGAAACTGTTCTGCATCTCAGGACACGTGGAGCGGCCGTGCACGGTGGAAGAGGCGATGGGCGTGCCGCTGCGCGAGTTGATCGAGACGCATGCGGGCGGCGTGCGCGGCGGCTGGGACAATCTGCTCGCGGTGATCCCGGGCGGCTCGTCGATGCCGATCATCCCGGCCGGGCCGACCGGCTGCGACGACCTGCAGATGGATTTCGACGGCTGCGCGAAGCACAAGTCCGCGCTCGGCACCGCGGCCGTGATCGTGATGGACAAGTCCACCGACATCATCAAGGCGATGGCGCGCATCTCGTATTTCTACAAGCACGAGAGCTGCGGCCAGTGCACGCCGTGCCGCGAGGGCATGGGCTGGATGTGGCGGGTGCTCACGCGCATGGCGGAAGGCCGCGCGCAGAAGAAAGAGATCGACATGCTGTTCGAGGTGACCAAGCAGATCGAAGGTCACACGATCTGCGCGTTCGGCGACGGCGCGGCCTGGCCGGTGCAGGGCCTGCTGCGGCACTTCCGGCCGGAGATCGAGCGGCGGATCGACGAATATACGCGCAAGTCCGGCGGACATCTGCCGGTGTCCGAGGCGGCGGAGTAGGGATGATGCAACAGCCGGCCGATCACCATCTGGCGCAGCTGAACATCGGTCGTATTCGTTACGAGATCGATGATCCGCGCATGGCGGATTTCACCAACAATCTCGCGCTGATCAACGGGTTGGCCGAGCGCACGCCGGGCTTCGTCTGGCGCTATATCGACGAGAGCGGCAACTCGACCAGCACGCGGCCCTACGCCGATCCGCGCATCGCCATCAACTTGACGGTTTGGGACAGCGTCGCCGCGCTCGAGCGCTTCGTCTATCAGACCGTCCATAAGCGCTTTTACGGCCGGCGCGCCGAATGGTTCGAGCATTTCGAGGGGGTTTACTTCGTGATGTGGTGGATACCGATTGGGCATCGGCCGAGCGTCGAGGAAGCCGTTGCGCGCCTCGAATACCTCAAACAACACGGCGCAAGCGATCACGCATTTGATTGGCAAGCGGCCTCGGCGCAGCTCTGGAAAACGGCGCGTTGCGCGCCGAACGAGTCAGCGGCATGACCAAGATCATCGTCGACGGCAGTGAGGTCGATGTCCCGCCGGAGTTCACGCTCTTGCAGGCGTGCGAGGCGGCGGGCGCTGAGATTCCGCGCTTCTGTTTCCACGAGCGGCTGTCGATCGCGGGTAACTGCCGCATGTGCCTGATCGAGGTCCAGGGCATGCCAAAGCCGCAGGCCTCCTGCGCCATGGGCGTAAGAGACCTTCCGCCCAATAAGGACGGCACGCCGAAAGTTTTGAGCACGCGTAGCCCGATGATCCGCAAGGCGCGCGAAGGCGTGATGGAATTCCTGCTGATCAATCATCCGCTCGACTGTCCGATCTGCGACCAGGGCGGGGAGTGCGACCTGCAGGACCAGGCGATGGCCTATGGCGTCGACTCCAGCCGCTATGTCGAGAACAAGCGCGCGGTCGAGGAGAAATATATCGGGCCGCTGGTCAAGACCATCATGACGCGTTGCATCCATTGCACGCGCTGCGTTCGGTTCTCGGCGGAGGTGGCGGGTGTGCCGGAGCTCGGCGCGATCGGCCGCGGCGAGGACATGGAGATCACGACCTATCTCGAGCAGGCGATGAGTTCCGAGCTGCAGGGCAACGTGGTCGATCTCTGCCCGGTCGGCGCGCTCACCTCGAAACCCTATGCGTTCGCCGCGCGGCCGTGGGAGCTCAACAAGACGGAATCGATCGACGTGATGGATGCGCTCGGCTCCGCCATCCGGGTCGATACGCGCGGGCGCGAGGTGATGCGAATCCTGCCGCGCGTCAACGACGACGTGAACGAGGAATGGATCTCCGACAAGACGCGGCATGTGGTCGACGGCCTGCGCACGCAGCGGCTCGATCAGCCCTATGTGCGCGAGAATGGCCGCCTGAAGCCCGCGACGTGGAGCGCGGCCTTTGCGGCGGTGGCCGCAAAGATCAAGGCAACCAAGTCGGAACGCATCGGCGCGATCGCCGGCGATCTTGCGACGGTCGAGGAAATGTTCGCGCTGAAGGACCTGATGGGACGGCTTGGCTCAAAGAACATCGACGCGCGGCAGGATGGCTCGGCGCTCGATCCGGCGTGGGGCCGCGCAAGCTATCTCTTCAATGCCACGATCGCGGGCATCGAGAAGGCCGACGCACTGCTGATCGTCGGCGCCAATCCGCGCCGGGAAGCGGCGGTGCTCAACGCGCGCATCCGCAAGCGCTGGCGTGCGGGGAAATTCCCGATCGGCGTGATCGGCGAGAAGGTCGATCTGACCTACACCTATGATTACCTTGGCGCGGGTCCGGAAACGCTCAGCCAGTTGATCGACGGAAGGCACGAGCAGTCGAAAATTTTCCGCAGCGCCGAGCGGCCATTGATTATCGTCGGCGCCGCCGCGTTCACACGCCAGGACGGCGCTGCGGTCGCGTCGCTTGCCGCCAAGGCCGCCGTCGAGCTTGGCGCGATCAAGGACGGCTGGAACGGTTACAGCGTGCTGCACACAGCGGCATCGCGCGTGGGCGCCCTCGACATCGGCTTCGTGCCGGGGCAGGGCGGGTTTGGCGCTACCAGAATGGCGGAGCCCGGCGCGCTCGATGTGCTGTTTCTCCTGGGCGCCGACGAGATCGAGGTGTCCCCGGGCGCGTTCGTCGTCTACATCGGCACGCATGGTGACGCCGGCGCGCACCGCGCGGACGTGATCCTGCCGGGCGCGGCCTATACGGAGAAATCCGGGATTTCGGTGAACACCGAAGGGCGGGTGCAAATGGCCTCGCGTGCCGGCTTTCCGCCGGGTGACGCGCGCGAAGACTGGGCGATCCTGCGCGCGCTCTCGGAGGCGCTCAGCCACAAGCTGCCCTACGATTCACTGGCCGCCTTACGGCGTGCGTTGTTTGCGGCGCATCCGCATCTGCAACGCATGGACCAAATCGCGGCCGGCGATCCGAATGATGTGCGGAAGCTCGCAGCGCGCGGCGGCACATTGGTCAAGTCGCCGTTCCGCTCCGCGATCGAGGATTTCTACCTCAGCAATCCAATCGCGCGGGCGTCCGCTACGATGGCCGAATGTTCGGCGCTGGCCGAAGGCCGCTCGGCCTTGAGCGCGGCGGAGTAGGCCATGGTCGAATTCTTCTGGGACTACGTCTGGCCGCTGATCATCATGATAGCGGAATCGCTGTTGTTGCTGGTCATTCTGCTGGTCGCCATTGCCTACGTGCTGCTCGCCGACCGCAAGATCTGGGCGGCGGTTCAGATCAGGCGCGGCCCCAATGTCGTCGGTCCATGGGGCCTGCTGCAGTCCTTCGCCGATCTGCTCAAATTCGTATTGAAGGAGCCAACCATTCCGGCGGGCGCCAACAAGGGCGTGTTCCTGCTCGCGCCGCTCGTGACGTGCACGCTCGCGCTCGCCGCCTGGGCCGTGATCCCGGTCAGTGCCGGCTGGGTGATTGCCGACATCAATGTCGGCATTCTCTACGTGTTCGCGATCTCCTCGCTCATGGTCTACGGCGTCATCATGGCGGGCTGGGCGTCGAACTCGAAATACCCGTTCCTTGCCGCGCTGCGCTCGGCGGCGCAGATGGTTTCCTATGAAGTCTCCATCGGTTTCGTCTTTATCACGGTGCTGCTGTGCGCGGGTTCGCTGAAGCTGTCAGCGATCGTCGCTGCGCAGGACGGCCCGTATGGCTTGCTCAACTGGTATTGGCTGTCGCTGCTCCCGATGTTCGTTGTGTTCTTCGTGTCGGCGCTGGCGGAAACCAATCGCCCGCCGTTCGATCTGGTCGAAGCGGAATCGGAGCTGGTCGCGGGCTTCATGGTCGAATACGGCTCAACGCCCTACATGCTGTTCATGCTCGGCGAGTACGTGGCGATCGGCACCATGTGTGCCATGGGAACGATCCTGTTCCTCGGCGGATGGCTGCCGCCGTTCCCGGTGGCGCCGTTCACGTGGGTGCCGGGCGTAATCTGGTTCACGCTCAAGGCCTTGTTCTTGTTCTTCCTGTTCGCCATGGCCAAGGCGATCGTGCCGCGCTACCGCTACGACCAACTGATGCGGCTCGGCTGGAAGGTATTTCTGCCGCTGTCGCTCGCCATGGTGGTGATCGTGGCGGGAGTGCTGCAGTTCGGCGGCGCGGTGGTGAAGTGAGGATGCCATGACCTTGTCGATGCAGGGATTGGCCGGAGCCGCATTGGGAGCGCTCTGCGGGGTTATTGGATACGTGGTGATGTCCGTTACGTTCAGGCAGAAGCTGCAAATCGCGCATGATCCTCAAACGCGGGCCCAGCTCGAAAGGGCTTCATTGCTCGTGCTGAGGATATTTCTGGCCAATATCGTGATCCTTATGGCGGTGGGCTATTACATCGGGCAGATGCTGCTTGCTTGACCGAGGCCGCATGGATGAGCGAGCGAGGAGAATGACTGGATGAGGCTCGATCAAGCCGCGCGGGCGGTGTTCTTGAAGGAGTTCGTGTCGGGGTTCTTCCTTGCCATGCGCTATTTCTTCAAGCCCAAGCCCACGCTCAACTATCCGTTCGAGAAGGGGCCGCTGTCGCCGCGCTTTCGCGGCGAACACGCGCTGCGACGCTATCCGAACGGGGAGGAGCGCTGCATCGCCTGCAAACTGTGCGAGGCGATCTGCCCGGCGCAGGCCATCACCATCGAGGCCGGTCCGCGCCGGAACGACGGAACGCGGCGCGCAACGCGCTACGACATCGACATGGTCAAATGCATCTATTGCGGGCTGTGCCAGGAGGCGTGCCCGGTGGATGCCATCGTCGAGGGGCCGAATTTCGAATTCGCCACCGAGACGCGCGAAGAGCTCTACTACGACAAGGAGCGCCTGCTCGCGAACGGCGACCGCTGGGAACGCGAGATCGCCAAGAACCTCACCCTCGACGCGCCTTATCGGTGATTTGAGATGCCCTTGATTACCGCGGCCGCAACCACTCTTTCACCTCCCCCCTTGCGGGGGCGGTCGCTCGTCGTAGCCCGAAGGGCGCAGACGAGGTGGGAGAGGAGCATCTTTCCGACTCGGTGTGCTTTGTTTCACTCCCCCTCCCTAACCCTCCCCCTCAAGGGGGGAGGGAATGCGCATGAGCAAGCGGGGCTGCAGCGATGATCCTCCCCGCGCTGTTCTTCTATCTCTTTGCCAGCGTGTGCGTGGCGTCCGCCCTCATGGTGATCGCCGCGAAGAACCCCGTGCATTCGGTGCTGTTCCTCATTCTCGCCTTCGTCAATGCGGCCGGGTTGTTCGTGCTGTTGGGCGCGGAATTTCTGGCGATGATTTTGGTCGTGGTCTATGTCGGCGCAGTCGCGGTGCTGTTCCTGTTCGTGGTGATGATGCTCGACGTGGATTTCGCCGAGCTGCGGCAGGGTTTTCTGCAGTACCTGCCGATCGGCGGCTTGGTCGGCGTCGTCTTTCTGGCGGAGCTGCTGCTGGTGGTCGGCGCCTGGGCCATCGGACCGGGAGTGCCGAGTACGATCGCGGCAAAAATCCCGACTGACATCCCCAATACGCAGGCGCTCGGGCTCGTGCTCTACACGCGCTATATCTTTTACTTCCAGGCTGCAGGCGTTGTGCTGCTGGTCGCCATGATCGGCGCCATCGTGCTCACGCTGCGGCACAAACCGAGCGTCAAGCGGCAGGATATTTCCGCGCAGGTGGCCCGCAATAAAGAGAGCGCAATCGAAATCCGCAAAGTGCAGCCGGGGCAGGGGATATGACGATCGGGCTTGGGCATTATCTTTCGGTCGCCGCCGTGCTGTTCACGCTCGGCATTTTCGGCATTTTCCTCAATCGCAAGAACGTCATCGTGATCCTGATGTCTGTCGAGTTGATCCTGCTCGCGGTCAACATCAATTTCGTCGCCTTCTCGAGCTATCTCGGCGACATCGTCGGGCAGGTGTTCGCGCTGCTCGTGCTGACGGTGGCCGCGGCGGAAGCGGCGATCGGGCTTGCCATTCTCGTAGTGTTCTACCGCAACCGCGGCTCGATCGCGGTCGATGACATTAACCTGATGAAGGGCTGAAACGCATGATTCCGAAAAGTGGGAACTGGCCTTCGGATCAGATCATGCGTCAGCAAAAGGACTGATATGTACCAGGCGATCGTCCTTCTGCCGTTGCTCGGCGCCATCATCGCAGGCGCGATCGCGTTGTATGGCGCGCGGCGACGCTTCCCGGGCGGTGCGGCCAGCACGCATGGTGCGGAAGATCATGCGGCGCCGGTGCGCGAGGGTCACGCGCAGCCTGTGGGCGATGAGGCCGCGGTCATCCACGAGACGCATCGCGAACCGGAAGAGCATGAGCCGGCAGCCGAGGGCTCGCGCGCGGCGGAAGCGATCACCACGTCGTTTCTGTTCATTGCGATGGTGCTTTCGTGGGTGGCCTTCGTGCGTGTCGGCTTTGGCCACAACGAGGAACACGTTGCGCTGTTCAACTGGATGGCCGCAGGCGACTTCAAGGTCGATTGGGCGCTGCGCATCGATACGCTCACCGTGGTCATGCTGGTGGTGGTCACCACGGTTTCGGCGTTCGTGCATCTCTATTCGATCGGGTACATGCACGAGGATCCGTACCGGCCGCGCTTCTTCTCGTATCTGTCGTTCTTCACCTTCGCCATGCTGGCGCTGGTGACTGCGGACAACCTCGCGCAGCTGTTCTTCGGCTGGGAAGGCGTGGGGCTCGCGAGCTATCTCTTGATTGGCTTCTGGTATCACAAGCCGGAAGCGAACGCGGCTGCGATCAAGGCCTTTGTCGTCAATCGCGTCGGCGATTTCGGCTTTGCGCTCGGTATTTTCGCGACCTTCATGATGGTGGGGTCGATCGACCTCGATACCGTGTTCGCCCAGGCGCCCGCGCTCACCGGCAAGACGATCCCGTTCTTCGGCTGGCATGCGGATGCGCTGACGCTCATTTGCCTGCTGCTGTTCATGGGCGCGATGGGCAAGTCGGCGCAGTTCCTGCTGCACACCTGGCTGCCCGATGCGATGGAAGGTCCGACGCCGGTGTCGGCGCTGATCCACGCCGCCACCATGGTGACGGCCGGCGTGTTCATGGTGGCGCGGCTGTCGCCGCTGTTCGAGCTGGCGCCCAACGCGGCGGCCGTTGTGACGCTCGTGGGCGCGACCACGGCCTTTTTCGCGGCGACGGTCGGGCTCGTGCAGAACGACATCAAGCGCATCGTGGCCTATTCGACCTGTTCGCAGCTCGGCTACATGTTCGTCGCCATGGGCGTGGGCGCCTATTCGGTCGGCATGTTTCATCTGTTCACGCATGCCTTCTTCAAGGCGCTTTTGTTCCTCGGCTCGGGCTCGGTGATCATGGCGATGCATCACGAGCAGGACATTCGCCTGATGGGGGGCTTGCGCACGAAAATCCCGTTCACCTACTGGACCATGGTGATCGGGACGCTGGCGCTCACCGGCTTTCCGCTGACGGCGGGCTATTTCTCCAAGGACGCGATCATTGAAGCGGCCTATTCGGGGAAGAACATTTTCGCTGGCTACGCCTTCCTGCTCACCGTCGTGGCGGCCTGCCTCACCTCGTTCTATTCGTGGCGGCTGATTTTCAAGACCTTCCACGGCACGCCGCATGACCAGGAGCACTTCGAGGCCGCGCGGGAAAGCCCGCCGGTGATCCTCATTCCGCTTGCGGTGCTGGCTGCCGGCTCGATCTTGGCCGGCGTGCCGAAGGAATTGTTTGCCGGGCACGGCGTCGAGGGTTTCTTCCGCGAGTCGCTGAAGCAAAGCGGCGCGTTGATCGAATCCATGCACGAAATTCCGCTCGCCGTTTCGCTCCTGCCGACGCTGATGATGGCGATCGGATTTGCAATCGCCTGGTATTTCTATATTCGCCATCCCGAAATTCCCGAAAATCTCGCGCGGCAGAACGAGGTGCTTTATCGCTTCCTGCTCAACAAGTGGTATTTCGACGAAATCTATGACGTCGTGCTGGTGCGGCCGACCAAATGGCTCGGGCGGCTTCTGTGGAAGGGCGGCGACGGCTGGCTGATCGACGGCTTCGGTCCGGACGGCGTGTCCGCGCGCGTGCTCGACATCACGCGCAACGCGATCCGGCTGCAGACCGGCTATCTCTATCACTACGCGTTTGCCATGCTGATCGGAGCGGCGCTGCTGATCACCTGGTTCATGTTCGCCGGAGGGACGCACTGATGGCGAGCTGGCCGATCCTGTCCGTCACCACGTTTCTGCCGCTCGTCGGCGCGCTGTTCATTCTCGTGCTGCGCGGCGACGATGAGACCGCCAAGCGCAACGCCCGCTGGGTCGCGTTTTGGACCACACTTGTCACGTTCGCGGTTTCGCTCGTCCTGGCTTGGCATTTCGACGTGGCGCTGCCGGAATTCCAATTCGTCGAAAAGCACGACTGGCTTGGCGGTTACGGCACCTATCACATGGGGGTGGACGGCATTTCACTGCCGTTCGTCATTCTCACCACGGCCTTGATGCCGCTCTGCATCGTGGCGAGCTGGCTCACCATCGAGAGGAACGTCAAGGAATATATGGTGGCGTTCCTCGTGCTCGAAACGTTGATGATCGGCACGTTCTCGGCGCTCGATCTCGTGCTGTTCTACCTGTTCTTCGAGGGCGGGCTGATCCCGATGTTTCTCATCATCGGCATTTGGGGCGGGCCGCGGCGGGTCTACGCCAGCTTCAAATTCTTCCTCTACACGCTGCTTGGTTCGGTGCTGATGCTGCTCGCGATCATGGCGATGTACTGGCAAGCCAAGACCACGGACATCAGCGTCCTGCTGCACCACAGCTTCCCGCGCGAGATGCAGAGCTGGTTGTGGCTCGCGTTCCTGGCCTCGTTCGCGGTCAAGCTGCCGATGTGGCCGGTGCATACGTGGCTGCCCGACGCGCATGTGGAGGCGCCGACCGCGGGGTCGGTCATTCTGGCAGCGATCCTGCTGAAAATGGGCGGTTACGGATTCCTGCGCTTCTCGCTGCCGATGTTCCCGTTCGCATCGCACGACTTTGCGCCGCTGATGTTCGCGTTATCGGTGGTGGCCATCGTTTACACCTCGCTGGTCGCGTTGATGCAGGAGGACATGAAGAAGCTCATTGCCTATTCGTCGGTCGCGCATATGGGCTTCGTCACCATGGGCATATTCGCCGCCACCGCTCAGGGCGTAGCCGGCGGCATATTCCAGATGGTGTCGCACGGGATCGTCTCGGGCGCGCTGTTCCTCTGCGTCGGCGTCGTCTACGACCGTATGCACACGCGCGAAATCGCGGCCTATGGCGGCCTCGTCAACCGCATGCCGGCCTATGCCGCGGTCTTCATGGTGTTCACGCTCGCGAATGTCGGGTTGCCGGGAACGTCCGGCTTCATCGGAGAGTTTCTCACGCTGCTCGGAACGTTCCGGATCAACACCGCGGTCGCGACGATCGCGACGCTGGGCGTCATTTTGTCGGCCTGCTATGCGCTCTGGCTCTACCGCAAGGTCATTTTCGGCGTGCTTGAGAAGCCGAGTCTGGCGGCGATTACCGATCTCGATTATCGCGAGGTCGCGATCTTCGTGCCGCTCGTGGCGCTAACGATTCTGTTCGGCATCTATCCGAAACCCGTGCTCGACGTTTCCGCGGCATCCGTGACCGCGCTGATCGAGAACTATCAGCAATCGCTCGGCGCGGCCAAATCCGCCGCGCTGATGAAGTGAGGATGCGACGATGAGTCAGTTCGGCGCATTTCAGACCTTCCTTCCGGAGATCGTGCTCGCCGTCGGCGCCATGGTGCTCCTGATGTACGGGTCCTATGGCGGCGAGCGGGTGCTGGCGCAGATTCAGGGCGTGGCGATCGGGTTACTGCTGGTGGCGGCGATTTTCATCGCCGTCATTCCGAATGGTTCGTTCCGCGGCAGCTTTGTGGTCGACGACTTCGCGCGGTTTCTGAAAATCCTGGCGTTTGTCGGTTCCGCCGTCGCGATCGTGATGTCGCTCGATTATCTGGTGAAGGAGCGGCAGCAGAAGTTCGAATATCCGATCCTGATTTTGCTCTCATCGGTCGGCATGGGGATGATGATCTCGGCGACCGATCTGATTGCACTCTACCTTGGCCTCGAGTTGATGAGCCTTTCGCTTTACGTCGTGGCCGCGTCGAACCGCGATTCCGTCCGCTCGACCGAGGCGGGCTTGAAATATTTCGTGCTCGGCGCGCTGTCGTCCGGCATGCTGCTCTACGGCTGCTCGCTGATCTATGGATTCACCGGCACGGTGTCGTTTGCCGGCATTGCGGCAGCCTCGAAGCAAGGCGGCATCGGCTTGATCTTCGGCTTGGTGTTCCTGTTCGCCGGGCTTTGCTTCAAGGTATCCGCCGTGCCGTTCCATATGTGGACGCCGGATGTGTACGAGGGGGCGCCGACGCCGATCACCGCGTTCTTCGCGGCCGCACCGAAAATTGCGGCGATCGCCTTGTTCATGCGGGTAGCGGTGGGCGCGTTTCACGAGATCGTGCTGCAATGGCAGCAGATCATCGTGTTCGTCGCGATCGCTTCCATGGCGCTCGGAGCATTTGCGGCGATCGGACAGCGCAACATCAAACGGCTGATGGCCTATTCCTCCATCGGGCATATGGGCTTCGCGCTGGTGGGTCTGGCGCCCGGTACGGCGACCGGGGTGCAGGGCGTGCTGATCTACATTGCGATCTATCTCGCCATGACGCTCGGCACGTTCGCGGTGATCCTGGCGATGCGGCGGAACGGCGAGATGGTTGAGGAGATCCAGGACCTCGCAGGCCTGGCGCGCTCAAACCCGCCGCTGGCACTGTTCCTGGCGGTACTGTTGTTTTCATTGGCCGGCATTCCACCGCTCGCGGGTTTTTTCGCCAAGTTCTATGTGTTCCTGGCAGCCATCGAAGGGGGCCTTTACACACTGGCGGTGATCGGAGTTTTGGCAAGTGTTGTAGGGGCTTATTACTATCTGCTCATCGTCAAGGTCATGTATTTCGACGAGCCGGTGCAGGGATTCCAGCCCATGCCGGTGGAACTGAAGGCGGTGCTTGGCATCACCGGCTTGTTCAATCTGTTGTTCTTCATCTATCCCGCGCCGCTGCTTGAAGCCGCGAGCGCCGCGGCAAAATCGCTGTTCTGATGCGGCTCGATCCGGCGGTGGCGTCGTCCGGCGTCGCGCTCATCGCACGCGAGGAAGTCGGCTCGACCAATTCAGAGGCCATGGCGTTGGCGCGCGGAGGGCAGCGCGGTCCGCTGTGGATCACGGCGCGAGGTCAGAGTGCGGGACGCGGCAGGCGCGGTCGGGTTTGGGTCTCCGAGCCGGGAAATCTCTATGCAAGCCTATTGCTGACCGACCCTGCACCGCCCGAGCGGGCGGCGGAATTGTCGTTCGTTGCGGCGCTTGCCGTGTTTGACGCCGTGGCCGCGCTTGCGCCTGATATTACGTCTGGACTGGCACTGAAATGGCCGAACGATCTCTTGTTCGAGGGAAAAAAACTGGCCGGTATTTTGATCGAAGGCGAGGGTGCGGCGGTGGTGGTCGGCATTGGCGTGAACTGCGCGCATCATCCGAAAGAAGCCGCGTTCCCGGCCATCGACCTGGCGGCAGCCGGTGTTTTGGTCACCGTCGAGGGCTTGTTCGAGACTTTGTCGGCCGCGATGGAGCGGCGCCTTGCGCAATGGAATCGCAGCGTGGGCTTTCACTCGATCCGTACCGATTGGCTTGAACGGGCCGCCGGTTTGGGTGGGCCGCTGCGCGTCTCGCTGCCTGAGGGCGAGCATGCAGGTCAATTCGAGACGATCGACGCGCGTGGCCGGTTGGTCTTACGGCGGCCGGATGGAGCCGCTGAGATGATCGCGGCAGGCGAGGTGTTTGCACTTTCCGCCACTTCCCCGCGCCGCGCAGCCGTGGAGCGCTGAGCATGGCGGGCGCAGCCGGCGAGCTCGTGTTCGCGCCGCTCGGCGGTGTCGGCGAAATCGGCATGAACCTCTCGATCTACGGGCTGGGCGACGAGCGTCGTCGCACCTGGCTTGCGGTCGATCTCGGCGTCTCGTTCGCCTCCGAGGATCAGCTTCCGGGTGTCGATCTGATCATGCCGGATATTCGCTATCTCGAAGCCGAACGCCGCAACCTCGCTGGCCTTGTGCTAACGCACGCCCATGAGGACCATTTCGGGGCAGTACTCGACCTGTGGCTGAGGCTGAACGTCCCCATTTACGCAACGCCGTTCACCGCCGCGCTGCTCACAGCCAAACGGTTGAGCGAGCCGGGCGCGCCCGCGATTCCGATCAAGGAGATCGCGCTCGGGTCGCGGTTCAAGATCGGCGCCTTCGATATCGAGCTGGTTTCGGTCGCACACTCGATTCCGGAATCGAATGCGCTGATCATTCGTACACCGCACGGCAATGTGCTGCATACCGGCGACTGGAAGCTCGATCCCACGCCGGTCGTCGGCGCGCCGACCGACGAAGCGAAGCTGCGCGCGCTCGGCAACGAAGGCTGCCTGGCGTTGATCGGCGATTCCACCAACGCGGTACGCGACGGCCGTTCGCCCTCGGAAAAGGACGTGGCGCGAACGCTCGGCGAACTCATCGCTGATGCGCGCCGACGCGTTGCGGTGACCACCTTTGCCTCGAATGTGGCGCGCATCCGGGCGGTTGCGGATGCGGCGCGTGCCACCGGCCGCGAAGTGGTGGTGGTCGGACGTGCCATGGAGCGCGTGGTGCAAGTCGCGCGTGAGACCGGCTATCTCGACGGCGTGCAGGATTTCCGCGAGATGGATGCCTACGGCTATCTGCCGCCCGACAAGGTGGTGGCGCTTTGCACCGGAAGCCAGGGCGAGCCGCGGGCGGCGCTCGCCCGCATCGCGGAGGACGAGCATCCGGAGGTGACGCTCACGAAGGGTGATCGCGTGATCTTCTCCTCGCGGCCCATTCCGGGCAACGAAAAGGCAATCGGACGCGTCATCAATGGGCTGATCAATCAGGGCGTGGAAGTGATCACCGACCGCACGCACCTCGTGCACGTGTCGGGTCACCCGCGCCGCGCTGAGCTGGAAGAGATGCTCGCGTGGGTGAAGCCACAGATCGTTGTCCCCGTACACGGCGAGGCGCTGCATCTATCGGAACACGCGGATCTTGCGCGCCGTTGCGGATCGAAGGCTTTGCGCTGCCGCAACGGCGATCTCGTGCGGCTCGCACCGGGGGCGCCTGAAATCATCGACGAGGTACCCTCCGGCCGGCTCTACAAGGACGGCACACTGCTGGTGGAAGCGGAGGCGACGACGACAGCCGACCGGCGGCGGCTCAGCTTTGCCGGCCTTGTGGCCGTGTCGCTTGCGCTCAACGACAAGGGCCAGCTCATGGCAGACCCGGCGGTCGATCTCATCGGCGTGCCCGAGCGTGATGCGGAAGGAAACTTGCTGGCGGAGATTGCCTACGACGCCGTGATGGCGACCCTCGAGTCGCTGCCGAAGCCGCAACGGCGCGATCCGGAGTCGGTGGCGGAAGCGGTGCGGCGCGGCGTGCGTGCGGCGGTCGGCGAACGCTGGCAAAAGAAGCCGATATGCCGCGTGCAGGTCGTGGAGGTATAAGGGCGCGATGATCGGCCGGCTCAATCACGTGGCCATCGCGGTGCGCGATCTCGACAAAGTCGCGGGCGTTTATCGCGACACGCTCGGTGCATCGGTCTCTGCGCCGGTGCCCTTGCCCGAACACGGCGTCACCACTGTTTTCATCACGCTGCCCAATACCAAGATCGAGTTGATCGCTCCGCTTGGCGCGAATTCGCCGATCGAGAAGTTTCTCGAGCGCAATCCGGACGGCGGAATGCACCATATTTGCTATGAGGTTGATGATATCCGGGTGGCGCGCGACCAACTCAGGGCCGTCGGGGCCCGGGTTCTGGGGGACGGCGAGCCGAAAACGGGAGCCCACGGAAAACCCGTGCTTTTTCTGCATCCAAAGGACTTTTCCGGCACCCTGATCGAGCTCGAACAGGCCTGATGGCGATGGCGATTTCGACCGCAATCGCGATTTATTTCCTAATCTGGTGGGTGGTGCTGTTTGCCGTCTTGCCGTGGGGGGTCACGGCGCAGGGCGAGGGCGGCGCACCGGGCACAGACCCGGGCGCGCCGGTGATCGCGAATTTGAAAATGAAGCTTGCGTGGACGACGGTGGTTGCGAGCATCATTTTTGCCGGATGCTGGTTCGTTTACACGCGGCACCTGATCACGATCGACGATCTCGCGACCATGCTCAGGCTGTCGCGTTGAGCTTTGCGAGAATTCCGGCGCAAAAAAAGAGCAGGGCCATTGCCCTGCTCTAATTTTTCGTCTGATCGATTGCCCCGACACGCGGTACGTTTTCGAGGCGGCATGTGATCGGTATGTGATCGAGTCGTAGAGTGATCGCGTACTGTGGAATGTTCCTACCTAGTCTGTGCCGCACTCCTGGGACCGTCGAGAAAGATAGAATCTCAGGGCGCGCGGACCGTAGCCAATCGTCGGATTGATGTCATTAATGCGACTCAGGTTATCCCCTGCGAGATCACACGCGTTTCCGCCTTGTTTTTTTCATGACAATGATATTTCACTGATATTGGTCTTAATAAACTTGACCTCACGAGAACGTGATGCGGCTCTCAAAATTTTTTCTCCCGATCCTGCGTGAGGTTCCGAAAGAGGCGGACATCGTTTCACACCGGCTGATGCTGCGCGCGGGCATGATGCGGCAGGAGGCGGCGGGGATTTATGCGTTCCTGCCGCTCGGCTTTCGGGTGCTGCAAAAAGTCTGCGCCATCGTGCGCGAGGAACAGGATCGTTCGGGCGCGATAGAGCTCCTGATGCCGACGATTCAATCGGCCGACCTCTGGCGCGAAAGCGGACGCTACGATGCGTACGGAAAAGAAATGCTGCGCATCGAAGACCGCCACGAGCGCGAGATGCTCTACGGTCCGACCAATGAGGAAATGATCACGGAAATTTTCCGCGCCTATGTGCGCTCGTACAAAGACCTGCCGCTCAATCTCTATCACATCCAATGGAAGTTCCGGGACGAGATCAGGCCGCGCTTCGGCCTGATGCGGGGCCGCGAATTCCTCATGAAGGATGCCTATTCCTTCGACCTGGATTTTGCCGGGGCCAAACACGCCTACAACCGCATGTTCGTCGCCTATCTGCGGACCTTCGCCCGGCTGGGACTGAAATCCATCCCGATGGTCGCGGAAAGCGGCCCGATCGGTGGCAATTTAAGCCATGAATTCATCATTTTAGCCTCGACCGGCGAGTCGGAAGTGTTCTGTCATCGCGATTATCTGGACTTTCCGGTGCCGGGGCCGGACGTGAATTTCGACGACGTGGCCGGCCTGCAGACGATCGTCGACAAGTGGACGTCGCTCTATGCGGCGACCTCGGAAAAGCACGAGGCGGACGCGTTCGCCAAGCTGCCGGCAGACAAGCAGGTGTCGGCCCGCGGCATCGAGGTCGGCCACATCTTCTATTTCGGAACGAAATATTCCGAGCCGATGAAAGCCGTGGTGAACGGCCCCGACGGCGCCGAGCATCCGGTGCACATGGGCTCCTATGGCATCGGGCCGAGCCGGCTGGTCGCGGCCATCATCGAAGCGTCACACGACGATGCCGGCATCAAGTGGCCGGAGGCGGTGGCGCCGTTCAAGGTGATGATCCTCAACCTCAAGCAGGGCGACAGCGCGACCGACCAGGCTGCGGACACTCTCTATCGGGCGCTTTCGGCAAAGGGCATCGAGGTTCTGTACAATGACCTCGATGAGCGCCCGGGCTCGAAGTTCGCGACCGCAGACCTGATCGGTGTGCCCTGGCAAGTCCTGATCGGGCCCAAAGGCCTGGCTGCCGGCACGTTTGAGGTCAAGAAGCGCGCCGACGGGAGCCGGGAAAACCTAAGCCCGGCCGCGGCAGTCGATCTGTTAACGCGATGAACCTGTGCGCATTGAGCGCAGTTTTAGGGTCAGGCAGTAGCTTGAAACCGCCAGAATCGGATGCAATCGGGTAAGGCACGAGCGATTGATGAGCGAATCTGTCGGCACCCGGGCGTTCTCCCCCTTCGAATGGATGATCGCGCTGCGCTACCTGCGGTCGCGGCGCAAGGAAGGATTAATTTCGGTCATCGCGGGATTTTCCTTTCTCGGCATCATGCTCGGCGTCGCCACCCTCATCATCGTGATGGCGGTGATGAACGGCTTTCGCAAGGAACTGCTCGACAAGATTCTGGGCATCAACGGACACCTGATCGTGCAGCCGCAGGAGAAGCCGCTCACCGACTACGCCGCCGTTGCCGATCGAATCTCGAAGGTGCCGGGCGTCGTGCTCGCGGTGCCGCTGATCGAGGGGCAGGCGCTGGCGTCGTCGCCGGTCAATGCCACCGGCGTGCTGGTGCGCGGGATTCGCGAGGAGGACCTCGCCAGGCTGCCGGCGGTCGGCAAAAATATCGTGCAGGGGTCGCTGGAAGGGTTTGACCAGGACCAAGGCATCGTGATCGGCCGGCGGCTCGCCGACGTGCTGGCCGTGCACACCGGCGATTCGGTGGTGCTGCTTTCCCCGCGCGGCGTGATGACGCCGTTCGGATCGACGCCGCGCACGAAAAATTACAAGATCGCCGGCGTGTTTGACATCGGCATGTCGGAATACGACAGCACCATCGTGTTCATGCCGCTGACCGAAGCGCAGGCCTATTTCAACCGCGCGGGCGACGTCACCGCGATCGAGATCTACACGGAGAATCCCGACAGGATCGATCAGTACCGCCAGCTGGTCACGACGGCGGCTGAACGGCCGATCTTTATGATCGACTGGCGGCAGCGCAACGCAACGTTCTTCAGCGCGCTGCAGGTCGAGCGCAACGTGATGTTCATGATCCTCCTGTTGATCGTGGTGGTGGCGGCGTTCAACATCGCCTCATCGCTCATCATGTTGGTGAAGGACAAGGGCCGCGACATCGGCATCCTGCGCACCATGGGCGCGACGCGCGGCGCGATCATGCGGATATTCCTGATTACCGGCGCGTCGGTCGGGGTGATCGGCGATATGGTGGGTTTCGTCCTCGGGCTTGTGGTCTGCCTCAACATCGAATCGATCAGGCAGTTCATGTCGTGGCTCGCCGGCATGCCGATCTTCCCACCCGAGATATATTTTCTATCCCGGCTGCCTGCGGTGATGGACTTCGGCGAAACAACGGCCGTGGTCGTCCTGGCGCTTATCCTGACAATACTGGCAACTCTCTATCCCTCGTGGCGTGCGGCGCGTCTCGATCCCGTTGAAGCGCTACGCTACGAGTGATCGATGGCGCAGCGCGAAGCTCCGGTTATTTACCTGCACAAAATCGAGCGCCACTATTGGCAGGGCGGCGCCACGCTCGACATCCTGAAGGGTGCCGAGCTGGCGCTGTGGGCAGGACAGTCGGTGGCGCTGGTGGCGCCGTCGGGCGCGGGCAAGTCCACGCTGCTGCACATCGCGGGCCTGCTCGAGCATCAGAATGCGGGCGAGGTCTATATTCACGGCCAGCCGACTGCCGATCTCGACGACGATACACGGACGCGGATCCGGCGGACGCAGATCGGGTTCGTGTACCAGGCCCATCATCTGCTGCCGGAGTTCTCGGCGCTGGAAAACGTGATCCTGCCGCAGATGATCCGCGGATTGCCGAAGGAGCAGGCGGCGCGGCGCGCGACCGAGTTGTTGAGCTATCTCGGGTTGCAGGAACGGCTCACGCACCGGCCGGCGGAGCTTTCGGGCGGCGAGCAGCAGCGCGTTGCGATCGCGCGGGCGGTCGCCAACGCACCACGGATCCTGCTCGCCGACGAGCCGACCGGGAATCTCGATCCCCACACGTCCGAGCACGTGTTCGACGCGCTTTCACAGCTCATCCGCGCGGCCAAGCTCACGGTGCTGATCGCAACCCATAACATGGATATCGCCCGCCGCATGGATCGGCGGGTGACGATCAGAGACGGAATGGTGATCGAACTCCAGTGATGCCGGCCGGACGGCGGGCAAAAACCTGCTCGACGGACAAACTCCGGCACGCCGCCATGACATGCCAGATGCATGGAGTGGGTGGGGGTGAAGGAATTGTGGCCTAAATCCACCACCCTCTGCTCAGGGGGCCGCCGCACCCTTACCCAACACAGAACAGACCGAAAGGTTCCCCGCGCGAGCCAGTCATTCCTGTGGGGTGAATCCGATCGTCGCGCAGCTCGAATTCGCGGTCGTACCGGGAATCGTTCCCATGTCGACATCCGTGATGCGCAAATCGTAGAAGGGTTCGATGCTGTGGTTGAGCGTCACCGTGGTGCTGTCGAGCAAAGTGCCGTCGATCGTGGCATGGACGCATTTCACCACCACGTCCTTCACCTTGAAACTGTTGTTGTTCCTGATGGTGAAGCTGCCCTTGGCGGTGAGCCCGGCGGTGTCCTTTCGGACTTCATAGCGGGTCAGGCGGACGCTGGTCGGATCGAGTGCGCGCGTGCTGTCGACGGCCGAGCGCGATTCGGAGTTGAGGATATAGACACGCACGATCTGCATGGTGAGCACGAGCCCGGCCATCGACACCACGACGATGAGCCATTTTTGCGCGCGGTAGTGCGGCTCGGGATGCAGCTCCTCGAGCGGCTTGACGTCTCTGTTGGTGGACCAGATCAGCGCGGCGACCCAGCCGATCAGGGTCCAGCCGGCCAGCGCGTTGACCAGGAAAATCGTGCCCGCGCGCTCCCGACGATAAAGCCACGCGATGATGCCGGGTAGAAAATAGAAAACGACCAGCAGCACGATGATCGCGGCCAGGCCGGTTCCGGTTTGAATCAATCGCATGCGGTGTCGTGCGGGTAGGGAGTCGGCAGTTTGCGAGGATTGGATTAACGGAATGCACGGAGACCAACTACCCCGACTTGGGTAATGGGTCTGACCCACTATCCTGACTTGGGTAATGGGTCCGTTCATTCTTTTTCCGGCTAGAAAAATGAACTGACCCACTACCCTGACTTGACAATGGAACAAATGATGAACTATGTTCGCCGTCCGTTCCAGGAGAAAGCCATGTTCCGTGCTGTCGTCGAAGAAGCCGCCGCCCTGACCTCGCTCGCCTTGTTCCTCGGCATGATCGCCATCTGGGCCAAGGTCGTTACCGCGATGTGACGTTGCTTGCGCGTGGTGGTTGCGTATGCGTGCCGCTGTTCCCCAGCGGGTCCCCGTGTGAGTCCCCCGTTCGTCATGCCCGCCAGTCGCGGGCATCCACGTCCCTGAGCAGCCCTCACCCCCCCTAGCGAGGCGTGGATGGCAATCGGAACCTCGGGCTAACCCCGAGCTCCGTTGCCATGACGACGTCATTGCGGCGGCGTTTTTCCCGTTGGGGACAAACAAGGTTAAGGCGCAAAGCCGATTGATCGCGATGGACAGGGCAGGGGTCGCTCCGCAACCATCGCGGACAAACGAATCGAGGACAGCGTGACTGTCGGCTTCGTGCATCTGCACGTGCATTCCGCCTATTCGCTCTTGGAAGGCGCGCTCACCATTGCGCGGCTGGCGGAACTCGCGAAAGCGGACCGGCAGCCGGCGCTGGCGCTCACCGATACTAACAACATGTTCGGTGCGCTGGAATTCTCCGAGAAGATGGCAGGCGCGGGCATCCAGCCGATCGTCGGATGCTCGCTTGCGCTCGATTTCGGCGACGAAGCGCGCGATCCGCGCGCGCAGACGCGGGTGCGCGTACTGCCGCGCATCGTGCTGCTCGCGGCGCGCGATGTCGGCTACGCCAGCCTGATGCGGCTTTCGTCGCGCGCGTTCCTCGAAACGCCGTCACATGAAACGCCGCACCTCAAGCTCGATTGGTTCGAAGGCGCGACCGAAGGGCTGATCGCCTTGACCGGCGGGCCGTCCGGGCCGCTCGATGCCGCGCTCGCGGCCGGGCAGGCGGACCTTGCGGCCGCGCGCGGCGCAGCCTTGCTCGGGCTGTTCGGCGACCGGCTGTACGTCGAATTGCAGCGTCACGGCAGCGCGTTCGAGCGTGCGACCGAGCCGGCGCTGATCGATTTCGCCTATGGCAAAGGCGTGCCGCTGGTCGCCGCCAACGAGCCGTTCTTCGCCGCGCGCGAGGATTACGAGGCGCATGACGCGCTGATCTGCATCGCGGAAGGGCGCCTCCTGGCCGAGCCTGACCGCCGCCAGCTCACGGCGGAGCATTATTTCAAATCGCGCGATGAGATGATGCAATTGTTCGCCGACCTCCCGGAGGCGCTCAGTTCGACCATTGAAATCGCCGAGCGTTGCGCATTCCGGCCGCACACGCACGAGCCGATCCTGCCGCGATTTTCCGTTGGCGAGAAAAATGCACCGGTGGAGGAGGCGGAAGAATTGCGCCGCCGCGCCGAAGCCGGCTTGAAGCGGCGCATCGCCGCGCATGGGCTGGCACCAGGCCGTACGCTGGAAGAATACAACGAGCGGCTGGCCTACGAGCTGCGCGTGATCGAGCAGACCAAATATCCCGGCTACTTCCTGATCGTGTCCGATTTCATCCAGTGGGCGAAGGAGCAAGGCATACCGGTCGGCCCGGGACGCGGATCGGGCGCAGGTTCGCTCGTCTCGTACGCGCTCACCATCACCGATCTCGATCCGATCCGCTTCGGGCTTCTGTTCGAGCGCTTCCTCAACGCCGAGCGCGTGTCGATGCCGGACTTCGACGTGGACTTCTGCCAGGACCGGCGCGACGAGGTCATCCGCTACGTGCAGTCGCGCTATGGCCGCGATCAGGTGGCGCAGATCATCACCTTCGGCACGCTGCAGGCGCGCGGCGTGTTGCGCGACGTGGGGCGCGTGCTGGAGATGCCCTACGGGCAGGTCGACAAGCTGTGCAAGCTCGTGCCGCAGAATCCGACCAACCCGGTGACGCTCGCGCGCGCGATCGAGGGCGAACCGCGATTGCAGGCCGCGCGCGACAGCGAGGCCATCGTCAAACGCGCCTTCGATATCGCGCAGAAGCTGGAAGGGCTCTATCGGCACGCGTCGACGCACGCGGCCGGCATCGTGATCGGCGACCGGCCGCTGATCGAACTTGTACCGCTCTACCGCGATCCGAAATCCGACATGCCGGTCACCCAGTTCAACATGAAGTGGGTGGAGCAGGCGGGGCTGGTGAAGTTCGACTTCCTCGGCCTGAAGACGCTCACGGTGCTGGAGACGGCGGTGCGGCTGCTGCGCCAGCGCGGCGTGGAGATCGATCTCGCCGCCATTCCGCTCGACGACGCGAAAACCTACGCGATGCTGTCGCATGCGGAAGCCGTCGGCATCTTCCAACTGGAAAGCGCGGGCATGCGGCGCGCGCTGCTCGACATGCGGCCCGACCGGTTCGAGGACATCATCGCGCTGGTCGCGCTCTACCGGCCCGGCCCGATGGCCAATATCCCGACCTATTGCCTGCGCAAGCACGGCAAGGAGCAGCCCGACTATATCCATCCGAAGATCGAGCCGATCCTGCGGGAAACCTTCGGCGTCATCATCTACCAGGAACAGGTGATGCAGATCGCGCAGGTGCTCGCGGGCTATTCGCTCGGCGAAGCCGATCTCCTGCGCCGCGCCATGGGCAAGAAGATTCGCAAGGAGATGGAGGCGCAGCGCGAGCGGTTCGTGTCGGGCGCGGTCGAACGCGGCGTCGAGCGCGCGCAGGCGATCAACATTTTCGAACTGCTGGCCCGCTTTGCCGACTATGGATTCAACAAGAGCCACGCGGCGGCCTATGCGCTCGTCGCCTATCAGACGGCCTATCTGAAGGCGAATTATCCGGTCGAGTTCATGGCCGCCTCGATGACGCTCGATACCGGCAACACCGACAAGCTTGCGGAATTCCGCGCCGAGGCCGAGCGGCTCGGCATCAAGGTCGAGCCGCCGTCGATAAACCGTTCCGGCGTGGCGTTCACGGTCGAACGCAATACGATCCATTACGCGCTCGCGGCGCTCAAAGGCGTCGGCGCGCAGGCGGTCGAAGCGATCGTCGCGGCGCGCGGCGATCAGCCGTTCGCCGATATCTCCGACTTCGCGCAGCGGATCAATCCGCGCGCCGTCAACAAGCGGGTGCTGGAGAGCTTGGCTGCGGCCGGCGCATTCGATCAACTGGAGCCCAACCGCGCGCGCTGTTTTACGGCGGTGGACGTGATGCTGGGAGCCGCGCAGCGCTCGCATCAGGCGACGAGCGTCGGACAGAACGAATTGTTCGGGGCCGCCAGCCACGACAAGCTCGCGATCCCGGCAGCCGAGCCGTGGCTGCCGGCGGATCGTCTGCAGCGGGAATACGACGCGGTCGGATTTTTCCTCTCCGGCCATCCGCTCGACGACTATGCGGCCCTGCTCAAGGGGCTGAAGGTGCAATCGTGGGCGGAATTTTCGCGTGCGGTGAAAGCGGGCGCGACGGCCGGCAAGGTTGCCGCCACCGTGGTCGAGCGCACCGAGCGGCGCACCAAGAGCGGCAGCAAGATGGGCATCCTCGGTCTGTCCGATCCGTCCGGCCACTACGAGGCCATCATCTTCGCGGAGGGGCTGCAGCAATACCGCGACATGCTCGAACCGGGCTCGCCGGTGCTGCTGTTCCTGAGTGCGGAGGCGCAAGGCGACGATGTGCGTGCGCGCATCCAGTCGGTCGAGCCGCTCGACCAGGCGGCGGCGAAATTGCAGAAGGGGCTGCGCGTGTTCGTGCGCGACGACAAGCCGATCGACGCGATCGTCAAGCGGCTGGCGCCGCCGCCGGCCGGCGCAACGCGCGCAACGGCCACGAAATCCGACGGCGAAGTCAGCATGGTGCTATTGCTCACCGGCGGGACCGAAGTCGAGGTGAAGCTGCCGGGCCGGTTCGCAATTTCCCCGCAGATTGCCGGCGCACTCAAGGCGGTGCCGGGCGTGGTCGAAGTGCAGGCGATGTGAGAATTTCAGGCATTCATTGTAACGGCGCTGCGTGACGACAATTTCTCGCCACGTTCTCGGCGCGTTATCCGAAATCCAGCGGGAGCACGATCGTGACGATGGTATCGCCCGTGACCGCATTTGCGCGTGCCGTTGTCGGCATCGTGCAGGGTATCGCGCTGTTCTTTCTTTTCAGGGCCACACAGACCGGCGGCTGGCCGGCGACCGATGGCCAGGTATTCGCGCCATTGCTTTTGGTGGCTGTATTCGTTCCGCTATTGATCGTGACCGCGCTTGGCAATCTCCGCATTGGCGCACTCGCGCTCCGGATCATCATCGCCGCGCTATTGTGTGCGGGTTTGGGATACTACGACATCTACAGCGACCCCACCAATCTCGGGAATGCTGGTTTCAGTTTCACGACTGGAACACCCGGGCCCCGTGTCATGCCATGGTTCAGTCTGTGGCTCGCACTGGCAGCCGCTTTGTTCATCCTGCAGTCGCTCATCGTGTCGGCCGCGGCGGACGGAAAGTTCATCGCCAGTTATGCCCGGCATTTCGATGTGTCGTGGAAGCACGGCGTCCAAATCGCACTCGCGGTGCTGTTCGTCGCCGTGTTCTGGGGCCTGCTCTGGCTGGGCGCGGCGCTGTTCGATCTGATCCAGCTCGATGTCCTTTACCAACTGATCAAGCAGCCGTGGTTTTGGGTGCCGGTCACGACGCTGACCTTTGCCTGCGCGCTGCATGTCACCGACGTGAGCGCAGGGCTGGTGCGCGGAACGCGTACGCTCAAGCTGACGCTGTTGTCGTGGCTCCTGCCCATGATGACGATCATTGCGATCGCGTTTCTGCTCGCGCTGCCGTTCACCGGGCTTGAGCCGTTGTGGAACACGCACCGCGCAACGTCCATTCTGTTGGCCTCCGCCGGTGCGCTCGTGTTGCTGATCAATACAGCCTACCAGGACGGCCTGCCGGAACCGACCGTGACCACGGTGATGCGCTATTCGCGGCTGCTTGCGTCCGTTGTGCTTATCCCGTTTGCAGCGCTTGCCGCGTACGGCCTGTATCTGCGGGTGCAACAATACGGCTGGACACCGCAACGCATCACTTCCGCTGCCTGCGTGGCGGTGCTGATCTGCTACGCGGTGGGTTATGGCATTGCGGTTGCGCATTCGGGTTCTGCGCTGCGGGGCTTGCAGACCACCAACGTCGTGACGGCCTATGTGATTCTGGCTGTGCTGCTCGTGCTTTTCACTCCGATCGCCGATCCGGCGCGGATTTCGGTCGCCGATCAGGTGAGCCGGCTCGAGTCAGGAAAGACGCCGCCGGAAAAATTCGACTTCAGATTCCTGAAATTCGATGCCGGCATCTATGGCAGGGCGGCGCTGGCGGGTCTGGCCAAGCGTAGCGATGGGCCGCAAGCGGCGGTGATCGCCGAAAAGGCGACCCAGGCGATGGCACTGACCAGCCGCTATCTGACCCAGGCCAATGCCGCTCCATTCGTTGCGACCCCACAGAGCCGGGCGGCGAACATCAGCGTGATCCATCCCCCCGGCCAGGCCTTGCCGGAAGGTTTCCTGCAAAAGGATTGGAATGCGACGGACCGCAAATATCTCTTGCCGTCCTGTTTGTACAGTAACGCGAAATGCGAGGCCGTCCTGCTCGATCTGGACGCCGATGGGGTATCGGAAATCCTGCTGCTCCCTGTGGGTTTCGGACAGACCGGTACGTTCAAGCTTCTGCCGGACGGCAGCTGGACCTCACTCGGAGCAATTGCGAACGTGCAATGCCCGGGCGTGCGCGAGGCCCTGCGTGCCGGACAGCTCGAAGCGGTGCCAGCCACGGTCAAGGATATCGAAGTCAACGGAGAACGGCTTCGTGTCGGCGCCGTTGGCTGCGCCCGGGAAACGACCGGGCCCAGCATCCGGGCCACCATATCCCCCGATTGAGCAGCGCCTTGCTTCTGGCCAGGCACGCCTCTATATAGCCCCGGTATCTCGCACGCGGACCTTGGCCTTTTTCCCATGACAAGGGGCCTTCCGGTGGCGCCAGCCGCAAGGTTGAAGCCCACATGTCCGCGGAGGAATAACCGGAGAAGATCAATGGCGCTGCCCGACTACAGCATGCGCCAGCTGTTGGAAGCTGGCGTGCATTTTGGCCATCAGTCCCACCGCTGGAACCCGAAGATGGGCGAATTCATCTTCGGCGTCCGCAACAATATCCATATCATCGACCTCGCCCAAAGCGTGCCGATGTTGCATCGCGCGCTCGAAGCCGTGAGCGAAACCGTAGCCAAAGGCGGCCGCATCCTGTTCGTCGGCACCAAGCGGCAGGCGCAGGATGCCATCGCCGAAGCCGCCAAGCGCTCGGCACAATATTACGTGAACTCGCGCTGGCTCGGCGGCACGCTGACCAACTGGAAGACCATCTCGCAGTCGATCGCGCGTCTGCGCAAGCTCGACGAGATGCTCTCGTCGAACGAGGCTCAGGGTTACACCAAGAAGGAGCGCCTTACGCTCACGCGCGAGCGCGACAAGCTCGAGCGCGCGCTCGGTGGGATCAAGGACATGGGCGGGTTGCCCGATCTGTTGTTCGTGATCGACACCAACAAGGAGGACATTGCAATCAAGGAAGCGAGGCGACTCGGCGTGCCGGTCGCCGCCGTGGTCGATACCAACTGCGATCCGGACGGGATCACTTTCGTCGTGCCGGGCAACGACGATGCGAGTCGCGCGATCACGCTCTATTGCGATCTCGTGGCCAAGGCGGCGATCGACGGGATTTCACGGGCGCAAGGCCACGCCGGGATCGACATCGGCGCTGCGCCCGAACCGATTGCCGAGCCGCTGTCGGCACCCGAGATGAACAAGGTCGGCTTTGAGCCGCTCGCTGGCCCGCGCGGTGTTGCCGACGATCTTAAGAAATTGCCGGGCATCTCGCCTGCGATCGAAAAGAAACTCAACGATCTCGGAATTTTTCACTACTCGCAGATCGCCGAATTGAGCGCGACGGCCGCGCACAATGTCGGCGAGGAGGTCGGCCTGCCGGGCCGCGTCGATAGTTGGATCGCCAAGGCGAAGGAACTGACGGCCGAGTAAGCCGTTTCGCATTACGTCTGACTTTGCGGACTGACATTGCGGCATCGGAACAGGAACCATGGCAAACATCACAGCCCAGATGGTCAAGGAGCTTCGCGAACGAACCGGCGCGGGCATGATGGACTGCAAGACCGCGCTGATCGAAACCAACGGCGATATGGAAGCGGCCGTTGATTGGCTGCGTAAAAAGGGGCTGGCGAAGGCGGCCAAGAAAGCGGGCCGGCTTGCCGCCGAAGGCCTCATCGGCGTTGCGGTGAAGGACGGCAAAGGCGTGTTGGTCGAAGTGAATTCCGAGACCGATTTCGTTGCGCGTAACGACCTGTTCCAAGGTCTGGTGAAGATGATCGCCAATGTGGCGCTCGAAGTCGGCGACAATGTCGACAATATTAACGCGCATAAAGCCGGCAGCCTGACGATTGCCGATTCAATCGCGGAATCGATCGCGAAGATCGGCGAGAACATGACACTGCGTCGCGCAACGTCGCTGTCGGTCGGCAAAGGCGTGATCGCGAATTACATGCACAATTCGGTGTCGGACGGACTCGGCAAGATCGGCGTGATCGTCGCGATGGAGTCCAACGGAAAGGGCGACGAGCTTGCCAAAGTCGGCCGCATGATCGCCATGCATGTCGCGGCGTCGAATCCGCAGGCCGTTGATTCCGCCGGGCTCGATGTAAAGGTCGTCGCCCGCGAAAAAGAAGTCATGGCGGAAAAATTCAAGGCGCAAGGCAAGCCCGCCAACATGATCGATAAGATCGTGGAGTCGGGCTTGAAGACCTTCTACAAGGAGGTCTGTCTCGTCGATCAGGCCTACATCCACGATCCGGCGAAAAACGTGGCGCAGGCGTTGAAGGAAGCCGAGGCGACTGTCGGCGCGCCGGTCAAGGTTTCCGGTTTCGTGCGCTATGCGTTGGGTGAGGGCATCGACAAGCCGGAAACCAATTTCGCGGCGGAAGTCGCAGCGGCTGCGGGTCAACGCTGACGACGGCGGCCCCGGGGGAGATCATTGGCGATGGCCAAGTCAGCCTACCGTCGCGTGATCGTGAAGGTTTCCGGTGAGGCCCTTACCGGTCCTGCCGGCTTTGGCATTCATCAACCGACGATCGACCGCATCGCGCGCGATATCGTTGATGCGCATAAATCGGGCGTCACGCTCGGGGTCGTGGTGGGCGGCGGCAATATTCTGCGGGGCGTGCAGATTTCGGGAAAAAATCTCGCGCGGCCCACGGCGGATGCCATGGGCATGCTGGCGACCGTGATGAATTCGCTCATGCTGGAGGCGGCGATCGAGCGCGCGGGATCGCCGGCGCGCAGCATGTCGGCGCTCACCATGCCGCAGGTCTGCGAAACCTATGAGCGCGCGCGCGCGCTCCGCCATCTGGAAGAGGGACGCGTCATCGTGTTTGCGGGCGGCACCGGCAATCCGTTTTTCACCACCGACACCACGGCGGTCCTGCGCGCGGCCGAGATGCGCTGCGATGCCGTGCTCAAGGCGACCGATGTCGACGGGGTCTATAGTGCCGACCCGAAAAAAGACCCGAAAGCCAAACGCTATGCCCAGTTGAGCCACCAGGAAGCGCTGGATCGCGACCTCAAGGTTATGGACGCCACCGCCTTCGCGCTTGCCCGGGAAAACCGTATGCCTATCATCGTGTTTTCGATCCGGGTGCCGGGCGCCATCGCGGCGGTGTTGCGCGGCAAAGGTCGCGCGACACTGGTCGGCGGTTGAGCAAGCTGGCGCGGCAAGCGGGCCGTCCATTGGGTGCGTTGCGGGAGCGGACCTCGCTCAGCGTTGCTTGGAGGGGCCATGAACGTTCAAACCTATGACATCAACGAATTGAAACGACGTATGCAGGGCGCGCTGTCGGTGCTCAAGCAAGAGCTCGGCGCGTTACGAACCGGGCGCGCATCGGCGCATCTGCTCGATCCCATTCATGTGGACGCATACGGCCAGAGCATGCCGCTCAATCAGCTTGCCACGGTGAGCGTGCCGCAACCGCGCATGATCAGCGTGCAGGTTTGGGATCGCGCGATGGTTCATGCGGTCGAAAAAGCCATCATCGCGGCCAACCTCGGACTCAATCCATCGACAGAGGGTCAAGTTCTGCACCTGCGCATTCCGGAGCTGAATGAAGAGCGGCGCAAGGAATTGGTTAAGATCGCGCACAAATACGCGGAAACCGCGAAGGTTGCAGTGCGGCATGTCCGGCGCGACGGAATGGAGGTCCTAAAAAAGATGGAAAAGGACCATAAGATCAGTCAGGACGACCACAAGCGGATGGATGCCGAAGTGCAGAAGGCCACCGATCAGGCCATTACCGACATCGATCATGCGATCGCTGCCAAAGAAAAGGAAATCATGACGGTGTAAGGACAGGGGCTAGGAGCCCCCGATTGATGACCGAAGCCTCGTTGGCCAAATCCGTACAACCGTTTGTCGTGCCGCGGCACGTTGCCATCATCATGGATGGCAACGGACGCTGGGCCGCCAACCGCGGCTTGCCGCGCGTGGAAGGTCATCGGCGCGGTGTCGAGGCGCTGCGGCGCACGGTGCGAGCTGCGGCCGATATCGGCATCCAGGTCCTCACCATCTATTCGTTCAGCGCGGAGAACTGGGCACGGCCGCCGGCCGAGGTGAGCGAACTCATGGGCCTGCTGCGGCGTTTCATCCGTCACGATCTGGCGGACTTGCACCGCAGCAACGTGCGCGTGCGGGTCATCGGCGAACGCGAAGACTTGGACCCGGAGATCCGGAGATTGTTGGAGGAGGCCGAGGAGTTAACGCGCGAAAACGTCAAGCTCACGCTCGTGGTTGCCTTCAACTATGGTTCGCGCCAGGAGTTGGCGCGCGCGGCGCAACGGATTGCGGGCGAAGTTGCGGCGGGCCGGTTGAGCACGGACGCGATAACGCCCGAACTGCTGGGCCGCCATCTCGATACCGCGGATCTGCCCGATCCCGATCTGATCATCCGCACCAGCGGCGAGCAGCGATTGTCCAATTTCCTGCTTTGGCAGGCGGCCTACAGCGAACTGGTCTTCCTCCCGATTTACTGGCCTGATTTCGACCGGGCTGCGCTCGAGAATGCGATCGGCGAATACCGCCGCCGCGAGCGCCGCTTCGGGGGTCTCGCCGCCCAACAGGGGTCTTGACCCATGGCCGGCGCCGATCAGATCACTCCGCCCCAGACGGTATTACCGCAGGCCGGCAACAGTAACCTCGTCTTGCGCATCCTATCCTCGCTGGTCATGGCGCCGCTCGCGTTGGGCGTTGCCTATGTCGGCGATCAGGTATTCTTGCTGTTTTGGACGATCGCCGCGCTTGTCGTGCTGTGGGAATGGGATGGAATGGTCTGCACGCACGACAAAAACCCGGTTTTTGCCATCGGCTCCATTGCCATCGTGGGCACCAGCCTGCTTTGGGCGATGAGCCGGCCGGTCCTGGCGCTGATCTTGATCTCGCTTGGCGCGCTCGGCGTTTCGACGCTGGCCACAAAAGTGCGTCGCTCCTGGTCGGTCGTCGGTCTCGCCTATGCGGCTGTGCTTCTTGTCGCACCGGTGGTCTTGCGTGCGGACCCGATGTTCGGTTTCAGGGTCATCGTATTGGTGTTTGCCGTGGTGTGGTCGACCGACGTTCTGGCCTACGTGGTGGGCCGCACGTTCGGCGGACCGAAATTGATTCCGCGAATATCGCCGAACAAGACTTGGGCCGGCGCGATCGGCGGGCTTGCAGCCGGCATTGGCGCGGGAATCGCGGTGGCGAAATATTTCGGCATGGAGGATATCGCGGCGATCAGCTTGGTTGCTTTCCTGCTGTCAGTCGCCTCGCAGTCCGGTGATGTCCTGGAGTCGGCGGTCAAACGCCAATTCAACGTCAAGGATGCGAGCTGGCTCATTCCGGGCCATGGCGGTCTCATGGATCGGCTCGACGGATTTATGGCGGCGAGTTTGCTCGCTGTTATCATCGGGCTTGCCCATGGCGGGGCCGTGGCGCCGGGACGCGGACTGCTGGTATGGTGATTGATGGTCGCGCGTAGCACGAAGTTTCGCTCCGAAGTTGGCCCGGCGCTCGCGGTGCGCGGCGTGACGGTGCTTGGTGCGACGGGATCAATCGGCGCCAGCACCATTGATCTGATCAAACGCAGGCCGGAGCGGTTTCGGGTCGAGGCGTTGAGCGCCAACCGCAACGCACAGAAGCTTGCGCGGCTCGCGCGCGAACTGGGTGCGCGCTATGCCGCAATCGGCGACGCGGACGCCTATCGTGAGTTGAAGGACGCGCTTGCCGGCTCGGGTATCGAGGCGGGCGCAGGCGAAGGCGCCTTGATCGAAGCCGCCGAACGGCCCGCCGAATGGGTGATGGCGGCGATCAGCGGTGCGATCGGATTGAAGCCGACTTTGGCTGCGGTCGCGCGTGGCGCGACCATTGCGCTTGCCAACAAGGAATGCCTGGTGTGCGCGGGCGGCTTCTTCATGCGGGCGGTGGCGGCGGCGCGCGCGAATATCCTACCGGTCGATTCCGAACACAATGCTATTTTCCAGGCCTTGACCGCGGGACGCCGCGAGGAAGTGCGGCGCGTGATCCTGACCGCTTCCGGCGGACCGTTCCGGACTTGGTCGCTTGAGGCGATGCGCAGGGCGACACCGGACCAGGCGATGCAGCATCCCAATTGGTCGATGGGGCGGAAGATCACGATCGATTCCGCAACCCTGATGAACAAGGGGCTTGAGTTGATCGAGGCCCATCATCTGTTCGCGCTCACCCCGGCGGAACTCGAAGTGCTTGTGCATCCGCAGTCCATCGTGCACGGCCTCGTGGAATATCGCGATGGATCGGTGGTGGCCCAGCTCGGCGCACCCGATATGCGCATCCCCATCGCCCATTGCCTCGGCTGGCCGGAGCGCATCGACGGCCCGGCGCCGCGGCTCGACCTCGCCAAGATCGCGAACTTGAATTTCGAGCAGCCGGATCTGGATCGGTTTCCCGCTTTGGGACTCGCACAGCAAGTGCTTGAGACTGGCGGGGCGGCTCCCACCGTGCTCAACGCAGCCAATGAGGTGGCGGTCGGCTGCTTTCTTGCCGGAAAACTCGAATTCACGGCGATCGCAAGCCTGGCTGCGGCCACTCTCGATGCGGCCGCTCGCCGCGGTGTGACCCATGAGCCACTAAATGCAGAAGAAGCACTCGCCGTTGACCATATTGCAAGGTCGCTGGCGCATGATCTCTTGCCAGAAATCGCCGTAAAGGCATCCTAGAAGCTTGTTGGGGATTCGTGCGTAGGAAACAATAATCATGCATTTCAATATCTTAGATAGTCTTGGTTCAGTCGGCGGCTATCTGATACCCTTCGTCTTCGTCCTCACGATTGTCGTGTTTTTCCACGAATTGGGTCATTTCCTGATCGCCCGCCTGTGCGGCGTGCGGATTTTGGTATTTTCCATCGGTTTTGGTCCGGAATTATGCGGTTTCAACGATCGGTATGGGACCCGTTGGAAAATCTCGGCCATCCCGCTGGGCGGCTACGTCAAGTTTTTTGGCGACGAAAACGCCGCCAGTGTTCCGGACACGACTGCGGCGGCAGCCATGAGCCCCTCCGAGCGGTCGGAAAGCTTCGTCTATCAAAAGCTGCCAAACCGTGCAGCGATCGTCGCGGCTGGTCCAATCGCAAACTTCCTCCTGGCGATCGTAATATTCGCGGGAATTTTCACGCTTTACGGCAAGTCTTCGACGTCGCCGCGGGTTGACGGCGTGCAAGCGGATAGCGCGGCGGCCGCCGCTGGTTTCATGCCTGGCGACGTCGTGCTTTCGATCGACGGCCACAAGGTTGCGACATTCGCCGATATGCAGCGGATCATCTCGATCAGTGCGGGTCAAACGCTCGAGATGGTGGTTGATCGCGGGGGCGTTCAGAAAACGCTCAAAGCCACGCCGGCGCTGAAGGAAATCAAGGACAATTTCGGCAATCTGCATCGCATCGGCGTGCTCGGCATCAGCCGCTCGATGGCTGGAGCCGATCATCAATTGCAGAGGGTCGATCCTCTGACGGGGATCAGCCTTGGAATCGAGGAATCCTGGTTCATCATCGACCGAACCCTGGCCTATATCGGCGGCGTGGTCGTGGGCCGCGAGTCGGCAGATCAAGTTGGCGGCCCGGCTCGAATCGCGCAAGTTGCGGGTCAGGTCTGGCAGGGCGGGCTCAGTTCCGGGGGTGCGGGGGCGGCAACGGTCGGGCTGCTGAATTTAGCCGCAGTATTGTCGGTTTCGATTGGTCTACTCAACTTGTTCCCAGTCCCGTTACTGGATGGGGGTCACCTTTTGTTCTACGGGATTGAAGCAATTCGTGGCCGTCCTCTTTCGGAACGCGCGCAAGAGGTGGGGTTTCGCATCGGACTCGCGATCGTGGTGATGTTGATGATCTTTGCAACCTTTAATGACATCATCCATTTCACTGCTTCGTAAGGTCTGTGGCGCTTCGGTAACGCTATTGGAGTATCCGGAATCCGCCAATGAGTAGCTGTGGTTGGCGGGGCAAAGTGTGTTGCAGTGCGAGTAAAAGCTTGTACAAACATGATTTCGCGTGAATCCCAACCCGCTGCTCGAGCGGACAAAAGGACTCAACAGGGCAAGTCGCGCATGGATGTGTGGGTACGGCTTATCCGAGGGTTGGGCGTCGCCGGCCTCATCCTCGCCGGGAGTGTTTTGTGCGTTGTCGCCATTGCGGTGGCAACGACTGATATCGCCGTAGCACAGTCCGCAGATTCGATTGTCGTCCAGGGCAACCGGCGCGTCGAAGCCGATACCATCCGCTCCTATTTTCGGCCAGGGCCGGGCCAGCGCCTCGACGCGGCCAAGATCGACGAAGCGCTGAAAGCGCTCTATGCGACCGGCCTGTTCCAGGACGTCCACGTCAATCAGACCGGCGTACGGCTCGTGGTCACGGTTGTCGAAAATGCGGTGATTAACCGCGTGGCCTTCGAGGGCAACAAGAAGGTCAAGGACGATCAGCTCCAGAACGAGGTGCAATCCAAGCCGCGCGGAACCCTGTCGCGTTCCACGGTGCAGGCCGACGTGCAGCGGATTACCGAAATCTACCGGCGCAACGGCCGCTACGACGTGCGTGTCGAGCCGAAGATCATCGAATTACCGAACGGCCGGGTCGATCTCGTGTTCGAGATCAAGGAAGGCGACAAAATCGGCATCAAAACGATCCGGTTTGTCGGCAATAATTCCTATTCGTCCTCGCGATTGAAGGAAGAGATCAAGACTGCGGAAACCGGACTGCTGGCATTTTTGCAGACGACCGACATTTACGACCCGGATCGCATCGAAGCAGACCGGGATCTGTTGCGGCGGTTCTACCTCAAGCACGGGTTTGCGGACGTCCGCATCGTCTCCGCTGTCGGCGAGTACGATCCGGAAGTGAAACGATTCATCATCACCTTCACGATCGAGGAAGGTCCGCAGTACCGGTTTGGCAAAGTCGACATTCAATCGAACGTGCGTGCCGTGCCTGCAGAGTCGCTGCGGCCGATGCTCAGAACCGATAGCGGGGCGATCTACAACGCGGAAGCGGTTGAGAAGTCGGTCGAATTCATGTCGATCGACGTAGCCAAGCGCGGCTATCCGTTTGCGGTGGTGCGTCCGCGCGGGGAGCGCGATCCGGCCACAAAGAGGATCAATCTTGTCTACACGATCGATGAAGGGTCGCGCATCTACATCGAACGGATCAACATACGCGGCAATGTCCGCACCCGCGACTATGTGATCAGGCGCGAGTTCGATATCGCCGAAGGCGATGCCTATAACCGCGCCTTGGTCGATCGCGCCGAGCGGCGTTTGAAGAACCTCAACTATTTCAAAAACGTCAAAATCACAACGGAACCGGGTTCGGCGTCCGACCGGGTTGTCTTGAACGTGGACGTCGAAGAAATGCCGACCGGCGAAATCGCGGTTGCTGCCGGGTACTCCACGGCGGACGGCGTGATGGGCGAATTTTCCATCGGTGACCGCAACCTGCTGGGCCGCGGCCAGATCGTCAAAGCGGCCATCATGTACGGCCAGCGTGCGCGCGGATTCGAACTGTCGTATCTCGAACCGTATTTGCTTGGCTATCGGATGTCCGGCGGTGTTTCGCTGTTTGCCCGACAGACCTTGGCCTCAAGCTATTATTCCTACGACAACAGAACAATCGGCAGCACGCTGTCACTCGGATTTGGGTTAAGCGAAGAATGGGCGCTGCAACTGCGCTACTCGATCTATCAACAAGAAATCACGCTGCCACTACAACTTAACGACTGTATCTACTCGTCGGCCGCCAAGATAAATGGCGGCACTGGGGTGCTGCCTAGTGACGCCTGCTATACCGACGGCGAAGCATCACTCGCAGTGCGCAAAGAACTGGCCGCGGGGGCGGTCATGGTTTCGCTGCTCGGTTATAGCGTGATCTACAATACGCTCGACAACAACAAAAATCCGAGCGAGGGCCTGTTCGCCGAGTTCAGGCAGGATTTCGCCGGGGTCGGCGGCGATGTGAATTTCATCCGCACGACTGCTGATGCGCGTGCCTACCACGAGGTTTTCTCCGACGTCGTTAGCGTCCTTCACCTGCAGGGCGGATATATTACGGGTTGGGGCAGCAAAGATTTGCGAATGCTCGATCATTTCCAGATGGGACCCAATCTCGTGCGCGGATTCGAACCGGCAGGCTTCGGACCGCGCGATTTGACCTTTGGAACATCGCAGGACTCGCTCGGTGGCACAATGTATTGGGGCGCAAGCGTCGAAGCGCAGACGCCGGTATTTATTCTTCCGAAAGATGCCGGCGTCAAAGCGGCGCTGTTTGCCGATGCCGGATCGCTCTGGGGTTACAAGGGGCCGACCAGTTGGGATGTGACGGGGGAGACAATTTCACCGGCGGATTCAAAATCGATCCGCGCCTCTGTCGGTGTGGGCGTCCTATGGGCCTCGCCGTTTGGCCCGTTGCGCTTCGACTTCGCAATCCCCGTCATGAAGCAAGACTATGATCGCACCCAGCAGTTCCGCTTCAGCGGTGGCACCCGATTCTAAGTCTGGCGATGGACGTGGCCACGGCATGGTGGCATGACCGAGCCAATCTTCTTCCAGCCGAGCACGGGTCTGACCGTGAGCGAGATCGCCGCGCTGACGAAGGCATCGGCGCACGCGGATGCCCGGCTTGACCGGCGCATCACGAATATCGCTCCGGTCGAGCTTGCGGGACCGGGCGATCTCACGTTCATCGACAGCGCGAAATTTGCCGACGATCTGAAAGAAACGGACGCCGGAGCCTGTCTGCTGACTGAACAATTCGAGGCCATCGCACCGAAGCACGTGGCGCTATTGCGCGTGCGCGAGCCCTATCGTGCCTTTGTCATGGTGGCGCGAGCGCTTTTCCCGGATGGCACGCGACCATCCTCGTTGTTCGAGGCGAGCGGAATTTCGGCCGATGCAAAAGTGCATCCGGCCTCCCGGCTTGAGAGCGAGGTCACCATCGATCCTGGCGCTGTTATCGGTCCGCGGGCCGAGATCGGCGCCGGCAGCGTGATTTCCGCGGGCGCGGTCATTGGGCCGGAGGTCCGTATCGGACGCGATTGCGTCGTGGGTGCGAACGCTTCAATCGTGCACACCATCATCGGAGACCGCGTCGTCATTCATGCCGGATGCCGGATCGGACAGGATGGCTACGGCTATCTTCCCGGATTGAAAGGGCATGAGAAGATCCCGCAACTCGGCCGCGTCATAATCCAAGATGACGTGGAAATCGGCGCAAATACCGCAATCGATCGCGGCGGCATCCGCGATACCATGATCGGCGAAGGCACTAAGATCGACAATCTCGTTCAAATCGGTCACAACGTGATCGTCGGGCGGCACTGCATTCTGGTGGGCCAGGTCGGAGTTTCCGGTAGCGTCAGGATCGAGGACTACGCCATGCTCGGCGGACAGGCCGGCATTGCGGATCATGTTACGGTTGGCGAGGGTGCAAAGGTTGCGGCCAAGGCAGGGGTGATGTCCGATATTCCACCCCGCGGGCGTTGGGGCGGCATTCCGGCCATGTCGATGCGTGAGTGGTTTCGGATGACGGCCACGCTGCGTCAACTGACGTTCGGCAACGCGCCGGGTTCGCGTAAAAAGGACGAAGGAGACGGGGGATGAATGGCGAAACACTCGGAGCCGTGGGGATCCGTGAGATCTTGGCGGCCCTACCGCACCGCTATCCATTCCTCATGGTCGATCGCATCATCGATATCAAAGGCGATGAGCACGCTATCGGCATCAAAAATGTCACGTTCAACGAGCCGCATTTTCTTGGCCATTTCCCCAATAACCCGGTCATGCCGGGCGTGCTCGTGTTGGAAGGCATGGCGCAGACGGCGGGCGTGCTCTGCATCCGGGAATCCTTCAATTCCAAGCCCGCGCGCGTTTATCTGCTCACGATCGACAACGCGAAATTCCGCCGACCGGTCGTGCCCGGAGATCGACTCGAATACCATATGAACCGCGTCGCGCGGCGGCGAAACATGTGGTGGTATCAGGGCGAAGCCAAGGTTGACGATGACCTCGTGGCGGAGGCCAAAATCGGCGCGATGATGGAAGAGCAGTAGGCGTGCCGCACATCGATCCCACGGCAAGGGTGGCGGATGGCGCCCGGCTGGCTGATGACGTCGAGATAGGCCCTTTTTGCGTTGTCGGGCCGCAGGTCGAATTGTGTGCCGGCGTGCGGCTTCGATCGCATGTGAACGTGACTGGCGTTACCGTGGTCGGCGAACGAACGGTCGTTGCTCCGTTCGTTTCGCTCGGCACGCCGCCGCAGTCGAAGAATTATCGCGGCGGAGCAACACGGCTCGTCATCGGGGCTGATTGCGATATTCGCGAGAACGTCACCATGAATACCGGTACGGAGGACGATCGCGGGATCACCGAAGTGGGCGATCGATGCATGCTGATGGTCGGCACGCACATTGCGCACGATTGCAAGATCGGCAGCAACGTGACATTTGCGAATAACGTCGTGCTCGGCGGGCACGTGACGATCGGCGATCATGTGGTGTTCGGCGGGCAGGCGGCCGTCCGGCAGTTCGTCCGCATCGGCGACGGGGCGATGATCGTGGGACTGAGCGGCGTGCGCGCTGACGTCATACCGTTCGGTCTCGTCCACGGACCGCTCGCCGATCTTGTCGGCCTCAATGTGATCGGAATGAAACGCAGAGGATTTGCACGCACGGACATTCATGCGCTGCGGCAAGCCTATGATGCATTGTTCTTCGGCGAAGAGACGTTTCGCGAACGGCTTGATCGTCTTGCCGCCGGCAACCAGAATGAACTGGTCGCGGATATGATTGCATTTATACGAAGCGGCACGCGACCGATCACGATGGCGATCCGGCGGGCGGAAGCGGACCAGGAGCCATGAACGCGCAACTGCCGACGACACCGGATACGACACCGCTCGCCATTATTTGTGGAGCCGGCAGCCTGCCGTTCGCGGTGGCCGATGCGGCCGTGCGCGGCGGGCGACGCGTGGTGCTGTTCGCTTTGAAGGGCGCGGCGGATGCGGAACGCATGACCGGCTATCCGCACCACTGGGTGCGGATCGGGCAGTTCGGCAGCATTCGCAGGATCGCTCGCACGGAGGGCTGCCGCGACGTGGTGTTCATCGGCAGCTTGATCCGGCCGACAATCCGTCAGCTTTGGCCCGACTTTACGACATTGTTTCTGGTGCCTCGGCTGATCAGGCTTCTCCGAGGCGGTGACAATCGGCTGTTGCTCGGAGTGACTGAAATCTTCGAAGAGAATGGATTTCGATTGATCGGGGCGGATCAGGTTGCGCCGGAAATTCGCATGCCGCGCGGGGCGCTCGGCAGACGTGCGCCGATCGAACGTGATTGGGCCGATATCAAATGCGGGTTGGCGCTGCTGCACGCGACCGGCCCATTCGATGTTGGCCAGGCCGTTGTCGTCGCGGACAACCGCATCCTTGCCATGGAAGCGGCGGAAGGCACCGACGAGATGTTGGCGCACCTGGCCGAAATGCGCCGCAACGGTCGGGTTCGTTCGCCGGTGGGCGTGGGTGTGCTGGTCAAGGCGCCGAAGCCCGGGCAAGACCGGCGTGTCGATCTGCCGGCAATCGGTCCGGCGACCATCGAAGGCGTGGCGAACGCGGGGCTTGCCGGCATTGCGGTGGTGGCCGGAAGTGCGATCGTGGCCGAAGCGGAACGCATGGCTGCGGTTGCCGACAGCGCAAAAATCTTTGTCATTGGCATTGATGCCGATGGCACGCGCGATGCGTGATTTGATGCCGGGTACGGCCTCGAATGCCGGAACGGCACACATTTTCCTGGTGGCGGCCGAGGAATCGGGTGACCGTCTGGGCGCGGCGCTCCTTCATGCGCTGCAGGAACGATCCAAGGGACCGCTACGATTTTCCGGAGTAGGTGGGCGGGAAATGGCGCGCGCGGGCATTCGCAGCCTCTTTGCGATCGAAGAGCTTTCAATTTTGGGATTCAGCTCCATCCCGCAGCGCCTGCCGACGATCTTGCGGCGAATCCGTGAAACTGCCGTTGCGATTGTCCAAGCGAAGCCCGATGTCTTGGTGATCATCGACAGCCCTGATTTCACCCATCGCGTGGCGCGCCGCGTGAGGGCGAGCGATCCGTCGATTCCGATCGTGGACTATGTTTCGCCCACGGTCTGGGCCTGGCGGCCCGGCCGCGCGCGCGCGATGCGCCACTATATCGATCACGTATTGGCGCTCTTGCCATTTGAGCCGGCTGCGCACCAGAAGCTGGGCGGCCCGCCTTGCACCTATGTCGGGCATCCGCTCTCGGAGCGAACCGCTGCGTTGCGGCCAAATGCGGAAGAGGCGCGACGCAGAATGACCGATCCGCCGACCGTGCTCGTTCTACCGGGAAGCCGCGGCAGCGAAATCCGCCATATGCTATCCGTGTTTGGCGACGCAATTACGCGGTTGCAGAGCACCCACGGCCCGCTCGAGATCGTGCTACCGACCGTGCCGCATTTGCGCGAACAGATCGCCGCCGCAACAGCCGCGTGGCCAAAGCCGCCGCGCATCGTGGTTGATCCGGCAGAGAAGGATTCTGCTTTTCGCGTGACGCGAGCAGCGCTGGCAAAATCCGGTACGGTGACGCTCGAACTTGCAATCGCCGGTGTGCCGACTGTCGCAGGCTATAAGGTCTCGGCGATCGAAGCGATGATCGCTCGCCTGATGATCAAGGTACCGTCAGTAATCCTCGCCAACCTGGTGATCGGTGAAAACATCGTGCCGGAATTCCTGCAGGAGAATTGTACGGCGGAGCGGCTTGCGGCGGCCTTGGCGCCACTCTTGCGCGACGGTCCGGAGCGGTGGCGGCAACTCGACGCCTTTGGTCGGCTCGATGCCATCATGGAGATTGGTCGCCGCATGCCCGCAATAGGGGCCGCCGATATCGTCCTGTCATACATTCGGCAAGGCGATATGGTCTTTGCGGAACGGACGCGAAACGTGTAAGTATGGAAACCGACGCCGGTTTGCCGCGGTTTCTACCCCTTTGTTTTTATTGGCAAAATGTTGGAGTTAGAAGCCGTTGACCGTACCAGACCCGATCCGCGCGGCGATCATGGGCGTGCACGGCTACGTGCCGGACTACATCCTCGATAATCACGAACTCGCGCGCATGGTCGACACCAGCGACGAATGGATTACCGAGCGCACGGGAATCAAAGAACGGCGCATCTTGAAGGGGGCAGGGCTCGGCACATCGCACATGGGGGCCGAGGCCGTGCGCGGATTGCTCAGCAAGACCGGCACCAGGCCGGAGGAGGTCGAGCTTCTTATCTGCGCGACCACGACGCCGGATTTCGTGCATCCGTGCACGGCCAACCTGATCTGCGACATGGTCAGCATCCGCAACATCGGCAGCTTCGATGTGCAGGCGGCATGCTCGGGTTTCATCTATGCGTTGGCGGTGGCACGGCAGTTCATCGCCGCCGGCACCTTCAGCAAGGTGATCGTGGTAGGCGCCGATAAAATGTCGGCGATTGTCGACTACACCGATCGCGCGACCTGCGTGATTTTCGGCGACGGCGCCGCGGCCGTGCTGCTGGAACCGAGTCGCGATGGCAACGGCATCATGGATATGGTTCTGCGCTCCGACGGCTCGGGGATGAAACATCTTCACCAACCGGCCGGCGGGAGCCGCATGCCGCCGACGGCGGAGACCGTGGCCAAGCGTCTGCACTCTGTCTATCAGGAGGGCGCCGCTGTCTATAAGTTCGCGGTGGCCGGCATGACAGAGGTCACGCACGAGATCATGGCACGCAACAACCTGCGCGCCGACATGATCGACTGGGTAGTGCCGCACCAGGCCAACAAGCGCATCATCGAGACCACGGCCGAACGGCTCGGATTGCCGATGAATAAGGTGATGCTCACGATCCAGAAGTACGGTAACACGACCGCCGCGACGATCCCGCTCTGCCTGTGGGACTACGAAAGCAAGCTCAAGGTCGGTGACCGCATGCTGCTGGCAGCGTTCGGCGGCGGGTTCACCTGGGGTGGCGCGTATATGACCTGGGCATACGATGGCGCGACTGCCGCGAAACGCGGCAACGGCGCACGGGTCAACTAATCCGAATTATTTCCGCCGCGAAATCGGCACGTAGTCGCGGCGTGAGGCGCCGGTGTAGAGCTGGCGCGGGCGACCGATCTTCTGGTTCGGATCCTCGATCATTTCCTTCCACTGGGCGATCCAGCCGACCGTACGGGCGAGCGTGAACAGCACCGTGAACATGGTGGTGGGGAAGCCCATGGCCTTGAGCGTGATGCCCGAATAGAAATCGATGTTCGGGTAGAGCTTCTTCTCCAGGAAATATTCATCGTGCAGCGCGACGCGCTCGAGTTCGAGCGCGACCTGCAGCAACGGATCATCGCGGTGGCCGAGCTCGCTCAAGACCTCGTGGCAGGTCTTCTGCATGATTTTCGCGCGCGGGTCGTAGTTCTTGTAGACGCGGTGGCCAAAACCCATCAGGCGGAAAGAGTCATTCTTGTCCTTGGCGCGCTTGATGTATTCGGGGATGCGTTCGGGCTTGCCGATTTCTCCCAGCATGCGCAATGCGGCTTCGTTGGCGCCGCCGTGCGCGGGACCCCAGAGCGCGGCAATGCCGGCCGCGACACAGGCGAAGGGATTGGCGCCGGTCGAGCCCGCGAGCCGTACGGTCGAGGTGGATGCATTCTGCTCGTGATCGGCATGCAGAATGAAAATCCGGTCCATGGCGCGCGCCAGAACCGGATTCGGCTTGTACTCCTCGCAGGGCACCGCAAAGCACATGCGGAGAAAATTGGTCGAATAATCGAGCTCGTTCTTCGGATAAACGAACGGCTGGCCGATATTGTACTTGTAGGCCATGGCGGCGAGCGTCGGCATCTTGGCGATCATGCGGATCGACGCCACCATGCGCTGATGCGGGTCCGAAATGTCGGTGGAGTCGTGATAGAAGGCCGACAGCGCGCCGACGCAGCCGGTCATCACCGCCATCGGATGGGCATCGCGCCGGAAACCTTGAAAGAAGCGGCTCATCTGCTCATGGACCATCGTGTGGCGGGTCACGCGATAGTCGAAATCGGCTTTTTGGGTCGCGGTCGGCAGTTCGCCGTACAGAAGGAGATAACAAGTCTCCAGGAAGTCGCCATGCTCGGCGAGTTGCTCGATCGGGATGCCGCGATAGAGCAAGATGCCTTGCTCGCCGTCGATGTAGGTGATTTTCGATTCGCAGGCGCCGGTGGAGGTGTAGCCGGGATCGTAGGTGAACATGCCGGTTTCGGCGTAGAGCTTGGCGATATCGATAACGTCGGGGCCAATCGTGCCCTCGTAAACCGGGAACGACCAATTCTTGTCGCCGACCGTCAGCTTCGCGGTCTTGATGTTGTGGCCGGTCTTGGCGTCCATGATCGAGCCCTCGCTGGTGAGCGTCGCGCCTTGTGACGGTCGAAAAATCTGCGTTTCGAGCCTGGCAGGCTCACCGTGGTTCAGGTCCTGTCTGGGTATCCCATTCAAGTGTGCACTGCAAGATGTGCAGGCAATAGCTTGGCTATCACCCGGGAGCGGCCTGATCGGACAGCCGCGCCAGGCTTTCGGCACGGCCAAGCACCGCCAGCACTTCAAAAATCCCGGGCGAGGTTGTCCGGCCCGTCACGGCTGCTCGCAGAGGCTGCGCGACGGCGCCGAGCTTCAGACCCAGTCGTTCGGCAAAGGCGCGCACGGTGCGTTCGGTCGCTTCGGCGCCCCAAGGCTCGACGGTGGAAAGCTCCCTGGTGAGATTGCCGAGCAGCGTGCGCGCTTCGGCCGATAGCAGCGCTTCGGCCTTCTCATCGAGCTTAAGCGGGCGGTCGGCCCAGATGAAGGAGGCGCCGTCGATCAGCTCGACGAGGGTTTTTGCGCGTTCCTTGAGACTGGGCAGGGCGGCTGACAGTTTCTCACGCATGGTCGAATCGAGCTTCTTGGCGATATCGGCGCCGGCTGCGATATGCGGAAGCAGCTGCTCGACGGCGGTGACGAGCTCGGCGTCCGGGGTCTGGCGGATGTAATGAGCGTTGAGGCTTTCGAGCTTGGCAAAATCGAAGCGTGCGGCCGATCGGCCGATCTGCGGCAGATCGAAATACTGGATCATTTCCTCAGTGGAGAAAATTTCCTGGTCGCCGTGCGACCAGCCGAGGCGTACAAGATAGTTGCGAAGTGCCGCCGGCAGATAACCCATGGCGCGATAGGCGTCGATGCCGAGCGCGCCGTGGCGTTTGGAAAGTTTCGATCCGTCCGGCCCGTGGATGAGCGGAATATGGGCCATCACCGGGACGTTCCAGCCAAGCGCGTCGTAGATCTGCTTCTGCCGCGCGGCGTTGTTGAGATGATCGTCGCCGCGGATGATGTGGGTAATGCCCATGTCGTGATCGTCGACCACCACCGCAAGCATGTAGGTCGGGGTGCCGTCGGAACGCAGCAGGACGAAATCGTCAAGGTTCTCGTTCTGCCAAGTGACGCGACCCTGCACCTGATCGTCGATGGCGGTCTCGCCGCTGGTCGGGGCCTTGATGCGGATGGCGGGTTTGATGCCGATCGGTGCATCTTTCGGATCGCGGTCGCGCCAGCGGCCGTCGTAAAGCTTGGAGCGGCCCTCGCGGCGCGCCGCCTCGCGCATTTCGGCGAGCTCCTCGGTGGACGCATAACAATAATAGGCACGGCCGGCGGCCAACAGCTGCTCGGCGACTTCGCGATGCCGCGCTGAGCGGGAAAACTGATAGATCGTCTCGCCGTCCCATTGAATGCCGAGCCAGGTCAAGCCATCGAGTATGGCGTCGATGGCGGCTTTGGTGGAACGTTCGCGGTCGGTGTCCTCGATGCGCAGCAGCATCTTGCCGTTGCGCCCGCGCGCATATAGCCAGTTGAACAGCGCGGTGCGGGCCCCGCCGATGTGGAGGAAGCCGGTGGGGGAGGGGGCAAAGCGCGCGACAACGGGTTCAGTCATGAGGCCATGTTCGTACGAGGACGGTGCCGTTGAATTTGCGGACCATGTACCATAGTCACGGGCGAAAAAGTGAGCGCAATTCACAGTGAACTTTGGCTCAAACTAGGGCAATAACGGTCGCGGAATCAGTATTCGAGGCACCATGACAGAAGAAGCGGCGACACTCGAAACGGGACGCGATTTCATCCGCGATATCGTGCAGGCGGACTTGGACGCCAAGCGCGTGAAGACGGTCGTTACCCGCTTTCCGCCGGAACCGAACGGCTATCTGCACATCGGTCACGCCAAATCGATCTGTCTCAATTTCGGCCTGGCGGCCGAGTTCGGCGGCCGCTGCCATTTGCGGTTCGACGACACCAATCCCATCAAGGAAGAGCAGGAATATATCGACGCGATCGAACGCGATGTGCGGTGGCTCGGCTTCGATTGGGGCAAGCATCTCTATCACGCGTCGGATTATTTCGAGCAGCTCTATGAATGGGCCGAGCATCTGATCCGCGCCGGGTATGCCTATGTGGATGACCAGACGCAGGAGCAGATGCGGGCGATGCGCGGGACGCTCACCGAGCCGGGCAAGAACAGCCCGTTCCGCGATCGAACGGTCGAGGACAGTCTGGACCTGTTCCGGCGCATGCGCGCGGGCGAATTCCCCAATGGCGCGCGGGTGCTGCGCGCCAAGATCGACATGGCTTCCGGCAACATCAACCTGCGCGATCCCGTGCTCTACCGCATCCTGCACGCGAGCCACCCGCGCACCGGCACGAAATGGTCGATCTATCCGAGCTACGACTACGCGCACGGGCAGTCGGATGCGATCGAGGGGATCACCCATTCGATCTGCACGCTCGAATTCGAGGATCACCGACCGCTGTACGATTGGCTGATCGAGCATCTGCCCGTGCCGTCGCGGCCACGGCAGTACGAATTCGCCAAGCTGCTGATCAAGAATACGGTGCTGTCAAAGCGCGTGTTGGTCGGACTGGTGCGCGACGGCCATGTCAAAGGCTGGGACGATCCGCGCATGCCGACGCTTGCGGGATTGCGGCGGCGCGGCGTGCCGCCAGCTGCTATCCGCGACTTCGTGCGGCGCACGGGCGTGGCCAAGGCGAACAGCGTGGTCGAACCGCAAATGTTCGAGCATTCGGTGCGCGAACTTTTGAACAAGACCGCGATGCGGCGGATGGCGGTGTTGCGGCCGTTGAAAGTCGTGATCGAGAATTATCCGGAAGGAAAGACCGAAGAGCTCGACGTGGTAAATCATCCTGAAGATCCGGCGGCGGGCAAGCGGCAGATACGCTTTGGGCGCGAAATCTTCATCGAGCAGGAAGATTTCATGGAAAACCCGCCGAAGAAATTTTTCCGCCTATCGCCTGGTAGCGAGGTTCGTCTGCGTTATGCGTATTTCATCACCTGCCGTGCAGTGACAAAAAACGAAAAGGGCGAAGTGATCGAACTGCGCTGCACATATGATCCAGCCACGAAGGGCGGCGACGCGCCGGACGGCCGCAAGGTGAAAGCAACGTTGCATTGGGTTGCGGCGGTGGACGCGATGAATGCCGAGGTCCGGCTTTATCATGATTTGTTCGAGCGGGCGCCCGATGCGGACGGCGATATCGCGGCAGCGCTCAATCCCAATTCGCTTGAAGTCTTGCGAGACTGCAAACTCGAGCCGGCGTTGGTCGCCGATAATTCCGATGCGGCGGTCCAGTTCGAGCGACAGGGGTATTTTTGTCGCGATGCGGATTCCGCGCCCGGCAGGCCGGTGTTCAACCGCACCATCGGCCTGCGCGATACCTGGGCGAAGGTGCGCGGAAGTTGATGTCCACAGCTGTGGGCATCACGCAAGTCTGATCCCGACGGCAAAGCCGGCTCGTGTAGCATGGCCCTATTGCACGCGTAGCGCGCATTGGGGGCGCGCGCCATGGTCGAGTGGGAGCGCAGGGGCCGGGCCGACGGCTGGCCGCCCAATAGATTTGCGGGCGGACCAGCAGCGCATTGGCGTCGCACGCTGATCTGGCCGTGGCTCGATCATGCCGATGCGGCCCGCGACCAAATCAAGAATTGGGTGATTGCCGATACCGGTCCGGGTCGTCTCATGCCGTGGCTGCCGGTCGCCTTCGGCTTCGGCATCGTCATCTATTTCACCGCCGCGCAAGAGCCGAAGTTATGGGCCGCGTTTGCGTTGTCACTCGGTTTCATTGCGGGCGCCATCCTCCTTCGAAAACAGGCGATCGCGCTTCCGGTCGTGCTTGGCCTGGCGGCGATTGCCGTCGGTTTCACGGCAGCGTCGCTGAAGACATATCTGATTGCGCATCCGGTGCTGCATCACGCAGCCAGCGGAGTGGAGATCGCCGGCTTCGTCGAAGTGCGCGAGGAGCGCGAGCGTTCGGATCGCATCGTGGTGCGCGCGCTCAAAATCGAGGGTGGGCGTCTCGATGAAACACCCGAACGCGTGCGGCTGTCGGTGCGCAAGGGTACCGCCCCGCCGGTCGGCTCCTATGTGGCGCTCAAGGCGCGCTTGAGCCCGCCGCTCGCGCCATTGCGACCGGGCGGCTACGACTTCGCGCGCGACCTGTATTTTCAGCGCATCGGCGCAAGCGGATACGTGCTGGGCGCGATCAAGATCATCGAGCCGCCGGCGTCACCCGGCCGTTTGCTGCACGCGATGGCGGCGATTGAAGGATTGCGTGACGCGATCGACGGACGCATTCGGACGGTCATCGAAGGAGACGAGGGCTCAATCGCGTCGGCGCTGATTACGGGCAAGCGCGACGCCATCTCGGGGCCGGTGAACGACGCGATGTATGTGTCGAGCCTCGCGCATGTACTGTCGATCTCGGGCTACCACATGGCGGTGGTGGCAGGCGTGGTGTTCTTCATTGTGCGTGCCTTGCTTGCGCTGGTGCCCGGATATGCGAGCCGTAAGCCGATCAAGAAATGGGCGGCCTTCGCGGCGCTGCTCGCGGCGACGTTCTATCTCGTGCTGTCCGGCGCGGAGGTTGCGACGCAACGCTCATACATCATGACGGCCGTTGTTCTGATCGGCGTGATGGTGGACCGGGCCGCGCTGACGCTGCGGACGCTTGCAGTCGCGGCCTTGGCGGTGCTGCTGATCGCGCCAGAGGCGGTCGTGCATCCGAGTTTCCAGATGTCGTTTGCGGCAACGCTTGCGCTAATCGCGGCTTACCAACGCGGTCTGCCGTGGATGATCGCGGGCGCCAATACTTCGCTTGGGGTGCGCGTGGCGTTGTGGGGCGGGCGCGAAGTGCTGGCGCTCGTGCTGGCGTCGCTGGTGGCCGGCTTAGCGACCACGCCTTACGCGGCTTTCCATTTCCATCGGATCGCGCCCTATGGCGTGGTGGCGAACTTGCTCGCCATGCCGATCGTATCCGTTGTGGTGATGCCGGCAGGCTTGTTGGCGCTGGTTTTGATTCCGTTTGGGCTCGATGGACCGCTTTGGCGGCTGATGGGCGAGGGCATCGAGTGGATGATAACGGTCGCGTTGTGGGTTGCCCATTTGCCCGGCGCTGTGGGGCGCATTGCAGCCTTCGATACCGGCCCGCTGCTGGTCGTCACCGCAGGACTGGTCGTACTCTGTCTGCTCAAGACGCCGTTGCGCCGGTGCGGGGCGGTGCTGCTCATCGCTGGGAGTGTCTGGGCGGCGCTCACGCCCCAGCCGGATGTGCTCGTGTCAGCCGATGCGCAGGCGGTCGCCGTGCGCGGAAGCGACGGACGGTTGGCTGTTGCCCAACTCGGACGCGATAATTTCGCCGTTCAGGAGTGGCTCAAAGCCGACGGCGATGCGCGGCTGCCCAACGATCCCTCTCTCCTGCAAGGCATGACATGCGACAATGCCGGATGCATCGGGCGGCTTGGCAAAGGCGGACTGATCGCACTGGCGCGCGGACCGGCAGCATTTGAGGAAGATTGCCGGCGGGCGGTGGTCGTGGTGTCACCGCGCACGGCACCGCCCGGCTGTGCGGCCATCGTGATCGACCGCAGTGTATGGCGGACCAATGGTGCGGTCGCGTTGCGGCGGATCGGCGATCGGTGGCAGGTCACCGTTGCGCGACCGACGGAAAGCAACCGTCCGTGGGCGCCTATCGCGGGACGGCCGGAGTTCGTCGCGTTGCCGTCGATCATCCATAGTCCGTCCGCTGGTGACGCAAGGCCGCGGGCGGAGGATTTGCAGCCGGGCAATTGAGACGGGAAGGCTCAGTAACGCCGGAACAGGCCCACCATCTTGCCCTGGATACGCACGCGCGTCGGCGGCAGGATGCGGACCTCGTAGGCGGTGTTGGCCGGTTCAAGGGCGATCGACGCCCCACGGCGGCGGAAGCGTTTGAGTGTTGCCTCCTCGTCGTCGATGAGCGCGACCACGATGTCGCCGGTGTCGGCGGCTTCGGTGCGGCGGATGAGCGCCACGTCGCCTTCGAGAATGCCGGCCTCGATCATGGAATCGCCGCGCACTTCAAGCGCGAAATGCTCGCCCGAGGTCAGCATCTCGGGCGGCACGTTGATGGTGTGGCTCTTGGTCTGGATCGCCTCGATCGGGGTGCCGGCGGCGATACGGCCCATGACGGGCACGGCTACCGGGCGGCCGCCTTCGTCCTCGGCGCCGGCGCGCACGCGGCCCAGGTTGCCCTCGATGACATTGGGGGTAAATCCGCGGCGGCCCACGCCGCCCGCGACCGTTTCGGGCAGCTTGATGACTTCGATGGCGCGGGCGCGGTTCGGCAGGCGGCGGATGAAGCCGCGCTCCTCAAGCGCCGTGATCAGGCGGTGGATGCCGGACTTCGAGCGCAAATCGAGGGCGTCCTTCATCTCGTCGAAAGAAGGAGGAATGCCTGTCTCCTTCAGTCGTTCGTGGATGAAGCGCAGGAGCTCGAATTGCTTGCGGGTCAACATGGCCTGGTTCTCCCCCCGGGTTTCGGCAAGCCGCCGAAAACAAAGCATGAACGGACACTATATGTTCCATATGTGTTCCGCAACTCTTTAATTTGGGGTGAAAAAATCGAGGGGCTGCTAGAGGAAGGGCTTAAGCCTAAGGATCACACAACGGCTGCCGGACTTCGCTGCAGGTGCGTAAGGTCCACGAATAACTAGACAATCGGCCTTGGCCAGGGTGGCGATCATGGACGAGTCCTGGGTGGGGAACGGCGTGGCCACCGGGGGGCCATCGGTCGGCCGCACAAGGTTCGAACGGAGGTAATCGGCCCGTTCATCGTTTTCCGGCAGGTCACGGCCGAGCACGGCTGATTCGGTCTCGGGCGTGATGTCGCTCCGTCCAGCAAGGCGGCGGATCAGCGGAACGAGGAACATCTTTGCGCATACGAAGGCGGAGACCGGATTGCCCGGCACGCCGAGCACATGCATCGCGCCGAGCTTGCCGCTCATCAGCGGTTTGCCGGGGCGCATGGCGATCTTCCAGAACGAGAGCGCGAGACCCTCGGCGGTGAGCGCCTTCTGCACGAGGTCATATTCGCCGACCGAGGCGCCCCCGCTGGTGAGCAGAATATCAGCATGCTCGCTGCGTGCGCGCCGGATGGCAGCGGTGGTGTCCGCGATCCGGTCGGGCACAACACCGAGATCGACCACCTCCGCGCCCTCGGCCCGCACCATGGCGGCCAGGGCAAAGCCGTTGGAATAGATGATCTCGCCCGGCCCGGGTGTGGAACCGGGCGGTTTGAGTTCATCGCCGGTGGCGAGAATGGCGACACGCGGGCGGCGATGGACGGGCACGACCGGGTGATTCATCGCTGCCGCCAGCATAAGGTCGCGTTCGGTGAGGCGGCGGCCGCGCGGCAGCAGCACCTGGTCTTTTTCAAAATCGAGGCCGGCGCGGCGGATGTGTTTCTTGGGCGGCGAGCCTGTCGTCACTAGGACATGGCTGGCTTCGCGTTTGGTGTTTTCCTGGATGACGATGGTGTCGGCGCCGGGCGGCACCACGCCGCCGGTGAAGATGCGGGCGGCCTGGCCTTTGCCGATAATCCCGGGAAAGGGATGCCCGGCCGCAACCTCGCCAACGACATCGAGCGTCACCGGCACGTTCGCCACATCGGCCGAGCGCACCGCATAACCGTCCATGGCGGATAGATCTTCCGGCGGCTGGGTGCGAAGCGCGACGACATCGGCGGCGAGGACGCGGCCGTGGGCGTCGTTGAGGGCGGCATTTTCCGGGGGCAGCGGCGTGGTGCCCTCGAGCACATGGGCCAACGCATCGGCGACCGATATCAGCGCCATGTCATCCTCGACCGGCGGATTGAGCGGTTGGCGCGCGGTAGTGGCCGGACTTGCCGCCAAGTTTCTCGATCAGACGAACGCCTTCGATGCGCATGCCACGTTCGACGGCTTTGACCATGTCGTAGATTGTCAGGCAGGCGACGGACACCGCCGTGAGAGCTTCCATCTCAACGCCGGTCTGTCCTTTCACTTTCACGGTCGAGCGCACGACGAAGCCGGGCAGGGTTTCGTCAGGCACAATAGCGATGGCAACTTTGGCGAGTGCGAGCGGATGGCAAAGCGGGATCAGCTCGTGCGTTCGTTTCGCCGCCATGATGCCGGCGAGACGTGCGGCGCCAAGGACGTCGCCCTTCTTGGCGTTACCCTTGCGCACGAGATCGAACGTGGAGCGTGTCATGACCACGCGGCCCTCGGCGACCGCGGTGCGATCGGTGGTGGCCTTTGCGGACACATCGACCATGCGGGCTTCGCCGCTCTTTGCGAGGTGGCTGAGCTTCTTTGCGGCCCTTGCCTTTGTTTTTTTGGCCACGACTTACTCCACGCGTGCCGGCGAGCGAGTGAGCAAGGCGCGTGTCGCGACGGCAACGTCCGGAGCACGCATCAGGCTTTCACCGACCAAAAACGTGGTGATGCCGACTTTCGCAAGCCGCGCAAGATCGGCGGGTGTGTGCAGGCCGCTTTCGCCGACGATCAAGCGGTCGGCTGGAATTTTCGGCGCCAATTTTTCGGCGGTGGCGAGCGTGGTCTTGAACGTCTTCAGGTCGCGGTTATTGATGCCGATAAGCCTGGAACGAAGCTTCAGCGCACGCGCGAGTTCACTCTCGTCATGGACTTCGAGCAGCACGTCCATGCCGAAGGCAAACGCAGCCTGCTCCAATTCGCCTGCAGCCTGATCATCCACGGCAGCCATGATGATGAGGATGCAGTCGGCACCGATCGCGCGTGCTTCCGCCACTTGATAGGGCTCGTACATGAAATCCTTGCGCAGGACGGGAAGCTTGGTTGCGGCGCGTGCGGCGGCGAGAAATTCCGGTTGGCCTTGGAACGAGGGCGCGTCGGTGAGTACCGAGAGGCACGTCGCGCCGCCGGCTTCATACGCGCGCGCGAGCGCGGGCGGATCAAAGTCGGCGCGGATCAGGCCAGCGGAGGGGCTCGCCTTTTTGATTTCGGCAATGAGCGCATAGTGTCCGGAGGAAGTCTTCTTCTCGATCGCCGTCAGGAAGCCGCGCGGGGGAGGGGCAGCCTTTGCCTCCGCCTCCAGTTGCGCGCGCGGCCGCGCGCGTTTCGCGGCGGCGATTTCTTCGCGCTTATAGTTCTCGATTTTTTTCAGTATGTCGGTCATCTAAGCATTCGAAACAACGATCAGGCGGTCGAGCCGGCCTTCGGCTTCGCCGGAATCGAGCGATTTCGCCGCCATCGCCGCGCCGTCCTTCAACTCCTTGGCGCGACCGGAAACCACGAGGGCTGCGGCGGCATTGAAAATCGCGACATCGCGGAACGGTCCCTTCTTGCCCTTGAGCACGCCCAACAGCGCGGTGGCGTTGGTTTGCGCGTCGCCGCCACGCAACGTTTCGGGCGGTGAGCGCTTGAGACCGATGTCCTCGGGGGCGACTTCGAAGGTCCGCACCTTGCCGCCTTCAAGCGCTGCGACGGACGTCGGTCCGGAAATGGTGATCTCGTCGAGGCCATCCGAGCCGTGCGCGACCCAGACGCATTCGGAGCCGAGAATTTTCAGAACCTGCGCCATGGGCTCGATCCAATGCCGTGAAAATGCGCCGATCATCTGGCGCTTGACGCCGGCGGGATTGGACAGCGGCCCAAGCAGATTGAAGATGGTGCGGGTGCCGAGTTCGACGCGGGTCGGGCCGACATTCTTCATTGCCGGATGATGCGCGGGCGCAAACATGAAACCGATACCGGCCTCATCAATGCAATGACTGACCTGCTCGGGGGTGAGCTCGATCTTGACGCCGAGTGCGCTGAGCACGTCGGCGGCGCCCGAGCGCGAGGACAGTGCGCGGTTGCCGTGCTTGGCGACCGGCACGCCGGCGCCGGCTACGATGAAGGCGGCACAGGTTGAGATATTGAACGAGCCGGAGGCATCGCCGCCGGTGCCCACGATGTCGATGGCGTTCTCGGGCGCCGCCACTTTGAGCATCTTGGCGCGCATGGTGGTGACCGCGCCGGTGATCTCGTCGACGGTCTCGCCGCGCACGCGGAGCGCCATCAGAAGCGCTCCCATCTGCGAGGGCGTGGCCTCGCCCGACATCATGCGGTTGAAGGCGAGCGCGGACTCTTCGCGCGTCAAAGTCGAACCGGTTGCTAGCTTGGCCAGGAGTGTCCTGATTTCGTCGCTCACGGAGGCCTCAAAGCGCGCGCCGCCGACGCAGTGCGGGCTGCTCGCGACCATGCGCGGCATTCCAATTCGCGGCGAGATCGAGGAAATTCTTCAGGATCAAATGGCCGTGCTCCGATGCGATGCTCTCGGGATGGAATTGCACGCCGTGCACCGGCAGATATTTGTGGGCGAGACCCATCACAAGACGGTCGTCGGTTTCCGCGGTCACGGTCAAGGCATCCGGCATGCTGTCACGCTCGACCACGAGGGAATGATAGCGCGTGGATTGGAACGGACCATTGATGCCGCGAAAGACGCCGGTGCCCTGGTGGCGAATGAGCGAAAGCTTACCGTGCACGGGCGCAGGCGCGCGCACCACCGCGCCGCCAAAGGCCTGGCCGATGGCCTGATGGCCGAGGCACACCCCTAGCATTGGTATCGTAGACGCGGCGTGCGCAATCAGGTCGAGGCAGATTCCGGCCTCATTGGGCGTGCAGGGGCCGGGCGAGAGCACGATAGCCTGCGGATTGGCGGCGAGCACCTCGCCCACGGTGATCTTGTTGTTTCGATGCACGACGACGTCCGCTCCCAATCCCCCCAAATAGTGGACGAGGTTGAAGGCGAAACTGTCGTAATTGTCGATCAGCAGGATCATGGAGTTTCTCTAGCACGTTTCGGGGCTTAAGCGAGGGTCCGAAAGCGCTTGAGCGGTATTTAGCCCTTATGGATCGGGTCGATCCAGGGAACGTTTTCGGGCTTTTCAACCGCATCGATATCGAGGTTCACCACCACGGCCTCGTTGTCGCTGCGCACCAGCACACATTCGAGCGGTTCATTGGGGCTGGCGTTGATTTCCTGGTGAGGGACGAACGGCGGCACGTAGATGAAATCGCCAGGGCCGGCCTCGGCGGTGAACTCGAGCTTCTCGCCCCAGCGCATGCGTGCCTTGCCGCGCACCACGTAGATGACGCTCTCAAGTGCGCCGTGATGGTGCGCGCCGGTCTTGGCGTTGGGCTGGATGTTCACGGTGCCAGCCCAGATCTTTTGCGCGCCGACGCGGGCGAAGTTGATGGCGGCCTTGCGGTTCATGCCGGGCGTCTGCGCGGTGTTCGGGTCGAGCGAATGGCCGGGGATCACGCGGACGCCATCATGCTTCCATTTCGCGGAGTGATCATGGCCGTGGTTCATCGCAGGTTTCCTTACCGACTGCAGCTTGCATGATACCAGCCGCGCGGCAGGCGGGCTATTGCCCGCGCTTGGCCGCACTGGCGAAGCGGCGCGCCTCTTCGGCGGCGCGGAACAGCGCCTTGGCCTTGTTGACGCATTCGGTCTGCTCGAATTCGGGGTTTGAATCAGCGACGATGCCAGCGCCAGCCTGGACATACATCTTGCCGTCCTTGATCAGTGCGGTGCGCAGCACGATGCAGCTGTCCATCTCGCCGGCGGCGGAGAAATAACCGACGCAGCCGGCATAGAGCCCGCGCTTTTCCTTCTCCAATTCGTCGATGATCTGCATGGCACGCACTTTGGGCGCGCCGGAAACGGTACCGGCGGGGAACCCGGCGGCGAGCGCATCGAGCGCGTCGTGTCCGGGCGCCAGCTCGCCTTCGACATTGGAGACGATGTGCATGACGTGGCTATAGCGCTCGACGAAAAACTGGTCAGTGACTTTCACGCTGCCGATCTTGGCGACGCGCCCGACGTCGTTTCTCCCGAGATCGAGCAGCATGAGATGCTCGGCGCGCTCCTTGGGGTCGGCGAGCAGTTCTTCCTCGAAGTTCTTGTCCTCATGCGGCGTCAGCCCGCGCGGCCGCGTGCCGGCGATGGGACGGATGGTGACCACGCCAGCCTTGAGCTTGACCAGGATTTCCGGGCTTGAGCCGGTGACGGCGAAATCGCCGAAGTCGAGGAAGTAAAGATAGGGCGAAGGATTGACACGGCGGAGCGCGCGATAGAGCGAGAACGGCGGCAGCTTGAACGGGGCCTCGAAGCGCTGCGAGAGCACGACCTGGAAAATATCGCCAGCGAGGATGTATTCCTTGGCCTTCAGCACCATCGCCTTGTATTGCGCAGAAGACGTGTTCGAACGCGTTGCCACGGCAAGCGGACCCGGGTCACGCGTGGCCTCGGATTTGTCGAGCGGACGATCGAGCGCGTCGACAATCGCCGAAAGCTGCTCGCGGGCGCGCGCGAGAGCGGTCTTGGCGCTGACGCGCGGCTGCGGCCGCACCGGCGTGATCACGGTGATCGTGTCCTTGACCGCATCGAATACGATGACCAGCGTGGGCCGCGTCATCACCGCATCGGGAATGTTGATGGGATCGCGATTGGGCTCCGGCAGTTCCTCCATCTGCCGCACCATGTCGTAGCCGAGATAGCCGAAAACGCCCGCGGCCATGGGCGGCAAATTGTCAGGCAGCACGATGCGGCTTTCGGCGATGAGCGCACGCAGCGCGGCAAGAGGCGGCTCGTTGCAGCGCACGAAGGCGCCGGATTTGCTCTGCGCCGAACGGTTGATTTCGGCATGGGCGCCTTGCGCACGCCAGATGATGTCCGGCTTCAGACCGATCACCGAATAGCGGCCCCGCACCGCGCCGCCTTCGACCGATTCCAGCAGAAAACTCATGGGCTGTTTGCCGGCGATCTTCAGAAAGGCCGAGACCGGCGTTTCGAGATCGGAGACCAGCGTGGTCCAGACCACTTGCGCCTCGCCGCGCGCGTAGCGTTTGGCAAAGGCGTCGACCGACGGCTCGATCTGCATGGCGGTCAGTTGGTGCTCGCGCCAGTGACCTGATTGAGCGCGTTCTGATTGATGGTTATGCCGATGTCGTTTTGCAGGCTGATGAGATATTGGCCCATCAAGTCGTCCGCCAGCGATCGCTGCACGGTCTCGGCGAGGCGCTTGCTTTCAGGCGTATTGGGATCGGCAGCAGGCACCGAAATATCGGTGACGCGGAATACGATGCGATCGGTCTCCTTTTCGCCATCGGCAACACCCGGACTGTCCTTGGCGGTGCGGAATATCTCGTTCAGCGCGCGCAGGGGGAAGCCCGTCGTTGCGGTACCACGCTTGAGACCGCTCGCGGTTTGCACCTTGAGCTTGTCTGCTTTGGCGAAATCCGCGAAGGTCGCACCTGATTTGAGCTTGCCGAGAAGCTCGGTGGTCTTTGCTTTCAGGCGGTCGGTGATCTGGTCATCGCGCCAGCGCGACTCGACCTGATCCTTGACTTCGTCGTAAGGGCGCTCGCGCGATTGCGTGATCGACACGACATCGTACCAGACATAGCCGCCGCCTTGGGCTTGCAGCGCGTCGTTCTCGCCTCCGATGTCGGTGTTGAATGCCGCGGTCAGGACATCGGCGCCTTCGGGCAGATCGGCAATGGGCTTGCCGTCGGGACCGCGCCCGGAGCGATCGACAGCTTCGATGGTTCGCAGCTTCAGCCCGAGTTTCTGCGCGGCTTGCTCGAGCGATTTGCCGTCGAGGCGTTCGTCCTCGATCTTGTCGCGCATGGTTTGCACCTCGCGCGTCGCACGCTCGAGCCCGATTTCCTTTTTGATGTCGGTGGAGACCTTCTCAAGCGGCTGCGTCTGTCCGGGCACGATCTTGTCGACGAAAATCAGCGCGGTGCCGAAGCGCCCTTCGGTCGGTTCCGCGAGGCCGCCGTTCTTGAGCGCAAAGGCGGCGTTGCCGATCACAGGGTCGATAATCGCGCTTTTTGCCACCGTACCGAGGTCGGTGTAGCGGGGCTTGATCTCGGGCTCGGCGGCGAGCGCCGCGAATGAAAGACCTTTGGTCAAGCGTTCATACGCCGCGCGCGCATCCTCGGTGTGCTCAAACATGATCTGCTGAACATGGCGGCGTTCCGGTACGACATAACGCGACTGCTGTCTGTCGTAGGCCGCCTTGATATCCGCGTCCGACACTTCGATGGACGGCAGGATCTCGGCAGGGGTCAGCACCAGAAGCGAAATTTTGCGGTACTCGGGCGCACGGAACAGGACCTTGCGGTCCTCATAATACTTGGTGAGGACTTCAGGCGCGGGTTTGGGGATTTCGCCGATCGAGGATTTGTCGAGCAGGACGTATTCAATGGTGCGCTGCTCGTTCTGATAGCGATTGAACGCCTCGACAAAGGACTTTGGCGTGGTCAGGTCGCCGTTCACCGCGTCCATGAGCTGCTGGCGTAAGAGTTCACGGCGCCGTTCGGCAATGAAACGCTGCTCGGTATAGCCGAGCTGCCGGATGATCGCCAGAAAGCGTTCGCGGTCGAACTGGCCGCCAAACCCGCGAAATGCCTGTTCCTCGGTGATGCGCCTGGCGATCTCGGAATCCGGCATGCCAAGACCCAGCTGGTGCACGCGCTCGTCCAGCACGATGTCGCGGATCATTTGATAAAGAATCTGGCGATCAAGTCCGAATAACCGCGCTTGCTCCGGCGTGATCGGCCGGCCGGCGCGGCGGCCGAGCTCCTGCAGGCGGTCGTTGTAGATCTGCCGGAACTGGTCGACGCTGATCTCGGTGCGACCGACCTTGGCGACCGTCGACTGGCCGAATCCGCGGAAAATATCGCCAATGCCCCAGATGCCGAAACTGATGGCGATCAAGCCTAAAACGACGCCCATCACGATGCGGCCGAGCCAGTTGGCGGATGCCTTGTGGATACCTCGAAGCATGGCGAAAACCCCTACCGGAGACCTCCCATATGGTCAAACCGGCCCCTGGTATGTAGGGCGGCGCTCTGATAACCGCTCGTTTTCAGAGGACCCCGTTATGACCCGCCGCCCATTGATCGCAGGCAACTGGAAAATGAACGGGCTGCAAGGCTCGGCCGGTGAGCTGAAAAAAATCATGCAGGGGTCTGCGGACCTTGTCGCCAAGACCGATCTGCTGATCTGTCCGCCGGCGACGCTGGTCGCGGCCTTCGCGGCAGCGGCGCGCGACTCCCACGTCGCGATCGGCGGGCAGGATTGTCATGCGGAAGCAGCCGGCGCGTTCACCGGCGATATTTCGGCCGAAATGCTTGCGGACGCCGGCGCGAAGGCGGTCATCGTCGGACATTCCGAGCGCCGTACGCTGCATCAGGAGACCGATGCGCAGGTGCGTGCCAAGACGCTAGCGGCGTGGCGCGCAGGGCTGATTGCGATCGTGTGCATCGGCGAGAAGCGAGCCGAACGCGAGGCAAAACGCACGCTCGAGGTGATCGGCCGGCAGCTTGAGGGCTCCTTGCCTGAGAAGGTCAATGCCGCCAAACTTGTTCTTGCCTATGAGCCGGTGTGGGCCATCGGCACGGGTTTGACATCGACGCCGGCCGATGTTGCCGAAGTCCATGGATTTATCCGGGGCCGCTTACGCGAGCGCCATGGCGCGGCGGCGGAAATCATCCGCATCCTCTACGGCGGTTCGGTGAAGCCCGCCAATGCCAGGGAGCTGCTGGGCGTCACCGATGTCGATGGCGCGCTGGTCGGCGGCGCAAGCCTCAAGGCGGATGAGTTTCTGGCCATCGCGAGGGCGTCGTGACAAGGGTCGGATTAATCCAGGAACTGCAAAACAGGGCCGCTGCGCGGCGTGGGGGCAGGCCGGTAGCCATGGCCGCGGGGATCGTGTAGAGACGCCCGCGAATTCCTATATGAAGTCCAACCCGCCGGGCCTTGTGGCCCGGCCGGCGCTTGATGGGCCGGTATATGCAGACAGTCATCATTCTCATCCATCTCATGATCGTGATCGTCATGGTGGGGCTCGTGCTGCTGCAACGCTCGGAGGGCGGGGGCCTCGGAATGGGCGGCGGGGCGGGTTTCATGTCGAGCCGGGGCACTGCCAATGTGTTGACCCGCGCAACCGCAATCCTGGCCGGTCTGTTTTTCGCCACGAGCCTCGTGCTTTCAATCCTGGCCGGTTTCGAGCGCAAGCCGGCAACCCTCATCAATGGCCCGGCGGCGCCCACAAGCCAGCCTCTGCCAGGCGCTCCGGCACCGCTCGGCACCCCACCCGGCGCCCCCAGTGGGGCCCCCAGCGGCGCGCCCGGCCAGCCGGCCCCTGTGGGGCCCGGCAATCAACCGCCGACGGGTCCGCAGGTGCCGCGATCGCAGTGACAGGAAAGGGGCCGGGCAACCGGCCCCTTCGCTTTAGGGAGCTATGCAAATTGCGAATGGTGAGTTCAGAAAGAAAATGAGGTCGATAAGAGTGCACATCAGAATGGTAGGTCAAATGACTGTAACCCATAGTCGATTTGCCGTTATTCAGAGAATGCAATGCCGGCGGTCCGGCGGCGTTCTCGGCGAATCGTACGCGCGGCGCTAAAGGTTGAGTCCCATGGCGCGGTACATCTTCATCACCGGCGGCGTGGTGTCCTCCCTCGGTAAGGGTCTCGCATCGGCGGCGCTGGGCGCGCTCCTCCAGGCGCGCGGCTACAAGGTTCGCCTGCGCAAGCTCGACCCCTATCTGAACGTCGATCCGGGCACCATGTCGCCCTACCAGCACGGCGAGGTGTTCGTCACCGATGACGGTGCCGAGACCGACCTCGACCTCGGTCATTACGAACGCTTTACGGGGCGGCCGGCCACGCGGCAGGACAACATCACCGCCGGTCGCATCTACCAGGAAATCCTCGCCAAGGAGCGGCGCGGCGACTATCTCGGCGCGACCATCCAGGTCATTCCGCACGTCACCAACGCGATCAAGGAATTCATCCGCGAGGGCAATGACGGGTTCGACTTCGTCTTATGCGAGATCGGCGGCACGGTCGGCGACATCGAGAGCCTGCCGTTCCTCGAAGCGATCCGCCAGCTCGGCAATGATCTGCCGCGCCATCATGCGGTCTATATCCACGTCACGCTGCTGCCGTTTATTCCGACCTCCGGCGAGTTGAAGACGAAGCCGACGCAACATTCCGTGCGCGAACTCCGCGCCATCGGCATTCAGCCCGACATCCTGCTTTGTCGGACCGATCGGGAAATCCCAAAAGACGAGCGGCGCAAACTCGGGCTGTTCTGCAATGTGCGCGAAAGCGCGGTCATCGAGGCGCGCGACGTCGATAACATCTATGCGGTGCCGGAAGCCTATAACGCCGCCGGTCTCGATACCGAGGTTCTGCTTGCGTTTGGCATTGAGCCGAAAGTCGCCCCCGACCTTGCGCGTTGGAAACTGATCAACGAGCGCATTCGTAATCCGGAAGGGCAGGTTACGATCGCGGTCGTCGGCAAGTACACCGGCCTGAAAGATGCCTATAAATCGCTGATCGAAGCGCTGTCGCACGGCGGCATTGCCAACAAGGTGAAGGTCAATCTCGACTGGATCGAGTCGGAAGTGTTTGAGAACGAGGATCCGGCGCCGTTCCTCGAACACGTCGACGGCATCCTGGTGCCGGGGGGCTTCGGCCAGCGCGGCGCGGAAGGAAAAATCCGCGCGGCGCAGTTCGCACGCGAGCGCCACGTGCCGTATTTCGGCATTTGCTTCGGCATGCAGATGGCGGTGATCGAAGCGGTGCGCAACCTATGCGGAATTCCGGAGGCTAATTCGACCGAATTTGCGCCGACCAAGGAACCCGTGGTCGGGCTGATGACCGAGTGGCTCAAGGGCAACGAATTGCAGAAGCGCGGCGCGCAGGGCGATCTCGGCGGCACCATGCGGCTCGGCGCCTATCCGGCGATCCTCACGCGCGGAAGCCGCGTGGCCGGAATCTATCGCGCGACGGAAATTTCCGAGCGCCATCGCCACCGCTACGAGGTCAACACGGCCTACAAGGATAGGCTCGAACAGCGCGGCATGCGGTTCTGCGGCATGTCGCCGGACGGCATCCTGCCCGAGATCATCGAATTCGAAGATCACCCCTGGTTCATCGGGGTGCAGTTCCATCCCGAGCTGAAATCGCGGCCGTTCGAGCCGCACCCGCTGTTCGCCTCCTTCATCGAGGCGGCGGTGGAGCAGAGCCGGCTAGTGTGACGGCTGCGCCGGTGCGGCTGAGGGTCGCGAGGTAGATGCCCGCCAGGATGATGAGCGCGCCGACCGCGTGGTACCAGCGGAAGGGCTCACCCAGCACGATGATCCCCATGGTGGCGCCGAACACCGGATAGAGGTTGCCGAAGTAACCGGCGTTCTTGGCACCGATGCGCAACACGCCCAGGTTCCAGCAGGTGAAGCCGAGCACGCTCGCGATCAGCCCGGTATAGGCGACCGAGAGCGCCGATTGCAGACTGATCGGCATCGGGTGTCCGCTCGCGGTTTCGTAGAGGTAGAACGGGAGCGCCACGAGCAAGCCGGGAACGAAAGAGGCGACCTGGAAAGCGATGAGGTCGATGTTCTTGGGCATGAAGCGGATCAGGATGGTCTGCGCGGCCCACAGGCAGACGGCGAGCAGCATCCAGAGATCGCCGATATTGAGCTTGAAATGCCAGAGCATCGTCGCATCGCCGCGGGTGACGATCACCGCAACGCCGGCCATCGAGATCAGCACGCCGGCCAGCTGGCGGGCGGTGATCGGCTGGGAGAGAAAGATGCGGGCCGCGATCAGCACCAGGATCGGCAGCGCGCCGGAGATCAACGTGCCCTGCACCACGGTGGTGTACTGCAAGGCGATATAGAATACGGCGTTGAAGCCGGCGACCGTGATCATGCCGAACACCGGGCAGAGCAGCCAGTGCGCGCGTAGGCTCGGCCATTGCACGTGGAGTTTAGGGATTGCCAGCGGCGTCAGAACCACGAAGGCAACGATCCAGCGCCAGAAGTTCAGCGCCAGCGGCGGAATGTGCGCATCCGGCGCCATCCGCCCGACCGTGGCGTTGCCAGCCCAGAACAGCAGCGCGAGCAGCACGAAGCCGTAGCCCAAGGCGGGTTTGTTCATTGCGCGACGGTCTGGGTTATTGGCTGGCTGGCTTGGGCGCGGTCACATCTTCGCCTGCCACATGCCGAATATGGCGCCGGTCGGGTCGGCGATGATGCTGAACGAGCCCATGTTCGGTACCTCGGTGATATCCCTCATGATCTTTCCGCCGAGGGATTTTGCCTTTGCGGTTGCGGCCTTCACGTCGCTCACGAGAATGTAGGGCACCCACATCGCGGGCAGGCCGGGCATCGGCCATTTCAACATGCCGCCGCCGGTACCTTCGCCCACTTTGATGATGGTGTAGGTCGTGTCGGGCATGGGCATGTCTTCGAGCTTCCAGTCGAACAGACCCTGATAGAACGATTTTGCCTTCGGAACATCGTTGGTTCCGAGCTCGACGTGCACAAACGGATTGCCCATGGGTTTCTCCTCAACTGCGCGGGTACGACGCGGACTGTGGCTTGTTTACATAACGTGGTTGCGGATTCTGGCGTTCCAATTCAACGCTTCTGTGACAGAGTCGATTCAATGGGATTGCCCAGAGCTGCCAAGCGTTTTCAGCCAGTCCAATACGATTTGCTGGGATACAGCGGGTGTGCCGATGTGATCGGAACTTACGGTCACGTAGCGGTTGAGCGGATTTTCGGGCGCCCGGTCAAAAATATATCCACGACCTCGCTGGGTGGGATCATTGCTGGCCGCCACATACAACAGCGGAGCGGTCAGGTGCACGGCATTGGCCGGCATCACACTCGGTGAATCGGGCGAAAGGAAATCCAAATACACTTTCGGGGTCGCGTTCACGGTGATGGCGAAGCTCGAAACCCGTGTGTTGCGATCGGGAAAGGCCATCCGGATGTCGCCTTGTCCGGCGGCAATGAGCGCGCGGGCATGTCCGAGCGCGGCCGCGATTTCAGGCTGGCGGCTGATGATTTCAGGCGCGTGTCCGGGGACTAGGGTGATCACGCCCTTGAGCCCGGGATAACGCGCGCCATAGCCAAGCGCCCCGTTGCCGCCGAGACTCATTCCGAGCACGACCACGCCTGTAGCCCCGCGTTGCTTCAATCGGCCAACCGCGGCATCGATTTCACGCAGGCAATCGAGATAGGGCCGGTCATAGATGCGATCACGCGACCAGCACATCTCCGGTCGTTCGGTGAGATAATTCGCGCCGTTGAGGATCGCCGCAAGGCCGGCCAGGGATTCGGACGTGCCTTGCTTGCCGTGGACCAGGACGATTCCGATGCCTGCATCGGCGGGGAGCGCGGAGGGACAGGTCAGAGCCAATGCTACAAGCAGCGTCCGCGCGCGCATGGTATTCTCCGATCCGCGTGAGCCCCGCGGGCGATTATGCCGTTCGACGCTGTTGACCTCAACGGGTGCGCAACGCATGGTTTGGCCGTGAGTTGAAGCCATGAAAGCCGATCCGGACGCCAACGCTGTCGTTGCCGTGGGCAAGGCCCAGTTCGGCAATGCGCTACCGCTGGCGTTGATCGCGGGGCCCTGTGCCCTCGAAAGCCGCGCGCATGCGCTGGAGATGGCCACGGCGTTGAAGGAGATCGCGGCACGGCGAAAAATCGCCTTCGTCTATAAAACCTCGTTCGACAAGGCCAACCGCACGAGCGCGGCGAGCGCGCGCGGACTCGGGCTCGACCAGTCGTTGCAAATCTTCGCGGAAATTCGGGAAAAGCTGAATGTGCCGGTGCTTACCGACGTGCACGAAACGACTCAATGCGAGGCTCTGGCCGAAGTCGTGGATGTCTTGCAAATCCCTGCGTTCCTTTGCCGGCAGACCGATCTGCTGGTGGCTGCGGCGAAGACCGGGCGCGTGGTCAATGTGAAGAAAGGCCAATTCCTCGCGCCCTGGGACATGAAGAATGTGGTGGCGAAGATCACCGGCGCGGGCAATCGCAACGTGCTGGTCACCGAGCGCGGCGCGTCGTTCGGCTACAACACGCTCGTGTCCGACATGCGGGCGCTGCCGATCCTCGCGCGCGAGACCGGTGCACCGGTGATCTTCGACGCCACCCATTCGGTGCAGCAGCCGGGCGGGAAGGGTACGTCATCGGGCGGGGAGCGCGAATTCGTGCCGGTGCTGGCGCGCGCGGCCGTCGCGGTGGGCGTGGCTGGGGTATTCATCGAGACGCATCAGGATCCTGACAAGGCGCCGTCCGACGGCCCAAACATGATTGCGCTCAAAGATATGGAGAAACTTGTTCAGACGTTGCAAGAGTTCGACCGCCTGGCAAAATCGAAGACATAATTCGCCGGCGAGCCCTGCCATTCCTCATATTCTTAAAATCGTCGGTCTGGTCGTTTTCGCACAGACACTGTTCACGCGCGCCGTCGACCCCGTCATCCCCAAGATCGCGGCGGATCTCGCGATCCAGATGCAGACCGCCGCGCTGCTGTCGACCGCTTTCACGTTCCCCTATGCGCTGGTGCAGCCGGTGCTCGGGGTGACCGGGGATTTCCTCGGCAAGACCCGTCTGATGAACGTGTGCGTTTTCGTGGTGGCGATTTCGTCGCTGGTGTGCGCGGTGGCGAGCAGCTTCACGCTTCTGATCGCCATGCGCATCATGGCGGGGCTGGTGGCGGGCGGCGTGTTTCCAGTCGCCATGGCGCTGATCGGCGACCTCGTGCCGATGCAGCAGCGACAGGTGGCGATTGCGCGACTGCTTGGGGTTGCCTTGACCGCGAATGTTCTCGGCGCGTCGATTTCCGGCGTGATCGGCGATCTATTCGGCTGGCGCGGCGTGTTCCTGATCCTCGGGTTGTTTGCTCTCTCCGCTGCCATTCTGGCTTTCGTTGCCTTGCGCCGCATTGAGGTCGCGCCGCCGAAGCCGTTCAACCGCGCCGCGGTAACCGCCAACTTCCGCAGCATTTTCGCGGATCCGCGCGCCAAGGTGTGCTTCGGCTCGGTGTTCCTGGAAGCGATCTTCATCCATGGGCTGTTCCCTTTCGTCGGACTGCTGCTGCTCGGCATCGGCGAAACGCGCGCTTCAATCGCCGGCCTGTTGATCGCCAGCTTCGCGATCGGTGGGGTCATCTATTCGCTGTCCATTCCGTATGTCCTCGCCAGAATGCCGGAGCGCCAGCTCATGTTGACGGGCGGAATGCTCGCAGCCTGCGGGCTGGTGCTCATCGCGTTGCATTGTCCCTGGCAGGTGCAGATCGCGATCTTCGCGGGCTTCGGCCTCGGGTTCTACCTGTTGCATGGCTGCATCCAACTGCATGTGACCGATCTGTCGCACACCGCGCGCGGGGCGGCGGCGTCGCTGCATTCGTCCAGCTTCTATCTTGGCCAGGCGGTGGGGCCGCTGATCTACGGATTTGGCTTCGCCCATGGCGGCCCGGAGCCGACACTGTTCGTCGGCGCCGTGGTCGTCCTTGGCGTGGGTTTGATGTGCGCGCGGCTGCTGCCAGCAGGTCGGCGGTTTTAACCACGACCTCGATAGGGTGCGACGCCCTGGTCAGGAAGCCAAACGCCCTTGGGCAGCCGTCCCGATTGCCAGAACACGTCGATCGGCATGCCGCCGCGCGGATACCAATAGCCGCCGATACGCAGGTATTTCGGTCCGAGCAGGCCGACGAGCTTTTTGCCGATGGCCACCGTGCAGTCCTCATGGAAGCCGCCGATGTTGCGGAAGCTCGCGAGGTAGAGTTTCAGCGACTTTGATTCCACGAGCCAGCGCGCCGGCACGTAGTCGATCACCAGATGGGCGAAATCGGGCTGGCCGGTGATCGGGCAGAGCGTGGTGAATTCGGGCGCGGTGAAACGGGCGACATAGTCGGTGTCGGGATGCGGGTTTGCGACCCGATCGAGGGTGGCCTTGTCGGGTGAGGCAGGGATCGCAACCAGCCGACCGAGTTGACGCGTGGTTTTTGCCATGGGCTTGAACTTAACATGAACCAGCCGGTGGTGTGGGGCATGACAAAGGCGATGTCCATCCTGTAGAAGCGAGGCGCATGACCGCCATCATCGACATCATCGGACGGGAAATCCTCGACAGTCGGGGCAATCCGACCGTCGAGGTCGAAGTGATGCTGGCGGACGGCTCGCGCGGCCGCGCGGGCGTGCCCTCCGGCGCATCCACCGGGGCCCATGAGGCCGTGGAACTGCGCGACGGCGACAAGAAACGCTACCTCGGTAAGGGCGTGCGCAAGGCGGTCGAGGCGATCGAGGGCGAGATCTTCGATGCGGTGGCGGGACTCGAGGCCGAGGGCCAGGCCAAGCTCGATGAGACGTTGATTGCACTCGACGGCACGCCGAACAAATCCCGCCTCGGCGCCAATGCGATCCTCGGCGTGTCTCTTGCGGTCGCGAAGGCCGCGGCCAACGCCAACCGGATGCCGCTCTACCGCTATGTCGGCGGCACGTCCGCACGCGTCCTGCCGGTCCCGATGATGAACATCGTCAACGGCGGCGTGCATGCGGACAATCCCATCGATTTTCAGGAATTCATGGTGATGCCGGTGGGCGCGCCATCGCTGGCGGAAGCCGTGCGCATGGGCTCAGAAATCTTCCACACATTGCGCGCGGCGCTCAAAGCAGCAGGACACAGCACCAATGTGGGTGACGAGGGAGGGTTTGCGCCAAACCTGCCGTCAGCCGAGGCGGCGCTCGACTTCGTCATGGATGCGATCGTCAAGGCCGGCTACGCACCCGGCAAGGACGCTGTTCTGGCGCTCGATTGCGCGTCAACCGAGTTTTTCAAGAACGCCGCCTACAACTATGAAGGCGAAGGAAAAAAGCGTTCACCGAAGGAACAGGCGCAGTATCTGGCCACGCTTGTCGGCCGCTACCCGATCGTCTCGATCGAAGACGGCATGGCCGAAGACGATTGGGAAGGATGGAAGATTTTGACCGACCTGATCGGTTCGAAATGCCAGCTCGTGGGCGACGATCTGTTCGTCACGAACGTGGTGCGGCTTTCCGATGGGATCAAAAAGGGCGTGGCCAATTCGATCCTGATCAAGGTCAACCAGATCGGCACGCTGACCGAGACGCTCGCCGCAGTCGAAATGGCACACAAGGCCGGCTACACCGCCGTGATGTCGCATCGCTCGGGCGAAACCGAGGACGCGACCATCGCCGACCTCGCGGTCGCCACCAATTGCGGGCAAATCAAGACCGGGTCGCTCGCGCGCTCCGACCGCACCGCCAAATACAACCAGCTCCTGCGCATCGAAGAGGAACTCGGGCCGCAGGCGAAATACGCGGGCCGCGGCGCGCTCAAGCAGGCGCGAAGTTAATCCGCTTTTAACCCGCCGAGCAGCATTGTCCGGCAATGGTTTCCCGAAAGCGGTTTCATTCGTTCTTCAGCGGGCTGGGCCTTTACATAGGCGCCTCGTTGCTCGTCGGATATTTCACGGTCAACGCCTATACCGGCGATCGCGGTTTGCGGGCGCAGCAGGATCTCGACCTCGCCTATTCGCAGTTGACCGACCAGCTGAAACGGTTGCGTGCGGATCGCGCCTATCTGGAGCATCGCGTCCGGCTGTTGCGGTCGGAAAGCATCGATCCCGACATGCTGGACGAACGCACGCGGGCGATCCTGCATTATCTCGATCCGCACGAGCTTGAGCTGATCCGACCGCGCCCATAGATAAGCAAGACGCGCCGGGCAAGCTGACTGACCCTTCGACAACAGACCTAATTTTCTTGCAGTTGCAGCAACTTGTCCGCGACAATAGAGATGTGAGTGCATGGTGCCGCATGCTTCCGCTGGGGTAGGATTTAAGCTATTGGATTTTCGGCGTCGCTCTGCGCCGCGCTTGCTTCTTAAGGAGAACCATGGCCGCTGCCAAGGATAAGGCGCCCGCCGCCGCGCGTCAGTCATCCCCCGACCGATCAGGAAATGGTGCCGCCACGGTGCCGACCTTGACGAAAGAGCAGGAGCTTTTCGCGCTGCGCGAAATGCTGCTGATCCGCCGGTTCGAGGAAAAGGCCGGGCAGATGTACGGCATGGGTCTGATCGGCGGTTTCTGCCATTTGTACATCGGGCAGGAAGCGGTCGTGATCGGCATGCAGATGTCGCGCAAGGACAACGACCAGGTTATCACCGGCTATCGCGACCACGGCCATATGCTGGCGTGCGGCATGGACCCCAAGGGGGTCATGGCCGAACTGACCGGCCGGGCGCATGGCTATTCCAAGGGCAAGGGTGGCTCGATGCACATGTTCTCGGTCGAGAAAGGATTCTTCGGCGGCCACGGAATTGTGGGCGCCATGGTTCCGCTCGGCACCGGTCTGGCCTTCGCCAACAAGTACCGCGGCAACAACGGGGTCAGCATCACCTATTTCGGCGACGGGGCCGCCAATCAGGGTCAGGTCTATGAATCCTTCAACATGGCCAAGCTCTGGAAGCTTCCGCTCGTCTACGTGATCGAAAACAATCAATACGGCATGGGTACGTCGATCCAGCGTGCATCCGCCACGGTCAATCTGTCGATGCGCGGCGCGTCGTTCGACATTCCCGGCGAGCAGGTCGACGGCATGGATGTACGCGCGGTGAAAGCCGCGGGCGAGCGCGCGATGAAATGGTGCCGCGAAGGTAACGGTCCGATGATCCTCGAAATGCTGACCTACCGCTATCGCGGCCATTCCATGTCCGACCCCGCGAAATACCGCACCCGCGAGGAAGTCGAGAAGGTGCGCACCGAGCACGATCCGATCGAGCAATCGCGCAAGCGCATCCTGAACATGAAATTTGCCAGCGAAGACCAGCTCAAAAAAATGGATGCGGAAGTTCGCAATATCGTCAACGAAGCGTCCGAGTTTGCCATTCACGATCCCGAGCCTGATCCCTCCGAACTCTATACCGACGTGGTGCGTTGAGGCCCGATATGCCGATTGAAGTGTTGATGCCCGCGCTATCGCCGACGATGGAGAAGGGCAATCTCGCCAAATGGCTCAAGGCCGAAGGCGATCGGGTCAAGGCCGGCGACGTGATTGCCGAAATCGAAACCGATAAGGCGACCATGGAAGTGGAAGCGGTGGACGACGGCACGCTTGGCAAAATCCTGGTGCCGGAGGGCACGGCCGACGTTGCGGTGAATACGCCGATCGCGGTGATCCTGGGCGAGGGCGAGGACAAATCGGCAATCAGGGACGGCGGAGGGGCGCAGCGCAAGGCCGGGCAGCCGGCGCAGCAGCAAAAGGGCGCAGAAACTGCACAGTCGGCAAAGCAGGCGCGTACGCCGGCCGAGCCGAAATCAGCGACGGCGCAACCGCCACAACCGCAAGCGCTGCCGGAGCCGGACGTGCCCGCCGGCACCGAAATGGTCACCATGACGGTGCGCGAGGCTTTGCGCGACGCGATGGCAGAGGAAATGCGGCGTGACGAAACCGTGTTCGTGATGGGCGAAGAGGTTGCCGAATATCAGGGTGCGTACAAGGTCACGCAGGGGCTGTTGCAGGAATTCGGCGCGCGGCGCGTGGTCGACACGCCGATCAGCGAGCAAGGTTTTGCCGGCCTCGGCGTGGGCGCGGCATTCGCCGGCTTGAAGCCGGTTGTCGAATTCATGACGTTCAATTTCGCCATGCAGGCGATCGATCAGCTCATCAACTCGGCGGCCAAAACCGCATACATGTCCGGCGGGCAGGTCATTCCATCGATCGTGTTTCGCGGGCCCAATGGTGCGGCGGCGCGGGTCGCCGCCCAGCACAGCCAGGATTATTCGTCGTGGTATTCGCACATACCGGGTCTGAAGGTGATCGCGCCCTATAGCGCGGCCGATGCCAAAGGCCTGCTGAAATCGGCGATCCGCGATTCGAATCCGGTGATTTTCCTCGAGAATGAAATTCTCTATGGCCAGAGTTTTCCAGTGCCCAAGCTCGACGATTATGTGGTGCCGATCGGAAAGGCCAAGATTGCGCGGCCGGGCAATGACGTAACCATCGTGGCTTTTTCCATGGGCATGAGCTATGCGCTGAAGGCCGCGGAGGAATTGGCGAAGATCAATATCGACGCGGAAGTGATCGATCTGCGGACGCTTCGTCCGATGGACAGCGCGACGGTCGTCGAGTCCGTGAAGAAGACCGGGCGCGTGATCACGGTGGAGGAAGGCTGGCCGCAATCGGGCGTTGGCGCCGAGGTCGTGGCGCGGGTGATGGCGGATGCGTTCGACTGGCTCGATGCGCCGCCGACGCGCGTCTCCGGCAAGGATGTGCCTATGCCCTATGCGGCCAATCTGGAAAAATTGGCGCTGCCTTCGGTCGCGGAAGTGGTCGAGGCGGCAAAAGCTGTGTGTTACCGATGAGCACCCAGGATCCTGACCAGCCGTTCCCGGTTTTCGAAGCGTTGCATATTCCGCCGCTCGCGCTCGACAAGGGCGGTACGGAAGTCTTACGCGCGGTGGTCATCGAGGGCGACCTGCATGTCTCGCTGCGTCGCGCCTTCGAGGACCCCGAGACTTGGGGGATGCTGCTGGCCGAAGTCGCGCGGCACGTCGGACGCCTCTACGCACGCGAAGGCGTCATGAGCGAAGAGCAGATTCTCGAAAGGGTGTGCGCCAGTTTCGAGGCTGAAATCGACTCGCCCGCCGATCCAGGCACGACCAGCACCATCAGTTGAGCCATGCCGATCGACATCCGCATGCCCGCGCTCTCGCCCACCATGGAGAAGGGCAATCTCTCGCGCTGGTTCAAGAAGGAGGGCGAGCAGGTCAAGGCCGGCGACGTGATCGCCGAGATCGAGACCGACAAGGCCACGATGGAATACGAGGCGGTCGACGACGGCACGCTGGCGAAAATATTGGTTCCGGCGGGTACCGCCGACGTTCCGGTCAATCAGGTGATCGCCGTGCTCGCAGGCGAAGGCGAGGATGTCAAAGCCGCCGCCGCTGGAGCGGGGCAGGGCGCGACGATGCCGAAGTCTGCGCCTGCCGCGATAACGCCGCCACCGCTGCCAAAAGCTGCCGCGCTAGCGTCACCGGCGCCCGCTCGATCTGGCTCTGGAGCAGCGGCGTTGGTAGTGGAGCGCGTTGAAGGGGCGAACCGAGTCTTTGCGTCGCCCTTGGCGCGGCGGATTGCCAAGGAATCCGGTATCGAGGTTGCGCGTATTGCGGGCTCGGGACCGCATGGCCGCGTCATCGCGCGCGACGTGGAAGCGGCAAAGTCCGGCAAGGGATTGCGCGCCCCAGCGGGCGCGCCGGCCGCATTCGCCGCCGCGCCGTCGGATGACAAGATCCGCGCCCTGTTCGCGCCGGGAAGCTATGAGGTCGTGCCGCACGACAACGTCCGCAAGGTGATCGCGCAGCGGCTGACGCAGTCGAAACAGACCATCCCGCATTACTACCTCACGGTCGAATGCGATGTCGGCCGGCTGTTGGCCGCGCGCGAGGAGATCAACGCGACTGCGCCGAAGACCAACGGCGCACCGGTCTACAAGCTGTCGGTCAACGATTTTATCATCAAGGCGCTTGCGCTTGCGCTGCAACGCGTGCCCGATGCCAACGTGACATGGACGGAAAACGCGATGCTGCGGCACCATTCGTCTGATGTTGGCGTGGCGGTGGCGATCCAGGGTGGGCTGATTACGCCGGTGGTGCGCAAGGCCGAGACAAAATCGCTCTCCGCGATCTCGACCGAGATGAAGGATTTTGCCGCCCGCGCCCGCGCGCGCAAGCTCAAACCCGAGGAATATCAGGGCGGCTCTACCGCGGTGTCCAATCTCGGCATGTATGGCATCAAGGAATTCGCGGCGGTGATCAATCCGCCGCAAGCCACGATCCTCGCGGTCGGCGTCGGCGAGGAGCGCGCGGTTGCGCGCAAGGGCAAGATCGAAGCCGCGATGATGATGACGGCAACGCTTTCAGCCGATCATCGCGCGGTTGACGGCGCGATCGGCGCGGAACTGCTCGCTGCTTTCAAGGCGCTGATCGAGAACCCGGTGATGATGCTGGTGTAACGCCCCAATGCGCCGCTGGCCATGGATCACGATGATTTTAGCGGTCGTCGCCGTATTGAGTCCGCCTGGTCGCGATCTCATTCACACCTCGTTCTACTCGGGCGAGCAGTTGGCGCGCAGCTTGAATCAACTGCTGCTCTATATTGCCATCGGCATTCTGCTTGCGCTGATTGCGGTTGAATGGCTGGTGCGTTGGTACTTGGCGCGGCGTGCTCTCCGACGCCGTGGCGCTTGATTAGCCGACATACTATGTGGGAAACGAAGAGCGGTCATTCCGCGCCGGCTTGATTGGAGTAACACGTGGCTGACACTTCCTTCGACATCATCATCATCGGCTCGGGGCCGGGCGGCTACGTCACCGCGATCCGCGCGGCGCAGCTCGGATTCAAGACGGCGGTGGTCGAGCGCGACTATCTCGGCGGCATTTGCACCAACTGGGGCTGCATCCCGACCAAGGCGTTGCTGCGCTCGGCGGATGTGTTCCACCTGCTGCAGCACGCCAAGGATTTCGGCTTGTCGGCCGACAAGGTCTCGTTCGATCCGGGCGCGGTGGTGAAGCGATCGCGCGGAGTCGCCAAGAGGCTTTCCGACGGTGTTGCTTTCCTGTTTAAGAAAAACAAAATCACCGTGATTTGGGGCGAGGCCACGATCGAGGCGCCCGGCAAGGTCAGCGTGAAAGCATCGAAGAGTGCGGCGCCCAAGGACGCGCTCGGGCCGGGGTCTTATTCGGCGAAACACATCATCATCGCGACCGGCGCGCGGCCGCGGGTGCTGCCGGGGCTTGAGCCGGACAAGAAGCTGGTCTGGACCTATTTCGAGGCGATGAATCCCGATCGCATGCCGAAGTCGTTGCTCGTCATCGGCTCGGGTGCGATCGGAATCGAATTCGCTTCGTTCTACCGCACGCTCGGAGCCGAGGTGACGGTCGTGGAGATTCTGCCGCAAATTCTTCCTGTCGAAGATGCAGAGATCGCCGCCTTCGCGCGCAAGGCGTTCGAGAAACAAGGCATCAAGATTTTCACCGGCGCCAAGGTTACGAAACTCGACAAGAAAGCCGACAGCGTCACCGCCACGATCGACGACGGCAAGGGCGGTTCACAAGCGCTCGCCGTTGATCGCGTGATCTCGGCCGTGGGAGTCGTCGGCAATATCGAAAACCTCGGTCTGGAAAAAATCGGAGTGAAGACCGAGCGCGGCGCGATCGTGATCGATCAATTCAACCGCACGACCGTGCCGGGCATCTATGCCATCGGCGACGTCGCGGGTCCGCCGCTGCTCGCGCACAAGGCGGAACACGAGGGCGTCATTTGCGTCGAAGCGATCAAGGGGCTCAATCCGCATCCGATGGAACGGCGGCTCATTCCGGGCTGCACCTATTGCACGCCGCAGATCGCGTCGGTCGGGTTGACGGAAGCGGCGGCGAAGGAAAAGAAAATCGACGTGCGGGTCGGCAAGTTCCCATTCATCGGCAACGGCAAGGCGATCGCTCTCGGCGAGGATCAGGGGCTGACCAAGGTGATCTTCGACAGGAAAACCGGGCAGTTGCTCGGCGCACACATGGTCGGCGCGGAAGTCACCGAGCTGATCCAGGGTTTTGTGGTGGCGATGAATCTGGAGACCACCGAGGAAGAGCTGATGCACACCGTGTTCCCCCATCCGACGGTGTCGGAGACCATGAAGGAAGCGGTGCTGGATGCCTACGGTAGAGTCCTGAACATCTGAAATCATACCCGGTCGCGGTGGGAAATCTCGACCACGCGCGCGCGGCGGGCGAGCCGTTCGACCAGCGCATCGGCGGCGGCGCGGTTGTTCGGATCGAGATTGGCGTCCCATTCGTCGAGCAGATAGATCGGCGCATCGGTATTGGTGACGATTTCCTGCAAGGCCCGGAGCTGCCGCTCGCCGGAGGAGAATCCGGGCGGTTTGTCGTGGGGCGTCCGAGAATCCTCCACCTCCTCGTCTTCGTCTTCCGGCTCGGTGCCTTGCGCGAACTCGAAGGCGAGACGATCGGCGGTCGGCCAGTAATAGGCGCGCGTTCTTATCTGCGCCTTCAGACTCGTCAACAATGTGGATTTACCCGAGCCGTTGGGTCCGCGCACGTTGATGCGACCGTTGGGTTGCGCCAGCACCATGCTCATCGCTTCGTCGAGCGAAGTCACGGTCTTGGCATGCTCGCCTTCGCGTAAGGTCAGCCGGTCGAATTTGATGCGGCGCTCGAAATCGGGATCGAAATCGGGGCGCATGCTGGCAGCAACGCCGCCCATGCGTGTCCAGCTCGCAAGAAATTCGTTCCAGCCGGATGCGAAGTCGTGCACGCTGCTGGTCAGCTCGATCTGACGCGGCAGCGTGGCTGCGAGCGAAACGAGCAGCGCGGTGTCGCCGGCGTTTTGGGCCGCAACCACGGCCATGGCGGTGAACACGATTGCCAGGCCAATGATGCCGCTCGCGGCGCTCAATCCCTCGCGTGTCATGATCGCCTTGATCTGAGCATCGAGACCGTCGCGCAGCCGCGATTTGAACCCGGCAAGCCAGAGTCTCAGGTTGTAGCGATTGCCGGTGAAGACATTGTCCCAGGCGGTGTAGCCTTGCGCGGTCATACGGTTGGTCATTCGCTGATTTTCGAAAAAGGCGTCGGCCACGCGCTTGCGCATGCCCCATTGCAGCGACATCAAAATCACGAACACGAGGCCGTAGGCGAGGGGCAACGATCCATCGATCTGGGTGCCGAGCACGGTCACGTTGAACAGCAGGCTCAGGAGAATGCGTACGTCGCCTTCGACTTCATACAGGAAGTGAAAATAGACGTAGAAGGTTTCGCTGGTGAGAAAAGGCTCGATACGTTCGCGCGCTTCCTTGTCGGTGAGCGATTGAGTCTGGTGGCGGTTGTCGCGGGCAAAGCGCAGCATGTAACGGCCGAAGGCGAGAAAGCCCGCGCGCTCCGCGTAGATCCAGCTCACCGCGCCGACGGCATAGGCCGCCGACTGCGCAAGCAGAATCAAGATCAGGTCGGAAATCAGGAAATTGTGGTTGGCGACGTCGCGTCCGGCCTTGATGACGAGAAAAGTCGTGGCGGCGCTGAGCAAGGCCTCGACCACCATCAGCCCCAGCATGATGAAAAACGGCAAACACAGCAGCAAACGGGCGAGCTGGAGGCGGGAAAACTGCGGGCGATTCATGGGCGGCCAGTCTAGCGTAAAACCGAATGCTTGCGAGCTTGCATGAAGGCCTTCGGGTTCGTAAGTATTGGATAAAGATCATGACCGTCGTGCACGATACCGTCAGCCGTCCGCGCCACCCCGAAAAGGCGCACCGGCCGGATGCCGTCTCTCCGAAGAAACCCGATTGGATTCGCGTCAAGGCGCCGGTCTCGGCCGGCTATCTCGCGACGCAGAAAATCGTGCGCGACAATCGCCTGCACACGGTGTGCGAAGAGGCGGGTTGCCCCAACATCGGCGAATGCTGGGAGAAGAAGCACGCCACATTCATGATCCTCGGCGATACCTGCACGCGGGCCTGCGCTTTCTGCAACGTCAAGACCGGAATGCCGGGACCGCTCGATCCGCAAGAGCCGTTGCATGTCGCCGAAGCGACGGAAAAACTCGGGCTGTCGCATGTGGTCGTGACCTCGGTCGACCGCGACGATCTCGACGACGGCGGGGCAACGCATTTTGCCGATACAATTCGCGCAATCCGGTCGCATTGCGCAAACACCACGATCGAAGTGCTGACGCCGGACTTTCTGCGCAAGGACGGCGCGCTCGAGAAGGTGGTCGCGGCGCGGCCGGATGTGTTCAACCACAATCTCGAGACGGTACCGTCGCTTTATCTCACGGTGCGGCCGGGCGCGCGTTATTTTGCCTCGGTGCGGCTGTTGCAGCGGGTGAAGGAGCTTGATCCGGCCATGTTCACCAAGTCCGGCATCATGGTGGGCCTGGGCGAGGAACGAAACGAAGTGCTGCAGGTGATGGATGATTTGCGCAGCGCCGGCGTCGATTTTCTCACCATCGGCCAGTATCTGCAGCCGACGCGGAAGCATCATCCCGTGATCCGCTTCGTACCGCCGGAGGAATTCGAGGCGCTGAAGGCTATCGCCTATGCCAAGGGATTTCTCATGGTTTCGGCGAGCCCGCTGACGCGTTCGTCACACCATGCCGGCGAGGATTTCGCGCGACTCAGAGCCGCGCGCCAGGCTGGCGCGCAATAAAGATGCCGCAGTTCTCGACCAGACGCCGGGTGTCGCACGCAGCCGGCGAGATGTTCGATCTGGTCGCGGACGTGGAGCGCTATCCGGAATTCGTGCCGCTCTGCAGCGCGCTGAAGATTCGGAGCCGCGAGAAGAGCGCCGATGATGCCGAAATCATCGTCGCGGACATGACGGTGGCCTATAAGCTGATCCGCGAAACATTTCGCAGCAAGGTCACGCTCGACCGGCCGAAGCTTCAGATTCTGGTTGAATATCTCGACGGGCCATTCAGCCATATGGAGAACCGCTGGACGTTCCAGTCCACCGGCGCGCAAAGCAGCGAGGTGGGGTTCTACATTGCGTACGAATTCAAGAGCCGCATGCTCGGGCTGCTGATGGGCGCGATGTTCGACGCGGCCTTTCGGCGCTTTGCGGCGGCGTTCGAACGGCGGGCGGACCAGATCTATTCGCGCAATACGGTGTGATCAGTTTATGCGAGCGCGAGGCCTTTCGCTGCGCGCAAGCGCCGTGAGCATGGTCAACGCCTGCAACACCGATTTTTCGCGTACGCGCGCCCGGCCGATATCGCCGAATCTGCAGGCGCGGTGAGCGTATTTCCCACTGCGTGCTGCAGCGGCGACATACACCAGTCCGACTGGCTTTTGCTGCGATCCGCCACCGGGTCCTGCGATCCCGGTGATGGCCGCGACGAGATGCGCTGGCGAGCGGGCAAGCGCGCCTTTTGCCATGGCCCGCGCGGTTTCACGGCTCACGGCGCCGTGCTTCGCCAGCGTGTGTGCGGACACGCCAAGCATCTGCTGCTTGGACTGGTTCGAGTAGGTGACGAAGCCGCGATCGACCACGTCGGAGCTGCCGGGTATTTCAGTCAACATCGCGGTCAGCAATCCGCCCGTGCAGGATTCGGCAGCGGCAATCTTCAATCCGCGCGCCCGGCAGAGCGCGAGCAAGGCACGTGCGGCGCCCGTCATGCGTTTTTTGGGCGTCACCATGTCCAGGGCAGCCGCACGGTGGCCGTCGCAAAGGCGGCGATGCCTTCGCCGCGGCCGGTGAAGCCGAGTTTTTCGCTGGTGGTCGCCTTCACGGCAACGCGCTCGACCGCGATGTCGGCGATAGCGGCGATGCGTTGGCGCATGGCGTCGCGGTGCTGATCAAGGCGAGGGGATTCGCAAATGATGGTCAGATCGAGATGGGCGATGCGGCCGCCGCGGGTGCGCACGCGTTCAGCCGCAAAGGCGAGGAACTGATCGGAGGCGGCGCCGCGCCAGCGCGGATCGTTGGGAGAGAAATGCGCCCCGATGTCGCCATCGGTCAACGCACCGAGGATCGCATCGACGATGGCGTGCAATGCGACGTCCGCGTCGGAATGGCCGGCGAGACCGCGACCGTGCGGGATGCGAACGCCGCCGAGCATGACATGGTCGCCATCGCCGAAGGCATGCACGTCGAAACCGTTGCCGACCCGCAGATCCGCAAGGCTCGCGAGGCGGCGGGCCTCGGCGCGGGCGAAATCATCTTCGGTGGTGAGTTTGGTGTTGCCGGCCTCGCCGGCGAAGACGGAGACTTTCAGCCCAGCCCATTCGGCGAGTGCCGCATCGTCGGTAAAATCTTCACGGCCTTCCCTGGCGGCGCGGCGATGCGCTTCGAGGAGGGCGGAGTAGGAAAATGCCTGCGGTGTCTGCACCCGGCGTAACCGGGCACGATCCGGCGTGCCGGTGACATAGCCATTTTCGTCGACACTCTTGATCGTGTCGCTCACGTCGAGCACGGGAATGGCCGCGCCGGTTTTCGCGCTGGCAATGATGGCGCGCGACACAAGCGCCGGAGTGCAGAAAGGCCGCGCGGCATCATGCACGAGCACGATGTCGGGCGGATGACCGCTGAGCGCCTCGAGGCCGGCGCGGACGGACGCCTGCCGTGTCGCGCCGCCGTGCACAGGCGGCAGAAGCTTCAACCCCTTGCTGGCCTCTTGGTACGACGCGATGTCATCGGGATGGATCACGGGAACAACAGCAGCAATCTCGCCGTGCCAGGACATCAGCGCAAGCGAAGCGCGGATCACAGGTTCGCCGCCGATCGATCGGTATTGTTTGGGTAGGCCACCACCGGCGCGCTGCCCGCGTCCGGCTGCAACCACGACTGCCGCCACCATCGGGGCCATTTGCCGCTCGCTTGCCGAGATTTCCTAAGCCATTAGCGCGTCCGTTCAGGACCGCAAAAGGGTTTTCCATTGAGCGAAAAATGGTGCATTGCAACACTTGCAAATCACCGGTAATTGACTAAACTGTGGGCAGTGGAAATTTCGCCTAAAATGTAGGCAGTCGTGCTCGATCCGATATTTTATAGTCCAAGGTCTCCGATGCAAATCGGCAATATCGTTGTGCCGAACCGCGTATTTCTTGCGCCCATGTCCGGCATTACCGACGCACCGTTTCGCCGGCTGGTCGAGCGACTCGGGGCGGGACTGGTGGTCTCCGAGATGACAGCGAGCGCATCTCTCGTCGAGGGATGCCGCGATGCAAAATTACGGGCCGAGGGGCAGGGCAGCGGCATTCATGTGGTGCAGCTCGCCGGCTGCGAGCCACGCTGGATGGCCGAAGGCGCACGGGTCGCGGAGGACGCGGGCGCCCAGATCATCGACATCAATATGGGTTGCCCGGCAAAGCATGTGGCTAACAAGCAATCCGGCTCCGCGCTGATGCGCGATCTCGATCATGCCCTCACACTGATCGAAGCGACGGTGGGCGCGGTTGCGCTGCCGGTGACGCTGAAGATACGACTCGGCTGGGATCATTCGACGATCAATGCACCGGAGCTTTCGCGCCGCGCTGAAGACGCGGGCGTCCGCATGATCACGGTGCACGGCCGTACGCGCTGTCAGTTCTATACGGGCCATGCTGATTGGTCGGCGGTGCGCGCTGTGCGCGATGCGATCACGATTCCGCTCGTCGTCAATGGCGACATCCGGGACTTCGGCGATATCGATACGGCGCTGAAAGTCTCCGGCGCCGACGCGGTGATGGTCGGCCGGTCAGCGCAGGGCCGGCCGTGGCTGGTTGGGCAGTTCGCGCGCTATCTCGCCAGCGGCGTGCGCGAGGCGCCGCCGCCGCTCGCCTTGCAGCTTCAAATGATCACGGCGCTCTACGAAGACATGCTCGCGCATCACGGGCTGCGTATCGGTCTACGGCATGCACGCAAACATCTCGGCTGGGCACTCGATGCCGCAGCGACGACTGCGGGAGTTGCGTTCGATTTGCTCAAGCGCTGGCGCGGCGCGGTGCTCACCACGGAAAATCCGGCAGAGGCGCGTGCACAGCTCGTGCGAGCCTACGATGCCTTCGCCTGCGAGGCGGTCGCATGAGCGACGTCGCGCTTCGCACCAATAAAGTCCCGACCGGCACCGCGGGGGCCGTGCTGAACGCCTTGCCGTTGCCGGTAATCATGGTGGCGTCAGACGGAAAGATCGCCGACGCCAACGTGGCGGCCGAGACATTTTTCGAAGTGTCGGCACCGCTGCTGCGGCGGTACGAGCTCAAGGATCTGGTGCCATTCGGCAGCCCGCTGCTGGCCCTGATCGATCAGGTGCGCACGCGCGGTGCGGCGGTGAACGAGTACAAGGTCGACTTGTCCACCCCGCGCAATCCGGGCGATCGTCTCGTCGACCTGCACGTGGCGCCATTGCCGGAACAGCCCGACCACGTGGTCGTGATGCTGCAAGAACGCACCATCGCCGACAAGATGGATCGGCAACTCACCCATCGCGGGGCGGCTCGCTCGGTGATCGCGCTCGCCGCCATGCTCGCGCACGAAATAAAGAATCCGCTCTCCGGCATTCGCGGCGCGGCGCAACTGCTCGAGCAATCAGCCGGCGACGACGACCGCACATTGACACGTCTTATTTGCGACGAAGCCGATCGGATCGTGAAGCTCGTCGACCGCATGGAGGTGTTCGCCGACGAACGACCAGTGGAACGCGAGCCGGTCAACATCCATGCGGTGCTCGACCACGTGAAGCGGCTGGCGCAATCGGGATTTGCGCGGCACATCAAGTTCACGGAAGTGTTCGATCCGTCACTGCCGCCGGTGCTGGCAAACCGCGATCAGCTCGTGCAGGTTTTCCTCAATCTCGTGAAGAACGCCGCCGAAGCAATTGGCGAAACGGCGACCGACGGCGAAATCCAGATCACAACGGCATTCCGGCCGGGCGTACGGCTGTCGCTGCCGGGCAGCAAGACGCGCGTGTCGCTGCCGCTGGAATTCTGCGTGCGTGACAACGGGCCGGGGGTGCCCGAGGACTTGATGCCCCATCTGTTCGATCCCTTCGTGACCACAAAACCGACGGGGAGCGGCCTTGGCCTTGCGTTGGTCGCGAAGATCGTCGGCGATCACGGCGGGATCATCGAGTGCGAATCGCAACCGCGGCACACGGTGTTTCGTGTGCTGATGCCCATGTTCACTGGTGACGGCGCCGGGCCGGCACCCGCCTGAAGGATCCAAAGAGGGACTCCATGCCAGCGGGAAGCATTCTGGTCGCCGACGACGACGCGGCCATACGAACCGTGCTCAATCAGGCGCTGTCGCGCGCCGGGTACGAAGTGCGATCCACGAGCAATGCCGCCACGTTGTGGCGCTGGGTCAGCCAAGGCGACGGCGACCTGGTCATCACTGATGTCGTCATGCCGGATGAGAATGCGTTCGATCTGATCCCGCGCATCAAGAAGCTCAGGCCGAATCTGCCGGTGCTCATCATGAGCGCGCAGAATACCTTTCTCACTGCAATCCGCGCCTCGGAGCGCGGCGCCTACGAATATTTGCCCAAACCGTTCGATCTGAAAGAGCTGATCGCGATTGTGGGACGCGCGCTATCGGAGCCGAAAGAGAAGCCGCGCACGACCGGCAAGCCGGAAGAACTCGAAACCATTCCGCTGGTCGGCCGTTCGCCGGCAATGCAGGAAATCTATCGTCTGGTCGCGCGGCTGATGCAGACCGATTTGACGGTGATGATCTCGGGGGAATCGGGCACCGGCAAGGAACTGGTGGCACGAGCGCTGCACGACTACGGTAAGCGCCGGGCAGGGCAATTCGTCGCGATCAACATGGCCGCGATCCCGCGGGATTTGATCGAATCGGAATTGTTCGGCCACGAGAAGGGTGCGTTCACCGGCGCAGGCGCCCGCAATCCTGGCCGGTTCGAGCAAGCAGAAGGCGGTACGCTCTTTCTCGACGAGATCGGCGACATGCCGATGGAGGCACAGACGCGGTTGCTGCGGGTTTTGCAGCAGGGCGAATACACAACAGTCGGCGGCCGCACGCCGATCAAGACCGATGTGCGCATCATCGCGGCGACCAACAAAGATCTGCGCGTGCTGATCCAGCAGGGATTGTTCCGCGAGGATCTGTTCTTCCGGCTCAATGTGGTGCCGCTGCGGCTGCCGCCGTTGCGCGAACGCATCGAGGATATCCCCGATCTCATCCGGCATTTCTTCGCGCAGGCTGCACGCGAAGGCCTGCCGAACAAACAAATCGACCAGGCTGCGCTCGACCGACTCAAGCATTATCGCTGGCCGGGCAATGTGCGCGAGCTTGAAAACCTGGCGCGACGGCTTGCGGCGCTCTATCCGCAGGAGACGATCACGGCGGCCGTCATCGATGCGGAATTGACGCAGCCGGCCGCGCCGGCCGAAAAGGCGCAGACCGATGAAACGCTCGCGAGCGCGGTCGAGCGCAACCTTGCGCGTTATTTTGCCAGTTTCGGAAACGAACTGCCGCCGCCCGGCCTCTATCATCGGATTCTGCGAGAGATCGAAACGCCGCTGCTTTCGGCGGCCTTGGCCGTCACACGCGGCAATCAAATTCGCGCGGCTGATTTGCTGGGTCTTAACCGCAACACTTTGCGCAAGAAAATCCGTGATCTCGACATCCAAATCATTCGTACAAGTGGTTCCTGATAATTGATTGTTGCGATTTAGCAACATTGTTGTATAAAGGCATCAGTGCGCCGCGTCTAAACACGCATATCGGGGCAGCGATGCGGGCACCTTGGTTCCCGCGACCCTTGCCTCAGACATGTCGATGACCAGCGTCGAGCAAGCTGCCAATACCCAGATTCCTTTTAACGCCGAACCAGCGAACGGCGGCCTCATGCGTGTATTGGGCCCGGTCGCGGTCTGCGCGGCCCTGCTGTCGGCCGTCGTCACGTTTCTGGTCCTGTCCGATCTGACGCCGATCTCTCCGAATCAGGAGGTCACGGTCCGCCTGCTTGCGGTCAATGCACTGACCGGTCTGCTCCTCCTCGGTGTCATTGCACGCGACGTTTGGCATGTGGTGCAGGCGCGCCGGCGAGGCCTCGCTGCAGCCCGGCTCCACGTTCGGATCGTGGGATTGTTTTCGGTGATTGCGGCCGCGCCCGCGGTGCTGGTCGCCATCGTGGCGAGCGTCACGCTCGATCGCGGGCTCGACCGGCTGTTTTCGACGCGCACCAAGGCCATGATCGGCAGCTCGGTCATGGTGACCGATGTCTACATGCGCGAGCATGTGAACATGGTCGGACGCAATGTCGTCGCCATGGCGAACGATATTTCCCGCACGAAACAGGTGTTCGATCAGGATCGCGATCGTTTCCGACAGTTTCTGACAGTGCAAGCCGATATCCGAGGGCTGGCGGGGGCCATACTGTTGGGCGGCGATGGCGCCGTGGTGATGTCGGCCGATCTGAAGAACAATCAAAAAATTCTGCTGCCGTCGGAAGAGGGCCTCAAGAAAATCAATGAAACCGAGCCGCAGATCGGTCTCCTCCTCGACGTCAATTCGGTGGGCGGTATCATAAAAGTGGCGGGCTATGACAACATCTATCTCTACATTGTTGCCGCGCTCGATCCGCAGGTGGTCGCGCAATTGGCGGTAACGCAATCGACGGTGAGCGATCTGGCGACGTTGGAAGCAAGCCGTGTCGGCGTGCAACTCGCGTTCGCGCTGATGTACACGGTCATCGCGCTTACCGTGCTGTTGGCGGCGGTGTGGCTCGGGCTCAATTTCGCCAACGTGCTGGTCGCACCGATCCGCCGGTTGATCGGCGCCGCCAATGTTGTGTCGACCGGCAACCTCGATGTGCGGGTGCCGGTACGTCGTTCAGAAGGCGACCTCGCCCAACTCGGCGAGACGTTCAACAAGATGACGCAGGAATTGCGTACGCAGCACGACGACATCGTGCGCGTGCGCGATCTGATCGACCAGCGCCGACGCTTTACCGAGGCTGTTCTTGCCGGCGCGAGCGCGGGAGTGATCGGCGTCGGCGCCGAGGGCCGGATCAGCATTCTCAACCGTTCGGCGCAACAGCTGATCGGATATGGGGAAAGCGATGCGCTCGGCAAGCGGCTGGTCGAGATCGTGCCGGAACTGAGCGACATCATTGCCGCCGCACAAACCGGTTCGCAGCGCATGACGCAAGGCCAGATCGTACTCAACCGCCAAGGCCGCGAACGCAATCTCTCGGTGCGGGTCACAACCGAGCAATCGGTGCATCCAGAACACGGCTATGTGGTCACGCTCGACGACATCACCGACCTGGTCGCTGCCCAGCGCACGTCGGCCTGGGCGGATGTGGCGCGCCGCATCGCGCACGAGATCAAGAACCCGCTCACGCCCATTCAGCTTTCGGCCGAGCGCCTGCGGCGCAAGTACGGCAACGTCATTACCGAAGACCGCGCGGTGTTTGAACAATGTACCGACACGATCGTGCGGCAAGTCGACGACATCAAGCGCATGGTCGACGAGTTTTCCAAATTCGCGCGCATGCCGAAACCGGTGATCGCATCGGAAGATGTTGCCGACACCGTGCGGCAAGTCGGGTTCCTGATGCGGGTCGGCAATGCCGACATCGATATCGACATCGACATCGCCGAGGACCCGATGCCTGCACGCTTCGACCGCCGCCTGATTTCGCAGGCGCTGACCAATATCATCAAGAATGCGACGGAAGCGATCGCAGCGGTCCCTCAATCGGAACGCCGCCGCGGGCACATTCGCATCTTTGCCGCGCGGGAGAGTAATGACATCAACATCGATGTGGTCGACAACGGCATAGGGCTGCCCCAGGAAAACCGCAGCCGTCTGCTCGAGCCTTACGTCACCACGCGCGAGAAGGGTACGGGCCTCGGGCTCGCGATCGTCGGCCGCATTCTGGAGGACCATGGAGGCCGTATCGAACTGCACGATGCCGCGGAAAAATTCCCAGGCGAGCGTGGCGCGTGGGTGCGGTTGCGTTTCACGACTGAACCGGTAGCCGCAGCGACCGAACCCGCCATGCAGAAGGCTCACTGATCATGGCGTCCGATATCCTCATCGTCGACGACGAATCCGACATCTGCGAACTGGTCGCTGGGTTGTTGCAGGACGAGGGACATACCACACGCACGGCCGGGGACAGCGACGCGGCCCTGACGGCGATTCGTGCGCGGCGGCCTAACCTGGTGTTTCTCGACATCTGGTTGCAGGGCAGCCGCCTTGACGGATTGCAACTACTCGACAGCATCAAGGAGCAACATCCCGAGCTGCCGGTGGTGATGATTTCAGGCCACGGCAACATCGAAACGGCAGTTTCGGCGATCAAACGCGGCGCTTATGATTTCATCGAGAAACCGTTCAAGGCCGACCGGCTCATGCTGGTCGCGCATCGCGCGCTCGAGACTTCGCGCCTCAAACGAGAAGTCAAAGAGCTCAAGGCGCTGACGCCGTTGCCGTCGCGCATGATCGGCGGGGCGCCGTCGATCAACCAGCTCCGACAGGCGATCGAAAAAGTGGCTCCGACCAACAGCCGCATCCTGATCGTCGGTCCGGCAGGCGCGGGCAAAGAACTGGCCGCGCGCATGCTGCATAGCCTTTCGACACGTGCCAACGGTCCGTTCGTCGTTATCAACGCGGCCGCGATCACGCCTGAACGCATGGAAATCGAGCTGTTCGGCGTGGAGCAGAGCAACGGCCAAGAGGGCCGCAAGGTGGGCGCCCTGGAAGAGGCGCATGGCGGGACGCTGTTTATTGACGAGATCACCGACATGCCGCGCGAGACGCAGAGCAAAATCCTGCGCGTGCTGGTCGATCAGACCTTCCAGCGTGTGGGCGGAGCGACCAAGGTTGCGGTGGACGTGCGGATCATTTCCTCAACCAGCCGAAACATCGAGGCGGAAATCGCCGCCGGAAGGTTCCGCGAGGATTTGTATCATCGCCTGTCGGTGGTGCCGATCCGGGTGCCTTCGCTCGCCGAGCGGCGCGAGGATATCCCCGATCTCGTGCAATATTTCATG
>Ga0335081_10000116_pt1 | contig 158946 bp, 149 predicted proteins | sample Lox_Sample_35_FD_206713 | JGI IMG/M metagenome (GOLD analysis project Ga0335081, IMG submission 206713) | Soil microbial communities from Loxahatchee National Wildlife Refuge, Florida, United States - Lox_Sample_3.5 | ecosystem: Environmental > Terrestrial > Soil > Wetlands | place: USA... | reverse complement strand
TCGCTTCTATCACTTCGGCGCCGACGAAGGTGGCCATCTTCCCGATATCGAACCGCAGCCCCTTGCCGACCGGCGCAACGTAGCTCAGGTATGCTTCGGTTAAGTCAAAAGAATTCGTTGAAGGCGTTCCTGAAAATCCCACTCCCGCCGTATTCATCAGCTTCGCTGTTTCTCCGGCCATCATCTTCACATGGTACCCGACGAGGCCAGCCGCAGGATCCCTGGAAAACACGATTTCCGCCATATCAAGTTCGAAGCTGTTCGCTGGCTGATCAAATCCCCGCAGGTCATTCGTTCCCGCGCTTCCTCCCGGGCCGCTTGCATTCGCGTTGTACGTATAGCCGCCCTGCAGATAGATGCTCATGCCCAGTGCTTTCTTTATATCGTCAGCGCTTATTGTCGGCGATGCCGGCTTCGCGTCCTCGGCGAAAACCGGTGCTGCAAATGCCGCTGTGCCCGCAATCAGCGCGGAGCACATAAAACTCAAAACTTTTTTCATATTCTCCTCCTTAAAAAGAATGTGATGTGTGTTCTTGATGTCCGCGACCTTGTTGAGCACTTGTTTTAGAAAGCCTCCGGAGCTTTCGTACAGCTGCATTTCTATTACTGCTCTGATTGTCTAGTTAGCAATGCTCATGCCAGCAGCGCATCCCTTGTTACTTTACCGTAATGTATTGATTTAATGCTAATCATGCACTGGACTGTCATAATCCGCGGCTCTTTACCTATCATAAAGAGAGACCGCCTTTTAATCAGACGCATACAAAATGAGCATAGTGCACAATACAGGGCAGATCGCCTAGGCAGCTAAGAAAGTGACTGTTCTGTGGAATGAGGATGCGTAGAAGGGGAGAACGAGGAGGGCTGTTCAGATGCAAATAATGTCCGATAAGCATAGAGGTGATTAATTAAAATGGTATCGTAAAAAAGAGGCAGTTTGCTTTTGGCACTATTGCGCTTGTTTGAGCGCTTTGGGAACAGCCTGGGGTGGGTCCGGGATCTTTGCATTTTCTCTTATTTTACAATCGCGGCAGTGGTTCAGCCAACGTGCCGCCGAGGCTGAACTGGTAATAGCCCTCGGCATCCCTGTTCTTGAGCAGTGAAAAGACCCCTGACTGCTCCTGGGCCAGACGTTCTGAAGGCTTGAGCTTGATGGTCAGGTTAAGCGTGCCGCGCTCGCGGAGCACAACGTCGCCGAGACACTGGACCTTGAGTTCCTTGCCGTCGAGTTCCAGCTTTTTGATCGTCAGCCTGTCCCCCCTGATGTCCGCTTCGAACCAGCACTGGTCGAAATCAAGGTCGGGAATGGGAAAACCCTTGATCGTAAGCTCGCGGGACGTCAGTCCCTTGAGCCACAACCGCCCTTTTCCCACATCGCCACTCATCTCCACATTTCCACCTAGCTTCCCGGAAAGTTTCAAACCGAAAGCCTTCAGTGGCTGGTATGTTGCGATATCCAGACCATCCGCATCGAGCAGAAATTTCTTTTGGCCGGCCCCCTGCTGGGCTTTTACCAGGAGAATTCCTCCATATGCTTTGGCCTTAATGTCCAGGGAGAGTATTCCGCGAAGCAGGCTGAAGAGCGATACCGACGTCCTGATAGAGGGGCTTTCGAACAGGACTTTGCCTTGCTGATCGGCGAGAACCACATCGGTCAACATGACGCTGTTAAAGAAACGCGGTGAGATGCGGGATACCGTCAGTTCGAGAGCGGTTCGCTCGCGGACCTCCCTCTCCAGGTTTGCCTTTATACGGTCAAAGGGAAAAAGCAGGAGCAGGAAGACCAGAAACGCCGCCACAAAGTATGCGGCCAGGGAAAGCCGCCGGATGAGATTTTTCTTGTCTGTCATGACCTATTCAGCGCTCGCGACGAGGATCGTCGAGTTCAGGAGTTTCGGGTTGTCATAGCGCGGCTTGAACTGGAGCTTCCTGATCCGCAAAGTGTCCTGTTCGAGCTGATACACATAATTCACAAGGTCATAAAGCGTTATGTTCTCGAGCTTGATTTCAACGAGGCTTTCCTTGAAAGTCTCCGTCTGAACGCCCGGCTGTGGCTTGAGCGACACCATTTTGCTGCTCATGTTTGTCCGCTTCGTGATATTTTCGATATCCGTGAGCAGGGGACCCCGCTTCGCCGCCGCGGCTTGGGCCGCCTGAAGCTGCTGTTGGATGTCAAGATATTGGGCCTTGAGAGCCTTTATTTCCACGAGGTCCTTTTCCTTCTTCGGGATCAGCTCTTGCTTGCGTGATAGGTCCGACATAAGCGGGGACAGAACGAGAGCGTAGAGCACGATCGCCACCGCCGCGATGCCACCGAACACAAGCACTTTTTTCTCTCGTTCTTCAAGTTTCAAGAATCACCCCCTAGAGAACCACGGATAAATAGATAGGATCGAAGAATCAGGGGCCAAAAAGAGCATTCCTTTCTGCTTGCTCCCTGCCCTTCCCTCTCACATTGCCTGCTTCAGTTTAATCTCAAGCCGGAACTTGACTTTATTGTCCGCACCCATCCGCGTATCCAAAACCTGCACATCGGCAAAGGGAGGGGCTTTCTGGAGTTCCGCTTTCATCTTGTCAACGGATTCAAAGGACGGCGCATCACCCGCGAGTTTCAACAGATTTCCCTCGAGCAGGAAATCCTGAAAGCTGACCCGCACTTCCTTCGGGATTCCCTCGGTCACCGCCAGCATCACGTCGAGAGCCGATGAGCCCGATCCGAGGACTCCGAATTTCTTCCGCGCGTCGTCGAGGCTCATGCGAAGTTGGCGCACGGGATCGGCGGCTGTTTTCGCATTCGGCAGGGCCTGGTGGTAAATCTCCTTGATTTCATGGTCCAGTTTTCCGTAACTGGACTGCACCAGATAATATTTTACGCCGGTATTCGCCGCGGCAAGAACAGCTGCGAGAATGCCGACCGCGATGAGCGCGATTGTGCGCTTGCGCTTGCCTGCATCCTCCAGTTTGTAACCGAACTCGCCTTTGCGGAAATTGACCTGTTCGCTCAGTGCCAGTCCCAGGCTGACCGCATCTTCCGCTTTCTTGCCGCGGAAATCAGGGGTGACCACTTCCACTGCAAGTCCCACGTCTGCAAAGGCTGTTCGCAGATTGTCGTCAGGAGACAGAAGGTATGCTCTCTCGATCTGCACATGGTGCTCAATCTCCAATGCCTTGAGCGTGTGCCTGATGCCGCCCGTTGCCAGGGAGCGGGAGAAACTCCTGCACGCGGTAACTGCATGCCCCACTTTTAAACAAAGGTCGCTCCCTTCTGCGAAGACTGCGACCCCTTCGGCCGGTATCATTTTTGCGATGTTGAAGAGGCCGAGGTAGGACGGGACGACTACCTGCGGGTCCACGCCGGCTGAGGCAAGCAGGTCGAGATGCTGCCGCAGGGCGGTCTTGGGGAGTATAAGGCCGAGGACGGACGTCTCCTTCTTCTTCTCGCCTCTGACCTCTTCCTGCTCCAGCGCCAGATGATCTACCTCAACGTCGTCAAGCGCATAGGGGATATTGTCCTCCAGCTCGAAGGGCAGAGCCTTTTCAACGCGCTTTCTGTCGCCGAAGGGGAACGACACCGTCCGCTGACTGAACTGGCTGCCGGGAATGGAAGATACGATGTGCGCACCACGCCAGTCCGGTGATTTCCCGCGCAGGATATCCGCGAGTTCGGCATCTGACGTAAAAGCAAGGCTGGAGGAGTCCTTCAACTCCGTCTGGCGCAGGCCCCGGTCGATGATCGATACGCCCATCCTTCCCTTCTCGATATTCAAACCCACAATTTTCACAAAGCTCTCCAGTAAAGTATCGTAAATCCCGAACCGTCGCTTGCCCGCGTTATGATCGCATCGGCCTGTTTCGTGTATCCGCCTACGGTGGCGTATGAATTTACGCTGAACACGTTGCTCGTAAACGATAACTGGCCCGCTATTGCCGTGCTATTTTGACCGATGTAGGGGGAGAGATCATCGGTCGGTTTGAACGGCTGTTCATTTCTCCGCTCCACAATCGTTTGAGCCGCATTTTCGCTCATGCCGAGACTCATGAGCACGGCGGCCGGCGCAGTGTTGATATCGATCTTGTTTCCCGGCGTCATCGAAGGGGGCAGAACGGTCACATAATCCTGCACCTTGCGGAAATCTTCGTCACTCAAAAACTGGTGAATGTCCGAGAGCAGATAAAAGCTTCTCTTTTCTTCAATCATCCATGCGCTAATCTGGTCAAGGATATTCTGACCGATGCCGAGATTGGTGAAGAGAATAACCAGCCGATTGTAAGCATCACTTCCCTTTGTCGCATTGCTGATATTGATCTTGCCAGTCTCATCCTCCCACCGCACCCGGAGTTCCGTATCGTTTCCCGGAATGTACGGGACCGTCTGCCAGTCCCGCTCTTCAAGGTTGTCATATTCATGGGTTACGCCGGTCTCTGGATCCTTCTGGAGGTTGTAGGCGAGATATCTCCCGGCGAAGGTCACGCCTGAACGCGCCAGGTAATAGGCCCGCTGGCTGTCGCGAAAATTGACGGCCGCCCGAAGACTTATTCTCGTGCCGTAGGCAAATTCAAAAATAAGAGCTATCAGCAGAGCCGTCACCAGGAGTACGATGATCAATGCGACGCCGCGCTCGTTGGGCACCTTACGATATATACACCGGGCTTCGGGCACCGCACTCCGCACTTTATTACCGTCCCACGTCCACCTGCGTGATGTAAAACGTGCCGTCATCGAGCAGCAGCGAAATCTCCACGGCATTCGGCAGTTTCTGTGAAATCCTGCTATCCCATCCATCGGTCCATACGGACCCGTCGTAATATCGCAACTGCAGGCTCGCGACGCGGTCGGTCATCTCGTACTCAACCCCGCCTTCGAGCGCCGGAAAGTCGTTGCTTAACGCCCTCTTTTCCCGCCGCATCAGGATCCAGCCGGAACCGTCCGGTTTTTGTTTGAAATAATAGCCCACTTCCCAGAGGTCTGTCTCTTGAGAATCCGGCTTTCGCCAATTCGTCAGCGATGTCAAGTAGAGGCCGTCATGCCTGTTATTTTTAAGTCCCGTCGCAGCTGTCACCGCATCCGGCAACGCCGTCTCGGACAGCACCGTCTGGCCGTAAAAAATAGTCGTCACCACGGGCACGTTCATGTTCGGATTAAAATAGGCATCCGTTATGTCACTGGAAATCTTCGCCACCAGCGTGCGGGCAAAATCCGTCTCGTCCCGCATCGCCTCGGCCTGTTCCACGTTGCGGCCGGCCGTAAAAAAGCTTGTATAAATCACTGTAACGACCAGCGACATGATCGCCGTAGCGATGAGCACTTCAAGCAGCGTGAAACCGGACGACTTTGGTGCCTCCGCCCCTGCTGACCCCGGAACCTTGACCCCTGCCAGGGCGTTACTCATAGTTCACGATCTCCACCATCTCATCGCGCGTGCCCTCTTTCCAGAGTACCGCGACATGCAGTTCCATGATCTGGGGGATGGGTGTGGGAACGATCGTCTTTTTCCAGGTATAGTCTTTATACTCCGGCTCAGGAAACGGACCTTCTTCCTCTGGAGACACGTCCGGCTCGGCCGCGGTATTCTCCACCATCATGCGCTTCGCAAGCATGGTCGCCACCGTGATATGCTTCGCCAGCATAACATCATTCATGCTTCTGTTTTTCAGTCCAAGAAGCGTGATGAGAACCATTGCCATGATCGCCACGGCGACCATGACTTCAAGGAGGGTAAACCCCGTTTGGTTCAGGGGTTGTCTGGCTGTATCAATTCTCAAATACTCAGACTTCATAGACTCGTAGAACTCAAAAGACTAACTTTCCCGATCCTCCACATACCCTTCGCGGAGTTCCGTGCTTCCCAGGAGCGGGTTCACAAAAAGGGTAAAATCCTTTCCGTCTCCGTCCCGCAAATGAATGGCCGCATTCTCCACCCATCCGTCCGGCGTAAACTGGATGTATGGATCGTCGGGATGTCCGGCAACCTTGACGTCGCGGAATGTTGTCTGGCCGGCCAAACTCCCCTCTGTTCCGATTTCTGACTGGAGTCGCGTGAACTCCACGGACTGATCCGCCGAGAGCGTCATCACCTCGGTCCAGAAACGCCCGCCCTGAACGTCAAAGCGAAGCCGGTAAACCGCCTTCCGCGCCTGCGATTCATCGCGCAGGTAGCGGATCATGCCGGTCAAATGCCTTGCACTCCGCTTCAAGTTCGCTTCGCCAATCTCGCCGAGCCGGGGGATAATTAGTGAGAGCATGACACCGAGGATTACGATGATGATCGTCAGCTCGATAAGTGTAAAGCCCTTCGCGGAGTTATGTCTCCCCTTATCGCCCCTTGGCCTTTGAACCATAATGGTTACTGCAACTCCCAGCTGTTGATATCGGCGTTGTTGCCCTCGCCACCGGGCTCGCCGTCAGCGCCGTAGGAGGTTATTTCATATTCTCTTCCTTCACTTCCCGGGGAGACATATATATAATCCTTTCCCCAGGGGTCCTTCGGGATGCGGGCGGGCTTGAGATAGCCACCGTCCCTCCACTTGTCAGGAATCCGTCCTACCACGGGCTTTGTGATCAGCGCATCCAAACCCTGGTCCGTGGTAGGATAGAAACCGTTGTCGAGCTTAAATGCATCCAGCGCGCCCTCGAGCGCGCGAATCTGCGTTCTGGCAACCTGGACTTTCGCCTTTTCTTCCTGTCCCAGGAACTTCGGGAGGACCAGACCCGCGAGCAGGCCGAGAATGATGATCACGACCATGATTTCGATAAGGGTGAAGCCTCCTTGCTTATTCCTATCCATTGTGATTCTCCTTTACCTCCAAGGGATAATCTTTTCTCTTCCTGCTTGCTGCTTGACCTTCGTCCTGGTTTTTTTTACTGCACGCCCGAGCTCATCTGGAGCATGGGCAGCATGATGGCAATGACGATAAACCCAATGATCAGCCCCATGACCAGGATGATGACCGGTTCCAGAAGCGCCATCAGCCCCGTGATACGCGTATCGACGGTCCGGTCAAAGGAATCGGAGATTTTGAGCAGCATCTTCTCCAACTCTCCGCTCTTCTCGCCCACTGCGACCATCTGCACGACCACCGGCGGGAAGAGGCCGCTCCTGCGGAGCGGATCGGCAATGGGCTCGCCTTCCCGCACATTCTCCCGGGCTTTCTGGATCGCATTCGCCAGCACCGTATTGCCCACAACGCTCTTCACGATGTCCAGCGCCGCAAGCGTAGGCACTCCGCTCTGGAGCAGCGTACCGAGCGTGCGCGTGAATCGCGACACGGCGATCATCCGGATCAGGGTGCCGAAGACCGGCAGCTTGAGGACCCGGGCATCGAATGTTTCCTTACCCGCCGATGTGCTCAGATACCGCCTGATATAATAGGCGGCCACCCCGATGGCGAGGAGGATCGCCCACCAGAACGAGGAGAGAAACCGCACCGTTGCCAGAAGGATCACGGTGATGAGCGGGAGCTGCTGCTTCATGTCTGCGAACATTCCCACCACGCGGGGCATGACGAAGCTGAAGATGAAGAAAAGCATGCTGATGCCGATGACAGTCATGAATGCAGGGTAGGCAAGGGCTGCCGAAAGTCTGCCGCGAAACCGGACTTGTTCGTCCAGAAAATCCGCGAGCCGGTCCAAGGTGATTTCCAGCGTCCCACTCGCCTCACCGGCGGATACCATGTTCATGTAAAGCTGCGAAAAGACCCTGGGGTTTTCTTTGAGCGCGTCAGCCAGCGAGGCGCCCTCGCGCACCGAGTCGCGCACCGTCGACAAGGCCGCCTTGAGGCTCTCGTTGTCCTCCTGCTCCACGAGTACCGCCAGAGCGTCCATGAGAGGCAAACCGGACGAAAGGAGCGTAGCCATCTGGCGCGTGGCGTTCGCGAGGTCGGTTAGCTTCACCCGCCTTGCAAAGGCAAGGGACGTCGTCCCCCGCCGGGCGGACCGGAGCGATGCGCCTTCGCGTATGTCCAGAACGATAACGCCTTCCTTTTTCAGCCTGCCCCGAACAATCTTCAGGCTGTCGCCATCCTGGACACCGGATACCTTTTTCCCCTGCGCGGTAACACCTTTATATTCGAATACAGGCATGAGAGAATAATACCAGTTCAGAGTTCGTGGTTCAAATTATAAAATGACCCTTCCTGCTCTGAACGCAAAATTACGCTTCTTTCTGCGTCACCCGCACCACTTCTTCGATGGACGTAACGCCTTCGAGCACGCGCGCGGCGCCGTCCTGACGGAGGGTGCGCATGCCCTTTTCTGTGGCCAGAGCTTTGATTGTGGACGCATCGGTATCTTTCATGATGAGCTGGCGGATATCGTCGTCAATGTTCAGCAGTTCGTAAATCGCGCTCCTGCCGAGGTAGCCGGTGTTAAAGCAAGCTCCGCAGCCTTTTTCCTTCGCCCGGTACACGGTCGCGCCCTCCGCGCCGGTTTTAAGCTCAAGCTCCGCTATCTCGGCGGGTGTAATGCGGTACGGCTCCCGGCACTCTTTGCAGAGCACACGCACGAGCCGTTGGGCGAGGATCGCAATGACCGATGACGAGATGAGAAACGGTTCGATCTTCATGTCGAGCAATCGTGTCACGGCACCGGCCGCGTCGTTGGTATGCAGCGTTGAGAACACGAGGTGGCCTGTAAGCGCCGCCTGGATCGCGATCTCGGCGGTCTCTCCGTCGCGGATTTCGCCCACAAGAATCACATCTGGATCCTGACGGAGAACAGAGCGAAGCCCGGCTGCGAAGGTCAGCTGTATCTTGGCGTTCACCTGAATCTGGCCGATGCCCTTCAGCTGATACTCGATGGGGTCTTCGATGGTGATGATATTTTTATCCGGCTTATTGATCTTCGAGAGCGCCGCGTAGAGTGTCGTGGTTTTTCCGCTGCCTGTCGGGCCCGTTACCAGGATGATTCCATGGGGCCGCTCGATGAATTCGTTAAATCGGGTCAGCGTGTCTCCCGTGAACCCGATCTGGTCAAGCGGCAGAAGGGCGCTTTCCCGGTACAGGAGCCGCAGCACGATTCGCTCGCCGAAGGCGGTGGGCACGATGGATACGCGAATATCGACGTCCTTGCCGCCAATCTTGATGCGCATTCCGCCGTCCTGCGGAAGACGCTTCTCGGCAATGTTCAAGCCCGACATGATCTTGACACGCGAGGCGATGCTGGCCTGGAAGCGTTTCTGGATCGTGAGGATATTATACAGTATCCCGTCTATCCGGAACCGCGCGATCATTTCCTTTTCAAAGGGCTCGATGTGAATGTCGCTTGCGCGCTCGCGGATGGCCTGAGACAGGAGGGAGTTCACCAGGCGGATGATCGGCGCGTCATCGGTGACCTCGAGCAGGTCCGTGGGCTCGTCGAGTTCCGCCGCAAGGAACGACAGGTCTTCCTCTTCCATCTCCTGCGCCGTATCCTCGGCGCGGTTCATGTCCTCGCTGTAGATGCGGTTGACAGCATCCAGGATTCTGTCGGAAGGGGCAAGGCAGAGCGAGATATCTGCTCCCAGAAGAGCCGAGAGATCATCGATCGTCGAAAGGTTGAGGGGTTCCGAAGTGGCCGCAAGGACGCTGCCGTTGTGGCGCCGGAGCGGAATGACCACGGCCTTCTTTGCGTAAGTAATCGGCAGCTTAAGCGCAAGTTCCCGGTCGATGTCTCCAAGCTCGGCCTGGAACGGCAGGTTCAGCTGGACGCCGAGGGCCTTCAACACATCCTCCTCGGTCGACAAGTTGAGGCGAATCAGGAGGGTGCCGATCCGGCCACCCCTTTTCTTCTGGAGGTCAAGCGCCTTCTTCAGCCTCTCCGGTGAAAGCCCGGCCTCAACGAGTATCTCGCCGAGCAAAAGCTTCACCGTGCACCCTCTTTCGGAGCCGCGACGCTTGAGGGGGACTGCATTGTGACCGTAACCTCGGTGTTCAGATCAGGGGCCTGCATGGCCGGGGTGCCGGCAGGAACGCCCTCAGCGGGCGAGGGAGTCGCTCCAGTCTTCAATGCAGGGGCCATCCTTGCACCGGTCGTGCCTGTCGCGGATGAAGCCGGCTGTTTGGTCGTGTCGCTCACTTTCGGCAGCAGATCGCTTTGCAGCTCCTTCTTTTTCTCGATATTGTACTCCTTGCGGAACTGATCCAGGGATTCGCTCCTCTGTTTCGTAAGGTCACTTGCCTCACCCTCGTTCTTGATGATGTACGGCGTAATAAAGATCATAAGGTCATCCTTTTCCACATTGGATGATTGCGTCTTGAAAAGCCAGCCCAGGATGGGGATATCGCCGAGGAACGGCACTTTCGACGTGGTTTTCGTGACGTTGTCGGTGATCAGTCCGCCGATGACCATGGTCTGGCGGTCCTTGACCACAACGGTGGTGCTTGCCGAGCGTTTGTCGGTTGTCGGACCCGCGGGGTTCGATGTGGAGGTCGCGATCACGGATGAGATTTCCTGATCGACTTCGAGCCGGACGCTGTCGTCGGAGGCGATCTGCGGCGTCAACGTCAGCTTAATGCCCACGTCCTGCCGTGTAATCGTGTTGAATATGGCCGTGCTGCCCGTCGTCGCATTCTGCGTCGAACCCGTAATAAAAGGAACGTTCTCGCCCACCATGATCTCGGCCTTCTGGTTGTCCATCGTGAGGATATTCGGCGTTGAAAGCACGTTCACGTCGGTGTCGGTCTGGAGCGCTGTGAGGAGCGCGCCGACATTCAGGTACTCCACGCCTTTAAAGGTGAACGTGCCCTTGACGGCTCCGACGGCAAGGCCGCTCAATGCCGCCAGGCCGGCCGGTCCATTCACGATGGCGTTCCCGATATTGCCGAAGTTCGTGCCGCCAACCAGATTTGTCGTGTTGCTGCTCTCGAGATTTTGCAGGTTCGTGGCCTGAAACTCGAACCCAAGGTCGCGCACCTTCGTCAGGCTCATTTCGATGATCGCGACCTCGACAAAGACCTGGCGCCGCTTGATGTCGAGCTTCTGGATCACGTCCTTAATGGTCTCAAAATCGGCCGGCGTACCGACAACGATCAGCGAATTGGTGGCTTTGTCCGCGGCGACGGTAACAGTCCCCTCAAGCATCGCGGTGGGGCTGGCGGCGGCCTGCGGCGATCCGGGGGGAGGCGGCACGGGCAAATGCGCGATGACGGCCTGCATCAGTTTGGCGGTATCCTCGGCATTGGCGTTTTTAAGGTAATAAACATTGATTTTGCCCTTGCCCTCCGGCGCGGCCACATCCATCGCGTGAACCAGGCTCTCGATCTTTCTGATGTTAGACACGGAATCGGTGAGAATGATCGAACTGGTCGGAGGGTAGGCGATGATGGACCCGTCTCTTGAGATAAGCGGGGTGATCGTGCGGACAATTTCCTGGGGATTGATGAAGTTCAATCGGATGAGTTTGGTGACAAAGCCTTCACCGGCGGTGATGCCGTCCTCAACCACCTTGATCCCGCTCTGCCGCGCATTGGCCGCGGGTATGATCCGAGTGACCTTCCCGTCCTCAACAGCAGTGAACCCCTTGATCTCGAGCGCCGAGAGAAAAACCTGGTACGCTTCAGCGGGCGAGATCTTCATCGGCGTCATGATGGTGACCTTTCCGACCACGCGTTCATCAAGAAGGAAGTTCCGGTGCATCAGTTCGCTCATGACCTTCACGAGGGCGCCGATATCGATGTTCGTAAAATTCAGTGTAACAAAATCATCTCCGGCCTTGGCCTTCTTCGGAGCAACCTGATTAGACGCGGGTTGGGCAACAGCGGTGGCGGCCTCGGTTGAAACGGACACAGTCGGCATGGTAGCAACCGGCGTGGATTTCACCGCGGTGGATGTTTCCTGGGCAACCACCACCCTGTTTCCAGCGAATGATCCCGGCGCGCATACAAGCCCTATCAGGAGCAGCAGGGCTGTTATTTTTCTCACTCTTGTCCTCCGAAAAAGGGAATAGATTGAACGCCGAAGGAAGTCCGAAGCAAATCAGCTCGGACACACTGCCGATCAAAGTAAACTCGGTCTGTTATTTGGATTTTGGCCGAAACTGGACGTGGTTGTTTGAACCGCTGCATCGCTACTGTATGTCGTAATTCAATGTCTGGCGCTGGCCGTTTCTGAGCAGATCAATGGCGATGCTTCGCTCATTCTTCAATCCCTGATAGAGCTGGAAAAACTTGGCTGGATCATCCACGTCCTGCGAATTGACCCGCTGAATGATATCCCCGTTCTGAAGGCCGATCTTCTCATAGATGCTGCCGGGGATTATCTCGCTGATCCTGAAACCGACCGTTTTCCCCTGCTCGACATAGGGCAGGGCGCGGGCCTGCGTCAGAATCTGGCCCATGTTCTCCGTGCTCGCGAGCACTTCTTTCTGGTCCACCATGAACTTGCCGTCCGAGAGTTTTTTCACCCCCGCGCCGCCATTCATGCCCGGCTGCTGGACGGCTACAATCTTGGTGTCATCGACGACCTCAAGATTGACAGTTGCGCCGTCGGATCTCCGGATGATGACTTTGTCGCGCATGATTTTAATCAGGTCGGATCCATCGGGCAGTTTCTGATTGATGCGGTAAAAGGCCTGTCCCGACTTGTCTTCGAGTACGGCCCCTGCGAAAGCCTCTCCTTCCACGGTCCCGATCAATTTATAGTTTACGGTGGGAACCTCGCCCGCTCCGATACCGGTCGACGGAGCTTTCCCGTCGCCAAAGAGCCCCCGCTCTAAAATGGAAGAATAGGCGCTCAGATCACGGCGCGGCTGCATGGCGGTCCGATCGCGGTCCAGGGGAAGTACCGCCCCCTGTGCGGCATTGGCATTCAGGCTCCGTCCGATGAGCGCATCCACGGTATCGGCAAGAAAATACGCGGAAATCGTGAGAAGTGCAATAAAAACCAGAGTATAGAGCGATTTTTCTTTTTTCATAATTCCTGCGCCGGGCAGCCTCATGAGCCGCTTAAAATTCAAATTTTAGTAGATAAATTATACTCTTTGATGGCTCCGTTGTCAATTATTATCAGGTTCAAAACTTGCAGGAATACAGGTTGACGGCCTCTCAGGCCAACGCCCGGCAGACCCCGCCGAGGCTACCCATGCCCCCTGAAAAAAAGGTTGTAAAATTTCTTTGCCCGTTCACGATAGGCTTCGTAAATTCTTCCCGAAGCAGCCGTAATCGCGGGGAAATCGATCCCCTGTTCTGAGACCAGCCAGTCGTGGACTATCGCGGGAGTTACTTCGATATGAAACTGGAGAGCGTACACCCGGTCCTGGAAGCGAAATGCCTGGTTCGGATAGAGGGACGACGATGCAAGGCGTACGGTTCCGCTGGCCAGATCGAATGTGTCTCCGTGCCACTGGAATACTTCGGCCGCCTTCTTGCCAGGAATTGCGAGCGCGGACAGAAACGGATCGTTCATCCCCTCATCCGTCAGCGCCACCTCGTACCATCCAATCTCCTTCCCTGAGCCGGCATAGACCCTCGCACCGAGTACATGGGCAATCATCTGCGCTCCGAGGCATATGCCCAGGACATGTTTGCCGGCCTTGACCGCACGGTCGATCAGCAGCGCTTCATTCACAAGGTATGGATAGCGGTGCATTTCGTATACCGCCATGGGCCCCCCCATGACCACGAGATGGGTAAACGAATCCGTATCGGGCAGGGCGTCGCCAACGCTGACATCAACGATGGAGTAGGGAATATGTTCGTGAATGAGATAGTCCGAGATCGTACCGGGTCCTTCACTGAAAACATTCTTGATAATGAGAACGTGCATAAGAATCTCTCCCCAAACCATTCTTGATGGTGGCGTTTGAAAATATGTTCCTGTTTTTATGTTCTGCCGGCCTGCCCCGGTGGAATTTTCCCTGTGCGGAATGTTGTGGATAGACAAGAGAATAATCTGGTGACCGTTTATCCAAGATTCTTAGGGGACCTGTCCGGAATCGTCTTCTTTCAGCCGGGAATGGCAGCTTTCCCCGACGCCTCAATCCTCCTTCTTTGTAAAAAACAAGAACGCCAGCGTCGGCCGTTTGGATGATATGGATGTGACGAACTGGATACTCTCGAAACTGTATCCTTTCGCCGTCCAGTCGTTCAGTATCCGCTCGATCTCTTCGTCGGTCACCGTGCTTGTCTCAACGACTTTGTACCTCATGGCCTTCATTATAGAGAAGACGAACTCGATTTTCAATGTCTATTCCCGAATGAAATCAATTTTTCTCTGTCAACTTTCCTGTTGCTATTCATGGTGACAGACCCTATAATCCGGCCATGTCAACCAGACAGCACAAGGTGCTCACGGGACTGGATCTCGTTGATCAGCAGTGGCCGAAGGATTTGCAGGGGGCTCGCGTCGGGCTTGCGGCGCACCCGGCATCGGTCAACCGCCGGTTCGAACACGCTATCGATGTGTTCCAATGGACGAAAAAATTCCGGCTCACCGCCCTCTTCGGCCCGCAGCACGGCATTCACGGCCAGACCCAGGACAACATGGTCGAATGGGAGGGATTCCGCGATCCGGCGACGGGACTGCCCGTGTTCAGCCTGTACGGTCAAGTACGGAAGCCCGTCCATTCCATGCTCGAACATTGCGACGTTCTTGCCATTGATTTGCAGGACGTCGGGAGCAGGTATTATACCTTCATCTGGACCATGGACCTTTGCATGCAGGCGTGCCGCGAACACGGGAAAACGGTCATAATACTTGACCGGCCGAATCCCATCGGCGGCCGTCTCGTCGAAGGGCCGGTGCTGGACCCCGCTTACGCCTCCTTCGTCGGACTCAAACCGCTTCCCGTCCGCCACGGCATGACGATCGCCGAAATCGGCAGCTATCTTCACCGGGGGTACTATCCCGATCTTGATTTTCGCATCCTCCCAATGCGGGGTTGGAAACGATCACTGTGGTTCAATGATACGACGCTCCCGTGGGTTATGCCCTCTCCCAACATGCCCACGCTCGATACAGCACTGGTTTATCCCGGCATGTGCCTCATGGAGGGAACGAACATATCCGAAGGCCGGGGCACGACAAGACCCTTTGAAATTTTCGGGGCGCCCTTCATACATCCCCATACCATCATCAAAGTCCTGAAAGAGTCCAAGCTTCCCGGTGTCGAGTTCCGGCCAGTCCATTTCCAGCCCACATTCCAGAAGCACGCCCACACGCTCTGCGGCGGTGCACAAATCCATGTGACGAACCGGGAAAAGTTCCAGCCCTTCAAGACCGGCGTGGCCATCCTGAAGGCGATCCACAATACCTATCCCCGGGATTTCAGATGGAAGGAACCACCATATGAGTACGAAGAAGTGAATCTGCCCATCGACATACTCGCGGGCTCCGACAAGCTGAGGAAGGACATCGAATCATGGAAAGACCTTGATGCGATGGAGAAGTGGTGGAGGGAAGAAACGACGGAATTTGAAAAGGTGAGAAGGAAATTCCTGCTTTATAAATAGTCTGTAATGGATCTCGAACAAGTCTTGCAGGCTGTTTTAATGTCGTGGAGTCAGGTTTGATTTGAAATTCTGATATTGAACGCTGAACATTTTCCGCGCATCGCTAGGGCTTTCATGGTACCGCATTCATATGTCTAGATTCCCCCTCACTATTTTTCTCCCTGCTGCCGGGCTCGGCGAACGGCTGCGACCTGTCACGAACCATATTCCGAAACCGCTGCTCCCGATCCTCGGGAGGCCACTGATCGGGATCATTCTGGACAAGCTCACCGCCCTTTGTGACGGTGAAATCGGCATTAATCTTCATTACAAGCCGGGCATGGTCCGGAACTGGGCGGAGCGCTCGGTGTATGCCGACCGCATCCGTTTCTTTCCAGAGGACCCGATCCTTGGCACTGGCGGCGCGCTGAAGAATGCGGAAGCCTTCCTTGCGCGCAGTCCTTTCATCGTTCATAACGCAGACATTCTGCTTGATATCGATTTTGAAAAACTCATCACGACACACCTGCAGTCCGGGAATATCGCAACCCTTGCCACGCACCGGCATCCCGTGCTGAGCAATGTCGTTGTCGATGACAACGATCTTGTGCTCGATGTGGAAAACCCCGGCCATTCCAGGCCCGATCCCGATCGGATCGCCCGGAAGGTCGCCTATACCGGTATTGCCGTCTACTCGCCGGAGATCCTGGATTTTCTGCCCCGCGGCGCTTCTCATGCCACCGTCGCATGGCTCGATGCGGCTAGGGCGGGACACCGGGTTCAGGCCCTTGATTTCTCCGGTGCGTACTGGAACGACATCGGCACGCCTGCCTCATACGTCGGAGCTGTTCTCGATATCCTGCACGGAAGCGGCGAGACGGTTCATCGATCGCCGGAAGCGGCCTGCGGCAAAATCGGGATTGACGGATACGTGGTGCTCGAAGCGCGAAGCACTGTTGAAGACGGTGCGCACCTCCGGAACTGCATTGTGATGCCCGGCGCGCGGATTTCCGGCAGGCAGGAAAACAGGATCCTCGGCCCGGACTATGTCGTCGACCTCGGGGAAGAGGAAATGCAGCCTTCCCTGCACGCGCGGGAGCAGAAAAAAATCTCACTGTCCGACCCGCTGCTTGCCCTCTACTTCGGCGTGGGTGGCCCGCCCGACGGCATCGATTACAGCGAAAATGCGGTCGCGATCCTGATCGGGCTCGGAGGCTCGGACAGACACTACTTCCGTGTGCGGAACAACGGAAAGACGGCTGTGCTCATGGAGTGTAGGCCCGACGACCCGGACTACGATCGTCACCTCGTGTATACGCGGTTCTTCGAGTTCCATTCCGTGCCGGTGCCCGGACTCATCGCGGCTGATGTTTCTGGCCGGCGCGCCCTGTTTGAGGACCTGGGCGATACCAGCCTTTATTCCTACCTGAAGTTCCCGCACGACAACAGCCACATCGAAGATATCTACCGCAGCGTGCTCGATATCCTGGTCAGGCTCCACGGACGGGTCACGCATCACGTTTATGAATGCCCCCTCCTTCAGGCGCGGATCTTTGGCTACGAGTATCTTCGGTGGGAAACGGGTTACTTCCTTGAACGGTTCGTGTCCGGACTGAAGGGAGCCGCACTCAAGAACGGCGCGGCCCTGGATGGGGAGTTCAGCCGTCTTGCCCTGCAAGTGGATTCTTTCCCCAAAGTCGTGATCCACCGGGACTTCCAGAGCCAGAATATCATGATCACCGCCGGCGGCATGCCGCGGGTCATCGATTTTCAGGGCGCGCGGATGGCACCTGCCGCTTATGACGTCGCCTCCATCCTGTGGGACCCCTATTATCGCCTTGATGAGGCTATGCGCGAGCGGCTGCTGGAATATTACCTCAGTGAAAGGGCAAACTATTCAGGAGAATTCAGCAGAAAGACCTTCTCGGACAGCCTCATCCCCTGTCGCCTCCAGCGCCACATGCAGGCACTCGGCGCCTTTGGGTTTCTGTCCGCAATAAAAGGGAAGACTTATTTCCTCAAGCACGTGCCTGAAGCGCTCAGGATGCTCAAAGAAGAGACCGGGGCTGCAAAAAACGAGTATCCGGAACTGTACCGGCTCGTCCGCGATTTTTGAGTGACCCCTACAGCGCGCCCCTGGCCTTCAGCGCCTTCTCGACTGCCGCGATCTGATCATTATGAGCCTTGCATTCCTGTTCGTATTCAAGCGCCATGTTTTGAGCCTGCTCGGCGCCAATATGCACGGTGGTCTTGCCGAAGGTGAAATTATGCATGTCTTCGATGTCGCAGAGGTTGTCCTTGAGCCGTTTGAGTTCTTTCTTCAGCTCATCGACGGTCATGTTTTCATATTTTTTTTTCATACCATCCTTCAACAGAAAGAATTTTAACCGCAGAGATCGCGAGGCTAAACGCTCAGGAACGCCACGAGCGCTGTTGACGAATAATTGAAATGCCGTCGCAAAACCATCCTCTTATTATACGCTTGCAACAACAGTTTTCTCTGTGTCCTCAACAGTGAAAAAAGAATTTACTTCAACTGTTCCAGATAGGCAAGGGCCTCCTGCCGGTTCCTGACAACGCCCTCTGCCTGGCGCTCTTTCATCTCCTCCAGAATTTCCCGGAACCGAGGGCCGGGCGCAAGCCCCAGCCGGATCAAATCGTTGCCAGTCACGAGCGGCGCCGCTTCGGCTTTCAGGAATTTCGTATAATAGTATTCCAGCACCGATGCCATGGATTTTCGCGTGTCCATGAATTTTTCCTTCGGCATGATTTCGGAGGTCGCGCGGGCATCAGCCTGCGCAAGAAGGAGGCTCTCCGGAAGTGCATCCCCCAGATCGCGGCAGTAGCGGTACATCGCATTTCTGCTCGGCCCTCCCGGAGTAGAAAGGTTGAAGAGACGCATATGGAACTTGATAAGCCGGGAGACCAGTGCTTCGGTATTTCGCGACAACCTGAGACGTCGGCACACAAATTGGCACTTTTCGGAGCCGAGGTTGTCGTGGCCGTAAAAGCGAATATGGCCATCCGCGTTGGTAAACGTGTCGGGCTTTGCCATGTCGTGCAGGAGGGAAGCGAATCGGGAAGCCGCTATCCGCGGCACCAGGGGTTCCAGGTGCTCCTCCAGATGCGTCCGCACCGAACCGGCATAGGCAGGGAAGAAATCGCCCAACTCATCAAGGACGGTATCGATATATCCCGCGGTCTTGAAGGAATGGGTCAGGACGTCGTGGACATGATACATCCCGGGTGTGAAGCCGCGGAGCGGTTCGAGCTCGGGCAGGATCACCGGAAGAAGACCGAGGGAATCGAGCAGAAGAAGATTTTTCCCCGCCTGTTTTTCGGACAGGATCAGGAAGAGCTCGTCCCGCACCCGCTCCGGTGACGGACCCGCGATGCGTTTGGCACGTTGCCGGATATGCTCCGACGTCAAATCCTCGATGGCGAAACCGAGGGTCGCGCAAAACCGGACAGCGCGGATGAGCCGAAGGGGGTCATCATCCAGAACGTCCGGCCTCGTAACACGAATCAGCTTGTCGTGCACATCCCGCATCCCGTGAAAGGGGTCGATAAGGCCGCCGAGGGATCCGCGGGCGATAAACTCCCGCAGGTCGAGCGCCATGGCATTGATGGTAAAATCCCTTCTTCCCAGGTCCGTCTGCACATCCGGGCCTTCGAAATTCGTAAAATCAAAGTGCAGGGACTCATGGCCATTCCGTTTCACAACACGGGAGATCTTCCGTGTTTCATCGAGAAAGAAAAAACTACCGCCGATCCTGCCGGCAAAAACGCGCGCGATCGCTTCCGATCCGGCGGGCATCAGGACATCGATGTCCTTGATGTCGTTGCGGCCGATGACGAGATCTCGTACCGACCCGCCGACGAGATAGACGTCCTGCGAAGACAGGGTGAGCAGCTGTGACAACAACGTACGGGTTGACGGATTCATAGCGGGGCTACACTACGCCAATTTATAAAGATGCCGACGAATGCTTATCGCCAAATCGCAACTCTGGTGCCGGCCGTGCCAGGCTTCAGGGGAACAATTCGAACACGGCCTTCACCCTCCCGGCCTTCCGTTGACGATCCAGATCCAGCGATCACAGCGGCACCGGGGGAGGATTTTTTTTCGGAGCGGCCTCATTATTATTTTCCTCTTTCTTCTCCTTGTCCTTCCCTTCTCCCTTTTCGTCGGCCCTCAACCTCCTTGACATCTCCCTGAGCCGTTTTTCCACCAGGAAATTGATCGTACCCTCAGGCCAGGTGCCTGACTCATTGCGCTCGCCTGGCGGCATGCTCGTGAGAAGCTCAAGCGCCTCGTTGACGGTCGTGACTGCGTACACATGAAACTTGCCTTGTCGTACGGCTTCGATCACCTCTTTTTTCAGCATTAGGTTCTTGACATTCAACTGCGGGATGATCACCCCCTGGTCGCCCGTCAGGCCCCGGTTTTTACATACGCCGAAAAACCCTTCTATCTTCTCATTCACCCCGCCAATAGGCTGGATCTCTCCCTTCTGGTTGATCGACCCCGTGATGGCCAGGTTCTGCTTGATCGGAACTTCGGCGATTCCGGAAATGAGCGCAATGAGTTCGGCCGCGGAGGCGCTGTCTCCCTCGATCTCGCCGTAGCTCTGCTCAAAGGCAAGGGTCGCCGAAACAGAAAGAGTCCTGTCCTGTGCGTAGGTTCCGCCGAGATAGCCCGAGAGAATGAGCGCCGCTTTGTTGTAAATGCGGCCCGAAAGTTTCGCCTCGCGCTCGATATCGACGATGCCGGATTTGCCAAGATAGATCCGGCTGGTGATCCGCGATGGCTTGCCGAAAAAGAAATCCCCGATGCCGTATACCGACAGCCCGTTTACCTGTCCGACAACGGATCCCGCAACATCGACCATGATCGTGCCATCCAGGTACATCTCCTGAATACGCTCGTCGATCAGGTTCGAACGGTAGACTTTCTCTTCCAGCGCTTTGTCAACGTGTTCGGCAGCCACCGACGTGCTCCCCGACTGCCTTGCCCAGTAGGACGCCTCGCGCACCAGGTCCGAAAGGTCGCTGAATCGAAGCGAGAGCTTGTTCTGCCTCTCCGCGAGCCGCACCGCGAAGTCTACAACATCAGCCACCGCAGTCCGGTCAAAAGGAAGCAGCCCGTCATTCTTCACCATGTTGCCGATGAAGTTTGCGTAGCGCATTTTTTCATCAGACGACGTCGCGGTCTGCGTGTCGAAATCGGATTTTACCTTGAAAATATCGCGGAAATCCTCGTCATAGTAATTCAACAGGGAATAAAGCCACGGACTTCCGAGCATGATAACTTTGAGCGAAACCGGTATGGGCTCGGGTTTGATGCCGCCACTGGTGAAACCGTAAAGTTCGGTCACGTCCTCGATCTTTACTTCATTCCTTTTGATGATTCTCTTGAGGGCGTCCCAGGAAAAGGGATTTCGGAGGACATCAAGTGCATTGAGAATCAAATAGCCGCCGTTTGCCTTGAGCACCGACCCGGATCGAATCATGGTGAAATTGGTATAGAAGGTGCCGAAACGGGCTTTCCGCTCAATGCGGCCCACCAAATTGTTGTACGTGGGGTTCACCTCCTCTATCACCGGCGCGCCTTTGGTCTCGGCGTTGTCGACGATGAGGTTCACCTTATAGCGGTCCATGAAGCTTGCCCGGTCCATGCCCTCGATGGGGAAAGGCATTTCCTGCGTCTGGCCCAGGAATTCCCGCAGGTTGCTGAGGATGTCCTCTTCGACGTCGGAAAGGTACTCCGGGATGCGGGGATTGATGTTGTATTTTTCTCTCAGTTCGTCTAGCTGGTGGCCCATGGCGAAGTGGGCAATGCTCCGGTTCAGTTCGTGAATTTTTTCATGGGCCTCCTTGTCGAGCTGGCGAGCCTTGGCAAGAAAGTCTCGGATTTCGGCATCGACCTGTTTCTCATGTTCCTCCAGCTCGTGCTTCTGCTCCGCGGAAAGGTTTTCCAGCTCCCCCGGTTGGAGCGGCTTGCCTTTCCACAGAGGGACCTTGACGATCCCGGTCCGGGTGATCGACAGTTGGAACCCCAATTCGTGGGCACGCTGCCCCGCATCGGCAAAAAGGGCTTCCTTCGCCTTTTCCACTTCTTCCACAATACGCGACTTCCGCTCCTCGTAATCCTTGGACTCAAAGACCTTGGAAATTTCACCCTGCATGAACTCGATGAACTTTCCCACATCCTGCCGGAATTCGCGGCCCCTGCCGGCCGGGAGCTTGATGGCCAGAGGCCGGTCAGTGTCCTTGAAGTTGTTGATCGAGCACCAGTCGTCAGGCACCGGGCGGTCAAGCGAGATCCTTTTGACCAGGGACTTGACGATGCTGTTCCTGCCGGTGCCAGGGATTCCGGAAACGAATATGTTGTATCCGTGGTTTCGGATGGAAAGACCGAACTCGATTGCCTTCACCGCCCTCGTCTGGCCGATAATCTCTTCCCTCAGCGACAGCTCGGCAGTGGTCTGAAAGGCGAACTCCGCGGGATCGCACGCATGCCTGAGATCAGAAATGGAGACTTCGCGCTCCTTGATATCCATGCCTCCTCCTTTGCCTGTTGCCTATCTAGAGTGTAAGTCCCGTCGGGCTCGTTGTCAAGAGAACAGGTATGCGGTATCGCTGCGATTCCTAAAGGCCATGAGCGCATTCGCCCTTTCCGTTTGACATTCACGCAAGATTGATGTATTTTTTGAACATTGTTGTCGGAGGCCTTCGCATGCCAGCAAAAAGCGCTACTCTCTTCCTCGGTTCAGTCTTCGTACTTCTTGTTGCAATCGCACCAAAACAGGCCGCTGCCGTCACCCGTGTTGCTGTAACAAATACCGACCAGTGCCCTTCTGACACGGTCGACTTTCCCTGCTATACAAGTTTAACCGATGCCATAAATGCCGCTTTGTCAGGCGATGCCATCGAGATACAGCCCGGCACGTATACCGGCAATTTCACGATAAGTCAAAACATAACGTCAATTTACGGCAATGAAGCGGCAACAACGTTTATTTCCGGTGGAGGATCGGGTACAGCCCTGACCATCAGCGTTTCGGGCAGCATTTCCATTCAAAAACTTTCTTTTGTGAATGCCCAAACAGGGATTCTGGCGCAAAACTCTCCGTCAGTTACGATAAACAACGACATATTTGATGTTGGACCAAGCAATACGGCAATTCAGTTAAGTTCGTCACCGAATGCACTCGTATATAATAATGCTTTCTACAATATCGCGTACGGTATCGTTTCTAATCAAACAGAGCAGAACATCAAAAATAATATATTTTCAACAGTGAATAATACAGCCGTCCCCGCAAATGCAGACATAACGTTAATTTTAAATAACCTTTTTTTTAACTGCAGCAGTATCGGCCCTACGACAATTTCCTTCGATCCCAGCGATACGGTGAATTATAAGGGAAATCTTGAGAACGAGGACCCCCTCTTTGTTAATGTCGCTTTAGGCGACTTTCATTTGCAAGCAGGGTCCCCTTGCATTAACACAGGAAATACATCGGTGGGGTTGAACTCCGTCGACAACACGACTGCGGACATGGGTGCCTATGGCGGCCCGAACGCGGATACCATTCCGTTCCGGGTACAGGATGTCAGCGCGGTGACCTCGGGAACATCAATCGACCTGAGCTGGGCCGCGAATAATGCTTACACGGTCGCCGGATACCGGGTTTACTACGGAAGCTCTTCGGGGGTATACAATGGGACAGGGGCAACCGAAGGCTCTTCTCCCATAACGGTGCCGACAGGCATTGCCGCAACGACATTTACCCTGAGCGGTCTTTCGTCCGCCGTCACTCCCTCGACGCCGACTCTGCTTTCCACAGCTCCCGTGAATGATGGTCTCGTCCTTACCTGGACCGCCGCTTCCGGTGCCACAGGATACAATGTATACTACGGACTGACCTCAACGCCCACTGCCTCCGTCTCGGTCGGCCCTGTCACGAGCTACACGCTCTCAGGACTCGTGAACGACCAGACTTATTATGTCTACGTGACCGCCGTATCTCAGGCAATCTACTATATTGCCGTCACGGCAATCGATGATGCAGGCTCAGCGTCCTATTCTCCCGGCGTTGCCCACGAAAGCGACTATTCGTCGGAAGTTACCGGCGGAAGCGGTGCGGTCATGGAGAGCCCCTTATCGAACGGGTTACATGATTTTCCCGAGGCTCTCGTTCCCTATCCGGACCTTCCGAACACAAGCCAGGGTTGTTTCATAGCCACGGCCGCCTATGGCTTTTATTCCGTCCCTCAGGTGCAGGCTTTGCGAAATTTCAGAGACCAGTTCCTGATGACCAATAAGCCTGGAAATGCGTTCGTCGGCTGGTATTACGCGCACGGCCCTGCCGCCGCTGCCTGGCTGAATGAACACCCGCAGTACAAGCCGCTGGTTCGAGCCGCGCTTCTGCCGGCAATCATCATAGCGCTCTTCATGACACAGACTTCGGGGACGTTAAAGATCGTCCTGATAGCGTTTATGCTGTGCATCGTTATCTACACATTCTATCGGCGGCGATTATCGCGATCGGGAGGGCTGCGTTGAAAAAGCTCATTCTGTTGTTGCTCTTCGCTGTCGTTCCGGTCCTTGCGCATGCCGAGGAACCAGCCCCAGAGCTTCCCTCCTGGTCATTCGAAATCAAGGCCGGAGATTTTGCACCCGCCCTGCCGAACTGGACAGAGTTCTATGGCAAACGGGACATACCCGAATACTCAATGTCTTTGGCATACAAAATCATCAGGCAGGTCGAACTTGGCATCGAAGGTGGCTATCTTTCAAGCCGTGGCAGTGGATATGCGCCACTCCATGGAACGCTGGCGGGATCAGTGACATACGACCTCTATCCCGCCAATGTCTTCATCCTGTTTCGCGGCGTCGTGAGCGAGAAGCAATGGTTCGTGCCCTATGTAGGGGGCGGTTACACGAAAATGTTCTACCGGGAAACTGTCGAGAATCAGGGCACGGTCAAAGGCTCCGCGAACGGATATCATGCTCGGGGCGGGCTTCAGTTCCTCCTGGACGGCCTTGATCCCGATGCAGCAAACGACATGTACCAGGACTACGGCATAATCCACACCTATCTCTTTGTCGAAGCGGAGTACATCCATGCTGTCGCGGCATCCACGAATCTCGGCGGCACAGGATATGTGGCGGGTTTACTGTTTGAATTTTAAATCTGCAGGTTTCTATCGCTGCCCTCGGCAAGCGGCAGACACAAGAAAAGCCCACTGTTTCCCTCTTCTTGCTCCGTAATACCTCAGCATTGCGCTCAATTCAAGACATTCTCCCTCTCTGGAGTGGCGGGCGCCTTTGTTCAGAAGAACGCACTGCCAAACATTCGCAGCTGAAAACAAAAGGGCGGCGTTCGTTCCCCCGCACGCCGGTCCCTGTCGATTTCGCGATAAAATCGCAATCCCGCCCCCCGGGACCGGGCAAAACGGATATCCCTTACCAGCAAAAAACCTTATCGTTCTCGAACACATCGGCTACCAGTTTCTCGTAGAATATGCCGCCCTTATAAAGCTCTATCACTGTTACCTGGTTGCCCGCTGCCTGGAGCTCAATAATTTTTTTCGTGCTGGCATCCGGAGCTTTTTTCAAAATGTGCAAGATTTTCACGGTGCTCTCCTTCCGTCGCTTAGTAGGGCACCACGAAATCGTACTCCAGGAGCTTCTGTGCCATTTCCTCGAGTGTGATCGTCGGGTAGCCATTTTCCGAATTATTTGAATAAATCTTCAGATCCAGTTCGCTGACCAGCTCAAGCGGCTGGGCAACTTCGGGGTTTTCCCTTTCCAGTTTGCGGTCAAGGATAAAGACTTCTATCGTGTCATCGGCCAGCGTCAGGCCGCCCGCAACACGCAGCGCTTCGCTCTGACGGTCCCTAGCAATAACTGCGATTTTTTTTGTATCTCCCATGGAATGCCTCCCCTCATGTTCAGGTTGTTAAAACACCAGTATGCGGTTGCTGTCGTGGAGCATGCCCGCATTATTGTACTGGCTGCCGTACGATATGCCGTCGGTTTTTTCGTGCATCCCGATTTGCTCGCAGCTGTGGTCGCAGCAAGATATTTCGACTCCATCCACCTTCAGCAGATCGAGAAATTTGGCGTCCTGGGTGAAGCGCACGCCTTCGTCTGTCATGAATATCATGACGGACTTGCCTGCCACGCGCGCCGCCTTCACCACGCCGGCGATATGGTCAAGATTCTCATACTTCGTTATCATAATGCCCAGCATTTCAGTTGCCATAGTTTCACCTCCCTTCGTCATGACATAAATAGAGACTTGTCCCGCCTGAAAAAGGACAGTCCAATATACCATCTTTTCCCGAATTCTAACAAGTGTTTTATTTTTGATTCGGGGACAAAAAAACCGGGTAGGAAATCCCACCCGGTCTGGCGATTTATCGTTTTACACGTCCAAAGCTCTCATCGGCCTGATGAGCACGAAATAGACCATGGTCCAGTTACCCAAGATGATGAAGATGGTCGCAACCCAGCTCGATACGGCAAGGGTGGACACGCCCGTCAGGCTGTGACCGATGTTGCAGCCTCCTCCCATCTGCGCACCAATCCCCATGATAAACCCGCCCAACAGGACCTTGAAGAGCTCGTCCGCCGGCGGTACCTTCAACTTCACTTCTTTCAGGAGCTTGCCGCTGATGAACGCGCCAAGGGGCACCGCAAGCACGTAGAGGGAGCTCCACGAAAAGATCATGCCGAAGATGTTGCGGGATTCAACCGGGTTAACGGCGGCCGGATTGTTCTGATAGTCCCCGAAAAACACGGCCAGGAAGAACTCCCTGAGCGGCCCGGTGAATGAAAGGCCGCGTGCCTTGCCGCCATAATACTCCGAGGCCCACCACGCTACCACGGCAATGAGACCGGCCAGGAGTCCGGCCAGGGACCATGAATATCCCTTCTTCGCCTTGACGAAGGGCTTGCTGCCCTTGAATGTGGCCACCAGCAACACCACGGAAATCACGGCAATGACGATCCACTTATTGACGCCAATAATATTGTACAGGGTCGGGACCGTATCCTCGCCCTTCCAAACAATGCGTTCCGGTGCGATCGTCCAAGCGTAAAACGATTTCAGGAAGCCGAACTTTGTCATCGCAATGCCGAAGAAGAACCCGAACACGGCAAAGACATACGCCAGGTTTCCTTCTCCCACGCGGTACAGGATGCCGCTTCCGCACCCACCGGCGAGAACGATGCCCATCCCGAAGATATACCCTCCGATAATGTTGGCCCAGGGTACGAAGGCCTGTCGGTAGAGTGTACCGGCGACGAAGGCGCCTTGTTCAAAATGACCCAGCAAGTGCAAGTCCTCAAGCAGGTTCGCGCCGATCATGGTGACCACGACGGCGAGAAGGTATGCCCGGAACATGGTGTAGTCCTCGAAGAGCACTTCCCGGAACGCGGAATTTACACAGAAGCGGCCGCGCTGCAAAACGAAACCAAATGCTGCGCCAACGAGCAGACCGGTTACAGTAAATGCCAATGTAGAAACCATATCTTCCCCCCTCCTTGGATTTTTACCCCTTCTGTCCCCTCGACATCGTGGCTCGCAGTCTCAACCCGGGCGTTACGACTTCTTGATGAAGAGCTCCCAGTATCCCTTGTCATCGAGCTTTACTGCTTCAAAACTATAACCCTGCTTTTCCGCATAACGTGGAATGCTATCCTCTGCCGATGCAGGCGCATCGCACAGGATTTTCAGCGTCTGACCACTTGCAAGCTTCTCAAGCGCCTTCTTGGTGAGGAGCAACGGATAGGGACACACCCTCCCGAGAGTATCCAACGTTTGATCTGGTGTTGCGGTTTTGACTGACATGGTATTCCTCCTTAAGGTGGTTCATGAATTCGAGCCGCTCATGGTAAGCAGATCGTTAACAAATATCCTGATGACAATAGATTTTTTTATATCATTTGAGGCGTTTTGCTCCGGAGCATCACCTCCTCGGATACCGTTTCCATCGCGACGAAACGAGCCCTTGATGAGCGCGAGTACCTTCAAAACGACAGGTCAATAACTTATCAAAAACACCGTATCCTGTCAATACTCGTTTTCGTGATTTCACATATTAGCAACAACGCAATTAAGTATTTGTTAATGTTATAGCCACCGCTAATTTTCTTATAGCAGTGCCAGAACCGTCAGAAATATAACTGCAGCAAGGAGGGTGAATCCAACAATGATTGCGGCCTTTCGTTTTTTGAGCGCTGTTTCCGACCCGCTGTCCAGAAAAGGGGCGAGAAGCAGAACACTGAAGGCAAGCCCGGGTAGCAGTACTGCGCCAACGAAAGTCCATCTGCCGGGAAAATATTTCGTCAGCTGGTAGAGGAAGAGGAAATACCATTCAGGACGCGGGCTGTACTGCGCCAAAAAATCGATCTCCCTTCCGACAACAGGAGGGAACAGGACCGCAAAAATCAGAGCGACCTCGATGGTAAAGAGCGCCACGAGGGAAATTTCGAAGAAATAGTAGGGGAAAAATTTATTTTCCTGAGACGTAGGCATAAATTGATCCTCCAAAATTTTTGCCGTGAGAGAGCGTTTCAGCCTATGTGCTGCCTGCCATCCTGCAACGCTACATCCCCCCTGAGATCCCGATCCTTCTTAATATGTGGAAGTGCACCCAAAGAAAGAGCGCAGTGAAAAGCGGAAGCCACAGGATATGCATACTGTAGAACCGGAGCAGCGTTTGGCCCGAAACTTCAGTGCCTCCCCGGACGAATGACGCAAGAAGAGGACCAATGAACGGTACCGATGCAAGCATATTCGTTCCGATGACGGTGGCCCAATAGGCCTTCTGGTCCCAGGGCAGCAGGTAGCCTGTAAAGCCGAAGGCGAGGGTGAGGGCAAACAGCAGGGCGCCGGCTATCCAGTTTAGCTCCCGCGGGTTTTTAAAAGATCCGGTAAGGAAAACCCTGAGCATATGGAGGAGGATCATCATGACCATGAAGTTCGCGGCCCAATGATGGGTCGCACGGAGCAATCGTCCCAGCGGCACGACCTGGTGCAGGCGTTGGATGCTGTGGTACGCCTCTGCTTCCGACGGCGTGTAATGCACAGAGAGAAGCAGACCTGTCAGTACTTGCACAAGAAACAGCGTGAAGGTTATTCCGCCGAAGCAGTAAAAATAGTTTATCCATCCCGGCACCGGTTTGTCCATTACTCTCCGGTGCCTGGCGGTGAAACCCAGCCGTGTATTGAGATAATCAAAAACTCTCATAGGTTGATGACGATACTCGCAAAAAGAGGGAGCAGTCACGCCCCCGAACTCGGTTATTGGTGGTTGCGGTTACCATGAAATTCCCGTGACATACCGTACCGGCGTCCTTCGCCGGGAGGATGCCGGTCTTGATTAAACTTTCACGCCGACCAGGATGATGCCATCCTGACTCCGGGCCGGGAGCTTCGTCAGAGGCGCGGGCGGCGGCCCGGCAATGTTTTTGCCGGCCAGATCATATCTTCCGCCGTGGCATGGGCAAATGAACTCACGCTTGTCCTTGTGGTAGTTGACGAGACATCCGAGGTGAGAGCAGGTGGCGGAGAACACCGCGATGCCACCGGCATTTGATACGATGAAGACACGGGATTTTCTTTCCTTTCCCGAGACCGTGAAGAGCAGCTCAGCTTTTTTCACACCAACGCGCGGGATGTCGTCTTCGGAGATAAGCGGGAAGTAAACCAACGCCTTCCTGCGGTCCTCCGCCGGGGTTAACACCTTGACCCCGGGTATCAGAAAGCCAAGCCCCATGAGCGCAAGCAGGCCGTAGAAAGACTTTTTGATGAATTCCCTACGGCTTGTTCCCATGAGTTTTCATACTACGACGATAGAGAGAGCGTGTCAACACCGAAACAGGAGGAGATGGCCCGTGACTCGGCCCGCGGAAGCAGAGCCGGATACTTGAAATTGCAGAACCAACAGACAGGGCGAATTTGCAATGCGGCAAGACCAGGCGTAGCCTTTCCGCTATCCCCGGACGATTTTGGGTTGATGAATAGCACGAGTTCACCCACACTGTTGGACCTTGGACACGCTTTTCCTTAGACGGGACTGCGGGATTTGGTCTGTTCGTCGCCGGGGCGGGTATCTCCCCGCCCTGAAAGCTGGTCAGCAACCGCATCCCGCCGCCCGACCTCAATCGTCCCTTCGTGAAGAATTCCGTCCTTGTCCCCCGATCTTTCTTATAAATGGTAGGGGGGCAGTCGGTATCCTTGCCAGATGATACGATGGTGTTCTTCATGATGGACTATACTGCGCAATCTTCGTTGCCGGCAAAAAATCATGGCACGAAAGCCCTTGTGCGTACAACTCTCTGAAAAATAATATATTGACAAATCTTAATTTCTGCGGTATATTTTTTTCAATTCATCAACGTGCAGGCCTAACCAAAAACCCCTTAAGTTTTCAAACCCAGCACAGTAGAGCAGTAAAAGTCAGGTAAACAAACACGGATTTCTCAACCAAACAGGAAAACAATATCACCCGGAAACAACTCGCTACCGGCCGCCGCTGTTTACGTAACTTCATTTAATCACGATAACCGCGCAAACCGACGACCCGAGAAAACACTCGCCTATTTAAGCCATTATCAATATTGCGATTAAGCATGATTTCTCTAACCACACGACTGCAGGAGCTGTTTACACCACAATCACTTCCCCACTAACGGTATGAATCCCATCCGTCCAAATAAGGCCTCGGGCCGAGGAGCAAACTCATGAACTTGGTAGAACTTAAAGGAAAGAATATCGCCGAACTCACCACCATGGCGGACGAGCTGAAGGTCGAAGGCGTCAGTGGCATGCGCAAGCAGGAGCTGATCTTCGCCATTCTCCAGGCCCAGACCGAGAAGAACGGCATGATCTTCGGCGAGGGTGTGCTCGAGATCCTTCCCGATGGCTTCGGTTTCCTCCGGGCTCCGGACTACAATTACCTCCCCGGACCGGATGATATCTATGTGTCTCCCTCGCAGATCCGGCGGTTCAACATCCGCACCGGAGACACGGTCTCCGGCCAGATACGGCCCCCGAAGGAAGGCGAACGCTATTTCGCTTTGCTCAAAGTCGATGCAATCAATTACGAGGACCCTGAAATATCGCGGTCCAAGATACTTTTCGATAACCTCACCCCCTACTACCCGATCAAGAAAATCAAGCTTGAACATTCACCGACCGACTATACTACCCGCGCCATGGACCTCGTTACCCCCATCGGCATGGGACAGCGTGGCATGATCGTGGCGCCGCCGCGGACCGGCAAAACCATGCTGCTCCAGGCTATTGCCAAGGCCATCCTGAAGAATCATCCCGACCTCAAGCTCATCGTGCTTCTGATCGACGAACGGCCGGAGGAAGTCACGGACTGGCAGCGTCAGGTCAAGGCCGAGATCATCAGCTCTACGTTCGATGAACCGCCGCAAAGGCATGTCCAGGTGGCCGACATGGTGAGCGAGCGGGCAAAGCGCCTGGTGGAGCATAAAAAAGACGTCGTCATCCTTCTGGACAGCATCACCCGCCTGGCACGCGCACACAACGCAATCATCCCTGCTTCCGGCAAGGTCCTCTCCGGCGGCCTGGATGCCAACGCACTCCAGCGTCCGAAGCGGTTCTTCGGTGCCGCCCGCAGCATCGAAGACGGCGGCAGTCTGACGATTCTCGCGACCGCGCTCGTGGACACCGGCAGCCGCATGGACGATGTGATCTTCGAGGAATTCAAGGGAACGGGGAACATGGAGCTCCATCTCGACCGGAAACTGGTGGACAAACGCGTGTTCCCGGCCATCGACATCAACGCCTCGGGCACACGCAAGGAAGAACTGCTCGTGGACAAGGACGATCTGAACCGCATGTGGATCCTCCGCAAGGTTCTGAACCCCCTTTCCACCGTCGAAAGCATGGAATTCCTGCTCGAAAAGCTCAAACAGGCGAAAACGAACCGGGACTTTCTTGATGCGATGAATAAGTAATTTTTCACTTGTATTTTTGCGCAGTTTGGTATATTATTTCGACCTCAACCGCACAAGCCACAGCCAGCCGCTGTGGCTTGGCTTTTCCAAGAGAAGGAGATCAGAACAATGAAAGAGGGCATTCATCCCGACTATAAGGTGACGACGATTCACTGCGCCTGCGGTGAAGCGTTCCAGACCCGGTCCACCAAGGAGAACGTGAAGCTCGACATCTGCTCGAACTGCCATCCCTTCTATACCGGTAAGCAGAAGCTCATCGATACCGAAGGCCGCGTAGACAAATTCCGGAAAAAATACAAAAAGGCGTAACCCGGAAGGGTCATGCAGCAGGGTCCGATTGTCTTGCTGCTTGCGCCGCTCGCGAGGGCTCCTATTTGCCAGAAAGCATGAACATAGGCGGTCAAGCTGTGCTCGAGGGTGTCATGATGCGCTCGCCCCATGCCTTTACCGTGGCAGTGCGCAAGGGGGGAAAGCCCGGCGCCGAAATCGCCATCCTGAAGGAAACGATTCTTCCCATCGGGGAACGGTATCCCCTGTTTAAGAAGAAGATCATCCGGGGATCGGTCACCCTCTTCGAAGCGCTGTGGCTCGGAATCAGAGCCCTCAATTTCTCTGCGAGCGAGGCGCTTGAAAATGAGGACGGAAAGAAAGAGGAGATCAGCCCACTCGCAATGGCGGGAACCATGATCGTGGCAGTCGTGTTTTCGCTCGGTCTCTTCCTGGCGTTGCCCCTCCTCATCACCAACCTGCTCGGCATGAAATACGATGCCGTCACCCGAAGCAGCGTTGTGTTCAATCTAACGGACGGCGTGCTCCGCGTGGCGCTGTTTCTCGGCTATGTGTCGGGCATCTCGTTTATGAAAGACATCCGGAGAGTCTTCGAATACCACGGAGCGGAACATAAATCCATTGCTGCCCATGAAGCCGGCGTGGAGCTCACGGTTGAGAATGCAAGACGCTATTCCCGCATCCACCCCCGCTGCGGAACAAGCTTTCTCATAGCGGTCATTGCGCTGTCCATTCTCGTTTTTTCACTCATCCCGGGCACCTGGCCCCTCTGGGCAAAGGGGCTTTCCCGGATCGTGTTGCTCCCCGTGATCGCCGGGCTGGGATACGAATTTATCAAGTACAGCGCGAAGAAATGCCAAAATCCTCTCATCAGCGGCCTTATGAGACCGGGTCTCTGGCTCCAGCGACTTACGACGAGGGATCCATCTGACGATCAAATTGAGGTAGCCATCAGGTCCCTCAAGGAAGCCCTTGCGATGGAACCCCGCTGAAGCGGGGTTTTTTATTGCTAAAAAAACATGCCTTTGCGGTGGAATAATCTGACTTATGCTGAGCAAACTAGACGCAGTCGCAGAAAAATATGACGAACTGACGAGACTCCTGTCCGATCCTGTTGTCGCCTCCGACCACCAGCAGTACCAGAAGTATTCAAAGGAGCGGTCCGAGATCGAGGATGTGGTGAACAAGTATCGCGCCTTTCAGAACCTGCAAAAACAGCTCAGAGAGGTGGAGGAAATCACCCAGGACAAACAGGCTGATCCAGAGCTGCGAACGATGGCCGAAGCAGAGCTGAAGGACCTTCGGCCACGGATTGAACAGATGGATCAGCAGCTCCGGATCATGCTCGTCCCCCGTGACCCGCGTGATGAAAAAAACGTCTTTCTTGAAATCCGTGCCGGAGCGGGCGGCGACGAGGCGGGGCTGTTTGCGGCCGAGCTTTTCCGCATGTACTCTCGCTATGCTGAAAAGAAGCGCTGGAAGGTTACGCTGCTTGACATGAGCACCACGGGTGTCGGCGGGGCAAAAGAAGTCATCGCCCAGATCCAGGGCAAGGGCGTATTCAGCAGGCTCAAGTACGAAAGCGGGGTACACCGCGTGCAGCGGGTCCCGGCCACGGAAGCAAGCGGCCGGATCCACACATCAACAGTCACCGTGGCGGTGATTCCCGAAGCCGAGGACGTAGACGTCCAGATTGAGCAGAAGGACCTTCGCATCGATACGTACTGTTCTTCGGGACCTGGCGGCCAGAGCGTGAACACGACTTACTCGGCTGTCCGCATCACCCACCTGCCGACCGGCGAGGTGGTGGCATGCCAGGATGAGCGGTCGCAGCTCAAAAACCGGGAGAAAGCCATGAAGATCCTCAAGTCCCGCCTGCTGGAAAAAGAGCGGGAAAAGAGGGAAGCAGAGGAGGCCGCGGCTCGCAAATCGCAGGTCGGCACCGGCGACCGCAGTGAAAAGATCAGGACGTATAACTTTCCCCAGAGCAGAGTAACAGACCATCGGGTCGGAATTTCACTCTACAAGATCGACGCGGTGATGGATGGAGATATCGACGAGTTTATCGACGGCCTCACTGCAGCGGACAATGCCGAGCGGCTAAAAAACCTCTGAGCACTCCCCAGGGCTAACGCCAGGGGGTTCTAACGGCAGTGCCAGCAATTTCCTTGGCGCCGAAAAAGGAGTAGCCAATCTCGGTTGCTGTTGATCCGTCTTTAACGGGCAAACAACGCTGTCACCGCCTCGCGCTGCTGCATTGTGCGAGACTGAATCTGGCCAGGATGATTCGGCCATTCCCTGCTTCGTGTTGGAACACTGATCTCGCCCGTAAGTAAATAGTTGTCCAGTGGCCGCAACGTTTCTGCATTCGTCCCCCTGGTTCAAACCAGGGGCTTGCTGCAGAGGTGGTTGTAAACTATTTTCTTGGGGAAGCAGACCTTCGCGGCAAATTCGGGCATTCGTACATTGCGCGGCGATTTGGAACTTTCTGCTGGTACGATGTCTGCGTTACGCTTAAAAAATTCACGTCCCCCTGTTGGTTCAATCGCAAAAAGTCGTCTTTCGCGCTTGAGGGAAATCATCTTGCCGAAAAAATGCTGAAAAGGAACGATTCCGGACAATCGAAAAGACACCGTAAAAAGAGTCTCCGGCTTTTCACAAAGCCGTCGGTAGCGCGTTCGATGACTCTCGCTGAAGCAATAAACAACGCGGCAACCAGATTCATCGCAGCTGGCATCGGCACGCCGAGGCTTGATGCCGAGGTGCTGCTCCGCCATGCGCTGAAGAGAGACCGGGCATGGCTTCTGGCTCATTTTCACGACAGGCTCGACGAGGAACCTCGCGGCATTTTCGAACAGGCAGTCGAACGCAGAGCGAAGCGCGAACCATTGCAATATATAACAGGGAAGCAGGAATTCTGGGGACTTGAGTTCGCCGTGTCTCCCGAGGTGCTTATCCCGAGGCCGGAGACCGAGCTTATCATTGAGACCGTTTTGAACAGCGTTCAGGACAGGAACAAAGCATGCACTCTTATCGACCTCTGCACTGGCTCAGGCTGTATTGCCACGGTTTTGGCGAGCGAGCTGCCGGCGGCCCGGATCATCGCGACCGACAAATCTCCTGGAGCGATTGCAGTCGCCCGGGAGAATGCCAGCAGTCACGGGGTCCTAGACCGCATCCTGTTTATGGAAGGCGACCTGACCGCACCGCTGGAATCGCTTGACATTGACGGTCAGGTTGATATCATTGTCTCGAATCCGCCTTATGTGCGGTCGGGTGATTACCCCGCACTCCAGCCGGAGGTCAAGGATTACGAGCCGGCCCTGGCTCTCTTCGGAGGACCGGAAGGAACGGACATCCATCAGAGGATCATAAACGCGGCTGTCCGTTATCTGACGAGCAATGGGTTGCTCATCATGGAGATGGGAATCGGTCAGGCGGAAATACTTGCGAACTATCTGAAAAAGGTGGGACGATATCGGTCTTTTGAAATACTGCGTGACCTGGCAGGGATAGAAAGAGTCATAGCAGCAAGGAGAAAATGAGCTCATGGACAGTCAGCCATCAGGTTGCACTGTTGCGCCTGTCCGCTTTCTGGTGGCTGTCATCCAGATCCCGTCACTATTATGAAAACCATCGTAATTACCGGGGGGAATAAACTAAACGGCGAGGTCACTATTAGCGGGGCAAAAAATGCCGCGCTACCGATTCTTGCGGCCTCCCTCCTGTGCGAAGGCCCCCATACCGTCTCAAACGTTCCCCGCCTGGCCGATGTGACCACCCTGGGCAGGATACTGCAGAACATGGGTGTATCCTTCGAGCGCAGGGATCACGACATCAACGTCGATTCCACGGCCATCTCGAATCCCGAAGCGCCGTACGATCTGGTACGCACCATGCGAGCATCGGTACTCGTGCTGGGTCCCCTCATCGCTCGTATGGGAAAGGCCCGCGTGTCTCTGCCGGGCGGATGTGCCATCGGCGCACGGCCCATCAATCTGCATCTCATGGGCCTTGAAAAGCTCGGGGCTACGCTCGCGATCGAACACGGTTATGTCGTCGCGAGCGCAAAGCGGCTCCGTGGGGCGCACATATATTTCGATACTGTGACCGTCACCGGCACCGAGAACGTTCTGATGGCGGCTGCTCTCGCCCGGGGAGAGAGCATGCTCGAAAATGCCGCGCGGGAGCCCGAGATCACAGACCTGGCAAACGCCCTGATCGGGATGGGCGCGAAGATAGAGGGCGCGGGCACCGACGTAATCAGGATCCAGGGTGTCGACAGCCTGAAACCTTTGCAATACACCGTCATGCCCGACCGTATTGAGACCGGTACCTTCGTAATCGCAGCGGCGATCACCGGTGGCTCCGTCACCATCAGAAAGTGCTTTCCAGCGCACCTCGATGCGGTGCTCTCAAAAGTCAGCGAGTCGGGAGCCAAGATCAGGACCGATGAAGGAACGATCTGGGTGACCGGGGGCGAAAAAATCAGGCCGGTAAACATCAAAACATTGGAATATCCCGGCTTTCCCACGGATATGCAGGCCCAGATCATGAGCCTCATGACCCTCGCCAACGGCACGAGCGTCATCAATGAGACCATCTTCGAAAACCGCTTTACCCACGTAGCAGAGCTCCGGCGCATGGGAGCAAACATCGAAACCGACGGCCGAACAGCCATCGTCAAGGGCATAAGCAAACTATCTGCCGCCCCCGTGATGGCCACGGACCTGCGCGCGAGCGCGTCGCTCATCCTCGCTGGCTTGGCGGCGGAGGGCCAGACCGTGATATCGCGCATCTATCACCTTGACCGGGGATACGAAAACATCGAACAGAAGCTCTCGGCGCTGGGAGCAGACATAAAGAGAGTTTAGGATGAATTTGCAACGAGCGGGCAACTGACGACGGACACGGAGAAGGCTCTGCATTGGACCATGCTCATTCGCGGATGTTAAAACTGAGGTAGTTCATGAAAATCATCGATTCACAGCAGAAAGATGTCGTATCCGAACTCAAGCGAATCATCAACCGCGGCGAGACAGCAACAGAAGAAGTGGCCGCGGCCGTGGAGGAGGTCGTGGATCGTGTCCGCAAGGAAGGTGACCCGGCCATTCTCGCGTACACAGAAAAATTTGACAAGGTAAAGCTGACACTTAAGGAAATGAGGATCTCCGCCGAGGAGATCAAGGATGCATACAGCCGCATCGAACTGAAGAACGTGGATGCCCTCAAGCTCGCCGCCCGGAATATTCAGGCCTTCCATGAGAAGCAGAAAATCAGTTCCTGGGTCAGCCAGGAAGCGGACGGTGTGATCCTTGGGCAGCTTGCCAGGCCGATCCGGAGCGTGGGCGTATACGTCCCCGGCGGCAAGGCATGCTATCCGTCGTCGGTGCTCATGAATGCCATTCCCGCCAGAGTCGCCGGGGTGGAACAGCTCGTGATGTGCTCGCCCGCGCCCAGCGGCGTGCTGAATCCCTACATTCTCATTGCCGCGGACATCGCTGGCGTCGATGAAATATACCGGATCGGCGGTGCACAGGCAGTGGCTGCCATGGCATACGGCACCGCAACAATCCCGAAGGTCGACAAAATCGTGGGGCCGGGCAACATCTACGTCGCCACTGCCAAACGCTCCGTGTTCGGCCAAGTCGACATCGATATGATCGCCGGGCCGAGCGAAATCCTGGTCATCGCAGACGATTCCGCGAATCCGACTTTTGTGGCAGCCGACCTTCTCTCGCAGGCCGAGCACGATGAGCTTGCTTCCTCCATCCTCATTACGACGTCGCGGGCGCTCGCGGAACGGGTTGTCGCCGAAGTTGAGAGACAGCTCGCAAACCTCACGCGCAAAGAGATCGCCCGCAAAGCCATTGACCGTTTCGGCGCCATCGTCCTTACCGCAGGCCTCCAGGACGCGGCCGCGATCTCGAACTCCATCGCGCCCGAGCACCTCGAACTTGCCGTTGAGAAGCCCTTTGAACTTCTGGCGCTCGTCAAGAACGCGGGCGCCATTTTCCTCGGTCACTATACACCGGAATCCGTCGGCGACTATATCGCGGGACCGAACCATGTGCTGCCCACGGGCGGCACGGCCCGGTTCTTCTCCCCGCTTTCAACGGATAGTTTCATGAAAAAGTCCAGCCTGCTCTTTTATACGAAGGAAGGGCTCGATAAAGTCGGGGAAGCGGTTCAGCAGATCGCGGACGTCGAAGGCCTTGAAGCGCACGGAAATACAATCCGGGTGAGGATGAAAACGTACTAACATTAGAAACCGGAAGCCGGCGAGAGTCGAAAGACATCTTCCTGGCCTCTTGCACAGGAAGGAGATCAGATGGCTGTTAAATCAAAAAAGCCTGTTACTCAAAAAGAACCTGCGAAACAGAAGCTCAAGCTCGGCCTCCCCAAGGGGAGCCTGCAGGAATCCACCTTCAAACTCTTCAATAAGGCGGGATACCGTGTCCAGGTCAGTTCACGGAGCTACTACCCGACCATCGACGATCAAAATATCGATTGCACGCTGGTCCGGGCCCAGGAAATGGCGCGCTATGTCGATCACGGCATCTTCGATGTGGGCCTCACGGGCAAGGACTGGATTCTCGAGCAGAACGCCGATGTAGTCGAGGTTGCCGAACTCCGGTACGCGAAAGGCGGTCTTACCCCAGTCCGCTGGGTCGTGGCTGTGCCCGAAGACTCGCCCATCAAATCCATCAAGGACTTGAAGGGGAAGCGCATCGCCACGGAGCTTGTGGGCTACACCACGCGTTATCTGAAGTCCCAGGGAGTCACTGCGGACATTGAATTTTCCTGGGGCGCCACAGAGGTGAAACCGCCGCGGCTTGCCGACGCAATTGTCGAGCTCACGGAGACCGGCAGCTCGCTCAAGGCGAACAAGCTCCGGATCGTCGAGGTCATGCTCGAATCTACGACGAGGCTCATTGCAAATAAAAAGGCCTGGAACGACCCCTGGAAGCGGAAGAAGATCGAGAACATGGCCATGCTGCTTCAGGGCGCGCTTTCCGCCGAGGAGAAGGTGGGCCTCAAGATGAACGCGCCGAAGGCAAGCCTGAAGGAGATCTGCGGCCTGCTTCCGTCCATGCATGCGCCGACGATTTCACATCAGACAGACCCGGCATGGGTGAGTCTCGAAGTGATATTGGATGAAAAAGAAGCGCGGAACCTGATCCCCCGCCTCAAGCGAGGAGGAGCTTCTGGTATCGTGGAGTACCCGCTGAACAAAGTCATCCCCTAAGGCAAGCAAGGCGGCCAAAAGCCGCCTTCTCTTGTTCCCGCGATACCAAACCGATTACTTTCTGTCCTGCGAAGGGCCCCCTGCAAAATCCTTCAGCTCTCTCTTCAGCGTTTCGGGATTTCCAATCGGCGCGGCGCACCGTTTTCCCGCGCACAGATACACAGCCTCTTGCAGGGAATATCCCAATTTGGAAATTGTCTTCCCGTCCGCTGGAAGGGAGAACACGCGCACGACCTTTTCTGGAACAGAGACCTCTGTCATGGCGGAAAGATAGGCATTCACCCTTTGCTCCCCTGCGATAATCGTGATCACCATTGGATCTCCCGTGATCCAAAGCACGACATTCCCGTAGGAGGCGGCATAGGGCGCGTAGCGATGGTACTCATTCTTCAGGGTCTCCGCTGCGGCATTGCGTATTTCTCTGAATCGCGGGGCATCGCCGGCGTAGGCGAGCCTGCTCAGGAAGCGGAGCGCTCGGTAGCTGGCGAGATTATTATTTACCTCGGCAAGCATACCGGCGGTCACGGGTTTTTTGAGCGACGGATCGGACGAGATACGAAACCGCTTCGAATCTGCATCATAGAAGCGATCAATGAGAAGACGGCCGATCTGCTTCGCCCGATGAAGGTATTTTTTTTCACCGGTCGCATTATACAGATCGAGCAGGGCTGATCCGAACAGGGCATTGTCGGACAGCATCCCCTTGAGCACGGGCGTCCTGTCTCGCAGATCATGAAAGACCCCGTTGTCTCCCGCAGATAGATTCTCGAGAATGAAATCTCCGCTTTTTTTGGCCAAGGCAAGATAGGCATTCCTGCCCGTTGCCTCGTAAGCGGAAACAAGCGCACTGACCATGAGCGAGGAAGAATCCGTATAAACGGTTTTATCAACAGCAGGTGCTGTCAACTTGCTCCGGTTTTTCGAACGGTAATAACTCTCATCAGCGTCCTGGCTTCCATAGAAGGCCCCCGTTATTGCATCAGAAAGATTCGCCTGAACGTAGCGTATGGTCTCATCAACGATGCGAAGGTACTCCTTCTTCCCTGTTGCGAGAGCGGCATTCGCATAATTCCTGATCATGCCTGCATTTACGTCAAGCATCTTTTCATAATGAGGTTCTGACCAGTCCGGCATTGTGGCATACCGGAAAAAACCACCCTCCGTCTTATCGAAGAGTTCCCCCTGCGCCATATGGTCAAGCGTGGTCGAAACAATCCGCAGGGCTTCCCTGTCCTTTTGCCTGGTGTATATCGAGAGCAGAAAATCGATTGTATCAGGGCTGGGAAATTTCTGGCCCCGCCCGAAACCCCCGTTCATATCGTCAAAGGAACTTTTTATCTGCTTCAGGATATCGTCTAGGGTGCTTTTGTCCGGCAGGCCGGTAAACGCCTCCTGACGGCTTGCCCGGAGTTCTTCCAGGGTTTTCAGCTCTTCAATGCGGCCTTCGACGGCGGCGGGATCACTTCGCATAAGGATGGAAGCCCTCCTGAGGCGGCCCAGCATCTCTTCGGGGGGGAAATAATTGCCACCACTGATGACCTCTCCTTCGGGCGTGAGAATAGCAGTGCTGGGCCAGCCGCCTTGGTTATACAGCGAGTCGATGTCCGGCCGCAGGTCAGCATCAACCCTGACGGGGATGAAATTCCCGTTGATGAAGCCGATGACCCCGGGATCGGAATAGGTTGTCTCATCCATCACATGACACCAGTGACACCAGACAGCGCTGAGCGAAAGCAGAATCAATTTATTCGTCCTCTTCGCTTCGTCAAACGCGTCCTGCCCCCAGTTCCGCCATTGGATCAGATTTGCTTTGTTCGGCCGCGGCGAAAACCGGAAATCCGATGCCATCGTCATTTGCGAGCACAGAAGAACCGCGAATACAGCATTGATGATCCTTTTCATACTCCCATGATACCAAAACGCGGATGATATTTCACTAAACGCTATAATTTCCGCTTGAACAAGGCTGTTGATTCTTGTATAGTGCCTGCTATGTCTAAAAAAACCTCGAAAAACCGCTCTCCTGTCCGGCTTATCAGGCCCCAGGTGCGTAAGCTCGCGGCGTATCATGTCGACGAAACGCCTGTTCGCATCAAGCTCGATGCGATGGAGAATCCCTTCTCCCTGCCCAAGCCAATGCAACGGGAAATCGCCACTGCTGTCCAAAACACGTCGATCAACCTCTATCCCGATCCTTCGGCCAAGAAACTGAAAAAGGCGATTGCATCACTCTGGGAAATGCGGCCTGAGCAGATGATCCTCGGGAACGGCTCGGATGAACTGATCCAGTCGATCATCCTTGCCTTCGGCGGACCGGTACTCGTTCCCGTGCCTACCTTCGCTATGTATGAAATTACCTCCCGCGCGCTTGCGCAGGACGTTGTTCTAGCGCCGCTCGACCCGAGTTTCGAACTCGATGCGGACCTGATGGTCAGAAAAGCAAAAGAAGGCAAGGCCCGGGTGATCTTCCTCGCCTGTCCAAATAACCCCACGGGGAACCATTTTTCCGACGCGGCTATGCGGAAGATACTGGAAAAAACCGATGCCGCCATTGTGATTGATGAAGCTTATTACAGTTTTTCGGGCAAAACCTGGCTCCCATACCTGAAAAAGTATCCAAACATGATCATCCTAAGGACACTTTCGAAAATCGGTTTCGCCGGTCTTCGGGTCGGCGTACTGGCAGCTTCGCGGGACATCGTCGACGAGATCAACAAGATTCGTCTGCCCTACAACATCAATAGTCTCTCCCAGGTAGCCGCGGTGGCGGCGTTAAAGCACCGGAATGTCCTGGAACGTCAGATTTCGCTGTTGATTTCAGAACGGGAAAAGCTCTATAATGCTTTTTTAAAGCTCCACGGCGTCACGGCCTATCCAACGGAGACCAATTTCATACTGATCAGGACCGCTTCGAATGCCTCGACAATCCATCAAAAACTCAAGCAGGCTGGCATCCTCGTCAAGGATTTGAACAAACCCGGGCCGCTCCGGAATTGCCTGCGAATAACCATCGGGACGCCAGAAGAGAATCGTGAGCTGCTAAAACGACTGAAGAGCATTCTGGCTGCTGAGGGCCTTAGTTGAGCGTAGGTTTGAAAAGATCCACTGCATGACTCCTGCGAAAGCGGGGAATCCGAGGCTACCTTAAAATATCGCTGAATTCCAGGTGGAGCACGGAAGGACGGTCTCCGCTTAGAAAAGGACTTCTATGAACCGTAAAGCAACAATCGACCGCAAGACCAAAGAAACGGACATAAAAATCTCCCTGAATCTGGACGGGATCGGGATATACAGCATAAAAACCGCCGTGCCCTTCATGGATCACATGCTCTCACACATTGCCAAGCACGGCTTTTTCGACCTCGCGCTCAAGGCAAAAGGAGACACGGAGATCGACGACCATCACACGGTCGAGGACCTGGGCATCGCCTTCGGGCAGGCGTTGAAAAAAGCACTCGGCGACAGCAAGGGCATCCGCCGGTACGGCGAGGCCACGGTCCCCATGGACGAAACCCTGGCGCAGGTGGTCATGGATCTGTCCGGCAGACCGTACTTCGTATACCAGGTTGAGCTGCCGAAAAAGTACAAACTCAAGGACTTCGATCCTGGATTGGTGCAGGACTTCTTCCAGTCCGTTGTGAACCACGCCGGCATGAACCTCCACATACGCGTCCTCTACGGCCGCGATGTCCACCACATGCTCGAAGGGATCTTCAAGGCCTTCGGCCGCGCGCTGGACCAGGCTACGAGCCTCGATCCGAGGATCAGGGGCGTGCTTTCGACAAAAGGGAAAATCTGATAATCAACCACGGAGATCATGGTGGGAGGGCAGGCGGAAGAAGGGCTCACGATTCCCCGTGACTTCTCCGTGCTCTCTGTAGCGGAGTATTTTTATGATCGCAATTATCGATTACGGAATGGGAAATCTTAGGAGCGTACAGAAAGGTTTTGAACGCGTTGGCCGCGACGCCATGGTCACGAGAGACCCGAGGACAATTCTGAGCGCATCTCGCGTAGTACTGCCCGGCGTAGGCGCCTTTCCGGACTGCATGCGCAATCTTGAGGAGTACGGGCTGATCGAAGCGGTGTACAAAAGCATCGCGAGCGGAAAACCTTTTCTCGGCATCTGCCTTGGTCTCCAGCTCCTGTTCACGGAGAGCGAGGAGTTCGGAATTTCAAGGGGACTCGGTATCATTAAAGGCCGTGTCGTGAGGTTTAAAGGACCTCAATTCGGACCTCATGATTCAAAACTCGCAACATTGAAGGTCCCACACATGGGTTGGAATTCCCTCTCGATTCAACGCCGCGCACCGGCGCTGCAGGACGTTCCGGACAACGGCTATGTGTACTTCGTACACTCCTTCCATGTCGTGCCCGACGACAAAAGCGTGATCGCGACCACGACGTCGTACGGCATCGATTTTGTATCGAGCATCTGGAAAGACAATATCTTCGCATCCCAGTTCCACCCCGAGAAAAGTCAGGCACTGGGGTTGTCAATATTAAAAAAATTCGGGGAGCAAAAAGGATAAGGGCAAAGGGCCATGAAAAAGGGGGCGGGAGTCATGTCGCCGGCAGCAAGGATGTCGGGATCCTGTGCTTTCCCTTGCGAATGAAGACACACAACTTGCCCCTTGCTGCTCAATCTTTTGAGGTTCTCATGCTTATCATTCCGGCTATAGACTTAAAAGAAGGCAAATGTGTGCGCCTCGAACAGGGACTCATGGACAAGGCTACGGTCTATTCCGAGGACCCGGCGACCACGGCAAAGCATTGGGAGGCGCAGGGCGCCGAACTGCTGCATGTTGTGGACCTGAACGGCGCTTTTGCCGGCGTGCCGAAAAATCTTGGTGCCATCAAGGCCATCCGTTCGGCAATCAAGATCCCTATTGAAGTCGGCGGCGGCATTCGGGATATTGCAACCATCGAGTCACTTGTCTCAATCGGCATCGACCGAATCATTCTCGGAACCGCGGCGATCGAGAATCCAGCCTTTGTGCGCGAGGCCTGTGAGAAGTTTCCCGGCAGGATCCTTGTCGGCATTGATGCCAAAGAAGGTCTCGTCGCCATCAAGGGCTGGGCAGAGGTCACGAAGGTAAAAGCAATCGATCTTGCTATTCAGATGCAGGACTATGGTGTCATCGCGATCGTCTACACCGACATCAAGCGTGACGGAATGCTTTCGGGCCCGAACATCGAAGCGACGCAGGCTCTTGCCAAGGCGCTCCACATCCCGGTCATTGCGTCAGGCGGCGTCCATACCATGAAGGATATCGAGAACTTGCTCACGGTACGGTACTCCGGCGTAAGCGGCGTGATCACGGGGAAGGCGATCTACAGCGGGTCTCTGGACTTGAAGGAAGCCATACAGTTTGTAAAAATGAACGATAACCGCTGTGTGCGGTAGAAAATTAATTTACAATTAACGGCTCTATACAATCTCAATCCGGCCATCTCCAGAAGTCGGATATAATTTATGAGAAGTCGTTCCGACGTGTCCGCAATCCTCGTTGACGTTCGGTCACTGCCGGAGACGGGTCCGGAGAAGCCAGAGACCTGAGTCGTTATCTTTGTTATTTGTAATTTGGCAGTCTAACTGAGGAGCTAATGTTAACCAAGCGAATTATTCCCTGCCTTGATGTAAAAGCCGGCCGGGTTGTAAAAGGCGTGAGCTTCGTGAACCTGCGCGATGCCGGCGATCCCGTGGAGATCGCCAATGCATACGACGAGCAAGGCGCCGACGAATTGACCTTTCTCGATATAACCGCCTCGCATGAAGAACGCGGCATCATCCTTGATGTGGTACGCAGGACTGCTGAAGAGGTTTTCATGCCCCTCACGGTAGGCGGTGGTATCAAAGTGCTCGACGACATCAGGAACCTGCTTCTCGCGGGTGCGGACAAGGTATCGATCAACACCACCGCAGTCCACGACCCGGAGTTCATCAAAGCCGCATCACTGCGCTTCGGCAGCCAGTGCATTGTAGTAGCCATCGATGCGAAGCGAGTTGTCGCCCATGACCCCGACTTCAAACCGCCCTTGAAATGGGCTGACGACCCGCAATACAAATCTCTTTTCCTCTCGCATGCTGAACTCAAGACCGAGAATTCTGAGCTACGGTGGGAAGTCTACACCCACGGCGGCAGGAAACCCATGGGCATCAATGCGGTGGCATGGGCGAGGAAGATGGAAGAGTACGGAGCAGGAGAGATACTTCTCACAAGCATGAACCAGGACGGGCAGAAAACGGGATACGACCTGGATTTGACGCGAGCCGTGGCAGAAGCAGTCACAATCCCGGTCATCGCTTCGGGCGGTGTGGGGAACCTGGAACACATCTATGAAGGCTTCACCAAGGGCAAGGCCGATGCTGCCTTGGCGGCCTCGATCTTTCACTTCAAGGAATATACAATCAGGCAGGCGAAGGAGTACTTGAAAGAGCGCGGTGTGCCGGTGAGGTTGTAGGCAACCAGGGAGTCGTCCACTGCGGTAAAAAACCACGATTATCGTTTTATGGCGGGACTCGCAAAAAGCGGCACCGAGAAATTTCTGGTGCCGCTTTTATCTGTTGCATCGTATTTTTTATTTTCCCTTTACTTCGATCTCTGCTGCGCGGGACTCGTACTTCACTGTCACCTTTGCGCCGACCTTGAGGTCGCCTTTTACCTTTGTGTTGGCGTCCTTGGTCATCTCGAATTTCTCGCCGTTCTTGTCGACAACGATCACATTGTCCTTGACCTCCAGGACCTTGCCGGTGAACTGATATGTTTTCCCGGCGAATGCCGCGGTTGCCACAACCATCACTGCCACTATTGCGAGGATCAGAACACGCTTCATGCGGAACCTCCTTCAAAATAGGATAAGATGACCGAAACTATAGCGAATCTCCACCCGTCTGTCAAGCCGTTGTTCGTGCTCGGCCGGCTTCTGTACACGCTGCTCTCTCTTTCCGCTGCCTTCTGCTCACGTCGCTTTTGACCCCTCTCATCTGAATCGGTTATTACTCCCAATCCAGTAGCCTCTTCTGTCCCGTGAGCTTCTGCATCTCCGTAATGTCCTGGGAAACTTCCAGACAGCCGCGGTACTTTCCTGCTGGATCGCGGACGGCGAAGTACCGGATGAGGAGCACTCTGCCGCGCATCTGGATCCAAAATTCCGCGACATCCTTTGTTCCTGCTTTAAACGAAGTGAGAATCTTCTCCACCGTGTCGACGCTCTTAGGGGGGTGGCAATTCTGTACCTTTCTCCCGATCACTCCCGGACTGCGCGGGAAAATACGTTCTGGCGTGGCTGAATAATAAACAACCTCGTCGTTCTCGTTCACGAAGGAAAGATCCACAGGGAGATGAGTCAGGATTAGATTGACCTGCTCTGCCGTGAGCTGGCCTGTATCGAGATTCAGGCTGCCGACTTTCTCAGCGAGAAGCTCTTGCTGGAACGATCCCACCGAAGGTTTCCATTGCGTTTCGGGCTTGATCCACGCAAATCCGATCTCCTCTTCCCCTTTTCGTACTTTAGCCCATTCATCTTCGGAAAGCGTTTCAAGCGCCATGGGAAAGAGGATATGCTCTTCCTTGTAGATCATGTCATTGACCATTTTCGCCAGTGACTCAGCGGCTACCTTCTCCATCTTCCCGTCAACAATACGCTTCCGCACATCTTTGATAAACCCACGGGTATCATCATGAAGAGCCCACATGACTTTTGAGGGTCCGGTGATACCCTTTGTTTCAATGATCGGGAAAAGTTGGTTCTCCTTGCGCAGGAAATGCTTGTCGATTTGGGCGAGGCGGTCGAGAATGCCAAGGAGCTTTTCTTTTTCCCCGACATAATCGGCAATCGCTTCCAGTTCTTTCAGGATGTCCTCCGCGGCCCGGTTCTCGAGCATCAGCGTATGCACCGGATGCCCGGCAGGAAGACCGGGCACCGTCTTATGCTCCAGCGCTTCCTTGAACACCTGCACATGCACTTCACAGAGGCTTTTTATCTCGGTCTCAGGCATGCCTTCGGCAATAAGCTTCTGCTCCATCTGCGCGATTTCCCAGGGTGCCACATCCTTGATCAGTTCCTCAAACTTTTTTTTCTGCGACTCGGCATCTTTTCCAGCATGAAGTTCCTTGATGATTTCCTTCATTTTGTCAATCTTAAATTCCTGTTCATCAGGGCCGCCTTCGCCGTACGAAACAGCGACCGCTTCGCCGGTCTCCTTCTTGATCTCCGCGGCGATTTCATCGAGGAGTTTTTTCACATCCATCCCGCCGATCATGGCTACTTTTCCCAGGGATGCGATCCTGCCCACGGTCTTGCGCATGAACGCGTTATCGAGCATCTTGAATTCCGGATTAAGACTGATGAGAAAGTCCTTTAAAAAGGGATAACGAATTAAAAGATCGTTTACTTTGGTTTTCGCTGACAGATCCATAGGCGTCCTCCTTTTATGATTGCACACTATCATTCTTCATAAAAAATTCATATGATTTGTGTCATGACGGGCATGGTATCCTGGAGCTTTTCATAATCCCCTTTCTTTTTTATGCCATACTGAATGATTCCTTCAATACCCTCAGTTTACCAGTTCCGGAACTCTTTTCGTGAACTCAATAAAAAAAGGAGGCACCGCATGCGGAAATTCATTGCTCATGAAAAGTCGCACTGGAAAAATCTTCCAGGTGTTCATTTTTTGCTGGTGCCAATTTTACTCATAGGATGCGGAGGTGGACCGACGCACATGATCTGACAGGACCTGAAACCTCTGGTCACCGCTAAAGCCTTCAGAACACAGCCGTCGAGAACCGTGCAACTCCCCCTACAATCGCTCAAGCGATTTCAGGGCAGGAGAGTTCATAAGGAAATCAAGGAAGAGCTGGGTAAACACGGGAACACGCAGGAATCCCGAGGATACAACAATCGGTGATCGTCGCCTGCCCCGGATACATCCATCAGAATGCAGAGGAGCCGGCCGTAAAAGGGCGGGATGATCGTTTCATCCCGCCTTTTCTCATTCAACAACAGAAACTATTTCTTTGCCGCAATCCCCTTCTTGATCGCATTCACCACACCGTCGCTGCTGACCTCTTTGATGGTGAGAAGCATGCCCTTCTTCTCGTAGTAGCCGATGAGGGGAGCGGTCTTTTCGTTGTAGACATCAAGGCGCTTGCTGATCGCTTCCACCGTCTCGTCGGCGCGCTGAATCGTCGGGCTGCCACACTTTTTACACTTGTCCCCGGGCGCCGGTGGATTGCTCTTTATGTTGTAGATCTCCTGGCAAGAGGGGTTGGAGCAGGTCCGGCGCGTGGTCAGACGGTCCAGAATCACGTCGCGCGGAACCTCGATGTTCGCCACGAGGTCGAGCTTGATGCTAAGCTTCCGGAGAAGTGCATCGAGCGCGTCGGCCTGGGGTATGGTCCTCGGAAACCCGTCGAGCAGAAATCCCTTCTGGCAATCCCTCTCCTGGAGCCGCTGCTCCATGATGCCCATAATGAGAGAATCGGGAACCAGATCGCCCCGGTCCATGTAACCCTGTGCTTCCTTCCCGAGCGGCGTGCCAGCCTTCACCGCGCCGCGCAGAATGTCGCCGGTGGAAATCTGGACTGAACCGTCCAGTGCCGTTAAAAGTTTCGCAACCGTGCCCTTGCCCGCACCCGGTGCGCCCAACAAAATGATTCTCATTGTTACGAACCTCCTCAGATTGGAAAGTTAAATAAGTGATTCAAGTCGGCCATTATCGTACGAACAACCCAAAAAATCAAGAAAAATGTCGTTCACATACGCATACGCGATTCTGCCGGCGACTTGCGAAGAGGCCAAATCGGAGATAGAGACATTCACTATTGATAGTCGTCGAATAGGGCGTCGTTACCAAGACCCGAGAATGGATTGAACCGCAGGGGGAGTGACAGCAACCAAAAGGGGTTTTCTCAGAAAGCGTCCCGCGCCGTCGTGAGCCAGTTCGTACGATGAAGGGACTGCCACTGGAAGTATTTGCCGGGCGCCGAGTGGCGATCCTCCTACCCTTGACCGGAGCTATCATGATTGCTCATTCGTCCTGATGCCCGGCATCACCTCAGGCGCTCTGGAGGTATTCCGAGATCTTGTCCCGCAGTACCCGAAAGATCCACTCGAATTTCGCGTCATCCGATTCAAGAAGTGTAGCGCGAAAACCCTGGAGGTCGCAGTTGAATCCCGTGAGCGGTACGACGCATATGCCCGTGGAAGCCAGCAGGTAATAGACAAAACGCTTGTCGAGCGCAACGCCCGTCACAAGCTGCTCCACCCTTTCCCTGGCCGCGGAGTTTGCGACAGCGAGCTTCTGATTTGGCTTCAGGACATTTTCACGAAACATGACGGTCATGTAGAAAGCGCCGTTTGTCCGGTTCACGATGATGCCCGGGATTTCCTTCAGAAGATCGTAGGCGATGCGCGAACGCTGTTCGTAGACGGCATTGCGCTGCGCGATATGTTTTCCGTATCGGGGATCGGTCATGACCGCGGGGATCACCTTCTGCGGCAGCGTGGTGGAACAGACTTCAAGCATCTTGTCGTCCACAATGCTCTTGATGTATTTCGCGAAAACAGGGTCCTTATCCGCATTGTACACCTCGATCCACCCGCACCGCGCCCCGGGCCAGGGAAGTTCCTTGGATATGCCCTTCATCGAGATTCCGCACACGCCGTTGATCACGTCGGCAAGGGGTACCGACTTTTTGCCGTTATAGGTCAGGTTGATATAGATCTCATCGCACACGACAAACAGGTCGAATTCCTTCGCGATGGACACGATCTCGAGCAACACTTCCCGCGGGTAGACCGCGCCCGTGGGGTTGTCCGGGTTGATGACCAGGATGCCGGATATGGAGGGATTGTACTTCACCTTCATCCTGAGGTCGTTCAGATCGGGATACCAGAGATTGTTCGGGTCGAGCCGGTAGGAAACATACTCCGATCCCGCATGCGATGCCTCCGCTGATGAATGGGTGCTGTAGGCCGGGCTCGGGCCGATGACCCGGTATTCCTTCCGGAGCTGGCCGTAAACTTTGCTGATGGCATCGCCCAGGCCGTTAAAGAAGATGATATCTTCCTTCGTGATCCTGACGTTGCCGTTCCCGTTCGCCTTTTGGGCAAGATACTCCCGCGTCGCATCAAGTCCCTTCGTAGGAGAATAGGCATACGTCAGGTCATCCTTCATGGTGCCGATGATAAGGTCCTTGATCCAGTCCGGGAGCTTCTCGCCCTTCTGCACCGGATCGCCGATGTTCTCCCAGTTGATCTCGATCCCTAACTTGCCGAATTCCTTGGCAACTGCGACGATTTCGCGGATCTCGTATTTAAGCTCGTCAGCGCCGAGTGAAACAATGTTATTTCGCATGAAATTCCCTCAATGTCAAACTCTAAAAAAAAATTTACCCTTGCGGACGCAGAGGGCGACGGGGTTCCAAAATCAAATTGTGCAAAAAAATCCGCGCTCTCCGCAGTTTAGACGATTATACACCATTCCCGATTAGAGGTGCGAAAGCGGAGACCGAATTCATCTTACCAAATTAAGCATCACGGAGTAAAGCCTAATTTTAGCCTTTTCTGGTCTGAAGGGCCTGGCCGGAGCCCGTGAGCTTCCGTTCCACGTAGGTACGGACAAAAGCAACCGCACCGTTGATCTCCTGCACGTCGGGCAGCACCTTGGCTAATTTATCGATATATCCCCGCTCAAGCACCATCCGAAGCGAATCGGCAAAATTGAGATCATAGAGCCAGGACAGCTGAAGAAGCTTGAAATCGTTCAAGGTCCGCAGGTCCGCCTTGTTGGCCATTTCACCCCGGGTCAGACAGGCAAGAATCGCCGGCGAGTAGTCTGGGACATCGGCAAGTCCGAGGCCGACAGCCGTTGCCCTGCCATCGTGATCCTGGTTGAAATAGTCAACAAACACGCGCCATATATCGAGCTTGTCCGCATCACGGATCAGTTTGACGAACAGCATGGTCCTGTCGTCAAGATTTCCCGGCAGGGAGTACACATTATGCAGCGTCACTGTATGCACGATAAGGTTCCGCTGATCTTCGAGCAATGTTCCGAGGACGTCCTTAGCGAGAAGCACCTGTGCTCCCAGGGTTGCGTGGTTCACTGAAATGCTGTCATCAAAGGTTTTGTAGCGCCGGTATTGCGGGAACCTGCCGACGTCATGAAGCAGCGCAACCGCCTCGGCGAGCAGCAAGTCCTCTTCATTGAGCCGCAGGGCGCGTCCGATCCGCAAGGCATTCTTGCACACTTCGTGCGTATGGAGCTGCTTGACCGTGATATTTTGCTGATCTTCCCGGACCGGGGTGGAGAAGGAAGCGCAATAGCCGGCAAACCATTTTTTAAGCGATATCAGTTCTTCCTGTTTCATAATTGACTGCTCCCGCAAGCCCGGTGATTGTACTTCTTTGGCTCAAGCGAGTCAAGGGCCTCTGCTACGCGTCTCTGCTACGCGTGTCTCTGGTGCGTGTCCATTTGGCAAATGGGTTGACAGGAGAAGAGGCTTCCGCTATCATTGCATGAAAAGAGAGGAGGAACAACGTATGAAAGTTATCGGCCTGTTTTTCGCGCTATTGCTTGTTTCAGCAGCTCCTCTGTTTGCCGCTCCTGCCACGATGCAGGACGGCAACTGGGAGATCACGATGAAGATGGACATGGCGGGTATGCCCTTTGCCTTGCCGCCCATGGTCACCACCCATTGCTACACTAAAGAGGATATCAACGATTCGAAAAAGACAATCCCCAGCACGTCGCAAAAGAATGACTGCGAAAAAAAGGACGTGACGGTGGTGGGAAACAAGGTTACCTGGAAGATGCAGTGCAAGGACGGCAGCACCGGCTCCGGTGAAATGGAATACAAACAGACATCATACAGCGGCATGATGACGCTGGAAAAAGCCGATAAAAAGGGAGGAACATCAAAGATTATCTATCACATGAGTGGAAAAAGAATCGGCGATTGCAAATAACGGCCTGGATGGTCTTTGTTGCAACGTACCTTGCGCCCCGCATGTTCTGTGCGGGGCTTTTGCTTTTTTTGCAGAAGAGGAGTCTTTGCCATGTTCATCCGTGAATTACATGCTTGCGAGGAATTTGTCGCCGGAGACAACTGTCTGCTCCGTGAGATACTGCACCCCGATAAGGAGGACCTGGCCCTGCGTTACAGCCTGGCACATGCGGTCGTGAAACCGGGCGATACGACCTGGATGCACCGCCTCAGGACTTCCGAAGTTTATTATATTATAGAAGGCGAAGGCATCATGCATATCAATGGCGAAGACGCGCCGGTCAGATCCGGATCAACCGTGTACATTCCTCCCGAGGCGATCCAGAGCATCACAAATTCCGGGGAAAGCGACCTCAAGTTCATCTGCATTGTCGATCCGGCATGGCGAAGGGAAGATGAGGAAATAGTGTAGGAGCGATTTCCCGTGGCTGCCCGGTTTCATCACAAACAAGACATGATAAAGTCGGGCGCCCCTCCGATGTCCTTGCGCCACGTGGTGCAACATATCAATGAGCTACAGCAACCTTGCCTCTCGGAAAGATGCTGCGCAAAACAGCCGGACCTGCGCTTACTCCTGTCCATCTCGACCTCGAAAAATCATTTGCCATAACAGCCGTCCTGCGTTATTATAAAAGACTTGTACTTGTGCAGAAAATCCAATCAAAAAGGGTAACGAATGCTCCAAGTCACCAACATTGAAAAATCTTACGGGAAGCAGGTGCTGTTCGACGGCGTCAGCTTTACCGTAAACCCCCGTGAGCGCGTGGGACTGGTAGGGCGGAACGGCCACGGCAAGTCCACGCTCTTCCGTATGATACTGGGCGAGGAACACCAGGACGCCGGAACGATCACGACGCCTTCCGGCTATACCATCGGCCACCTCTCCCAGCACATCCATTTCACCGAAGATACGGTCCTTCAGGAAGCGTGCCTTGCCCTTCCGAAAAACGAAGACCACATTGACGAAACCTACAAGGCAGAGGCCATCCTGCATGGCCTCGGGTTCACGAATGATGACTTCGGCCGCCATCCCTCATCCCTCTCCGGCGGATATCAGGTGCGTTTGAATCTTGCCAAGGTGCTTGTTTCCGAACCAAACCTCCTGCTTCTCGACGAGCCCACGAACTACCTCGACATCGTCTCGGTCCGCTGGCTTACGTTGTTCCTTCGCGCCTGGAGGAACGAAATGATCATCATCACCCACGACCGTGATTTCATGGACAGCGTAACGACCCACACCATGATCATTCACCGGTGCAAAATGAGGAAAATCGCGGGCGGAACCCAAAAACTCTATGACCAGATCCTTCTGGAAGAGGAAATCTACGAGAAAACGCGCCAGAACGACGAAAAGAAGCGCAAGGAAGTGGAGCAGTTCATCAACCGATTCCGGGCGCAGGCAACCAAGGCCAGCGCAGTCCAGTCACGTGTCAAAGCGCTCGCGAGGCATGAGAAGCTCGATAAACTTGAGGAGATCAAATCGCTCGACTTCAAGTTTCGGTCAGCGCCGTTCGAAGCCAAGTGGCTCATGACCGTGGAAAACCTGACCTTCGGCTTCTCCCAGGACAGCCCGAAACTGATCGACGCACTTTCGTTCGCAGTCGGCAAAAAGGACCGCATCGGCGTGATCGGCAAGAACGGCAAGGGCAAGACAACGCTCTTGAACCTGCTGGCACGGGAAATTTCTCCCACCTGCGGCGACGTCAGGCTTCATCCGAACACAAAGATCGCGTATTTCGGCCAGACAAATATCAACCGTCTGCGGCCGGAAAAGACCGCCCTGCAGGAAATCATGGATGCACACCCGGACAACGCCCAGGGAGAATCCCGCTCCATCTGTGGCCTCATGATGTTCGAAGGCGATAATGCGCTGAAGAAGGTGAGCGTTCTCTCCGGCGGAGAGAAGAGCCGCGTGCTGCTTGGCAAGCTCTTGGTCTCGCCGGCCAATATGCTCATGCTCGACGAGCCCACGAACCACCTGGACATGGAGTCCATTGATTCGCTAATCGAGGCGATCGAGGCCTTTGACGGCGCCGTCATCATCGTGACCCACAGCGAGCTGATCCTCGAGGCAGTAGCGACCAAGCTGATTGTCTTCGACAACGACACCGTCTCGGTTTTCGAAGGCACATACCTCGATTTCCTTGAACGGAGGGGATGGAGCGACGAAGGCGGTGTGCGCGTAAAGAAGGGAAAGAAGCAGCAGGTTGACAGGTGCGCGAACCGGAAGGATGCGAAAAAACAGCGCGTCACAATCGTATCGGACAAATCAAAGGTCCTGAGTTCGCTCAAGAGCAGGATCGCGGCCATCGAAGAAGAGATCGTGAAACTGGAGCAGGCCGCGGAGCGCGATACCCGGGAGCTGCTGGATGCTTCCGTTAAAGGCAAAGCCCTGACCATCAAACAGCTTTCGCAGTCGGTCAACGAAGCAAAAGCAAAGATCGAGAAGCTTTTTGCCGAGCTTGAGACGGTGACCGCAGAGCATGATGCAAAGGCGCAGGGGTTCGACCAGCAGTTGAACGAGCTGGCGCAAATCAGTTAGATTAATTCCTCATGAACGATCCTCATGCCATGTCGGGCTCAAGCCGCTTTGTCCATTCATGCCAGAACGACCTCAAGCAGTGGCTGTCGGGGCTTTATTGCGTCGCTTGAATCGAGTGAGCGTTTTGATTGATTATTTCCCCATGGACAGCATCTGGATCGTTTTTTTGACTTCTGCTGCATCAGGCGCATTCGGCACGAGCTCAAGATACCTCTGAAACTCCGGAACTGCCTGCTTGTTGTCGTGCAGGTCAGTGGACAGGACGACGGCGAGGTTGCGGTGCCCGTTCGGGAAGTTGGGATCGATTTTAAGCGCCGTCCGGTACTCCTCGACTGCCTTGTCGAACTTGCCTATCCCGCGGTAGCAGGTCCCCATGTCAACCCGTACGGGGACATTCTTCGGGTCCAGGGCCAGCGCCTTCTCATAGGCATCGATGGCCTCATTGAAGCGCTGGGCATCCATCAGCGTATTGCCGAGATTGATCCACGCCTCCTTGTTTTTGGGTGACGTTTTCGCCGCCTGCTCAAGCTGACTAATGTCGGTCTGCGACGGAATCGGGGGGACATAGGTTACCGGCCTTTGTTCTTCCTTCTTCTGTTGACACCCGAATGCCCCGATCATCAGTGCCACTACCATCATGATACTCGCTCTCTTTTTCATCATTCCTCCTTCTCGGGATGACTCGTTAAAAGTTTGCATTCACGCATCCATTCAACGTTTCGATGCCTCAACCTTCAACTTCGCATTTCTTCTATCCTTTTATAAAGGAACAGCAGTAGTCAGTCAGCTTCTTCACCTTGAGCTTGAACTTCGCGTTCGGCGCCACTTCAAAGGACTGTCCGCTCTTGACAGACTTCCAGGTCGTCTCTCCCGGCAGGAGCACATCGAGGTCTCCGGACAGGATCTCCATGAGTTCCTTATCGGCGGTGCCGAATTCAAATTCTCCTGGCAACATTACGCCGAGCGTCTTCTTGGACCCGTCAGGAAAAAGCACGGTCCTGCTGGTGACCTTGCCGTCGAAATAGATGTTCGCCTCACGAACTACTGTTACGCCTTTCAATTCCGACATAAGCCCCCCTTTTCAAGCCACGGATCACCATTATGAGCTAAAAAGCATGTCCTGTTTACTGAAGTAAGCATTATCCTCAAATCCCCGGTGCGAATTACTTTGTAGTTTTTGTGTTGCCGGGTTTTTCCATGCTGCTCCTCATCGCGTCCCTCAGCGTTTATCCGTGGTTATTTGTGTCGTTTTACCTCGTCAAATGCCGGTACTTGATCCGATGTGGCTGGTCTGCATCCGCGCCGAGGCGCTTCTTGCGATCTTCTTCGTACTCCGTATAGTTCCCGTCAAAGAAAGCGACTTTGCTTTCTCCTTCGAACGCCAGGATGTGCGTTGCGATTCTGTCGAGGAACCAGCGGTCATGGCTGATCACTACGGCGCAGCCCGCGAAGTTTTCGAGCCCCTCTTCGAGCGCCCGCATAGTGTTCACATCGAGATCGTTGGTCGGTTCATCGAGCAGCAGCACGTTCGCTTCCTCTTTCAGGATGCGCGCGAGGTGCACGCGGTTCCGCTCTCCGCCGGAGAGCACGCCGACTTTCTTCTGCTGGTCCGTGCCCCCGAAATTGAATCGCGACACATAGGCGCGGGAATTCATCAAGTGCTTGCCGAGCTGCACCTGTTCCTGGCCGTCGGTGATCACCTGCCAGATAGTCTTGTTCGGGTCCAGCACGTCGCGGCTCTGATCCACATACGCGAGCTTGACGGTATCTCCGATTTTGATCGCGCCTTTGTCCGGTTTGTCCTGACCTGTTATCATACGGAAGAGTGTGGTCTTGCCGGCACCGTTCGGCCCAATGACCCCGACAATGCCACCCGGCGGAAGCAGGAAGGACATATTCTCCACAAGGATGTTGTCACCAAAGGCCTTGGTAACGTTCTCTGCTTCAATGACGACCTTGCCGAGCCTCGGTCCCGGCGGAATATAGATTTCAAGCTCTTTCGCGCGCTTCTCCCCCTGCTGGCTCAGGAGCTGCTCGTAGGAACTGATGCGCGCCTTTGATTTCGCGTGCCGACCCTTGGGAGACATCCTGATCCATTCGAGCTCCCGCTGGAGCGTCTTTTGCCGGTCGCTTTCGGTCTTCTCTTCCTGCTTCAGGCGCTCCTGCTTCTGCTCGAGCCAGGAGGAGTAGTTCCCTTTCCACGGAATGCCCTGTCCTCGGTCGAGCTCAAGGATCCAGCCTGCAACATTATCGAGGAAGTAGCGGTCGTGCGTGACCGCGATGACCGTCCCTTCATATTGCTGAAGATGATGTTCGAGCCAGGCAACGGATTCCGCATCGAGATGGTTCGTGGGTTCATCGAGAAGGAGGATGTCGGGCTTTTGAAGAAGCAATCGGCAGAGCGCCACACGCCGTTTCTCGCCGCCGGAGAGAACCTTCACGTTCGTGTCGCCTGAAGGACATCGTAGGGCGTCCATGGCCATTTCGAGCCGGCTGTCCAGCTCCCAGGCGTTCAGATGATCGAGCTTCTCCTGTACCTCTCCTTGCCGCGCGATGAGTTTGTTCATCTCATCGTCTGACATGGGATTTGCGAAGCTTTCGTTAATTTTGTTGTACTCGTTCAGGAGATCGACTGTCCCCTGTACGCCCTCTTCCACGATCTGGCGAACGGTTTTATCAGGATCGAGCTTTGGCTCCTGCTCGAGCAGACCCACGGTGTAGCCCGGCGAAAGCACGGCATCGCCTACAAACTCTTTGTCCTTTCCCGCCATGATCCTGAGGAGCGAGCTTTTGCCCGATCCGTTTAGACCGAGCACGCCGATCTTGGCGCCGTAGAAATAGGACAAATAGATGTCCTTCAGCACCGGTTTTTTGTCGTAGAATTTGCCCACTCCCACCATGGAGTAGATGATTTTGTTCGGTTCAGCCATGGCTGCTGTTTTGATCCTCCTGAAATTCGTAGGTTCTTTTGTACACTGTATCGTGGCCGCCTGTCAATAACAAAAAAGGCACGGACAAACGTGGAATTTTACCCCCCGAATGGGAAAATAGTAAGACTATTTCCACGCTTTGCCGCAGTTTTGCTATACTTATTCCTAAATGAAGAACGTGCTACCGGTCCCATAAAAAAAGAGGTGCTGACATGAGCGCTGAACCCATATGCCCGACATCTAAACTCGATAAAATACTCGTCACAACCGATCGGTCCTCATTCAGCGAGGGCGCCATTCGGGAAGCGTTGAACTTCTCGAACAAGTGCAACAGCCACCTTTACGTTATCTCGGTCCTCGAACCAAACCCCGACTATGAAACCATCGGTGCGGGCATCTACGAGAAGGAAGAGCGCCAGGCGGCGGAATACCTTGAAACCATCCATGCGCGGGCGGTAAAAGAGGGAATCTCTTTCTGCGAGACCAAGCTACTCTTCGGACAGGACCCCTACCGCCTTATCGTCAAGGAAGCCGGGGAGAAAAATGTGGACATGATCATCATCGGCAGACGCGGCCGCAGCGGGATCATGAAGATGCTTATGGGAAGCGTGACCGCAAAGGTCATCGGCCATGCGCCATGCAAGGTCCTGGTCGTACCCCGCGCAGCCCGGATCGAATGTGGGAACATTCTGGTAGCCACCGACGGGTCGGAGCACAGCTTGGCAGCTGCGGAGGCGGCGATCGGAATCGCGAGACAGTGCGGAAGCAGCATAATTGCGGTTTCAGTCAAGGACGTGGAAACCGAGACAGCGGACACCGGAGCGTGTGTGAACGCAGTTGCCGACATGGCCCGCAAGGCGAACGTACCCGTCAGCACGGAGACGCCTAGAGGCAGGGCTCATGCGGTGATCGTTGAAATGGCGGGGGGCAGGGGGGTCGATCTCATTGTTATGGGAGCGCATGGCAAAACCGATCTGCGGCACCTTGTCATGGGAAGCACCGCCGAAAGGGTCATCGGGCTTGCCAATTGCGCCGTGATGGTTGTTCCGGCCCGTGCGGCTTAGACGGGCGTCGGGTTCCCTGAATATCGACTCTGGGCCCCACTTGAGAGGCGCAAGTAAACGAGCAGGAAAACGTGGATTGCAGGAATCCCGGCATTACTCCTTCTGTTTGGAGTTCGGGTAGAGCTCAGCGAAACAGGACATTATTTGGGCCATCTCTTTCTGCAATGGGTAGACGTTGCCAGACTCGGAAAGGGAACGTGAGAATATTCAACCGATGCTAGGATTTTGCGCTTGCATACCGAGACAGTACATCTTTTAATTCTTCATCGTACTGGAGGCCGTCCATTTTAGCACGGGTAAGGTCGGTGCGTCTCAGGCGTGCGTTGCGCATGTCGGCACGGCTCAGGTTTGATGCGGTCAGTATCGCATCGAGGATGTCCGCTTCCCGCAGGTCGGCTGAGGAGAGGTTGGCATTACTCAGGTCCGTGCCATAGAAGTTTGCGCCCCGGAGATCGCATCCGGAAAAGTCCCCGCAAATCATGCTCGCGCTCCGGGCATGGATCTTTGTCATCACCGCGCCTCCGCAGCGCACCATACCCGCATCGGTCATCTGAAGATTTGCGTTCGAAAGGTCCGCTTTCTCGAAAATCGCGGCGGCAAGTTTCGAGTTCGTAAAGTCGGCTTCCCGTAATATTGCTTCGGTAAAATCAGCGCCCGTGAATGTGGAGAACGTAAGGTTGGTCTTGTAAAGGACCGCTTTTACAAACGACGCGCCGGTGAAGTTCGAACTGCTCATATTGCAGCTCGTGAGGTCGCAGCCTTCAAAGCTCGATCCGCTGAGGTTTGCGCTGCTGAGATCGGCCCCGGCAAGATTTGATCCATCGAAACGTATTCCGAGAAGTTCCATATTGCTCAGGTTGACACCCGACAGGTCACAATTTGAAACGTCCCCGCTCGTCGCGACCGATGCTTGCACGTCTTTTTTCGACTGTTTTTCCATGTTCGGGTATCTCCCCATTCGAGGAATGGCCAGCGCCCGAAAGCCCCTATTCCTTCAGCATTTCCTCAATCGTAAGTTTCACTGAATCGCAGAGCGACGGAAGATCATATCCTCCTTCGAGCGCGAACACGGCGGGGCAGGAGGTACAGCTGTTAAGAATGCTCCGGACGATGCCGTGGATCCCTTCGTTGGAAACGCGGATGTTGGCATGGGGATCATTCACGTGGATGTCATACCCGGCTGAAACAAGCACGAGATCGGGATCGAAACGCTGGATGAGGCCGGGCAGGATGTCCTGGTATACCATCAAGTAGTCCCTGTTCCCTGATCCTGCCTGGATCGGGACGTTGTAGGTAAAGCCAAGACCCCTTCCTTTGCCGCGCTCCATGTCCCTGCCCGTATCGGGATAGTAGGGATGCTGGTGTGTGCTGAAATAGAAGACGCTATCGTCCTCCTCGAAAATGTGCTGGGTACCATTGCCGTGGTGGGCGTCAAAATCGACGATAAATACGCGTCGGTAGCCGCTGTACCGGGCATACCTTGCGGCCACGGCAACATTGTTAAAAATACAGAAACCCATGCCCTGATCTGCTTCGGCATGGTGTCCGGGGGGCCGGATTGCGCAAAACGCCCGGTCGATCTGTCCCTGTCTACATTGCTTCACCGCCTCTATGACCGCGCCTGCCGCGTGGAGCGCGGCATCAAGCGAACCCTCCGACAGAAACGTGTCGGGATCGAGCTCTCCGGAACCGAAGCTCTTGATCTTTTCGATATATCCGCGGGTGTGGACACGGGCGATGTCATCGAAGGTTGCCAGCCGCGGGCTGAGGAGGATCAGCCGGGGCCAAAGGCCTGCTGCTTTAAGCGTGATGATGATATTGATAAGGCGGTCGGGCGAATCGGGATGCCAGACCGGCGGCTCATGACGCAAAAAGACTTCATCGAAAGCAAAACCAACTTTTTTCATAAGGAGGGTGACCGGCTGTTGCAATAACCGGGAACAAATACAGAGAACGGTTCGGCTACCCGTTCACCGATTGTTCGACAATTATTTCCCGCACGCCGGGCAGGCGGGGTCCTTGCGAATCTTGAATTTTTTAAAGTCCATTGTGGCGCCTTCCCATACGAGAAGCTGTCCCTTTATGTTTGTGCCGGTACCGGAAAGGTATTTGAGCGTCTCAAGAGCCTGAAGCGATCCGATAACCGCGGGCGTTGCGCCCAGCACGGGAAAAACTTCCTTGGGGGGAGCTTCCGGAAAAATGCAGCGAAGACACGGCGTTTCCGGGGACTGGATGAACGACAGCCTGCCATCGATGCCCCAGATGCTGCCGTAGACAAGGGGAATCTTTTTTCTGATGGCACATTCGTTCAGAAGAAATCGGGTCGGAAAATTGTCCATACAGTCAAGAATGATGTCGGAATCGCCCACGAGCCGGTCCACATTGTCTTCAACGATCTTGTCCGTAAAGGCAGTGACCGCGATCTCGGAGTTGAGGCGCTCCAGGGTCATCTTTGCAGAAACAGCCTTGTTCGTTCCGATACGGGTATGATCGTGCAGAATCTGGCGGTTCAGGTTGGACCAGTCGGGAGAATCGAAATCGCAGATCCTGATGTTCCCGACGCCGGCAACGGCAAGGTAGATCGATACCGGCGACCCGAGCCCTCCTGCACCGGCGATGAAGACCACGGACTTTTTTATTTTCTTCTGGGTCTCCTCGCCCCACCCCTCCATCATCATCTGCCGTGCGTACCGCTTCTGCTCCGTGTCGGAAAGATTCATCGAGAGATACCCCCCGCCATTCTTGAAATTTTCGAAGATGACAATACAAAAAGCCGGGCCGCTTACGGTCGTGATGACCTGCACCGTCAGAGAAAATCTGCGTTACGAGGAATTATTATAAGCCGCGTTAAACTGTTTAATCAACAGTTTATTTCAGTTTTATCCGGGCTTTGCGCAGCAGCAGGTCGGGCACGTACGATGATTTAAATACCCGGAGGTTTTCTTTGTCCAAATCCTGTTCAAGATTCAGAAATTTGTATTGGGGCGGCAGGATCTTCGCAAAGTTGTTGAACATGTACTGGTACACACCCTTGAATTTGATGCGGGCCTTGGCGAAATGGAGAACAAAAGTCTCGTTATTCACCTCTTCACCGAGTACGAACCCGGCCGGTTCGTTATCCGCGTAGTAGATTCCGCCGCACAGGACGAGTTCGTCATAGCGGTCGAGCGCTTCGAGACAGGGGGCAAAATCAGTATCAGCGGTGTTCGTCGCCGTCTTCGCCTGCCAGTCCTTGAGAATGAAGCGCGCCTGGTCGAGACGCTCTTTGGTGAGAGGAAGGGCATCATGCGGATAGAGGTTCAAAAACTGCTTGAGCAGGTTCCTTTTCTTGTGCAGGTTCCTTCCTTTATAAGTCCTCATCTTTTCGACGGTGTAGACATAATCCTGGTCACCCTCTTTAAATTCGACCTTGAACTCATCATGCCCGAAAAAAGGAAGCCATGCCTCGGGAATCGGAAAAAGGAAATCCACGGCTTTCATGAACTCCTTCAGGTATTCACGTTCCAGACTGCGCACATCTACGGTCGGCATAAGGTAGAGATGGCCGTCATAGGATTTCCCCTTGATAAAAATGTCCCGGTCTGTGATGATCTCGTAATCGTGGTTTTGCCTGAAGAGGTAGAGATTGGCAAAGGTATACTCGGAAAGGCCGGCATTCGCCTGCCTCAGCCGCGGCGCGAGGATGTCTTTGTGGCGAAGGTCCAGCTTCTCAGTATGCATGAATTCAATAATAAAGGATAACGGCATTTTGTCAAGTTTCTTATGCCGGGCTGTCTTATGCCGGGCGATGAACTGCTCATCGGAGAATTATGGTATACTTCATCTATATAAGACCATTTTAGTATAGGTCATCTCGTGAAGGAGGGTGTCATGCTCGTCATTGCGGATAATTTAAATATCCGGAACACGGAGTATATGGGAGCTGTAAAGAGAAAAGACGGGAAAGCTATAGAAACCATGGCAAAGGATCTGGCGGGCAGGGGCGCGGAACTCATCAATGTGCAGGTTTCTCCTGACGGGAGCGGTGACGAGGCCCTTCTCCCCTTCGTGACTGAAGCGATCCAGAAGGGCGCCGGTATTCCGCTATGCCTGGATTCGAGAAATGTGAAGGCACTGAGCAAGGCGATTCCGCTCTGCGAGGAGCCCCCGATCATCAATTACATTTCGGCTGACGAAAAAAATCCCGACGACCTCCTCGCCCTCGTGAGCAAGTCAAAATCGAACCTCATCGTCAGGGCGCTGAAGGGCACGGTGCCGTCCACGCTTGAGGCCAAGCTGCTGATCATCGAGGATCTTCTGGAAAAGGCGAACGCCGCCGATATTCCGAATGAACGGCTGTTCGCCGACCCGTCGGTGGTGCACATCAGCAAAGGCATGGGACAGGAGCACCTGCTTAATGCCCACGAGAGCATCATAGTGCTGAATGAGATGGTCGACCCGCCGCTCAACACCGTTATCTGGCTGTCGAATGTGACGACCAGCCTGCCGAAAAATCTGAAGTCGACGGTTGCATCATCCTATCTCAGCTACCTGGCCGGCGCCGGCCTCAATGCGGCAATCGTGGATGTCAGGGACAGGGAAATAATGAAGGCGGTCTACCTGATCAAGACCTTCCGTGATGAGACCACCTTCGCAGCAGGGGATCTGGCTTAGGCGATTCAGGAGCCGAGAATTTGCAAATCCGCGGGATGCAAGACCCCGCGGATTTTTTTTATTCCCGACAGCGGCAGAATTCAGGCTGCGTCGAGATACACGAGGGGTCGTGCACTTGATACGACATTCAGTATTCACCGATTAGCATATTCTTTCTGTACTTCCGGAATAAGCTGCTGGTACTCCTCATAGGGGATCTTCGAATTCCACTTGTCCGTTACCATGCCGATACCGATCACCAGGTAAAAGAGTGCGATAAGGAGCACCGGGAAAACCCAGGGCTTTACGATGCCGTTCTTTTTTCCGAGCTTGTAGGTAAGATCAAGCGCGCCCTGTGAAGGGCAGTGGCTCACGCAGGTTAAGCAGCCGAAGCACTCCTCGGACTTGACAACCTGCTTGCTTTCAACATCGATCAGTGTCGGGCAGTGCCGGGTGCAGGCGTGGCAGTTGGTGCACTTGTCCTCGTTCCGCCGCACCTTCAAGGGGCTCAACCGGCTCAGAAGACCAAGAAGAGCGCCATAGGGGCAGAGATAGCGGCACCAGAAGTTCTTGTACAGCACCGAAAGCGCAACCAACACGATAAGGATCCACATCGTGAGTGATGACATCTCGGTAAAAAACTTCATCATTCGTACATCCACGACTTTGTAATAGTCAGTGATCATGAAAAGGACCATCATGTTCGGCGCCATGGCAATACCGATCAGTACAAGGAAAATGCCGAGAAGAAGGTATTTGAGGGACCGGAGCGAGATATCCGTGAATTTGCCGATGCGGAAGTTCCGGCCGAAGATCCTCTCACCGAGCATCCAGGTATATTGGGAAATCGTACCGATGGGACAGATCCAGCCGCAAAAGCCCTTTTTCATGACGAGGGAAACGCCGAGGATGGCGACGAACATGATGAAGCCCGACGGGTGGACCGGGTCGACGATCCCCGTAAAAAGAAAATACTTGAAGGCCATAAGGCCGCCGATCGGGAGAAAAGCGTCGACCGACGCGGGCCGCTGGACAATGGGGTGGCCCGAAGTTAGGAACTGCTGAACGAACTGGTAAAATTGATACCCGATGAAAATAGTGAGCAGGAGAAAGCCGGCCTGCACGGCATAGCGGAGCCGGCGGAGATATGTTTTCCGGTTATCCATGGGCCCATAATACCCCACCGTGGGCTAAAATGATATGATATTGATCATAGGCTGTATCTCCTTTTTTTTGAATGGCCTTGATCATTCCCCGCCACGTTGCATTAAAACCTATGGAGGTCGAGTCTTCCTTCTCCTTACTCCTTACTCCTTACTCCTTCATATGATAACAATCTTGGCACGTGCAGCCGGCCGGCTTTTGCGCGCAGGGTCCCTGATCCTTCCTCCGCAAAACGAGCCTGCCGCAGCGCAGCAAGTCCTCCCCGCATTGCTGCCGCCGTGAGCGCTACCAGCTCTTCGTGAGCGGTCACAGGGCAGATGCCGAGTTCGCAGGTCCTGTCGCCGGCGGGTTCGCATCCGCAACTTTTATGTTCTCATCGGTTTTTTCCTTCACGCTCGTTCATGACAGGCGTCCCTTTCTTTTCATGACGATCATTCCTGATTCATTTCAAGAAGATTGAATAGAACCGTTTCAACCAGATATGCTCATCGCTGCGTTTAAATTCATATGTGGCTAACAACATGGCGGTGGAAGCGTGAAAGTCATTTATCCCGAGACAATAAACTCTTTATCTCGTCCCGGCGCAGAGATGAAACATTGGAAGAAATTACCTGTTTCTCCCGATTATGGAATCGCCTTTACATTCTTTGTGCAGATGTGCTATTTATTATATATGCTTCACGATCTGCATAATTTTTTTTATCCAAAAACCGTGGCCTTGATAGGCGCAACGGACAATGTTGCAAAGCCGGGGCGCACTATTCTTGAAAATCTTTCCCATTTCAGCGGAGCTGTCTATCCGGTCAACCCGAAACACCAGACGCTGCTCGGCCACCACTGCTACCCGTCCGTTTCCGCTGTCCCCGAGGACATAGACCTCGCGATTGTTGCGCTCCCTGCCCCGCTGGTGGAGCAGGAGATCGGCCGTCTGCATGAAAAAGGCATTCGCCGTGCCATCTTGGTCAGTTCGGGATTTGCCGAGGCCGGCGCTGCAGGTATCGTCATGCAGCAGCGCATCGCGGAATTGACACAACAGTACGGAATGCGGGTTATCGGTCCGAACGCTCTCGGCATCTACAACACGGAAAATGGGCTTGACAGCTTTTTTGTTTCCCGCGAACGAGTGTCGCGTCCCCTGCCGGGACGTCTGTCGATCGTCTCCCAGAGCGGTGCAATCGCGGTTATCCTCATGGAAGCCCTCGCCCGGGACGGCATGGGCATTGCCAAGGCCGTGAACTACGGCAACCGTCTCGACATCGACGATGCCGACGCGCTCGACTACTTCGCCGATGATTCCCGGACCGGCGCGGTGGCCATGTACATGGAATCGGTGGCCGACGGCAGGAAGTTTCTTCGAGCTGCCAAAGACTTTGCGTCAAAGAAACCCCTCGTGATCTGGAAGGCGGGCAAGCATGAGCTGGGCGCCGCAGCTGTGGCATCCCATACGGCGACGCTTGCGGGAACCTACGGCCTTTATGAGGCTGCATTCCGCCAAGCGGGCGCTGTCGAAGCCTACGGCTTCGACCACATGATTGACGCGGCCAAGGCCGTCGCACTCATGGACTATCCCTGCGCAGGACAAAGGCTCCTGGTCGTAACGAACGGCGGCGGCATGGCTGTGGCTGCTTCGGACCAGGCGCAGCGCGAAGGATTTATCATGCCGAGAATGCCTGAACCGGCGCGGCAGAGGCTCGAAAGCATCTTCCCTCCCTTCTTTGTGAAAAACAATCCCATAGATATAACCGGCAGCGGGAAGAACGAAGATTACTTTGCCGCACTCAAGGAGGCGCTGCCCTATTACGACGCAGCCATCGTCATCGTGCTTATGGGAGCGACCACCGTTACCGAGGAGGCGACGGAAATGATCGCCCGTGCGTGCCATGAGGCTCACAAACCGGTCACCTGTTGCATTCTTCAGGGCCTGGGTTACACCCAGGAAGCCATGCATTCGCTTCTAAAGCGCGGCATACCTGTATACCCGTCACCCGAACGAGCCGTGCGCGCGCTGGCGGCGCTCAGAAGCGCCAACAGAAAGAAAGAAGGATGCACGTGACCGGGGTCAAGCTTAACAGTATGGCCGAACGATGACCGCACCTCACCAGATCATAGAGCTTGCACTGAAGGAAGGCCGCAAAGCGCTCTTCGAACACGAGGCTAAGGAGCTTGCGCGTTCGGCGGGCATCATTGTGCCGCGCTTTGTCCTTGCCGACCCCGGAGACCGGAAGGCCATTGTTGCCGCAGGAGAGTCGCTCGGCTTTCCCGTCGTCCTCAAGGCGGTTTCGACCGAAATCCTGCACAAAACAGATGCGGGCGCAGTGATTCTGAACATTACCACCAGCGCAGGATTATCGGCCTCGATCACGACCATGAAAAACATGATCGCGGCAAGAACGCCCGGCGCGGTCATTCGTTCGTTCCTCATCGAAAAAATGATGCCCCAGGGTCTGGAGCTCCTGGTCGGCGGTTTGCGCGACAAGCAGTTCGGACCTTCCCTTTCTTTCGGCCTCGGAGGAGTCTGGGTCGAGGCGCTCAAGGACACGGTCTTCGGCATCCTGCCCATGACGCGCGACGAGATGCTCGATATGATCGGCGAGACGAGGGCGGGCATGTTTCTGAGGGGGTTCCGGGGCAGCCCGGCCCTGGACCAGGAGGCCGTCCTCGGCGTCCTGAATGCAGCCGCAAAACTGTTAGCCGATCATCCGAAAATCCAGGAGATCGACATGAATCCTGTCAGGGTCTACGCCCGCAGCGCTGCGGCGCTCGACGTCAGAATCATCCTCGCCTGACTCGGTTCGTATGCAGGCGCTCGGTAACGACCATGACGCATGACCCCATGGACGACGATAAAACAAGCGGCGAACTTGCCCGCCTGAGGTCGGAAGTCAAACGGCTCCGCAAGGCCCTGACCCGGCAATCTCCGAGCCTCTTCATGCTGTTAAAGCGCAGAGGCTTTATGATATATAAGAAAGAACCGGCAGAAAACATATTGGTCCCATTCGATACGTATCTGACCAGCTACTACCATATGCTGCACAAGTACTCCTTCAGGCTCTTCCTCCGCGACGTGATCAGGCACCAGGACCAGTTTACCGTTGAAAACGTTGCGCGTTATGCCACGCAATCGGTAACAAAAGAATATCTGGACTACCTGCAGTCCATCAAGCTCGTCAGAAAACACGGGAAGTCATACACACTCACCAAAAGACCGATTACAAGTTTCGGAGAAACGCTTGAGTGGTATGTTACCGAGATCTTCAGGAGGGAATTCGGTGCCGAGGCCGCATGGGGTGTCAAGTTCAGGAGGCCGAATATCGGCGGGGATTACGATGTTATCGCGAAAATCGACGACTCGCTTCTCTATGGAGAAGTCAAGTCCTCGCCGCCCAAGCAGATTTACGACAGCGAGATTGCGGCGTTTCTCGACCGGGTCGCGGATCTGGCGCCCGCCATATCCATTTTTCTCATGGATACGGAACTTCGCATGACGGACAAACTCGTGCCGATGTTCGAGAAAGAACTTCAGAGGCGGAACGATGACCCGCCGCGGGTAATCCGAATGGAGCGGGAGTTGTTCCAGATCCGGGACAGGATCTTCATCATAAACGCCAGGGAGAGCATTCTGCAGAATCTTGAGAAAGTCATGAGCTGGTACTATCGAAAAACGTCAGGGTTGTCCTAACCTCACCTGTTGCATTTCTCTGTTCGACCCCAAATCCTTTCAGTTCCCAGGGAAGATTATTTTATAGATGGTGTGGACAAACCACTAGTCGTTATGGTAGACTAGCCGCGCTATCTGAAAAATGCATGGCAGCTGATCAGCAACGGTCGTGCGCAACCCACATCCGCCGTTTCCTGGAACATCCGGATGGGGAGCCAGGTCCTGAGCCGATCGTTCGATTTTTTTCAACTTTGGGGTTGCCTTGAAACGTCTCTCTCTTATTCTATATCTTTCGTCAAGCCTGTTGTTCATACCGGCGGCGCCTTCTTCGGCGCTCTCTCAGAAAAGAATCCCGGCAAAAGCCGCGGTCGTTATGGATTCCTCCGGCGCGGTTCTTTATGCGAAATTCCCTGATGCCAGACTCGCTCCCGCAAGCACCGTTAAACTGGTAACGGCCATGGTGGTCATCGACAATCTCGATCCAGGAACAAATGTTATCATAAGCAAAAACGCCGCGAGAGCCCGTTCCATACAACCAAGATTACGGCCCAACGAGGAAATGACTGTTTCCGATCTCCTCCATCTCGCGCTGATGAAATCCATAAATGGCGCCGCAGTTGCCCTTGCCGAAGCCACAGCCGGTTCAGAGCAGGACTTTGTGGCCTTGATGAACCTCAAGGCCAAGGAGATCGGGGCGAATAATACGCTCTTCGCAAACGCATCGGGGCTCCCGAAGGGGACCCAGTACACGACGGCGAGCGATCTCGCGCTCATTTTAAAAACTGCGCTCTCCTATCCTTTGATACGGGAAATCCTGGGCAAGAAAGAATACCTGATCGTAACCTCCAGCGGAAGGGAACTCTTTCTGGAGAATTCAGACAATCTCCTTTGGCAAAGGGACAATATTATCGGAGGGAAAACGGGGTATACAGGAACGGCGAGGCACTGCTTCGTCTGCGCGATCAACACGGATAAAGGGCCTCTCTATACAGCCGTTCTCGGAGCGCGTTCGAGAAGCAGCTTGTGGAGAAGCACGCTTCTGCTGGAGGAAATTGGGATGAATTTGGAGACTGCATACGAACCGGTAAGTCCACGTGATGCTCAACAGAAGCCCCTGTACTGATGAAATGCTGTGTTTTCATCCTGCCGCGCAGAGTTGGTTCCACGTAGATTAGCTATTCAGCCAGGGAGACGGTGCATTGGAATTCGCCCCGCCCGCTCATCAGACTGCCGCAAACCCGTTTCGCCGGGAAGACCTCACCAAGCCAGTCGAGACGCTGCAACGGCATACATCAATACGTATGGCTGATTGTTGCCTGCATCGGCGACTCTTCCGGCCTTATATTCTTGCTCATACCATAGATACGATCGGCGGCGAATAACATAATACAGATCCCGCCTGTGTGATCCCCTACAATGCACGTCCGACTGAGAACCGCTCCCCAACAGTAAAGAGTGCAAAAATACTGTCTTGGACAAATATACCGATACTGACCTTCCCGTGCACAGCCCCCCTGAGTGCAAAATCGAGAGTATTCATGAATCCCACAGCGTCAGATCGGGGTCTACACAAAATGCTGTAATAATATTGTCGCAAAGTACAGGGAGGGCGCACAGAAAGGATACAGAAGTTTATCGAATGGGGTCATAATCTTCCGGCCTGTTCGGTCAGGCACCATACCATCGAATTTCCGTCGCGCCGGAAATAAAAATGCCGGAAGCAGTAAAAACAAACGCTTCCGGCATTAGCAAGGGCATCGGGCCCGCGAGTATGAAAGGCGCATAGCCCTATGGCCTAAACCATATCGCGTTTAAAGGCTCACTTATTTACTCATTCACCAAGGCACATTAAATCTCTTAAAATTGTTGCCCCCCCTGACTCCGTTTGCCTTGGCCGGGCCCGATTTGTACGAATCTGAATATGAATACCATGCAAGACGATTATGCAAGCGCTCGTGTTCATCGGCAACGCTAAAGATCTACAAAAGCAGAGCAGCGCTCCAGAATTTTGACGATCGATCCTTTCTCATCAAGCAGCAATAGCGATTATCCTCCATTCGTTCTAGTCTTGATCTGTCTCAGTAATGCATTTGTTATTTTATATAGCATTCTCTATGCCAAAGATGGAAATCTCGTGCAATCAAAGTGTTATGACATTGCTGATGTAAATCGTAAGTATCAACTTGGTGAATTTCCCATATGAACGGGTGCCTTGGCCAAAAAATTATATTTCTTTCAACTCCCGGCACAATTTATCATAATGAGCTGTATCAAGCTTGCAGGGAGCCTCCTCATCCTCTGGCTTGTGGTCGAGCTTTTTTTCATGAAGACGAAGAAGCTGTGGCGACCCATAAGGAAGCAGCCACGCTCTGGCTACTCGCGGATCTCACCATGATGCTCGATACCATGCTCACCGTGAGCGCTGCTTCACAGGGCAACTTCTTTCTTCCCCTGTCGAAGCTGGGGTCTTTTCCTTCATATTCCCCAGCGATCTCCTAACCCTGCTTATGGACAGGTTCCCCGACATCATCGATATCGGCAGGGCCCAGCTGGGGAAGAACGGCACCGAGATGATCATGACGGAACCCGTCATAAGCCGCTTCACAATTCCGTCAAAAACACTCGTCCCTCCCGTGGAGGTTCTTTGTGCCCCCGACGTAATCGTTGTGATACATAACCACATCAGGCGGGATTGGCAAAGGAGGAGCGGAACTGAATATCGTCGCAATCTATTCCCTTGACAGAAAAGCGGCGTCTGCTATGATCTTGCATCATGCTGGGTGACATCGCGCCTCCCGGAGGGCACCGTTGAAAAAGATCCTCTCTGTCTGCGTTATGCTTCTATTTTCAGCCTCCCTTGCCTCAGCCAAATTCGATCCGGCCTTCACCTGGACAACGCTCGAAACCCAGCACTTTGAGATCCACTACCACCAGGGCGAAGAGGGGATCGCTAGCCGCGCGGCGGTCATCGCCGAGGACGTACACGACCGCCTTGTCCCGCGCATCAAATGGGACCCGAAAGGCCGGACGCACCTCGTTCTGGTGGACGCCATGGATGATGCGAACGGCCTCACGACGCCTTTTCCCTACAACCATATTACGCTTTATATCACCCGGCCCTTGGGTCAGCCCGGCTTCGGCACGATGGAGTATGACGAATGGATGCGGCTGCTGATCACCCACGAGTACACTCATATTCTGCACCTCGACATGGTGAACGGTGCTCAGTCGGTCATCCAGAACATCTTCGGCAGGCTCTACTTTCCGAACCAGTACGAACCCATTTGGATGATCGAGGGCCTTGCAGTATATGAAGAGACCGAGCAGACTTCGGGCGGACGTGGCCGTTCACCGGGCTCAGAGATGATCATTCGCACCGCTGTGCTGGAGGACCGCTTCCCTCGCCTTAGCCAGGCCACTGTCTTTCCCGATTTCTGGCCTGCTGACCAGGTCCCTTACCTGTTCGGCGAGGGGTTTACCCGCTTTATCGTCGAAAAATACGGCAGGGAAGCGCTCGCGGACATCTATACCAGCTACAGCAGGTTCGGTGTGCCATGGCTTGTAGATGCAAATGGAAAATGGACGCTCGACCAATGGTACAGCGACCTCTGGGACGAATGGCAGAACGAACTGAAAACACGCTACACCAGACTGCGTGACGAATTGATCGCAAAAGGCCTGACGACCTCGCTTGCGCTGACAACGCGTGGATTTGTAAACGTCGCTCCCGCCCTGTCACCCGACGGCAAACGTATTGCGTATACCGTTTCAAATGGTGATGAATTTCCCGGCATCTACCTCATGAACTCGGACGGAACGGGAGACCGTAAACTGGTCGAGAATGTCTCCTCCTCGACGGCATCGGGCGATAGCATTGCATGGAGTCCCGACAACAGCGGCATCTATTATACGAAGGAAGAGATCAGCAGAAACACGAACATCTACAACGATATTTATTTCTACGACCTGAAACGGGGCAAGGAGATTCCCATTACTCGCGGGCTCCGGGCCCGGGACCCTTATCCCTCTCCGGACGGCAAAAAGCTCGTTTTCGTCATAAACAGGCTCGGCAAGACAAGAATCGCCTTGGCCAGCATTCCGGCCAGAAGGGGCGACTTGATCGAAGAGAAAAACATAACCTGGCTCACCGGGGAAAGCGACTTCCTCTATGAGACTCCGAGATTCAGCCCGGACGGAACCAGGATCGTTGTCGGCGTGTGGCAGCCGGGCGGATACAAGGACATCTGGATCCTCGACAATCGTGGCGTGAAGATTGAGGAGCTGATGCACGATCGCGCAAATGACGGAAGCCCCTCCTGGAGCGCGGACGGCAGATTCATCTACTTCAGCTCGGACCGAACCGGCATCTTCAATCTCTTTTCGTATGAACTCAAAACAAAAAAAATCTACCAGATAACAAACGTGCTCGGCGGTGCGTTCTCGCCCGTGCCGTCGCCCGACGGCAAAACGCTCTTGTTTGTCTCTTACAGCTCCCGGGGGTACGACATTCACCTGCAGCCCGCGGATGCCGCATCATGGAAAGCGGCCGAGCCCTATGAGGACCGCTATCCTGTTATGGCCTATGCCGAAAAGCCGGTTGAAACGAAAACGAGTTCGTATAACCCGCTCCCCACGCTCGTACCGCGCTTCTGGATCCCCTGGTATGGCTACAGCGAGGCAAGCCACGATCTTTTCGGGTTCCTGACGTTCGGACAGGATGCCGTTGAACGCCACACCTACGCCGTGAACGGACTTTACAGTCCCACAACACACCGTAAATGGTACTTCCTTGGCTATGCCTACGACGGACTCTATCCGACGATCCAGTTCGCTGCATCCGATCTGGATGCAACGTTCAGCAATCTCATTTTGGACCTAACCGGGACGGGTGGAGACTATGTACAGCGTGAAAAGACAATTGATCTGTCGCTCGTTTTCCCGCTTCTTAAGTTCCGGAATCAGCATACCGTGACCATCGCTTACGAGCGACAAGACATTTCGGCGCTCACACCGCTGCCGCCCGGCCCGCAACCGGCACAGGGCGATCTCACCTCCGGCCGCGTTAGTTACGTGTTTAACAGCGCACAGCAATACGCGTTTTCGATCAGCCCCGAAGACGGGAGGACCATCGAACTGGGCTATCAACGATACGACAAATCGATCGGCAGCGACTTCAATATCACCAAATACACCGCGGACTGGCATGAGTATATCGACTTCCCATGGCTGCACCACGTCCTCCAGGCGCGGGCCTTCGCCGGGACCTCGGCGGGCGACGTGATACCTCAGGGAGCGTTTCAGATCGGCGGAGACGATCCGGGCGACACAACCATTTCCGTTGAAGACGAGACGGTGTATCTGCGCGGTTACCCCGTTAACGCATTCCGGGGCAAGAAAGCCGGCCTCGCGAGCCTGGAATACCGTTTTCCGATCAGTGATATTGAAACGGGCTGGAACAACACTCCTGTCTTTCTCCGCCGCCTCCATGGAGCGGTCTTCGCCGAAGCAGGCGATGCGTGGGACCAGGCATTTCGCAGCCGGGATTTCAAACGCTCGGTGGGAGCCGAAATCCGGCTTGACACAAACCTTGCGTACTATGTGCCGATCACGTTCCGATTCGTGGTTGCAAAAGGATTGGACGATCAAGGCGAATCGACGGTCTACCTGGCACTCTGGATGCCGGCGCTGTTCTAGCATATTCGACAGGTGGGAAAATCGCCACGCTGGATATGAAGTGCCGGAACGGCCGCAAGCTGTCATTCTTTGCGTTCGCACACGCGGCATGATTCGAAGTTAGTGATTTCCTCAGCGTCCTGTGGTAGCATGGTCTACCCGTCTTTAAGGAGGCGCATTATGATACTGATTACCGGCGGAACGGGATTTGTCGGATCCCACGTTATCAAGCGTCTGCGCAAGGCCGATATTCCCGTTCGTGCGGTCGTCAGGAATCCTGGCAGCGCTCAAGAGCTGAAAAACCTCGGCGTTGACGTCGTTCCCGGCGACGTGTCCGACAAGGCATCGCTCGAAAAAGCTGTGGCCGGCTGCGAGCGGGTTGTCCATCTCGTGGGAATTATCCAAGAAACAGCGGGCGCAACGTTTCAGAGCGTCCATGTAGACGGGACTCGTAACGTCCTGAACGCGGCAAAAAAAGCGGGTGTCCCTCACTTCTTTTTTCAAAGCGCGCTCGGCACACGGCCCGGGGCTAAAAGCGCCTACCACAGGACAAAGTGGGAAGCCGAAGAACTTGTGCGCGCAGGGTCCATCCCCTTCACCATTCTCCGTCCATCGCTCATTTACGGTCCCGGCGACCAGTTCACGATCCGGCTTTCCGAAATGATAAGATTCGCGCCCATTCTGCCCATTATCGGTTCCGGCACCTCGAAGATTCAGCCCATCTATATCGATGACGTTGTAACCTGCATCGAGAAGGCGGTGACAAGCGACTCATACCTGAATGAAATGTTCGAAATAGGTGGACCGGAACAACTGACCTACGAGGAAATGACCGTCACCATGGCTGGGATCCTGGGCGTAAGACGGCCGAAGCTCCACATGCCCCTTTTTTTCATGCAGACGGCCGCACGTGTACTCGAAGCAGTCCTTCCACGGCCGCCGCTGACCACGGACCAGCTGATCATGCTTCAAGAGGACAATGTCTGCAGCTTGCGCGATATTCGCGACGCCTTCGGTGTCGAGCCGATACGGTTTGAAGAAGGGTTGGCGAGGTTCCTGCAAAAGGCCGCGGTATAAGCGATGAAGGATGGAAGAAAATTTCCCGTGAAGGAGAATGCGATGAAACCTGTCAGTCTCACGATTTTTGCCATACTCTTCTGTTTCTCTGCGGCTGCTCATGCCGCGGATTCGAAAGCTGAGCTGAAGAACATCCCCCTTGAGTGGAAGCCGACTGAGCAGGCCAGTTCTTTCGATGCCATCGATCTGACCGCTTTTGTCAAGACGGAGTTTGTCATCAAACCCTTTAACGACATCAGAAAAAAGCCTCAAGAAATCGGAAAAAATGTGGAACGACGCGGCACGGACCAGGATCTGCTTGTTACGACGAAGGACAATGTAGCCTCGTGGCTCACGGACCGGTTTGCGCAGGTTCTCACGGAATTCGGTATCGGCGTTGTCAAGAACAACGGCTCCTTTATTCTCGAAGCCGACATCGTAAAGTTTTATGTTACGGAAGAATCGACATACACGGGTGATGTCGGTTTGAAAGTAAGACTCAGATCGGCAAAGAACGATAATGTCCTCTGGGAGGGAATGGTCTCCACGTCGTCATCGCGCTGGGGCAGGTCCTACAAAGCAGAGAATTATTTCGAGAGCCTGAGTGATGCAACGATGTCTGCGGTGTACGCCCTTCTCAAGGACGATACGTTCAAAGAGGCGGTGTTGAAAAACAAATAATCGGACTTCCGCTCCCTCCGTTGCACTTTTCCTGTGCACGAAAGAAAAGCCCTTTTCCATACTCTTGCCTGTGAAAGCCATCGGCCGCTTGTCCACAGCTCTTGGCCTCTTTCCCCAGGTACTGTAGACTGCGAGAGCGCTCAACACCTGCCCCGGCACATCCCTCCCGAAAAACGACGTCCACCGTAACCTCGCGCGCCCCACCCGTTGCCTGTGAACGATCTCGCCGCACCCTGGCCCGATCTTGCCAAGGAAGCGCTGAACGATCGCTCAGGAATGCGCGAAGGGGTGAATTGTCGTTGCTCAAGAGGAGCTGGCCGGTACAGCCTCCGGGACGAACCGGGCGCACTAAACCGCGGTTCGCTCCCCCTGGCGATGACGTCTTGATGCATCTGGTTTGCCCTCGTCCTTTCAATGCTGTTTAAATAAATGTTTCCCGCGGATCTTCTGGCCTCGACAGAGCCGAATCCTCTGGACCTGAATGGAGCGTTCCCGAACGTTCCAGCCGCTCCCGTACGGGTACCGTGGTCACGGGCCCATTGCCTCAAGTCCGGAAGGGTCCTGAACGTATTGCCGCCGGCCGTTCGGAGCGCCATAACGGGACGTACAACGCCGGCGCTGGTCCTTGTCACGGGAACGACTGCAGCGACGCTTCGCGTCACGGGATCAATAATGCGGTTAGTCACCAGCCCCCTTCTCCAGTGTTCGTGGTGACCGTCATGATCAAAGAAACCCGTGACGACTATGGTCGTGAAATTGTTGCAAATATAGAAACCGGGAAACCAGAAGCCGAACCACAAAACAGGATATGGCACCCAGTCGTAGAGATAGTCATAATCAGGAGGGGGCGGATAGTAGGTGATAATCGGCGGTCCCTGCTCATAGTAGTAATTATTGATGTCCGCCGGACTCGTGGAAGAGGTGGTCGTCTGGTCCTGCTCGGGCGGCGAACTCCCTTCCGGTGCCGGGATGGGCTGATTCAATTCCTGCGTGAGCGAATAGAGCCCTTTCGTCGCCGCGTCGGCATTCATCGGCAGTTTGCCATCGGCAGATGATTTGGCGATGGCGCTTCGTAACTGCCCTATGATCTCCGGCGTCACCGGATAATCGGATAGCCATCCGTTTTGCGGAACTATCTCGATTTTCGACAGTAACTCCTCTGCTTCCGTTTCGTTGGCAGGTAATCCCAAGTTAAGTTTAGCCGCTAACTTGATCGCGAAATCGCCTTCACGAATCAGCGTCTGGGCTACAGGCGGAGATTGTTGCGTCTGAGATATGGGCGACCCGTAGTCTTCTGAAAAGGCCGCGAAGGGATAGAGGAGCAAGCCAGCTGCCACTATTATGGACAGCCATTTCTTCATATATGCTCCTTATTCTTCTTAGTAAATATTACAACAAATCGCCCGATGAATCAAGATGACCCCCCGGTGTTGCCCGAAAATTCGGACGAAAGATGCAGACATAGGAGTACGGAGGGCAATTCACCCTAACATTCGCCTTTGCAGGCTGCGCAGATGATGAATCATTAATTCTCGCCTGAGAAGCAGCACAAATCAAAAAAGCGGTATAATTAAAAGTAAAGTAAGAATAATGTTCGCTATGAGAGCGGGAAAGAGGTGCAACTATGAAACCGGTTATACTGGTAACGGGCGCGAGCGGAAAAACAGGGTTCCCGATCGTGGGCGAATTGGCGTCCGCGGGGGTGCCAGTCCGGGCGCTGATCCATGCAAAAGCAAAAAAAAACATGTTCGAGAACATGAAGGAAGTGGAACTCGTGGAAGGTGATTATGGCGACACGAGGTCGCTTGAGTGGGCCCTCGATGGCATTCACACGGCCTATCTGGTATCGCCTGCCGCACCTGACCAGGTAAGACTCCAGACAAACTTTGTGAATATGGCGCGCTTGACAGGATTGAAGCATGTCGTAAAACTCTCCGCGCTTGGAACGGGCCCGGATTCTCCGGTGAGTCTGCTGCGCGACCATGCGGAGATCGAGGATTATATCAGGAAAACAGGGATCTCCTATACATTCCTCCATCCGCACTTCTTTATGGACAACCTGCTCGGGGCCAGCGAGTCCGTGACACAGGACAGCGTGCTCTACTCTCCGCTCGGCGATGCAAGGATTGCTCCGATTGCTGTACAGGATATCGCGTCCGTGGCTGCCAGAATCCTGATTGACGGGGGACATCGCGGAATCACCTATGTTCTTACCGGCCCTGAATCAGTGACCTTTTCAGAAATCGCCGCCATATGGAGCAAAATAATCGGAAAAACCATTAAATATTCGTCGGTGAGCTTTGATGCGGCAAGGCAGGGAATGGTCCAATCCGGAATGTCTACATGGCTGGCTCAAGACATGGTCAGACTCATGAAGACATGGGCGGAAGGAAAGGGCGACATCGTGAGTCATTATGTGGAGAGGATTATCGGCAGGAAGCCACTTTCAATTCAAGAGTTCTTGATGGCTCATAAAAGTCAATTCCTGAGCGCTGCCTGAAGAGCCACGTTTTGTATCTCTGAGCGCCGTCAGGTTGAGCAAGACAAATTCACAGCCCGGTTTCTCTATACAGAGAGGAAGGGGGAAGCCAGCCTCACGGTGCAGAGGCAGCTCCCAACGTTTTTCGTAAAGCGCAATGTTTTAACCGGGAATCTGGTTGGGAAGGTTTTTCCCCTGGCATGCTCGACGTTGGTAAAAATGGCGATGGGCGGTTGCTGCGGGGCGAATTTATGGTGGAGGCAAAAACGGATTCGAATTTTAAAGAACGAGCAGGCTGCAGAAGCTGGCTGTAGGATGAGAAAGTAAAGCCAGATATCATGAATCACCCCGCAAGCAAGCCACGGGAAATTGCAAATTCCAGAATAACAATATCATCTTTTACATTGGCAGGCACACGGCTAAAAAACTGAAAACAATTATAGTATTCGGCAAAGAACCACGCGCCGTGGCAATCCCTACCCTTTCTTGCGCTCTTCCAATTCCATCTTCACAGTCGGAAATGCATTGAGGTCCGTATGCGGCAGGAAGAGCGCCGACATGTACTCATCCATGAAGCTTCGCGATACGGACAGCTCAAGATAGGTCATCTTCTTAGCAATCTCCTCCGCCTCATGCCGCAGACGGTCGCACAGAAGGCCATAGTAGGCGCCCATAATGGAGGTATTGCCGAGAAACTGGAATTTCTCGATGGGCAGATCGGGCAGCATTCCGATCGTAATCGCCCGCTCAACGTCAATGTACCGCCCGAAGCCGCCGGCAATAAAGAGTTTATCAAGGTCCCGGAAGGTCATGCCCATATGCGCAAGCAGCGTGGCAAAGCCTGCATAGATCGCGGCCTTGGCGCGGACGAGGTTGTCCAAATCCACTTCCGTGATCACAATTTCCTTGTTGATGGCGCTCTCAATGCGCCAGGCGAGCACAAATTCCAATCCGCTTTCCCCGCGGCGGATGCGTTTTGATCCCAGCTCCTCCCTGATCTTTCCCTTCTGGTCGATGATGCCATTCAGGTACATCTCGGCGAGGATATCGATCATACCCGAACCGCAGATGCCTATGGGCTTCACGTCCCCGATGACGCGGTAGTTCACATCAAGCGTTTGGGGGGCGATTTCCACTTCTTCGATTGCCCCTTCCATCGCGCGCATGCCGTACTTGATTCCACTCCCTTCGAAGCACGGGCCGGCAGAGCACGCTGCGGTCACGAGCCAGTCCTTGTTCCCCAGCACGATCTCGCCGTTGGTGCCCACGTCAATGAAGAGCGAAACCTGCTCCTGCTTGTGCATCTGCGACACGAGCACCCCGGCGGTAATATCGCCGCCCACATAGCTGGCCACATTGGGCATCGAATAGACCATTGCCTGGGGATCGAGCTGGAATCCCACGCTCTTGCCCCGGATAAGCGGGAAAAAAGCCGCCACCGGGATATAGGGCTCCTCACGGATGAATTGCGGATCGATGCCGTAGAACAGATGCTCCATCGTCGTATTGCCGGAAATAACGATATAGTCGACCATACCGGGCGGAACGGAGTTTTTCTCGGCCAGCTCGGCGAGCATCGTATTGATATTCCCTACGACCAGCTCCTGAAGTTCCCTCAGACCGTTGCGTTCTGTGGCGTAGACGATGCGCGTGATAACATCGTCTCCGCATTTGACCTGGCTGTTGTAGGTCGATGCCGTGCCAAGGATATGACCGTTTGACATGTCCACGAGGTAGACAACCACCGTTGTCGTGCCGATGTCCACAGCGGCCCCGTACCGTTTGCGGGTGACCTCGCCGGGATAGATGTCGAGCACTTCCAGTACGGCGCCCACGTGAAAAAGCGATACGGTGACCTTCCACTTCCCTTCGCGCAACGCGTGCGGGAGCTTGGAGAGAACCTGATAGTTCATGTGCAGATGCAAGGCATCGAACCCGGCTGTTTCGAGAGCGCGACGCAGCCTTTCGTAGTCCGAAATGTTGTCGTCAATGGTGGGGGGGGTGATCTCAAGATAGATGCGCTTGATACGTGACTCCATGCATCCGCCAGCAGCCTCCATGAGCTTGAGAAGCTCCTCCGTCTTCGCTCCTGTGGCAATCTTGTGCTTGGCCTGCATACGGGACTCTGGAGGAATTTCGACGATAAGGTCGCTGCTGACCCTTGAGTGGCAGGCGAGGACGTAGTTCCTGCCCTGCTCCTCGGCAGTCAGATAGGAAGCGGATTTACCCGGATTGACGGTCCCCTCCTTGATGACGACCTTGCACTTTCCACAGTTGCCCTTGCCGCCGCACGATGAGAGCACATACACACCCGCCGCCTTCACAGCCTTGAAAAGATTTGTATTGTCGTCTACAGTAACGGTTACATTGTCAGGTTTAAGAGTAATAGTTCTTTTCATAGGCAGAATATAACAGTCTGTTCAGGAGGGGTCAAGGGGATTCTGGGTCTGGGGGTGGCGCATTGTGTACGGATCTGCATGCATCAGTACTGGTCTTATCCGAGGGCGTTGACATCTTCCCTGATATTTATTACTATGGGCGCCATGCTGAGACACAGGAAGGAATGCAGGGAAATAATCTTGATTTTCTTGATTATTGTGCTTGGCGGTGGCTCGTTGTCCGGCTGTGCCTCCTCACCTTCAGGGCCGGTGACGAGTTTCTCGGCCGCTGTCGGAGAAAAGGCCGCGCGAACGGCAGTATCCATGATCGGCAGACCATACCGAGACCGGGGCGACAGCCCCGAGGGTTTCGACTGCAGCGGTCTGGTGCGGTACAGTTACCTCACCGCCGGTGTTGATGCGCCGCATGGGACAGAGTTTCTGATGAAAGTAACCAGATCCCTGAGTATGAGCAACGCCCGGATAGGCGATCTCCTCTTTTTTGAAGAGAGCGGGAAAAAATACTCGCACGTCGGCATCTATCTCGGCAACGATCTCTTTGTCCACGCTCCCTCCTCAGGCGGGAAGGTCAAAAAAGACAGCCTCCGGGACCCTCATTGGAGGAAATCCTTCCTCGAAGTCAGAAGGTTCAACTAACCCTTTTTCCTGGCGTAGTCTTCCAGCTTCTTGTAGAATTCCTTACCCATGAAGGTCTCGATTGTCTTTCTGAGGCTCTTATACATGGGTTCTCCCGACGGCTCCGTCATACATTTGATATGGTTCAAGTAGGGAGTATCCTGGATGGAGAGCACTTTTCTGCCTTCATCCGTGGCATAGAAAGCCAAGGGGTATTGGACGCAGTCGGCAAACTTGAATTCCTCCCAGACCATCCCCTTTTCTATGGCATAGCTGTGAACGCTGCAGTATCTCATGCCCTCCTTATTGGTGTAAATCAAGGCGCAGTCGTTGTTGAACAGGAGCACGCAACGGAAATCCTGGCCGCCGAAGTTCCTGCGGATGGCTTGGGCCTCGTCCTCGTGGATCACGCAGCCCGTCGGGCACTGGGTGGCGCAATTCCCGAGAATTGACCCGGTCTTTTTTATAGCCGCGCGGTTTTCAGGTGACAGGTACGCAAGAATGCCGTCGAGATGTTTCTCCACCTTCTTCGCTTCCTCGGGCGGAACGATGCAGGAACGATAGCAGCACATGGACCTGCAGCCGTATTTTTCCACGTCACAGGTGTAGGGCCGGGTGAAAATCTCGGGATTGACGAGCACCGAAGCAATTTCGACGAACTCCGTGAGGGTTGCGGACATGGGGTACCTCCAAAAAAACCGCGTTCAGAGGCTGAAAGTCGGTAGGAAAAGGAGAGATCTGCCGGTTTCCAACGCTCCAGCTGCTCCCCGGAGGAGTGCAGCGAGCAATAGTAAATCAGTCGGGCGAGGAAGTAAAGATTTTTTTCATGGGAATTCAGTTTTCACTTGCATTCTTCGCGAAAAGGAGTATATTTCGCATCAAAAAAATGGGCTCGGAATTGTCGCATGCGACCTCTTGCGAATGCAAACGAACCTCCGAAGAAAAATAATGACCGCGAATCGTTTTTATTCTTGACAAAGAGCGGTATTTTTGATAAATGAAATTTAAGTTTTGATGATGATGGCTCCGTCTGAAGTTGAGGCGGGTTTGATTCGGACAACAAACCCTTCCGCGGGAGCGGAAGGCGGTGCTCGCAGAATCCCGACGTTGTCGGGAAGCAGGATCGGCGGGCGGAGAAGGAGGTAAACAGGTTGCACGCGTTGGGGACCCACCTATTGTTGGAGTTGAAAGACTGCAACTCCAAAACCCTGAGCAACTTAACGTTTGTACAGGAAACCCTTAAAAATGCAGCTCTCGAGGCCAAAGCGACCATTGTTGAAGTCGCTTTCCACGAATTCAGCCCCTATGGCATCAGCGGGATGGTCGTTATCGCCGAATCCCACCTTGCCATCCATACCTGGCCGGAATACGGCTACGCTGCAGTAGATGTCTTCACCTGCGGAGACCTTATTGATCCTAGAGTCGCCGCAAAATTCCTTATTGAAAAATTTGAGTCCCGAAACCCCTCCATCATCGAGATGAAGCGGGGAATCCTCGGCCACGAGAAGCTTCCGCACAAACCGGTCGTACAGGAAGAGTTGGTCTCAGCATGATCGAGCCCAAGAGCTACAAGTGGTTCATTGAGTATACGAGTCCCCAGGAAGGCCATATCCACGGGATTCGCACCATCCACTATGCGAGCCAGACTAAGTACCAGAATATGGAGATCATGGAAAGCGGGAGCTACGGACGGTGCCTCGTGCTGGACGGGAAGATGCAGTCGTCACTCACCGACGAGTTCATTTATCATGAGGCACTGGTCCACCCTGCGCTTTTAACACACCCGAACCCGAAGCGGGTCTTTATCGTGGGCGGCGGGGAAGGAGCCACCCTGCGCGAGGTGCTCCGCCACAAGAGCGTCGAATACTGCATGATGGTGGACATCGACCAGGAGGTAGTGGAAAAATCAAAGGAACTTCTTCCCGAGTGGCACCAGGGCGCCTTTGACGACCCGCGGACGGACCTCAGGTTTATGGATGCCCGCAAGTATCTGGAAGAAACCACCGACAGCTATGATGCCATAATCATTGACATTTCCGAACCTGTTGAGGAAGGACCTGCCTACCTTCTGTTCACACGCGAATTCTATGAGATTGTGAAAGAACGTCTTACGCCGGACGGTACAATCGCCCTCCAGGCCGGCACGACGGCCCTGCACCAGCTTTTGAACTTCACCGCGGTAAACAAGACGCTGAACGCGGTTTTCCCCGTCGTTACTCCCTATAATGTGTGCATACCGTCTTTCGGTCTTCCCTGGGGCTTCACCCTGGCATCAAAAAACCTCGATCCGAGCAAGTTCACTCCCCATCATGTGAATGATTTGATCAAAAAACGGATCAAGGGCGAAAACCGGTACTATGACGGTATCACCAATCAGGGTATGTACATGCTTCCCAAACATATCCGCAAAGCCTTGGCAGAAGAGACAAAGATAATCGAAGATAATGCGCCGTTGTTCACGTATCACTAAGAGGCCATGAATCCTCCTTCTCACCGATTCGAGGATGAGCAGTTTCGCACACCCCTCTTTGACGCAATGGTCAATCTGGCGGAGAGCCGCAAAGTATCCTTCCATACCCCCGGCCATAAAAGCGGTAAAGGCATATCCACACGGTTCCGCAAGTTTGTGGGGCCACGCATTTTTTCCATCGACCTGACGACCCTCGACGAAGTCGATTCCCTGCAGAACCCCACTGGCGTAATCAAGGAAGCCCAGGAACTCGCGGCGAAGGCGGCAGGGGCTGACCGGTCCTATTTTCTGGTAAACGGTACAACCGTCGGCAATCATGCCATGGTAGCGTCCACGACCGGACCCGGAGACAAGGTCCTGATCGCAAGAAATTGCCACAGGTCGGTATTAACCGGCTTGATCATGAGCGGAGCACAGCCTATCTTTTTTCAGCCTGCTTTTGACCGAGACCTCAAACTTACCCTGAATGTCACGTTTGAAACGGTGAAGCATGCCATCGATGCAAACCCCGATGCCCGCGCGCTCCTTATCACGACCCCGAACTACTACGGCCTCTGCGCTGACATCGAAAAAATTATCCCCTACGCTCACGAGAAAGGTCTTATCGTGTTCGTGGACGAAGCACATGGACCGCATCTCAAGTTCAACCCCAAACTCCCCAAATGCGCCCTGGACGCCGGTGCAGACCTCTGTGTCCAGTCCACCCACAAGATCGTGGGCGGCATGACCCAGGCCTCGATGCTGCATGCAAGGGCGGGCAGGGTCACTATCGACGATGTTACCAATACCCTCAAGCTCCTCCAAACCACAAGCCCGTCCTATATCCTTATGGCTTCGTTGGATCTGGCGCGGATGCAGATGGCGACAGAAGGGAAGAAGCTCCTGAACCGGACCATCAAGCTGGCCGAGGAGGCGCGGGGAAAGATTAACAATATAAGCGGTATCACCTGCTTCGGTAAGGACCGGGCAAAACAGGTTGGGATGGCGGATATGGACGTGACCAAGCTCACGATCACGGTTTCGGACATGGGGCTTTCCGGCTATCAAGTCTCTCAGATGCTGAACATCCGGTTTGGCATCCAGGTCGAGATGGCCGATCCGTTCCATGTGCTTGTGATCGTCTCCATCGGCGACCGGCAGGACGATCTGGACCGCCTTGTCGCCGCGCTCCAGCAGATTTCAGCAGAAACCGGGCTCCAGGGGGCTCTCCTGCCCCTGGACAAAGTTCATCCTCCGACGCTGAACAACCGTTTTGTCATGACCCCGCGAAAGGCATTTTATTCCGATAGCGAGTTGGTAAACGTGCATGAATCAACGGGCAGGGTTGCGACGGAAATCGTAACTGTGTATCCGCCAGGCATCCCCCTCCTTGTCCCGGGAGAAGAAATTTCCCAGGACGCACTCAATTACCTCCAGAACATGGCCGGCCTTGGCGCCATTATAGACGGCCTGAACGAGAATAACACCTTCGTCCGCGTAGCGAAGGTATGAACGCTGTAAAAGAAACAACGCAAACTACATGAAAACGTAGAAAATTCCAGCCAGTCGACCGAAGGCGAAGAGACCAAATAGAGGCCGCGGTTGACACAAAAAGCGCAGGGGCCGTAAAAGCAGGTCTAGCGAAGAGGCTGATGGAATAAGGGAGGTGATGACAATGGCGGCTTCACGGCAAGGTGCAAAGAAGGAAGTAAAGAAACCGAAGAGCAAAAAGAAATAGTCCTTTCAGGGTGAAACTTCAGGACCGAAACACCGTAAAGGCCGGTGCTTTATCAATGCCATGTCCTCGCGGAAAAACATCTTCTGCAGCCGGGTATTCTGCGCGGGCGTTGGTCACGAGAACCGCCGTATGCTATGCGAAGCAGGGGCAGGCAGGGACGGAAGGACAGAAGCGCGGGCAAAGAAAAAAGCAGGCCCCAAAAGATCAGACCTGCTTCAAAGATTAAGCATTGGCTTAGAGCTTTACGACATTGGCTGCTTTGGGGCCCTTGGGTGAGTCGACAACGTCGAACTGCACTTGCTGGCCTTCGGCCAACGACTTAAAGCCGCTGTCCTGAATGTCGCCGAAATGAACGAACACATCGCCGCCCTTTTCACGGGTAATGAATCCAAAACCTTTGGAATCATTGAACCACTTTACCGTACCTTGTTCCATGATAAGCTACCTCCTTCTTGTGAATTGAAGCGACGGAAGAGGACAAAAAAAATGCCGCAAAGTCGATATGTCTTTGCGGTTACCCTACAAGTACATCCGGAACTTCTAAAAAACATAATGACACTTCTGAAGAAGGAAGTCAAGTATTATTATGCGTCGGGCTGGTTAATTTCCGGGTGCCTCCCCGAGACAAGCGAGAGAAAATCGGCCGTTCGAACCCAGCTGCGATCCCTCAGGCTGGTTTATGCCGTTCGCGGACCGAGTCTGACGCAGGCAGTCAAAGGACCTCGCTATAAACTGGAGTTGTCATGCACCTGCAGGGTATTTTCGGTATACTCGCCTTCCTGGTCATTGCCTGGTTGATCAGTGAAAAAAGAAAGGGCGTAAGATACACGACGATAGTGGCCGGTGTCATGGTCCAGTTCGGCATCGCGGCGATCCTGCTCTACATTCCGGTTTTCAAGAAGTTTTTCCTGCTGCTGAACAATGTTGTCCTGTCCCTCGAAGCCTCGACGAGGGCCGGAACGTCTTTCGTGTTCGGGTACATTGGCGGCGGCACGCCCCCCTTTCTGCTTCAGGATCCGGGCGCAAATTTTATCCTTGCGTTCCAGGCATTACCGCTCGTGCTCGTCATCGGCGCGCTCTCGGCGTTGCTATTTTACTGGCGGATCCTTCCTTATATTGTAAAGGCTTTTTCGTTCATCCTCCAAAAAACCCTGAATATCGGCGGCGCACTCGGTCTCGGTGCTTCGACGACGATCTTTCTCGGGATGGTCGAGGCACCGCTTGTGATCAAACCCTATCTTAAGGGCATGACGCGGAGTGAGATTTTTTCGCTCATGACTGTGGGCATGGCCTGTATAGCGGGTACGGTGATGATCCTCTATGCAACCTTTCTGACCGGGGTGATCCAGGACCCTCTTGGCCACATCCTGACCGCTTCCTTCATCCACGTTGCAGCTGCCGTCACGATTGCCAGGATCATGGTGCCGGAAACAGGCGAGGAAACAGCCGGAAGCCTCGTCCCGCCGCAGGCTGCAACGAGTTCCATGGACGCTGTGGCCAAAGGAACCATGGACGGCCTCTCTCTTCTTTTGAATATCGTCGCCATGCTCGTCGTGATGGTGGCTCTCGTTCACCTCGCCAATCTGCTCATCGGCCTCCTGCCAGCCGTAGCGGGACAACCGCTTACGCTCCAGAGAATCCTCGGGTACGTCATGGCCCCCGTTGTCTGGCTCTTCGGCATTCCCTGGCCGCAGGCGCAGACCGCGGGCTTCCTCATGGGCACGAAGACGATATTGAACGAGCTTCTCGCATTCCTCGAAATGGCCAAACTGCCGCCTGGCGCGCTTGATGAACGAAGCCGTCTGATCATGGCCTACGCCTTGAGCAGCTTCGCGAACTTTGGCAGCCTCGGCATCCTTATCGGTGGCTTGGGGAGCCTCGTGCCGGAACGACGCGACGAAATCGTCGGACTCGGCATGAAATCAATCGTGGCCGGCACACTCGCTACCTGCATGACGGGTGCGGTCATCGGGATCTTTATATGATATTGAGCGTCTAGGGGTTTTATCTGTCCGTACTCTGCTGCCTCCCTCACGCGGCATCCTCTTGTCTTCGATACCCTTCCGGCGCCTAATCTGGTATAATCAAGTATGAATTTTTTCAATTACTGGGGCCGCTTCCTGCAGGGCGTTCGTTTGTTTCTCACGATCCTCGTGAGCTACAAATACCATTCCTTTCGGAATTTGTTTTCTTCTCCCGCCCTGCGGGAAGCGCGCCTCAAGCGCCTCCATGCCGCGAACGCGCGTATGCTGCGCGAGCGAATGATCGAAATGCGCGGCGTCCTCATCAAGATCGGCCAGTTCATGTCCTCCCGCGTGGACGTCCTTCCCGAGGAATATACCGACGAACTCTCGAAACTCCAGGACCAGGTGCCGCCTGCCCCCTTCCACGCAATTGCCCAGCGCCTCGTCGAGGAGTTGGGCCCGATGGATGAGGTCTTCTCTTCTTTCAGCGAAATACCGATTGCTTCGGCGTCCCTCGGACAGGTCCACCGTGCGTGCCTCCGGGACGGAGAATGCATCGTGGTCAAGGTCCAGTATCCCGGCATCGAGGAAGTGATCGCCGCAGACATGCGGACGCTGAAGTTCGTTCTGCGGATACTGCGGGTACTGTTTAGCCAGATCAATCTCGATGTCATCTATTCCGAATTCGCCCGCATCGTGCAGGAAGAGCTGAATTATATCCAGGAAGGTAAGAATGCGGAGGCCTTTGCACGCAACTTCGCCAACAACCCCAGAATCAAAATACCTGTCGTTTACTGGCCGTTCACGACGTCAAAGGTGTTGTGCCTGGAGTATATTGCCGGCATCAAGATCACGGATTTTGAAGGGATCGACCGGGCTGGGATCGACCGGAAGGAGGTGGCGCGCCTTCTCGCCGAGGCCTATGCCCAGATGTTCTTTTTCGATGGCCTTTTCCATGGCGACCCGCATCCCGGCAACATCTTCGTCAATTCCGGCCCGGAAATCATTCTCGTGGACTTCGGCATGGTCGACCGTATTTCGACGCTGCGGAGAGAAAGTCTCCGCCGCGGCTTTACAGCCATTGTTGATCGCGATTCGCTCGGTCTGGTCCGCTCCCTTGTGGACATGGGATTCATTCCTCTCACCAAGGACATTCAGCCCCTTGTGCATTTTGTGGACAAGATCTTCGAAAAATACCGTGACATCTCGGCTTCCGAGTTCAAAGCGATGGACATTGAGGAGATCGGCCGCGACATTCAGGAAGCGGTCCAGCTCACGCCATCTATCCAGATCCCGAATGACTTTATCCTCTTCGGACGTGTGATCGGCATGCTGAACGGACTCGGCTCCCGCCTCGACCCCGAGACCAACATCATCGAAATCGCCGCCCCCTTTGCAAAACGATTCATCAGGGCGGAGGAGTTTTCCGCCGCGGGCGTTCTCCAGCATGCTGTCACGTCCGGCCGTGCGCTTCTGAAACTGCCGCAACTCCTGTCTGATTTTTTCGTGACCACGAGCCGGGGGGAGACGCGCGTGGAGATCACTTCACAGGATATCGTGACGGAACTCCGGAAAATATCGCGCATCGGTAGAGGATTTGTTTTTGCGATCCTGACGGCGGGTGCGGGCCTGGCAGCGGTGGTGCTTCGCATCAACCATTTCGACCATGAGAGTGTCTGGGCTGCGGGAACCTGCGGAGCGCTGTTCCTTTGGATGCTGGTCGTCCTGAGAAGAAAATAGTCTTCCCCGCATTTCCTTTCCCTGAGGGTGAAAGACACCCCCGATCAGCCACGCGCACGTCCGCGCGGCCAGCCCGAGTTATGAGTTATTCCACAAGCATTATGAAACAATCAAGATATCCGACGCTCGATGGCGGTCGGCTATGAAGAGGGGCAACGTTCCTTCCATGGCCTCACGGTGGGTCCGGAGAGCAACGTCGGGATGGTTGTTCTGTTCGGAAAGGTGGGCAAGGCAGGCCCATTGAAGGCGCTTTTCCGCTGATGCGCGAAGCAGGATCTCGGCAGACTCGAAATTCGAAATGTGGCCATGCGGACCCTTGATGCGCTGCTTAAGATACGCGGGATAGGGACCATGCGCGAGCATTTCGGGGTCATAGTTGCTTTCGAGAAACACGGCGTCGAGCGAGGCGACCAGGTGAATGAGATCCTTGAACACATGGCCCAGGTCCGTCAAGATCCCGAGCCGCTTCCCGCAAGCCTCGACCACGAAGACGGCCCCGTCAGCGCCGTCGTGGGGCGTGGGGATGGCGTGCACGATCACGTCGCCGAACCGGAGCTTGTCGTGGGACCGAAAGTGGCGGATGTCGGTCATTTTCCCGAGCGCACACCGAGAGGACGCCGCGGCAAGCGTGGCGGCCGTTGCATAAACCGGAAGGCCATATTTCCGCTGCAGTACGCCGGCATGGCGGATGTGGTCGGAATGGTCGTGGGAGATGATTACAGCATCGACATCACGGACGTTGCGGCCTTGCGCGGCGAGCCGTTCTTCTGTCTGCGTCCCCGTGATTCCCGCATCGAAAAGAAGCTTGACGCCCGAGGTCTCGACGTAAATGCAGTTTCCATTGCTGCCGGATTGAAGGGAAATTGCGATCATGCTCATCGTTGGCGCTACTGTACCAGTCCCGAAAAAATTTGTCAATCATGCAAAACCATTTACGGGTCAGGCGGACAATTCGGCCTGTCGGCGCAAACCGGCCAAAGATTATCTTGAAGGCGGGCAGATCATCCATTATAATAATTCAGCGCACGTCTGCAGAACAAATTCGGCTTGTCGTACTTCAAAGAACACACGGGCTTAATTCGTATCTTTTGACCTGTTCCGTTCATTCGTTACAAAGCTTCGTCATTCTCTTCGCCTGTCGAGAATATTTTGATCCCTCAATGACTAACGGTATGCCGCCACCACCTCTCAATAACATCAGTATCATTCTTGTCGGCACCCGGACACCGGCGAACATCGGCGCGACGGCGCGGTGCATGATGAACATGGGCATGAAAAGGCTGGTGCTCGTGAATCCCCCGCAAGACAAGAACAACGATGCCAGTAAACTCGCCGCGGGCGCCGATGAAATATTAGAAAAGGCAGTCGTTGCTGCTTCGCTCGCCGATGCTATTACCGGCCAGCACCTCGTCGTCGGAACATCGCGTCATCCCGGCAGACTGCGAAAGAACATCCGGACTCCTCACGACGCTGCTGAAGCAATAGTGCCGTTGCTGGCAAAAAACAGCGTCGCCGTTGTATTCGGTAACGAGGTGAACGGACTGGATATGCGGGATCTATCGCTGTGTCATGAAATCATAGCCATTCCTTCCTCTCCCTCCTTTCCTTCCTTGAACCTCTCACATGCGGTCATGGTGGTTGCCTATGAGTTTTTTTGCGCTGTTGCAGCAGGCAGCCGCCCCTCAGCTGCGAAGCTTGCCTCGGCTGACGAGCTCGAGGACTTTTATCGTCATCTGCAGGAAACCCTTCTGGCAATCGGCTTCCTCGAACAAGGCCATCCCGAACGGATCATGTTCTCTCTTCGGCAGATGTTCGGCAGATCGCGGCTGGAAGGCAGGGACGTCAAAATCCTAAGAGGAATACTGAGTTCCGTCGAAAGAACGCGAATGAACCGCTGATTTCCCGGTTCTTTCTGCTCAAATTCCGGTTATCAAAGAATGTCGAGTGTTATGTCCAGATTGACTTTCCACACGGCAAAACAGTATGTTGCAGGAATGCATAAATTAAGAAGGCTGGGCGACAGAGGGAGGGTGTACCCAGGGGCGAACAGGAAAAGATGCCGCATCGGTCGTCAAGCAAGAAAGGCCGAAACTGTGCTGCTGGGAGTTTATCGACTGAGGCCGGGAGCCGGGCGCTCCTAAGGCAGCCGATCTCGGAATCTGCCCTGTTGCACTAACGAACCCTGACCGCAAGCCAGGTGTAAAAGCCTGCGGGAAGGAATCCTTTCAAGAGAGCCTGCTTTCTAAAGTCTAACGACTGTTGAATATTCATGGTGCGTCCAGGACCACCTGCTAAAACGCGACGCCGACAAGGCAAAAAAAGGATTTGCGGAGATTGCATGAAAAAGATGAATTGCTGGGAATACAAAAAGTGCGGCCGCCAACGGGCGGACATAAAGCAGCGGAATTCGGCATCTGCCCTGTGACAACCCTGCAGACGCTTGACGGAGTCCATGGAGGAGAAAATGCCGGAAGAGCCTGCTGGGCAATAGCGGGTTCTCTCTGCGGAGGCAGGATTCAGGGAACCTTCGCTCAAAAACTGCAGAACTGCTGGCGGTGCGAAGTCATGAACCTCGTGAAAAAAGAAGAAAACCCGAAGCGCTCTGCTTTTCCCATACCCGTCTCGGCATGGAGAAGTCTCTCGAAAAAATGCAGAAATCAGGGGGGCACTCCGGAACGAACCGGAACGCGTGATGCGTCGCGGCATGAAGATCAACAACACCGCATCTAATCGGGAACTGAACAGTCCCCGTTGGTTCGTAAACCACAGGATAGCTGGCGCGGCAGGCGTTTCTGCAGCCTTCTCTCTCCGGTTTTTTTATACCCCTCATTCGGATAAGGCGAACACGAAACAGCCGCAGAGATCGAAGAGAAAAATGCTATAAAGAGCAAGTGACATTTTTAAAACTTCTTTGCCCTGCTCCGGGTTTCTGGGATTTGCACGGTGAATCTTTCCAATTTAGAGATAAATTTGATTCTTCTGTAACTAATCCGCTTGCCGCCTGAGGAACGTCGGCCGGTCGAGGTCCTCGTTGTCGATACCGAGGGCCTCGTTCTTGAAGTCGAAAGCTTCCTGCTTTCGCTTCGGCTTTTCCACGACCTTCATGAACTCCTTGAGGCTCGCCGGCCGCTTCACGCGCTCCCGGATCCCCGCTTCGTCGAAGCCCGTGGCGATCACCGTGACGATCACCTCTTCACTCATGACCGGGTTGATCACGGCTCCGAAGATGATGTTCGCGCCCGGGTCCACCTCTTCCTTGATGATCGCCGTGGCCTCGTTCAGTTCGTAGATGCCCAGGTCGTTCCCGCCGGTGACGTTGATCAGCACGCCGCGGGCGCCCTTAATGGAGCCATCCTCAAGCAACGGGCTCGCGATCGCCTTCTGCGCCGCATCGATGGCCCGGCCCTCGCCCCGCCCGATCCCTGTCCCCATGACCGCCCTGCCGCGGCTCGCCATGACGGTTTTTACGTCGGCGAAATCGACGTTCACGTATCCGGGGACCATGACGACATCGGAGATTCCTTTCACGGCCTGACCGAGCACGCCGTCTGCGAGCTTGAATGAATCGAGAAGCGTCGTCTTCTTTTCGGCGAGGTTCAGAAGCCGCTCGTTGGGAATCACGATCAGGGCGTCCACGCTCTTCTTCAGCTCATTGATACCTTCTTCGGCCTTATGCATCCGCGTCACGCCCTCGAAGCTGAAGGGCTTGGTAACGACGCCCACCGCAAGGGCGCCCACCTCCCGCGCGATGCTCGCGATGACCGGCGCGGCGCCTGTGCCAGTACCACCGCCCATGCCTGCCGTGATGAAGATCATGTCGGCTCCCGCAATCACAGCCTTGATCTTCTCGGCGTCCTCGAGCGCCGCGTTTCGGCCGATTTCGGGATTCGCTCCCGCGCCCCGGCCGCAGGTGAGCTTGGAGCCGATCTGGAGCTTGATCGGTGCTCGCGCGAGCTCGAGGGCCTGCATGTCGGTGTTCGCAACAACGAACTGCACCCCTTTGATGTCGGATTGGAACATGGTGCTTACCGCATTGCTGCCGCCACCACCCACTCCGATCACCTTGATGACAGCGGGCAGCCTCTCTTCCTCGAACTGGAACATCCCGTGTATCCTCCTCTCCTCGCCCGGTTCAGTTTTATTTTCCGCATCGTGTGTCTTGGCAACGAACTCCATGATATCCTGAAACTCGAAATCGAGACGATCGTCCATATCACCTCCGCTCCGGAAAACCCGGAAAGCTATAAGCGTTCATAGAGTCTATAGATTTCCTTGAGTTTCTCGAGTTCGTTGCGTTTGACTCGATGGACTCAATTTACCCTACAGGCTCTAAATATATTCTCCCAGCCATTTCCAGAAGCGGCTTGCCGTCCCCCCGCTCCTGAACTTGCGCGGTGATTCCTGCCGGTTCTCGGCGCCATAGATCACGAGGCCCACACCCGTAGCATAGATGGGGCTATTCACGACATCCATCAGGCCGCCGATGTTCCGTGGCGTGCCCTTCCTTATCGGAAGCCCGAGATACCGCTCGGCGGCGTCCTGGACGCCTTCCATAAGGGCCGTTCCGCCGGTAAGCACAACACCGGATGCAAACATGTCCTCGAAACCCGTTTTCTTCAGGCGCTGCTGCACCATGCCAAAAAGCTCCTCGACGCGTGGTTCGATGATCTCGCACAGTATCTGGCGAGAGAGAAGCCGCGGCGGCCTGCCGCCGACGCTCGGAACATCAAGGGTCTCTTCATGCTTCACGAGAGATGACAGAGCGCAGCCGTATTTAATCTTGATCTTTTCAGCCTCCGAAGCGGGCGTGCGCAATCCAATCGCGATATCGTTCGTCAAGTGGTTGCCCCCGATGGGCAGCACCTCGGTGTGCCACATACTGCCTTCGAGGAAAAAAGCCAGGTCCGTCGTGCCTCCGCCTATATCGACAACCACAACGCCGAGATCCTGTTCTTCGGCGGTAAGGACGGCCCTGCTCGATGCCAGCGGCTGGAGCACGAGGTCGTTTACGTGCAGGCCGGCGCGTGAGCAGCTTTTGACGATGTTCTGGATGGCCGTAACAGCGCCGGTAATGATGTGGACTTTCACATCGAGCCGTATTCCCGACATGCCGAGGGGATCCTTGATGCCATCCTGATCGTCGATGATGAATTCCTGGGGCAGAACATGGAGGATCTGCTGATCCGCCGGGAAGTTCACCGCCCTTGCTCCGTCGATCGCCCGAGCCACATCAGCCGGCCCCACTTCCCTGTTTTTGATTGCAGCCACGCCGCGGGAGTTTATGCCCTTGATGTGGCCGCCGGAGATCCCCACGAACACCGAGTTGATCTCGACACCCGCCATGAGCTCCGCCTCCTGGACCGCTTTCTTGATCGACTCCACCGTGCTGTCGATATTGACGACGACCCCCTTTTTCAAACCATGGGAGGGGCTAATGCCGATCCCAATGATGTCCACCTGTCCACCGTCCTTTACCTCTCCCACAATGGCGCAAACCTTGGTCGTTCCGAGATCAAGACCGATGAGCACATTATCCGGCTTTTTTTTCGCCACGGCACACCCCCGAATGAAACAAGTTCAAAGTACAGAGCTCAATGGACAAGGAAGTTGCAGCATTACCGTCTCTTCACTTTGTGCTCTGAACTTTGTGCTTTGGACTGCATTTTCTCCACCATCACCGCTGCCTGCCGCTCGGGACGGAGGTCCACATAGGCGATATCTACGCCGCGTTGATTCACATCCGCCATGACTTCGGCAAGCCTGCGAAGCTTCTCGCCATAGCGGCCGCTGCCGATTTTGAATTGACAGCCTCCATAGAGCACCGAGATCATTTCGGGAGAGTCGGCCTTCACCGTCACGTCGGGCAACTGCCAGCCGCCCCGTGCCGAAATCTCGGCGATAAGCTCTATTGCGCCGGGCAGGCCCTCCGCGGTCACCTCTTCACCGGGATGGGCGCGATAGTCCCGGATCGCGATAACAGGAAGCGGCCATACCGAAGCCTGCTCCTTGGCAAGCCGCTCAATGACGACACCCTGACCATCCATCAGATAGCGTGCCGTGCCCGTATCGAGAAGGAAGGTCGGCGTGCGTTCAGTAAAGACCATGGTTATGCGGTTCGGCAGCCGACGGTAAATCCGGGCCTCCTTGACCCAGGGGTTTCCTTCGGTGCGTTTTACCGCTGCCGAAAGGTCTACACGGAATATGTTCTGTCCCGTAAAGACGCCGACGATATCCTTCAGGTCTCGATCACTGAGCATCTTTACTCCCTTAATATCAACGCCAGAAATGACGAAAAGATCGGCATGTATGACTACTCGATAAACCTGCCATGCCAGGACCCCTCCTGCCGCAATCAGGAGAACGATCATGACTTTCAGGAGGATGTTCGTGAGTCCCGCTGCTCTTTTTCGCGGCCAAGCGGCCCGGTCTGCAACGACCCGCTTCACGGTTGTCCTCTTTGCTTCGCCGCGGTACGATTTCGGGACCTTTACGTTCTTGTAGTCTCTCATGCGATATCAGATGCCAGCCTGTCGAGGGCGGAATGAGAAATCACAAGTTTCCTGCAATCCGCACATCTAAACGGCAATCATTGTTCATGTTCCTTCAGCAGCCAGGCGCACTATTTCCTCAACGAGGTCGGGGAAGGAAATCCCCGATCCCTTTGCAATCTCCGGCAGCAGACTCGTCGCCGTCATGCCCGGAAGCGTGTTCACTTCGAGGATATAAGCCGCGCCGCTCTCATCAAGAATGAAATCGACCCTGCTGTACCCCCGGCATCCGAGGGCCCGGTGCGCTGCGAGGCCCGCTTCGAGCGTTCGGGCGTACGCGTCTTCCGGAATCCGCGCCGGGAAGTAGTGGTCGGACATGCCCCTCTCATATTTTGCTGCATAGTCGTAGAAAGCCCGCTTCGGCACGATTTCGATAGCACCGAGTGCGCGGTTGCCGAGGATGCCGACCTGCACTTCCTTGCCCTTGATGAATTTTTCGATCAGGATTTCGTTGCCGTATTTGAACGCAAGGTCCACCGCAGGCGCCACGTCCTCTTTTTTAAAAACCAAGCTCACCCCCACGCTCGAGCCCTCTGCATGGGGCTTGACCACAACGGGATACTTGATCTGCTCAAGGACGGAGGCTACTTTGTCGGCATTGCCCGAATAAACGACCTCGTACGGACCGACGAGAAAGCCCTGGGAGCGGAATATCTGCTTTGAAACGGTTTTGTTCATGCCGAGAGCGCTCGCGAGAATCCCTGAGCCTGTATAGGGAATGCCCATCATCTCAAGCATGCCTTGAATCGCGCCGTCTTCTCCGAACCGGCCGTGAAGCGCGATAAATGCCAGTTCAACGCCGTGCTTGCGGATTTGTTCCGCAGCGTCCCTCCCCACGTCGACAGCAACAGGGTGATACCCCTTGTCCCTCAGTGCCTTCAGGATCGCGTTGCCGCTCGCGAGCGAAACCTCGCGCTCCGATGACAGCCCGCCCAGGAGAACGCCGATTTTTTTGTTTGTCACCATGACCTTATCCTTATAAATCCCTGGCGTCTTATGAGTTCATTGAGTCTGAAGAGTGCCGTTATCAACTCGGAAAACGTCTGAAACTCGCTTGACGCTGGAGACCCGTTAGTCTTCTCCGATAATTTTAATCTCCGGCTCAAGCCGTACGCCGTGGACGTCAAGGACCGTCTTTATTACCATATCCATGAGCGCCAGCACCTGGGTAGCCGTAGCCTTGCCACGGTTCACGATGAAGTTTGCGTGCTTCTCCGATACCTGTGCATCACCAACTGCCCTCCCCTTGAGCCCGGCCGATTCAATGAGTTTTCCCGCCGATTCCTCCCGAGGATTTTTGAACATCGAGCCTGCGTTCGGCAGTCCCAAGGGCTGCCGATGATGTCTCTTATCCAGGAGCTCTTTGACCCTTGCCTGGATCCCGTCTTTGTCCCCGCGGCGAAGAACGATCCGCGCTTCGATCACGATATGCCCTTCCGGCATCAAGGAGGTACGGTATCCGAATCCCATCTCCTCCCTTCCGCGGGAAATGAGTTCCCCCTCGGGTGACAGCATGATCACCGATTCAATAATATCGCCGATTTCTCCGGAGGCGGTTCCGGCATTCATGCAAATCGCTCCCCCGAGCGTGCCCGGAATGCCAGCGGCGAACTCCATGCCCGCGAGGCCTTCCTTCACGGCAAAGGAAAGAAGCTTCGCCAGGGAAGCTCCCGCTTCCACGCTGACCACGGCAAAGGCCCCTCCGATCGACCGGTATTCCCGTTCGATCCTGATTGTATTCATCCGCTGTAAGCTTATTGCCGCCCCCCGGAAACCGCCGTCCCGGACGAGCAGGTTCGTGCCGCTGCCGAGGATAAAATAGTTTATCCCCTGCCTTCTGATGTTCTTCAGCACGGCGATGATATCCTCCCGGTCCGCAGGATACACCAGTATATCGGCAGGCCCCCCGATGCCGAAGGAAGTGTGCTTGCTCAAAGGTTCATTCCGTTTGAGTTCACCTTTCAGGTTATTAATTTCCACGCTTCAGTTTCTCCACAATCTGCTCGCCGATTTTCCAGACGTCGCCGGCACCCAGCGTGATCACCAGATCGCCCTTCTTCAGCACACCGACCATATAGTCCGCAATTTTTTCCTTGTCGGGAAGGTAGGTGACGTCCTTGTGGCCGTACTTCTTGATTCCTTCATAGAGCACCTCTCCCGACACGCCGGGGATCGGTTTCTCACCTGCCGCATAGATATCCATGACGATCAGCTTGTCCGCCTGGTTGAAGGCGATGAAAAATTCCTCAAGCAGATGCCGGGTCCTCGTATACCGGTGCGGCTGGAACAAAACCACAACCCTGCGTTCCATGCCTGCCGCGGCTGCGGCGAGAGTGGCCTTCACCTCCGTGGGATGATGGCCGTAATCGTCCACCACGATGATGCCCTTCGCTTCGCCCTTGATCTGAAACCGGCGCTGGACGCCGCTGAATTCCCTGAGCGCCTTCCGGATGACCTCGAGGTCAATCTCCAATTCGCGGGCAACGGCAATTGCCGCGAGACTGTTGTTGATGTTGTGCACGCCGGGCACCGAAAGCTCGAACAAGCCAAGGTCCTGATCATGATGATGCACCTTGAACGTCGACCCCAGCGAACGGAGCGATATATCTCGGGCCTGGTAATCGGCCTGGGTACTCATGCCGTAGGTCTGATACCGCTTCTGGATCAGGGGAATAAGCGCCTGGATGTGCTGCTGGTCCAAACAGAGGATCGCCACCCCGTAAAAGGGGACCTTGTTAATGAAAGCGAGAAAGGCGTCTTTTATTTCGTCGATGTCCTTATAGTAATCCAGGTGCTCGGCGTCGATCGTTGTAACGACGGCAATTGTGGGCGAGAGCTTGAGAAAGCTTCCGTCGCTCTCATCCGCTTCGGCAACCAGGAACTCGCCCTGTCCGAGTTTTGCGTTCGTGCCCAGGCTGTTCAACTTTCCGCCGATCACGACCGTGGGATCGATTCCGCCCGCCGCGAGCACCGTGGAAACCATCGAGGTCGTTGTGGTCTTTCCGTGGGCTCCTGCGATGGCGACACCGTACTTGAGCCTCATGAGTTCAGCAAGCATTTCGGCCCGTGGTATCACGGGTATCTGCTTCTCCCGTGCAGCCACCACTTCCACGTTGTCGCTCGTCACGGCGGAGGATAGAACGACCACGTGAGGCGTCATCATGTTTTCACGGCGGTGCCCGATGTATATCTCTCCCCCGAGTTTCCTGAGCCGCTCCGTGGTATCCGATTCCTTCATATCCGAACCCGAAACCCGGTATCCCAGGTTCAGGAGCACTTCTGCGATGCCGCTCATGCCGATTCCGCCGATGCCGACAAAATGGATGTGTTTAATCCGCTTGAACATAGTTTCGACAAATCCTCGCAATTTTCTCCGCCGCCTGGCTATCCATCCGTGAGCCCGGAGGCAGGCCGGTGCCCCGGTCGGCATATTTTTTTATCAGCTCTGCAAGTTTCTCCGCAGTTAGATCCTTCTGGATAATAATGTCCGCAATGCCGCGATCGGCCAGTGTCCTCGCGTTGTGCTCCTGATGATTGTCCGCTGCATAAGGAAAGGGGATAAGCAATGCTCTCTTGCCGCAAACCGCAAGTTCCGCCACCGTCGTCGCCCCGGAACGAGAGACCACGAGGTCGGCAACGGCGTACGCCCCCGCCATGTCGTGAATATACGGAAGCACCACCGCCTTCACGCCCGCTTCCTGGTACCCAGCGGCTACATCGGTCACGTCCTTCTCCCCGGTCTGGTGCAGGATCTGAAACATCTTCGCGTCCCGCAAGTACGTGGCCGCCTGTTTCATTGCCATGTTGATGGCGTGAGCCCCCCCGCTTCCTCCCATGACAAACACTGTGAATCTTCCCGGATCAAGACCGAAGTCCGCAAGCGCCTTGCCACGGTCCCCGCCCTCGATTCCTTTCCTGACCAGCGGTCCCATCAGCTCCGTCCTCCCAGCCGGAAAAAACCGCTGTGCGGCCGATCCCGGAAAGGGGAGAATGATTTTGTCCGCCAGCCTGCCGAGCTTTCTATTCGCGAGCCCGGCATAAGAGTTCGGCTCCACGATGAAAAGCGGGATTCGGAGACCGAGTGCTGCGAGCGCGACAGGCCCCGAAGCGTAGCCGCCCACGCCGACCACGACATGGGGTCGGATTTCGCGCAGCAGCTTCAGCGCTTGGACCACGCTCCGCGGCAGCGTAATCACCGTCCTAAGAATCGCCGAGAGCTTCATGCCTTTCAATTTCCCGACCGCAATGAAACGGACCTGCAGGCCTTCCCGAGGAAGGACTTTCGCCTCAATCCCCTGCTCGGTGCCGATGAACATCACTTCGCCGCCGGGCTCCCGAAGCACTTCCCGCGCGATGGCGATCCCGGGGTATAAATGGCCGCCTGTTCCGCCTCCCGCGATGACGACCCTCATCTTCTGCATCCCGGCAAGTTTATGTTGACGCAGAGACAGCAGAGACCGGAATCATCGGAAGCCTCTGAAATTTGATTTCGCATTTCTCAACGACCTTGGCGCTCTCCGTACTGATAATTCATCTCAAGCGGTATCTTTTGAGATGTTCAAAAGCACCCCCAGCGCCCCCAGCGTGATCACCAGTGACGAACCACCATAGCTCACGAGTGGAAGCGCGATTCCCTTCGTGGGCAGAAGACCGGTCACCACCGCCATGTTAATCACTCCCTGTACGCAGATGAGCAGCGTCGTGCCCAGGGCCAGGAACCTGCTGAACGGATCTCCCGCGGCAAGGGAGATTTTCACGCCTCTCCACAGAATGATGAGAAAGAGCACGATCACGACCAGCGACCCGATGAGGCCGAGTTCCTCGCCGATCACGGCATAAATGAAATCGGAATGCTGTTCCGGGAGGAACAGCAGCTTTTGGCGTCCCTCGCCGAGACCGCGGCCAAATACGCCCCCGCTGCCGAAGGCAATGAACGACTGAATGATCTGGTAACCTGCCCCGTCTTGGTCTCCCCAGGGGTTCAGGAATGCCGTGATCCTTCGCCAGCGATAGGCCTTATGAACAACGGCTGCTGCGACAATAGGAAGCGCCGCAAGAACCGTTCCCGCGAGGTGGAGTACATTAGCTCCTCCGGCGAAAAGCATGATGCCTGCCACGACGGCGATCGTGACAGCTGAGCCGAAGTCCGGCTGGAGCGCTGCGAGAACCAGAAACAGCACGGTAATCATATAGGCCGGGACCAACCCGTTCTTGAAGTCCCGGATGCGGTCGCCTTTCTTGGCCATGAAGTAGCTCAGATACACGACCAGCGTAAACTTTGCGAGTTCCGACGGCTGAAAGGACAGCATGCCGAGCCGGAGCCAGCGCCGGGAACCGTTGATCATCCGGCCGATGCCGGGAATGAGCGTTGCCCCGAAGAGCAGTAATGATACCGCAAGGAGAATGAGCGCCACCTGTTGTTTTGAGAATTGTCGGTGGTCAACACGCATGGTAATTGCCATCAGTCCGAGGCCCAACAGGGCCCATATCAACTGACGCTTCATGAAGAATGCCGGGTCGTTGTACTCTGTAAGTGCAACAACGCTGCTTGAGCTGTAGACCATCACTACGCTGATGACGAGCAGTATGAAAACGGCGAACAGCAACAACCTGTCGTATGATCCTCTGTGATTCATAACGTTCTGCATATCCATAATCAGTCGATAGAAGTCTATGGGGTTCTATGAACTCATCAGTCTCAAAGACTCTTTACCGCCTCCTTGAACTGCTTTCCCCGGTCTTCAAAATCCTTGAACATATCAAAACTCGCACAAGCCGGGGACAGAAGAACGATGTCACCCCGTGAAGCTCCGGTCGAAGCGAGAACCACCGCATCCTGCAGCGTTTTGGCGAAGACTGTCTGTGTCGAGGTGCCGAGAATTTTTCCCATCTTATCCGCTGCTTTTCCGATAAGAATAAGGAGTTTCACCTTTTTTCTAAACAGATTGTACAGGGGGCTGAAGTCGCTCCCCTTGTCCAGGCCTCCGGCGATCAGGATCACCGGCTGGGTAAAACCCTCGACAGACTTTACCACTGCGCCCACATTCGTGCCCTTGGAATCATTGATATAGGAGACGCCGTCCTTTTCCCTCACAAACTCGAGCCGGTGCTCCAAACCGGGAAACTCTCTCAGAACCTCAGCAACCCGTGGAATATCGGCGCCTGCGCAGATAGCCAGGGCCGCGGCGGCCAGGGCATTCTCGAGATTGTGTACGCCCTTGATTTTAATTTCATCGGCGTGGATGACCCGTTTGTTGTTGAACACGAGGTATCCATCCAGAACGCAGGCACCCGGATTGAACCGGAGCATGCGGGAGAAGGGAATAACCGTTGCGGCGGTGCGCTTTGCATAGGATTTTACGAGAGGATCGTCGAAATTCAAGACCAGGAAATCTTCCTTACGCTGGTTCATGAACACCCGCGCTTTGGCCTCGCCATATTCATCGATGTCATGATGCCGGTCCAGGTGATCCTGCGTGACATTCAGAATCGCTGCAACACGGGGCCGGAAGGTATCGATATCCTCAAGCTGAAAGCTCGACAATTCCGCGATGATCCAATCCTGATGTTTCAGCAGCGAGATATCCTCGGTGAGTGCATTCCCGATATTTCCCGCCACGAGCACCTTCTTCTGCGCGCGCGCCAGCATAAGCCCTACCAGTGTCGTGACCGTGGATTTTCCGTTCGTGCCGGTAATCCCGACAAAAGGCGCATCGGAAAGCAGCCATGCCAGTTCGAGTTCACTAATCACCTTAAGGCCCCGCTGCAGGGCCGCCAGGATCTGCGGTCCCTTTGGAACCCCTGGGCTGAGCACAATAAGATCGGCCCCGGAAAAAGCACGCTCCGGGTGGCCGCCCGCTTCGACAATGATACGACTGCTGCCGATGGCCCTTAGCTGTGAGTTTAGCTGCTCCATCGGCTTCTTGTCCGTCACCGTAACAACGGCGCCGAGAGAATCGAGGGCGCGCGCCGCGGCGACCCCGCTTCGGCCCAGTCCGACCACCGTTACTCGTTTGCCTTTAAAATCTATATGCACCAGTCCTCCGGAAACTCGAACCGCGGGACCCGCCAACCATGCTTGTAATCTGAATCCTTATCGTAAGAACCGGACTCTGCCTTCCTGTGTCGCCACAATGGCGAAAGCCTTTTTCTACCTCAACTTCAACGAACTGATCGAAACCAGTGCCAAGATAATGCCGATAATCCAAAACCGGGCAATGACCTTGGACTCGGGCCAGCCGATCTGTTCAAAATGATGGTGAATTGGCGCCATCTTAAATATGCGTTTTCCGGTCAGCTTGTACGACGAGACCTGGAGCATGACCGAAAGCGTTTCGGCCACGAAAATCCCGCCCGTGATCACCAGGATCAGCTCGTGTTTGGTAACGACAGCCAACGTACCGAGTGCGCCTCCGAGGGAGAGTGATCCCACGTCTCCCATAAAGACCTCTGCGGGGTGCGCATTGTACCAGAGGAAGCCGAGGCTCGCGCCCAGAAGAGCGCCGCAGAAGATCACCAGCTCTCCGCTGCCGGGAATGTAGAGGATCTTCAGATAATCGGCGATAATTTTGTTCCCGCCCAGGTAAACGATCACGGCGTTGGCCGTGGAAGCAATTCCCACAAGACCGATTGCCAGGCCGTCCAGCCCGTCTGTGAGGTTCACGGCGTTCGATGAACCCACGATGACCACGACTACAAAGGGGACGTAGAACCATCCGAGGTCGATGAATAGCCGTTTCATGAACGGAACCGAGAGGTAGGTGCTGTTCGGGTCGCCGGGGTTATAATAAAGAAAGAAACCGATCGCGATGGAAGCGACGATCTGGAGCCCGAACTTCTGGAAGGCCCGGAGTCCCAGCGACTTTTTTTTCACGACCTTAAGATAATCATCCCAGAATCCTATGCCGCCGAAGGCAAGCGTGGCAAAAAGCACCGCCCAGACATACTTGTTCTCCAGGTCGGACCAGAGCAGGGTTGAGGACACGAGTGCGGCGATTATCAGCAATCCACCCATGGTCGGGGTGCCCTGTTTGGAAAGATGCGTTTGCGGACCGTCGTTTCTGACGTGCTGCCCCACTTTGAGCCGCCGCAGCCAGGCTATCATCGACGGAGCGAGTATGAACGTGACGATAAGAGCGGTAATAACCGCGCCGGCGCTCCGGAAGGTAATGTACCGGAATACGTTAAAACCGGGAATTTTGCCGTGCAGCGGATACAGCAGGTGATAAAGCATCAGAACTCCTCCAGGATCTTCTCCATCTTCATGCCCCGCGAGCCCTTGATGAGGACCACGTCGCCGGGGTTCGAGAGTTTTTTGATCAGTTGAGCTGCGATGGCGATTGTTGCAGCATTGAATATTCGGTCTTTCGGCATCCCTGCATCGCGCGCGCCTGCCCCGATATCCTTGGCGAGCGGGCCATAGGTGATCACGATGTCCACACCGCTTCGCGCCGCGGTCCGGCCGATTTCCCGGTGTGCATCCGCGGCAGAAGCCCCCAGTTCCAGCATATCGCCGAGCACGGCGATCGATCTTCTCCCCGTGGCGAGCGAGACCATCGTCCTGATCGCCGCATCCATGGATGAAGGGTTGGCGTTGTAGCAGTCGGCCAGCACGGTTCTGCCCCCAATCTCCCTTACTTCGGAACGCATGGCAACAGGAACAAAATCGTCGAGCCCAGGCTTCACGGCGGCGAGTGGCGCACCGGCGGCGATCGCTGCGGCCGCCGCGGCAAGAGCATTGTAAATATTGTGCGTTCCTACCGTACGCAGCCGCACCTTCAACGACGCGCCTCTGTTGGTTAACGTAAAGTCTGTATGGTGCAAATCCTCTTGGATTTCAGCAGCAACGACTTCGGCCTTGTTTTTGATCCCGAACGAGATTATCCGTCCGCTGAATTTATTTTTGAGCATCCCGAAGTAGGGATCATCGGCATTCAGCACCGCTGCGGCATCAGACTTGAGGTTGTCGAGCAGCTCGCCCTTCGCTTCGGCAACTTTGTCCAGGCTGCCGAGAAACTCGAGGTGCGCCGGTCCGATGTTCGTTATAACGCCGACTGTCGGGTTCACCAGCCTGGCAAGCAGGTCAATCTCCCCTGCTGCGCTCATGCCCATCTCAACAACGGCTGCCCGATGGCGCCCGGTTAGCTTCATGAGCGTAAGCGGCACGCCGATGTGGTTATTCAGATTGCCTTCATTCTTGAGCACCGGCCCTTTGTGCTTCAATATGCCGGCGAGCATTTCCTTGGTCGTGGTCTTGCCGTTTGAACCGGTAATCCCGACGAGGGGGATCGAGAATTTCCCGCGGTGCATCTGTGCCATTTCCTGCAGGGCATGGAGCGTGTCTTCCACGGGCAGGATGTTCTTCAGTCCGCTCAGGAGCGAAAACCGGTTCTCGAGAGCGGTCCGTTCAACAAGTGCGCCCCAAGCCCCCTTCTTGATCGCATCGGGAACGAAGTCATGGCCATCAAAGCGGTCGCCCTTCAGCGCGATAAAAAGCTCCCCTTCCTTGATGTTCCTGGAGTCTATGGAAACCCCTTTTATATCCATCCGCTCCATCATCTGCAGTAATTCCTTCAACGTATTTTTTTCAGAGACACTCATGGTCTGCATTTCGGAACCGGGAAGTCAGACATTCAGCACACCCCGGAGAGGGAACGTGCATTTTCCGCGTGCTGGTGGTCATCCGACCTCCGCCGTCTGTCTTTTCTTTATCTCTTCCCGAGCAACTTCCCGGTCGTCGAAGTGAATCTTCTTCTCACCGATGATCTGGTAATCTTCATGTCCTTTTCCGGCAAGAACAACGACGTCGCCCGCCTTTGCCATGCCGATTGCGGTGGCAATGGCTTCACGCCGGTCGGGATTGACCAGATAGGGCGTCTTGCCGGAACGGCCGCTCCCAGCGGGACCGATCCCTGCGACACGCGCTCCCGCGGACGTCATCCCCGCCTCTATCTCCCTGATGATCCTGATCGGATCCTCAGTTCTGGGATTGTCCGACGTCACGATGACCACATCGCTCCCCTTAAGGGCAGCGGCGCCCATTTTCGGACGTTTGGTCCGGTCCCGGTCGCCTCCGCATCCGAAGACGGTTATGACCAGACCTGTTGCCACTTCACGCACTGTCTCAAGGAGGCTCGCCAGGGACTCCTCGGTATGGGCATAGTCGACAACAACGCCGAACGGCTGGCCTTCATCTATTTTCTCCATCCTGCCTGGAACGGCCCGCATCCTCGCGATGCCCTGGCTGATCGAGTTGGCATCGAAACCGAGAGCTGACGCGGCGCCGATTGCGGCGAGGATATTATAGACATTATGTTTCCCCACGAGCGGGGAAGCAACCTCGATGATTCCTTGCGGCGCCTGCACGGAAAACGACAGACCGCCGATGCCGTACCCGACTGGCATGTCGGGATGAATGTCGGCATGCCCGGACAATCCGAAGGTGGAGATTTTCGCTTTTGAACGTGCCGTGATTTCCCGCGATCCAGTGTCATCGTCGTTGATAATCGCGGTCTTGTCCGGGGCAAGGCCGGTGAACAGCAGCAGCTTCGCCTGGAAATAGGATTCCCTGTTCTCGTGGAAATCCAGATGGTCCTCCTGCAGATTGGTGAACACAGCGGTTTCGAACAGGCACTCAGCGGTGCGGCCCAGCGCCAGCGCATGGGATGAAACTTCCATGACACAGTATTCGGCGCCAATATCCGCCATTTCCCGCAGGAGCCTCTGGAGGTCCGTCGACTCGGGTGTCGTGTTCGGTGCGGCATAGACCTTGTTCCCCACGCGGTAATCGATGGTGCCGATAAGGCCGGTAACGTGCCCCGCGGCCTCGATAATCGATTTCACCAGATAGCTCGTCGTGGTTTTTCCCTTTGTCCCTGTGATTCCGACAAGCTTGATCTGTCGCGAAGGATGACCGTAAAAGAAAGCCGCGAGCGCGGCAAGCGCCTTCCGGGTATCAGGCACAAGGATAATGGGGACATCCGGGGCTGTGGCAGGATTCGCTGCTTCTGCAACAACGGCAACGGCCCCCTGTTTTACCGCCTGCGGAATAAACTGATGGCCGTCCGAGTTGAATCCTCGCACGGCCACGAACAGCGACCCGGGAACCACCTTCCGGGAATCATGCGCAATGCCAGTTACTTCAGATTCCTGAACCGCGTCGGAAAGAGGCGCCGTGTTTCCCAGTGCCTTCAGAAGATCGCGGAGTTTCATCGTGTTACCAGGAGCATCCTGCCTCCCACGTCGTCGGGCGGCACCTGGAGATAGGCAAGGCTCTGCTCCGCAACGGCTTTGAACACCGGCGCGGCAACGCTGCCTCCGTAGATGTCACCTTCGGGTGTATCTACCATCACTACGATTACCAGCTTCGGCGCAGTGGCCGGCACAAACCCGACGAAAGAACTGACATATTCTTTCTTTGAAAACCTGTGGGTTTGGTGATCAATCTTCTGCGCCGTTCCGGTCTTTCCCGCTGCCGTATATCCTGAAGGCTTCGCTTTCTGACCCGTGCCTGTCTCGACAACCCGCTCAAGCATCTTGTTCACTTTGGCCGTGGTTTCCGCGGTGATTACCTGTCCCACCGGCAGGGGCATGGTTTTTTGCCCTTTGCCGCCGCTGCGGCTAACGATCTCCGACACGATATAGGGCTTCATGAGAACCCCGTTGTTGGCGAAAGCGGAATAAACGGCGGCCATCTGCATGGGGGTAACGCCAATTTCCTGTCCAATGGCGACCTCGCCCAGGGAAACGCCAGACCATGTCCGGACATCGCGGAGGATGCCAGGAATCTCTCCGGGGAGATCCACGCCGGTCTTCCTGCCGAACCCGAATGCGGTGATATATTTATAGAATCGTTCCTTGCCGAGCCGCAGGGCCACTTTAATCGTACCGACGTTGCTCGATTCGGCGATCACATCGGTGAAGGTCAGGACACCGTGTTCCTCGGCGTCTTTGATCACCCGGTCAGCCAGTTGGATCTTGCCCGCCGAACAATCAAAACGTTCAAGAGGATGGACCACCCTTTCCTCGAGTGCTGCTGCGGCGAGTATCGGCTTGAAGATAGAGCCGGGTTCGAAGGCGTCGGTTACGGCTCTGTTCCGCCACTCCGCCGGCTTATATTGCTGCGGTTCATTCGGGTTGAATGCCGCGCGTCCATATCCGCTTGCGCGTACCGAAAGCGCGAGCACTTCCCCGGTCTGCGGATTCATGACGATGCAGACCCCGCCCTTGGCATGCGATGTTGCGAGCGCGGCATCGAGTTCCTTCTCGGCAATATGCTGGATCACTTCATCAATCGTGAGAATAACGTCATTTCCCGGCTTCGGCATCCTGAACTGAAAACCGGGACCGCCGGGAAAGACCATTCGTCCCCGGGCGTCCTTTTCGGCAAGCACCCAGCCGTTCACGCCGCGGAGGATGTCGTCATAAGCATGTTCGAGCCCTTCGAGGCCATGGTTGTCAATACCAGTAAAACCAAGCAGCGGCCCGGCAAGGGCCTTTTTCGGATAAAACCGTCTCGCCTCTGTCCTGAGCCGGATATCATCAGAATCGAGTTCCCTCACCCTGGCGGCTTTTGCCGGGTCAACCTTGCGGCTGAGCCAGACAAACTGCTTGTCGCCCTCGAGTTTGTGTTCAAGTTTACGCGGGTCTTCGCGCAGGATCCGCGCAAGCCGCTGCGCCAGTTCGCGTGGGTTGTCGATCTTCGACGGAATGCCGTATACTGAATCGACATCGAGGCTAACCGCCAACTCTCTGCCCATACGATCGTAGATCGTCCCCCGCTTCGGTTCGAGTACCACTACCTGTTCATACTGGCGTTCTCCGCGGGCGGCAAGTTTTGATCGTTCAAAAACCTGGAGGTAGAGAAGCCGCAGCACCACGAGCGCAAAGGCCAGGCCCATGATAAGAAATACCGCGATTATCCTTCCCCTTCGATCCATAATTACCTATTGTTTCGGCGCAGCTTTTCGTTTAACGATCACGATGTGGTCTTCCGTCGGCCTTATCATCCCCAGCCGTTTGGTTGCAAGCTCTTCAATGCGCGCCGGTGAGGTGAGGCTCGACGCCTCTATCCTGAGGGACCCGTTCTCCCGCGCCAGTTCCCGCTTCTCCCGCTCCAAGGCGTCGATCTGATACCCGAGCCGCATGATCTTCACCTTTCCGCCCACATAGAGAAGCAGCCCGACAATAATCAGGAGCGTCATGAAAAGGCGCCGCAGATTCCCCCGCCTGCTCCGTTCAAATACGAATGATCCGATATTTCCAGCCTTCGCTGTCATGCCGGCGCTCCTTCCCGCGTGAGAGACGAAATTTCAAATACGGAAATCAGCTCTCTGTTATAAGATACAATGGACCCTTTTATGACCAAGGTTGAATTTTCAGCCGCTCTCATCCGGTTCGAGGTTACGAAGCAGGCAGTTTTTCGGCCGCTCTCAGCTTTGCGCTCCTCGAAGCGGGATTACGAGCAAGCTCCCTCGGGCCGGCTATCACCGGTCGATGCGTCAGCACCCTGATAACCGGCTTTCTGCCGCAGGCGCAGACCGGCAGTTTCGGCGGACAGATACAGCCCTTTGCCTTAGCCACGAAGGCTTGCTTTACGACGCGGTCCTCAAGGGAGTGAAAGGTTATAACGGTGAACCGTCCGCCGGGCTTCAGCAGGCCGATGATCCTCTCAACCCCTTCGCGAAGCGCTCCGAGCTCGTCATTAACAGCAATCCGAAGAGCCTGGAACGTGAGCGTGGCGGGATGGATGCGTCGCGGAGGGTAGGGAGGGAATACGCTCAAAACAATCTCGGCCAGTTGAACCGTACTCGTGATGGACCTCCGGGCCCTCGCCTTTTCTATGGCACGTGCAATAGCGCCCGCTCTGCGCTCTTCGCCGTATTCGCGAATGATCTTCGCGAGTTCGTCGCGGGAAAGTCCGTTCACCAGATCAGCGGCGGTGAGCCCCCTGTTTGGGTCCATGCGCATATCAAGAGGCCCGTCCAGCTGGAAGCTGAAGCCGCGATTCGGCGACTTGAGGTGAAACCAGGAAACACCGAGATCAAGCACTGCCCCATCTACCGAATGATGTCCCAGATCCTGTAGAATCGACGGCAATTCCCGGTAATTCGCCTGTCGGAGGACAGCGCGATCGCCGAACGTTGCCAGACGCTCCCTGCACCGTTCGACAGCCTCGGGGTCCTGATCCAACCCGATCAGCATGCCGTCGGGCGACGATCGTTTCAGGATCTCCGCAGCATGACCACCCCCGCCGAGCGTCCCGTCAACATATACACCGCCGGGCCGCGGCGCGAGCAAATCAATTGTTTCACGCAGCAGGACGGGTATATGCTCTCTGATCGGATTTAAGAGTTCGAAGTTCGGAGTAGTATTGTTTTCTTTATTTCCCCGATATGTCCTCACACCAAGCTCCGGACTCACAACTCGAATCTATTACAACCCCAGCGGCAGGTTCGTCGCCGGCTTATTCACCCCAAAACTCTTCGCGGCCTGCTGGACCGTGTCAAAAACCTGGAATTCCTCCAGAACACCGGTGGTCCGGAAAATATTCTTGAGGTAGTCGGACATTGCTGCGAGCCGGAGGTCTCCTCCGAACGACTGAAGCCGACGCTTCTCTTCAACCAGGGACTGGAGAATGGTAAAATTAATATGCTCCACGGACCCAAAATTCAAGATCAGACCGTACATCTCGCCCTTGATAAGCTGACCGATCACCCTGTTGATCTCAGCCATTTTCGCCGCATCGATCTCGCCTTCCAGGTTCATCTGATATACTTTGATTTTTTCGTCCATGTCGTTATAGGCCCAACGCAGCGAGCGCCTCGCCGATTTTGTCGCCATTCTCAGTATTTCGCGCCTCCCAAGCCCTGGTGTCCCAGATTTCTATTTTATCGATGATCCCGACAAGTGTGACGTTTTTCGAGATTCCCGCGTGTCCGCGGTGCGCTGGCGGGATCAGGATACGGCCCTGTTTATCAAGTTCGCATTCCGTAGCGGACGAAAGGAGAAAGCGTCTGAAGTCCTTGACTTCCTGCTTCATCAGCGAGAGGGTCTTGATTTTCTCCTCGAGACGCTCCCACTCCTCGAGCGGATAAACGGTGAGACAGTGGTCGTAGTCCATGGCGAGCACAAGCCGGCCGTCATAGCGGTCAGCAATGATATCCCGGAATTTAGAGGGGACACTCACTCTGCCTTTGGAATCAACGGTATGATCGTAGCTACCCCGGAACATGCTCCTCCCTGTTGAGCCCACTCTATCCCACTTCATACCACCTGCTTGCAAAAGTATATCTGTCACCCACTGGATTGTCAAGAAAAATATTAATTTTTGAGATGTTACGTGGTGGGGGGACGCCTGAAAGCAGAAAGTGTTTTTAGCGTGACAACAGGGCCGGGAAAAAGTAATATACGATTCAATGAATAATGATTATTTCATTACTGTTGATGATGCGCACATTAAGCGGGAGAAGGCAAAAGCGCGGGAAATGCGCGAATCACAATGGTGGAAACGAAAGCGCGCGGCTGGCGTCTGTTATTATTGCGGCGGAAAGTTCAAAGCGATGGAACTTACTATGGATCACCTCGTTCCCATCGTGCGGGGAGGAAGGTCTGTGCCGGGGAATCTTGTTCCGTCGTGCAAAGCGTGCAATAACAAAAAAAAATATCTCCTCCCCACGGAATGGGAGGAGTATCTGAATACGCTTCAAAGAAAAAATACACAATCCGAAAACACCGACTGTCGCTAACTGTTTACAACTTAATTTTTTTCGCCACTTCGTGGCTCATCTCCGAATTCATCCAATTTCCACCCCCCGCACCCAATCGACCCGGACCAGTTTGTTCTCGTGCGACCAGCGGTAGCTCACTTCACCATGGAAGGCCTTCTTGATTGCCCGCCCGATGCGCTGCGCGAGTTTCTCATTCGTCGTGGAAATGACCAGGCTTCCGTACCCATTCTCCTTTATGGACATGACCCGCTCCAGAGGGTTTAAACCACGCGCCCGTTCCTCCTCATTCTTGACGAGTTTCATCAGATCCTGCTTATGGGGGAGCACATAATCGCCCTTCAGCGTTACGATGCCGCCGGGGAAGTTGTCGCGGATCTTAAGACAGGCGGGACAAACCATCATTACAGTTGCGGGATTCCGCACCGCCGTATCATATGCACCAGCACTGCCATACCAGCGCTTGTTCATGTACACCGCGCGACATCCCTCGCATATGGAAACGCTGCGGCTTGCGCCGCGCGGAAGGTAGGAATCCGTTATCGCTGACTTTTTCTTGTAGGATAATCTATAACTCTTCTGTGTTTTCGCAACTGCCTTCATAGAATCGCCTCCTTCGTTACCGTCGGAACCAGCTCGGGCCGGGGCTCACTTCAGTTTTCTCTGAATTTCGGGAAACTGTTTCTTGAACTCGGGAATATTGCGGGCAAGGAATACTTTAATGGCCTTCAGCTCGGCCTGCAAATCCCCGATTTCGTCGGTGAACTCGGATTCATGTTTCTTCAGGGCATCGGCCAAGTTGGACAACGCCTTTTCCTGAATCTTGATCCTCTCGACCGCGCTGCTGCCATTTCCTTTGCTGTTCATGGTTCACCTCGCTTTCGATGTTTATTTCAGCTTCATCCCGAGTTTCTTTTCCACTGACTCAAGCTTCTTATCCATTCGCGAATCCGATCCCTTGCGATCATCGATCTTGATCGACGTGATCGCGCGCTCTGAATCCTTCATCACTACATCATGGCATTTCTTCACGACTCCCATCACCGTGTCCCACTCTCCTTCCAGGACGGTCCCCATGGGATTCGCCCGATAACTCACGCCGCTGCCCACGATAACCTTCATGACCTCTGCGATGACCGCACTGACGCTCACGCCTTTCCCCAACGGAACCACGCTGAACTCTACCATTACACTCATGATGAGTCACCTCTTTGCCGTCCTTGACGCTCTAACATCCCCTCTTCCTGGCGCAGATCTCCCCTTTATTCCTATCTAAAGTATAGCCGCCGTTCCCTTTTATGTAAAGGCTGTCAACTGGACGTTTTTTCATTGAAAACCGGATTTTCCTGTGCCATACTTTATCATCGTTGTTACAGATAACCAGCCGTGAACAACCTGCCATGCTTCGGAAGATTTAAGGGGGACCCGAACATTCTATGCGGATATTTTTCAAATTGCCGGGAATCCTTCTTGTGGTCACGCTGTACATAATCTTCGCCTGCATCATTGCGCTCCTTCCCACCGGCACCAACATACGCCGCACGCTTCTGATTAAAAATATATCACGCCTATCGAGGCTCATGCTGAGGCTGCTCGGCGTCCGTGTTCACGTGAAGCACCGCGAACGCCTGCTTGAAAGCAGGTCGGCTCGTCTTGTTGTCGCGAATCACCTGTCCTATATCGACGTTCTCGTCATTGCGTCGGTTCTACCGTCCGTTTTCATCGCGTCAGTGGAACTGGGGAGCACTCCGGTTCTTGGCATGCTGGCGCGCCTCGGCGGGAGCATCTTCGTCGAGCGAAGGAAGGCCACGAAACTTCGGCAGGAACTTCCGATCATCAGTCGCACACTTCGGGCCGGATTGCGGGTTGCTCTGTTTCCTGAAGGCACTACCTCAAATGGTCGACGGGTTCAGCCCTTCAAAAATTCCCTCTTTCACACCGCGATCCTGGCGCAAACCGACATCCTGCCCCTGTGCCTCCGCTACATCGGGGTCAATGGCGCCCCGTTGAACGTGCATAATCGCGATTCGGTTTTTTATTACGGTGATACCTCTTTCTTTCGTCACTTCCCCCGACTCTTGTCACTCACCTCCGTCGATGTTGAGATCGTACCTCTCAAAATTATCCGCTTCCGGGAAAAAGACACCAGAAAGGAACTCGCGATCCGCGCGCATGATGTCATCTCAGCCGCGTATCACGATGATTTTTTCCGTGATCTGAATTGATCCCAGATGTTCATGCAATCTCGAACAGAAGCCCTTTTCGCCTTGACATTTCTTCGTCTTGCAATATAATGAATGCTTTATTACTGCGTCGGCTTTGGGAGCATGGCATGAAAGACATCATTCTGAAAGCATTCGAGGACAGCGCTCAGATAAAGGTTAAATTCGCCAGAGAAAATGTCGACAAGATCATTGAGGTGGTCCAACTCATAGCCCAAGCGTTCCGTGAGGGGAAAAAGGTCATTCTCTTCGGCAACGGTGGAAGTGCCATGGACGCCTCGCATATCGCTGCGGAATTCGTCAACCGTTTTCTCATGGAGCGGCCCCCGCTTCCCGCCCTTGCCCTAAACACCGATGCGGCTGTGCTCACCAGCATCAGCAACGATTATGACTTTACCCAGGTCTATTCCAAGCAGCTGGCCGCCCTGGGCCATGAAGGTGATGTCGTCATCGGCATCAGCACGAGCGGCAATTCGCCCAATGTGATCAAAGCGATCCAAACAGCAAAAAAAAACGGCATGAAAACCGTTGTCCTCACCGGGGGAACGGGCGGCAAGCTGGCCAATTTGGCGGATCTAGCCTTTATTGTTCCGACCAAGGCTACTCCCCGCATTCAGGAAGCTCACATCACGCTCGGCCACACTATTTGCCAGCTCGTGGATGAGGAACTCTTCGGCGGAGCTCGTTCATAACATGAGGAAGATCGACGTCTCAAAAATAAAATCATACTCACTCAAGGGCCGCGCAAGCAAGGTCCGCATCGAAGACTTGTCCAGGCCCCACAAAAAAGGCGGGACATTCCAGGACTTTTTTTCCTCCCTTCCCGGCATTCTCGCTTCACGGCACTTCAAGGATGTCGTGTCCGCCATTATCCAGGCACGAAAAGATGAACGGCCTTTCATGCTCGGCATGGGCGCCCATTCCATCAAGGTCGGCCTCAGCCCCGTCATAATCGATCTTATGGAACGCGGCATTATCACGAGTCTTTCGCTGAACGGCGCGGGTATCATTCACGATTTTGAGCTTGCCTTCGTGGGCCAGACTTCTGAAGATGTGGATCGGGAGATCCTATCCGGAGCCTTCGGCATGGCTGAAGAAACAGGCAGCATGCTTAACCTGGCTATTAAAAACGCAGGGGGTGAGGAAGGCATCGGATCTGCCATCGGCAGGATGATACAGTCGGGCGACTTTCCATACAAGGATAAAAGCCTCCTTGCGGCTGGCTACCGCTTCGGCATTCCAGTCACCGTTCATGTGGCAATCGGCACCGACATCATCCATATGCATCCATCCTTTGACGGCCGGGCTACAGGTGCTGCAGCTCACCGGGATTTTCTTATCTTCTGTTCACTCGTCTCAGAGCTTGAGGGCGGTGTGTACATGAACCTCGGGTCTGCGGTCCTTCTTCCCGAAATCTTTCTCAAAGCAGTGACACTCGCAAGGAACCTCGGATTCACCCTCCAGCACTTTACCACTGTCAACATGGACTTTGTTCAACACTACCGGCCGAACACAAATGTTGTTCGTCGTCCTACCCAGAACGGTGGTAAAGGATTCTCGATCACCGGCCATCATGAAATTATGCTTCCTCTCCTCGCAGCCGCCATTATTGAACAATTCTGACACACCCAGCCGCATTTTTCAGGTGAACCCTCTATATCTCTAGAATATTCCCTCACGGTTTTCGTAAACAGGCTCATAATCAAGGAGTTCGCCATGAGTAGCTTATTTTCGACAGAACTCCGTCATGTGTGTCAGAATTTATACACTGAAAAAATTACTATTTTTTAAGGATTTAACGGCATAACTATTTTTTTTATTTATATCACTGTACAAATTTTGACGGGTTCAAAGCAGAGCAAAATCATAACTGGCTGATTTTATTAATTTTTTATATTGGCAAAAATATTGCTTATAAAATATTACGTTATCTTAAACACATAAATTTTTCGTCTTTATGGCATATAATCCATAAAGAATGAGAGAAGCCGATCAATAAGCCGGAGGATGTACCTATTGATCTTTGCCTTCGGCAGCGTTTCCACTGTAATTTTATTTTCCAGTCAACAGCTTAGCAGGCGGATAAATAGAGCGAAGACAGATATTCTTTTAAAAGATTGCAATTTGGCAGCAAGAATACGGCAGAGATTTTTGTACGATCTTCATTCTTTTTTAATCCTGCATCATTCACAACCTTTTCACTACTCCTCCCCTGACGCCTGCGCGTCTCAGATTAGTCAGTATGTTTGAGACGCCCAGGCGTCCCCCCTTTTCATCATTAAAAATTTTTGCAAAACCCTCATCTTTCGTGTTAAGCATTAATAATTTTATTCAACCAGGCCTCTGCCGTGCTCGACGATAATACTTGTTTCCGGCCCGCGGCGAAGGACGGACAAGGCTAGGAGCTAAAGTATCCGCTCCGAGGAACTTCAATTGCCGTAGTGCCTATGAATAATCCGCATGAACACAGACAGCCAAAAGGTTGCCAAGACAGCGGCTGAGTTGACAATCGTCGCGACGTCCCCTGAAAGCTGCTACATCTTGGACCAACGGAAAAGGTCAGCAAGTAGTCGCCTTCCTCTGTTCATTATGCTGCAGCAAGCAGAAGCCGTCTTACCCTGATCCTTCCGGCACTTCGGTCGTAAAAAAATACGCTATAATTGAAATATTCAGGCATTATTCAGGGAACGGAAAAACAGACGCGACGGTCGATGTCTCGCCGGTCTGTTGCACACGTTAAATGGGGATTATATGCCGAAGGAAGACGTTATCGAGGTAGAGGGGAAGGTTATTGAAGCGCTTCCGAATGCCCTGTTCCGGGTCGAAGTAGAAGGCGGCCACATCATTCTGGCACATCTGGCGGGAAAGCTGCGTATCCACTATATTAAGGTCCTGCCTGGCGATAGAGTTACTGTGGAGCTCTCTCCCTACGACCTGACGCGAGGAAGGATTACCTTCCGACTGAAACACCAGGCTGCATAGAACGACTCCAAGCAGCTGATTTGCCCTATCCGTCAGCAAAGAGTCGCGCATGATACACATCTTCCACAACTGCCGACATAGAACAGAGAGGCTCTCGAAACCACAGCTTTTATTTTTTTAGCGTCCTCCCGGCTTGCCCATAATCGCTTCTTTTCAATCTCGTATTCATGGTATTCGGCAATCTGTGAAAATCCGCAACAAATCGCTTTTCTCCGGGGAATGTGATAAAATGAAAAATTGGACTGCAACACAGATGCGGGCTTCTGTTTGCTCCTGTAAGCGGCGCAAATGAAAGGACTAGGGGATGCTATTGAAGCAGGGGACTCTCTCGGAGCGTATTGCCAGCGCCACAAGCCATGCGATCTCATCGGGTGCTCTATTATCCATACCGACGGACTATACTTTTATCGAGGACGCCGGCATACGCTTCTTTGTCCGGGTCCTGGCAAGCCTGTCGCTCAAGGACAAGGCCCGGAAAAAACAGGAACAGGAGGTGGAGGCTGGCAGGAGCGTCAATCCCTTCCTCCCTCCTGAACAGGATCTTACGGTGGCGGATATTTCAGAAACTCACGTCGCGATTTTGAACAAATATAATGTCATGGAACACCACCTCTTGATCGTCACGCGGCATTTTGAAAACCAGAATATGCTCCTTACACTCTCCGATTTCGAAGCACTCTGGAACTGCATGGCTGAATACAATGCACTCGGGTTCTACAACGGTGGACGTGAGGCAGGCGCTAGCCAGCAGCATAAGCACCTGCAGCTCGTGCCTCTGCCCCTTGCTCCGGAAGGCCCCTTGGTTCCCATTGCGCCGCTCCTCGCCCACGTGCCCCGGGAGGTCATGGGAACGGTACCGGGATTCTCTTTTCTCCACGTCTTTGTATGGCTGGATCGGAACCTGGTTGAATCGCCGCTCGATGCAGCAACAACAACCTACCATCTCTACGGCGAAATGCTGCGGAATGTAGGCCTGGCTTCACCGCGGGGTAAAGGCCTCACACCCCAATCGGCGCCGTACTGTTTTTTGTTGACCCGCGAGTGGATGCTTCTGGTTCCACGGTCAAAAGAATTCTTTGATGGCATCTCGTTCAACTCCCTGGCTTTTGCCGGCTCACTCTTCGTACGTGACGACCAGCAGCTTGACCGCTTGAAGAACTTCGGCCCTATGAATGCGCTTAAAAGCGTGGCATTGAAAAAACCTGATCGATTTTGAATCGACTTGTCCTGGCGACAAGTGTATGTCCTGCACCAATGCTCTCGCGAAAAAATTTATGAAATTCGACGGAATCACATTCTGTCAAGGCGCTGAGTCTTTGCATGGTACAAAATGCTCATGAAACAACTGCCCTCTTCCGAAAGACATAGAGCACAATTCCGCCGAGGATTGTCAACGCGCTCAGAATCTGCCCCATGGTGAACGGCCCCATAATGAAGCCGAGCTGGGCATCAGGCTGGCGGAAGAATTCCGCGATGATTCTGAACAGACCATAAAGCATGAGACAGGCTGCGACCATGGTGCCCGGCGCGTGTTTCCTGTTTTTCAGCAGCCAGAGAATGGTAAAAAGCAGTATGCCTTCGAGTGCAAACTCGTAGAGTTGCGATGGATGACGGGGAAGAGGCCCTCCTTGGGGAAAAACCATGGCCCAGGGGACATTCGTCGTTCTTCCGAACAGCTCCCCATTGATAAAGTTTCCGAGCCTTCCCAACCCCAGACCGATGGGCGCCGTTACGACGACGAGGTCCGCTACCTGCCAGAAATCAACCCGGTATTTACGGCAGCACAGATAGCCTGCCAGAAGAGAACCTATCATCCCGCCGTGAAAAGACATCCCTCCATGCCAGACTGCTAGAATTTCAAGCGGATTTCTTATGTAGCTCGACAAGTCATAAAACAGAACGTAGCCCAATCGTGCGCCGAGAATCAGCCCAACGATCAAATAGGTGTAGAGTGCATCGAGAAACTCGCCGGGAATTTCTTTGGTTGCTGCATTCCTGCCCTTTCCTTTACCTGCGGCCGCGGAGCCTTGCCTTATTTTCTTTAACTGGTACTTCACCAGTGCGTAGGAAGAAGCAAAACCGGCAGCGTACATAAGTCCGTACCAGCGAATCGCAACGGGTCCTATGCGGACAATCTCCGGGTTGATGTGAGGATAGGCTATCATTCATGGTCTCCTTCGCTTCTATGGGAAAAAACATCGACTTCGGAGTCTATTATACATCAAATCCGACATAGGATAAAAGTTATATATATTGCAATGCGCATTATAGGCTTGCTCAATGCATGTACCGCCATGCTACACTAAGAATAGAAACAGAATACGATCGGGCCTGATTCAGGAAAGGGGCCTGTTTGGCTGCGCTGGAAAAATGGGACATGTGTCCACGGATGTTTTCTGCGCAGACGGATCGAAGGGGGTTGATTATGAATGCTCAACTGGAAACAATGAAACATGCATACCTTCCACACGTGACCGCAGCCGATGCCGTGACATGGAGCGGCCTAGTCCTCGCGCTACTTGGTGGCACCACAGACGTGCTTGCGGGACTGGGAAGCAGATGGGGTTGGTGGCATTTTACTGTCGGATTCACGATTCTGCAGGTCGGTGCGATTACCGGCATTGCAGCTGCCGCAGTTTCGCTGGTTGGAGGAATCGCTATAAGGCGTGAGCACCACCCGTCGCTGACCGTTGTCGCTGCCGTCGGAATCGTTCTGGGACTCGTCACTGCGGGGATTCCGTGGTCATGGATGCGGACTGCGGAACGAATGCCCAACATCAATGACATTACGACAGACATGACAAATCCGCCCCAGTTTGGCAGGCTCATGCCGTTGAGGCAGAGTGTTGATGCTCCGACGAGCTATGGCGGCGCCAGAGTTGCGACCGACCAGCGCGCTTCTTATCCCGATATCCGGCCCATCATCCTGCCGGTGACGCCGTCGACGGCATTCTCCACCGCGCTCAAGGATGCGAAGGACAGGGGCTGGCGGATCGTGGATGCGGATGCTTCGAAAGGCATCATCGAGGCGGTGGCGACAACCTTCTGGTTTGGGTTCAAAGATGATGTGGTTGTAAGGATCAAACGCGCGCCCGGCGGGAGCAGGGTCGATATGCGCTCTGTTTCGCGTGTGGGGACCGGCGACATCGGGACCAATGCAGAGCGGATCAGATCGTATCTTGCGAGCCTGGCAAAAACGAGCATCGTCGACAACAACTACACCTCCTTTGCGAGTGGTTACTAGGGGAATTGAATCAGTATAGGGGGTTGGTTTTCAGGGGCGGATAAGCTTTTTCAATTTTTGTAAATCCTTGAGGAACAGCTTTTTCCCTTCCGGAAACCGCATGGCATACGCAGGATGAAAGGTGATGAGATGTATTCTGCCGTTTTTCTCGACAGCCTTTCCATGCTCACGTAAAATTTCCTTTTTGCTGTTGAGGAGAGCGATGCATGCGGTGTTTCCGAGGAGAACGACGATCTTCGGATCGATGATTTCGAGCTGGGTGAAGAGGTGCGTACTGCCGTGGAGGATCGTTTCCTTCGAGGGCGTGCCGCGGACGGGAAGGTAATGGCCCGGGCTGGTAATGAAGATGTCGTCTTCCGTAAGGCCGATTTCCTTGATCCGCTCCCTCAGGAACTTTCCCGAACGCCCGACAAAAGGCCGTCCGACCTTTGCCTCTTCTTTTCCCGGCGCCTCGCCGACGAAGACGATCCGCGCATCGGGGTTGCCTTCTCCAGGAACGGCCTTGCCGATCCCGCCTTTCTTGCATAAAGGACAGGCAATAATTTCACGGGCGACCTTCGCGAGCAACATTTCTTTCTTCATGCTTTGATTATACTCCAGGCCGGACGGTTCCCATAGTGAAGAAACCGCTTTTTCTCAAATCAAACCTTCACGTGCAGCATCGGCAGTTTCAGCCGCTGCCGCTTATTCTCGCCCTTGAACAGGATCGCCCGGCGCACGGGAATATCTCCCCGTGCGCCTTCGTGCTGGGCCTGCAGCTTCGTGGGCAGGCTTGCTGCGTGCTGGATTGTGTGTTTCCCAAACTTTTGGGAAATCCGGTCGACGCTCTCGTAAATCTTCGCCATCTTTTCGATCTTCGTCGTATCGTCGAATAGACTGTACTGCAGGCATTTTTCCTCGACCAACCCCGCAAGCACAACCCCGGTCTGCCGGTAGAGCGACGTGGGCCGGTACAAATGTCCGAAACCTTCCCGCAGCAGTTCAAAGAGCTCAACCGGATAAGCCGTGGGCCGAGTGAGCCTCAGTTCCACGCCGCTGCCCGTGAAGTCCTGCTTCCGGAGAAAGATGACGATCCGCGAGGCAGCGAGCCGGTAACGCCGCGCCTTGATGCAGGCATTTTCCAGATTTTTGGCGAGCTGAGCGAACACAAAGGTTTCATCCGATGAAGCCGGCGTGAAGGTCTTTGCCTTGCTGATGGACTGGTAGCTGTTCTTCGTTTCCGTGGTAACGGGATAAACGCTCCTGCCGTTCAGCTCGTTCCAGATTTCCTGGTAAGGCTTGGACAGGTGCTTTTTGACGAATGCTCCATCCTTGCGCGCAAACTGAAGCGCTGTCGTGATACCGCGCTTGTTCAGAAACGCCGCAGTATTCGGGCCGATACCCCAGACCTTCTCCACGGGCAGCTTTTCCAGGAAGAGGTGGACCTCGCGGCCCGGGATCATTGTAATCCCGTGCGGCTTCCTGTGTTTTGACCCGATCTTGGCAAGGACTTTCGAGAGGCTCACGCCGACGGACACGGAGAGCCCCAGCTCCTGCTGGATGGTCTTTTGCATTTTCTCGGCGATCTCTTCATAGGGGCCGTGAAAACTCCTCCTGAGCCCCGTAAGGTCCACGAAAGCCTCGTCAATGGAATACTCTTCCACGTCGGGAGAGAAGCGACGAAGAATCTCGAACATCCGGACCGAGAAAAGGCTGTACGTTTCGTAATCAGACGGCAGAATCACGGCATCTGGACAAATTTTCTTAACATCCGAAAGCCGCACCCCGCGCTGCACTCCGCGCGCCTTGGCCTCGTAGCTCGCGGCGGCAACTATTCCGCGTTCCTTGCCCGTAATCACCGGCCTTCCCCGGAGTTCTGGATGGACCGCCTGCTCGCAGGAGGCGAAGAATGCGTCGGCGTCAAGGTGCAGGATGGCGCGCGGCCAGGATGAGAGGGAGATGAATTGGTTGTCCATGTTTGTTCACCACACAGATGCAGAGACGGCCAGGCTATGCACGGTGTCGTTCGCGACCTCATTACAGTTTTTCGACCATAATTTTATACGGAATTAAGCTGTATAATCTAGCTCCTCTCCCCGGGGCTACCGCCCGGGGCTTACGAAGTTGCAAAAAATTTTGGTCAGGGCCATCCCGTCCCTCCTTACTTGTATTTTCTCACCACCGCCGTCACCACGCCGGCGATCTTGAGTTCGTGCTTCGGCCTGACCGGTTCATAGCGAGGATTCGCGGGCACGAGATAAACGGCGTCGCCGCTCTTTTTCAGGTACTTCATAGTCCACTCGCCGTCCACCTCGGCGATAACGATATCGCCGCTCTTCCCCGTCTGACTCCGGTCAACAATGACGAGATCTCCCGGCAGAATGCCCGCTCCGGTCATGGAATCGCCGGACACTTTAAGCAGGAAGGACGCGTCGGGATTCTGAACCAGGAATTCATCGAGGGACAGCGTGTCGCGCAGTTCCTCCTCGGCAGGACTTGGGAATCCGGCTTCGACCAGACCCAGGACCTGGTAGGACTGCGGTCCGGCAATCGGAACAGTCTTCGTACCCTCATCCGCCTCCAAGGTTGTGAGATTTTCAAGGGCATGAACAACCTTCAGGGAAACAGCACTTGTTCGCATGACGGGCATCTTCTTTCTGTGCAGCAAAAATTAGGAAACAGCTTTTCAGCGTAATTCTATTATAGATGAACATTTGTACACTTGTCAAGCGCGGATATGCTCGAGCAGGAAGCCCATCTTCGTCCTTGACATCCCTTCATAAAGGCGTGATTATATATACAGAAGTACGGAAGTTTTTTGCAGTATGAATGACCGCGAAGACTCTCAACTTCGCGGTTTTTTTACTGCTGGATTTCCGTGATCTTTGGTTTCGGAGAAAGGAAGTGCGCATCATGGCATCAAAAGGCAAGGTAAAATGGTTCAATGAGTCCAAAGGATTTGGATTCATTCAAAAGGAAGAGGGCGGGGACGTTTTTGTGCATTACGGCGATATTGAAAGCGAGGGCTTCAAGACTCTTTCCGAAGGTGAGGAAGTGACGTTTGAGGTTATTGACAGCCCCAAAGGCCCTAAGGCAACGCATGTGGTAAAAATAACAACGACGTAACCCGCGTCAGAAAGGGACAGGCCCGGCGAGATCCGGGCCTGTTATGCTGAACAATGCTTCAAAAAAACCTCTCCCCGTAAACGAGGTGAAATGGACTGAACATCAAAGGCGGGAAGAGAAGAAAGAGAAATTTTATTTTTCGTCTCGGCAATTCAGTTTTTTTCGCTCTTCGTGCGTAGCGGCAAGATAATGCAGCCATTGAAGGTGCACGCGTCGTGCTGACACAAATCCTCAAGTGCTCTGATCCCGTCTTTATCCTGTTACCTCTCACCATGAACTGAACGACATCCCGAATTCCAGAAGGGAGGAACGCTTTGTTTCTCCCCTTTTTTGTCCTCACCGTCGGTAGCCGAGATCTCCTTCCCGGTACTCTTATCCGTGCTATGATATTTAATAGAAGAAGCGGAGAGGTTGGGACAAAAGGTTTAAATCGCTGCCCTGTTGTTTCGGTGACGGTCCGCGAACATTCTGTTTTGGGGGGTTTTTTAAAGGAGGGAACTCATGAGCACGCTCAAAATTAGCAGTCCGGTTTTCGAACACAACGGTCGAATTACACCGAAATATACTTGTGACGGCGAGGATATCAATCCGCCATTGGTGGTGGAGAATGTGCCGGCCGGCACAAAGTCGCTGTCGCTGATCGTCGATGACCCTGACGCACCACGAGGCACCTGGGTACATTGGGTCGTGTGGAACATCGCACCGGATACCAGGGAAATCAAGGAACACTCCCTCCCTTCCGGCGCCAGAGAAGGAATAAACGACTTCAGGAAACGCAGCTATGGTGGCCCCTGCCCACCTTCGGGAACACACCGCTACTTTTTCAAGCTCTACGCCCTCGATGTAACGCTGAATATGGATCCGGGTACGAATAAGAACGGCCTTGAAAAGGCTATGAATGGTCATATTCTCGGGCAGGCGGAGTTGATCGGACTCTATGCAAGGAAGTAGCACAGACGGATGGCAATGCTCCATAAAAGGCTTCCCGCGGGCAGAAGATGAAACAAGATTTTTTTGACACACAACCTGATTTGTGTAAATACAAATAGATAGATAGATAGATAGATAGATATTATACGAATATATGTATGATTCTATGAAACTTATTTCTTGTTTTGGATGAGCGTATTTTTCGAATCACACGGCCTCCATGATGCCCCGCCCGGGGTATGAGGCGAGGGGTAGGATGTGACCGTAATTTCCCTCGCCTTTGTACATCTTACCGTCGTGCCAAAAAACTTTAAATGCCAATGTAAAAAACCCATGGCTCGCTACCCGTCCTGTCCATATTTTGGCCCCTCTTTTCCGCTAATGTTTTTAGAGAATCGTCCGATAAGAACAGCAACGGTTTGACTTTAAAACGGTTTTTAGATTGGCAGGTCCCTTCGGAGCCATATGACCTTCTTCCCCTTTTGAGACGAATAAATCTGGAGACCTCTATTCTAGGCTCGCCAAGCTAAAACCATCGGCTATTCTTGAAACAGAGCAGGATCAACCGCAGGAGGCCGTCAACTTTTCGGCGGAGGCGAAGAAAAGTCAAGTCCTTGTACAGACCAGGACGGAGCTCCTGGCGCAAATACGGAACGCGCGATAACAATGGCTTTCGATTAAGGATGGATTAAGGAGCAGTGGATAAAAAGGATTTCAGAATACTCGTCGCAGATGACGATGACATTGCACGCGATGTCATTACCACCCTTCTCTCCCGGGAAGGGTACTTCGCAAGTGCTGTCGTCGATGGCCAACAAGCCATCAACCGGCTCAGGGTCGAGGACTTTCATCTCGTCATCACCGACTTCAAGATGCCCTGCGCTGATGGCATCGAAGTGCTCAAGTACGCCGTCCGAAGCAACTCCGATACCGCCGTCATCATTCTCACGGCATATGGGGCCCTCGACACGACTCTTGAAGCAATCAAGGAAGGCGCCTACGATTTCCTGACTAAGCCGTTCAAGGCGCAGGAAATCACGATCCTCGCGCAGCGGGCCTTTGAGCGGGCACAGCTCATCGCTGACAACCGGGAACTCAAGGAGAGCCTGCGCGAAACCTATCGTGATCTGGAACTGCTCAAAAACGTTTCTTTGTGCAACAATTCCGAGGTGACGATGGGCTGGCTGGAGCGCATTGAGAAGCTAAAAAACATGAGTGTACTTCTCGCCCACGAGGCAGAGGTCTTGAAGGAAAGGATGGCCAAGGGCTCTGCAACGTGGCAAGATAGTCATCGTTGAGAGCGATCCGCTGGTCCCGGATGTCCTCTCGTCCTTGTTTGAAATTACCGGGCAGTATGATACCAATTGGCCGGCCACGGACTTGCGGGCATCCAGAAGGTCAAAAACCATGGCCATGAAACAAGGTGGACAGGCTGGCGTCTACCAATGACGAGATATCACTCGCGCTCACCTTCGCCAAGATAGCCATCCGGCGGATCGAGAACAACGCCCTCGAGAGGTCTTCTACAACAACCTCATTAATGCTCTGAAGTCGCCCGCCAACAGCATCGAAGCGTGAGATTCATACACCAAACAGCATTCCGAGCGGGTCACGGCCTATGCGCTCCAGATCGCCGAAGCAATGGGTCTCGGCGCCGAGGAAATTGACGCGCTTCTGTTCGGCGGCTACCTCCACGACAACGAGATGTAGGCGTCCGAGACATGATCCTGCTCAAGCCCCATCGGCTCACCCTGGTGGAGACCGAAGACCGAAATCAACTTGCATCCGGTCATGGGAGGGAATATAATGAAACCCTTGCGGTTTTCTTAAAAAATGGAAGCTCATTCTGCACCATCATGAGCATTTTGACGGGGCGGAAATAATAAACTATGGTTTCGGGAACGGCACGGTGAAGCCCGTCTTTCTGGCTTCGAATGCGACACCCGAGGGAAGAGTGCGCAACAGGAGGGTAGATATACTCATTGTCTCCAAGAAGGACAGGATATAAAATCCTTTTGGCTGAAAGCAGCCCGGCAAACCGCGAACGCCTGACTGCGGCTTTCGAACAGGGCGGCACGTCCGCGCATCTCGAATTTGCCGCCACACCGGAAGCAGCTTTCGAAATCTTGAAGCGGGAAACCTTCGATGTGCTCTTCTTCAACCAGGCCCAGTTTAGCCTGGACGCTTTTGAAGTCGTGAACCGTCTTCAGGCCCTGCAGCGGGAGACGCCGGTAATCATGATGTCGCCCCAGACAGACGACGATGCTGTGCTGCGTGCTTTGCGGGGCGGCGCTGCGGACTGCGTATCCGCCGAACCAGATGCTTTCGTCAATTACCCCATCATCGCCGGTCGTGTCATAACTCGTTTCGAGGCGGTCCATGAGTATACGGTGCGGGAGCGGGCGATCCTGCGCAGCCAAAAACAGTGGATGTCTCTCATGGACGCCATTACGGATTATATTTTTGTTCTGGACGACAAGCAGGCTCTGGTCAAGGTGAACCGCACCTTTGCCTCAGCCATTGGAAAGCACCCACGGGAGCTCGTCGGCAAACAGATTGGGGACGTCTTCGACCTGGAGATCCCCAGACAAGAGGTACTTCGCTCCGTCTCGGACGAAGGCATCCCCCGCATCTATGAAAAAAAGATCGGCGAAGAAATATATCAGATAAGCATCTTCCTGCTCCAGGAGGAGAACCGACCCCTCACGATCCACGTGATGAAAAACATTACCGAGGTCAGAAGGCTTAAGGATCAATTGTACTATGCTGACAAGCTTGCCTCCATCGGCTTGCTTGTGTCCGGCGTTGCCCACGAGATCAACAACCCCCTTACCGGCACGATTGCCTACACCGAACTCCTCGCCATGAAGGTCACCGATGAGGGAGTCCTTGTCGAACTGAAAAAAATTCTCGACAGCGCCGAACGGTGCAAAAAGATCGTTAACAATCTCCTAACCTTCTCCCGGCAGCGCATGCCGTCGAAAAGCCTCGAATCCATCAACGACATCATTGACCGGGCCATCGATCTCCGGATCTACTGGCTCAAATCAAACAACATCGAGATCGTTCGTGAGTACGACCCCGTGTCAACCGTATTCGTCGATGCGCAGCAGATCCAGCAGGTCATGCTGAATCTGCTTCTGAACGCCGAACAGGCCCTCGTCGACACCGGCCGGGCGAACCCGCGGATCCGGTTCGTGACCCGGTCCGACAAGACGAACCGACGCCTCGTGATTGAGGTGATCGACAACGGCCCCGGTATTCCCAGCAGCGTAGCCTCAAAAATTTTTGATCCCTTCTATACCACAAAGTCGGTAGGTATCGGCACCGGACTGGGTCTTTCGATCTCGCACGGCATCATCGCGGAGCACGGCGGGACCATTCGTTTTGAGAATGCCAAAGGTGGGGGTGCGGCGTTTATCATTGAACTCCCTACGGGAAGGGGCGCGCACGCGGAAGGGCAGACGACTAACGGGTAGGCAGGTCTCTCGGTTTCCAATCATCGGTGCGTTCGTACTTTTGGGCTGTACCACCGGCGGTTATGCGGGAAATCTCAAGGTCCAACTCATCAGTATCGGCGAAGCCGCCGCGGTCACCCATCATCATCTTGTCCACGCACGGGTCTTCGGTCTCACTTTAAAAGGTCTGGCAGGTACTCTGCGGTAAACCCCGGTGCAAAGCGAAATATCTGAAACTCCTGTCTCTCCTCAATCGGCTTTTTCCCAAGATAAGGAAGGACTTGTTTTCATCGAGTCTGATACTGAAAATCCCTTAAAAGCTTCCTCAAGTACGCCGCGTTTTGTCGAACTGCACGAACTCAGTTTTATCTGAGACAATCTGAAGGTGATCATCACAAACCAAGCTTGAGAGCCGGAAGAATGTCAGATGTCCTTCGCGAGCTTTACGCCTCGCGGTTGCAAAGTTTTAATTTTATTTCGGTTCAGGAATGGCAGCCAGGGGGGATCGTTTTACTGCTTCTGTATTTCAATCTTCATTTTTTTCATTTTTTCGAGGAGCGTTGTACGGTTGAGCCCCAGAAACTGTGCGGCCTTGCTTCGCACTCCGTCGGACTTTTTAAGTGCTTTTAGAATCATGTTCCGCTCCATGGCGGCCACGAGTTCGTTCAGATCGATCCCGGTCTCGCCCAGCTCAAAATCGCTGCCTTGCATATGTTGCGGCACCGCTGCGTCCGGCGCCCGGAAGGACGTCGCCATGGGAGTGGCTGCGGCTTCCGAATCCTCGCGAGTCGTCAGGTGAAGCTTTTCCGGAAGATCGGACAACTGCACAACCGGACCGCTTACGAGGATCGTGAGGCGCTCCATGAGGTTTTCAAGCTCCCGTACATTCCCGGGCCAACGGTACTTCAGCAGACAATCCATGACCTGAGGGTCAAGTGAGAAAGGCTCCCGCTTTTTTTTCCTGCAGAACTCCTGCCCAAAAAATGCCGCCAACAGAGGAATATCCTCTTGCCTGCTTCGGAGCGGCGGCAAGTGGAGCGGTATCACGTTGAGGCGGTAGTACAGATCTTCTCTGAACTTTCCTTCCTTCGTCGCCTTTTCCAGGTCCTTGTTCGTAGCCGCCAGGATCCGGACATCCACTTTGATCGTTTTCATCCCGCCCACGCGCTCGAACTCCCGCTCCTGCAATACCCGGAGCAGCTTGACCTGGAGCGAAGGGTCAAGTTCCCCCACTTCATCAAGAAAGAGCGTGCCGCCCTGGGCAAGTTCGAACCGGCCCAGGCGCGTGTTGATGGCGCCCGTGAAGGCGCCCTTTTCATGGCCGAACAACTCTGATTCGAGGAGGTCCCGTGGTATTGCGGCGCAGTTGATCGGCACAAAGGGCCCGCCCGCACGTGAGATGTTGTTGTAATGGATGGTCTTCGCGATAAGCTCCTTGCCCGTACCGCTCTCGCCGGTAATCAAAATCGTACTGTCCGTATCGGCGATCTTCTCGATCAGCTCATAGACCGTCTGCATGCTGGGCGAATCGCCGACGAGGCCTTTGAAGTTGTATTTCTTCTTGAGCTGCATCTTGAGCATCACGTTTTCCTTCTGAAGTTTCGAGACGGATAGCGCCTTTTCCAAAACAATTATGAGCTCGTCGAGATTAAAGGGTTTCGTGACGTAGTCGAAGGCCCCGTTTCGCATGGCCTCGACGGCCGTCTGGACCGTGCTGAAAGCCGTCATGACGATGACGGGTACGCTTGTCGTGGCCGCAGTAATTTCCTTGAGCACATCCATGCCCGTGATTCCCGGCATGACAAGGTCGGTAAGGATGAGATCGAACTTTTCAACGCGTGCCATATCGAGACCAGTCTCGCCATTCTCGGCAAGCGAAACATCGAATTTTCTGCTCGTAAGAAAAAAACGGAGCACATCTCGGACAGTTTCATCGTCTTCTATGACAAGTATTTTCCACATGTTGTTCTACCATAGCAAAATAATAATCATCTGTCAACTGTTTGACACTCTGGGCTGTGCGGAGAAACCCGCCCTAGTCCGCATCAGGGCTGCTACAATCCCGAACTCTCTATTATCCCAAGTCATTATTTTGACAGAAGAATAAATAGGTTATTCCAATTTTTCAATATCATAGCTCGGGCATGGTATTTGCTCATGAGGAAGGTATTGATAAAAGGGGCGGGGAGGTGCGGGTGAAAAGAAGGAAGCTGCGTTATCAGAAGAGAAAAAGGCCGCAAGGATGACTCCGCGATGAGCGATATTCTCTCACAGGACGAAGTTGATGCATTGCTCCGTGAAAGCAAGCCCCAGCAAGAGACTCCGCCTTCCACGGAAATAATCTTCGAGGAGCTCAAATCAGACAGGCGTCCGACCCAGGTGCAGCGGGACATGGATTTTCTCCTCGATGTTCCACTTGAGATAAAGGTCGAGCTGGGCAGAACTCGTACATTCATCAAGGACCTTCTTCAGCTCGGACAGGGATCGGTCATTGAACTCGATAAGGCCGCCGGCGAGCCCATGGATATCCTGGTGAACGGCAAACTCGTTGCACGGGGGGAGATCGTGGTGGTCAATGAAAAGTTCGGGATCCGGCTCACCGATATCATCAGCCCAACGGAAAGGAACCGTCAGCTTAAATGATTGACATCTACCTCCACGGGGGCGTGGCTCTTATCCTTGTCAGCGGCCTGGTACTTCTGCTCAGCCTCTTTTTCAAGAGCGCCAGGACAAGGAGAGCCTCGTGAAAATTACAGGAGATCAATCTCTCGGCCCGAAAAAGGGCATCGCCATGGTCAAGGTCGGGCCCGAAGTGCTTCTCGTCGGCGTTACGACGACCGATATAAAGCTCCTGAAAGCGAAGGACACAGTCATCGAGGAACAAGAGAAGGAGTGGCCGGTATGTTGAGTGTCGGTCGGAAAAGGAAAAAATATGTCAAGACCATTGCCGTGGCGAGCGGCAAGGGTGGCGTGGGCAAAACCAACATCACAGCCAGCCTTGCCATCGCCCTGCGCAATCTGGGCAAGAACGTCGTGATCGTGGACGCCGATCTCGGCCTTTCCAATATTAACATTCTTCTCAATAAACATGCGAAATATAACATCAGCCACCTGCTTGAAGGAAAAGTCGAGCTCAAGGACATTCTCATCGAAGGCCCTCACGGCGTCAAAATCCTGCCCGCTGGGGAAGGGGTTCAGTACCTCACGCGCCTCGACGAGTTCCAGCGGCTCAGGCTACTCGAAGCCTTTGATTCCTACGACGGCGACATCGACATCCTGCTAATCGACAACTCGGCAGGAATCTCGGAAAACGTGACTTTCTTCTGCTCCGCCGCGCAGGACCTTATCGTTGTCACGACTCCCGAGCCGACCGCCTGGGTCGACGCCTATCATCTGATCAAGATCCTCTACACCGAATACCAGGAGAATAAATTTCACGTGATCGTCAACTCCGTAAAGAACGAAGCTGAAGGATTGCAGGTTTTCGAGACGCTCACGAAGGCAACAAATAGGTTCCTCAATATTTCACTGGACTACCTGGGCTATCTACCCTATGACAATGATGTCAAGAAGGCCGTCCGTTCCCAGACGGCGTTTATCGACCTCTTCCCGAGGAAATTCATTTCCAAGTGCATGGGAGAAATCGCAGCAAAAATCCTGGAACGGCCGGAAAAAGTCAAAGGCACACTCCAGTTTTTTATCGGCAGCCTACTGTCACTATCAGCGGATGCAGTACGGGTGCGGTCGAGAGACTGAACCTGAAAATTCAGCAGCCAAAAAGGACAGGTCCATGCAGGATAATAGGATAGAGCCAACCAAGCAGGAGAAGGAGAGAATCATTAATGAATCTCTTCCCTTTATCAAGTATACGGCGTACCGGCTTGCGCATCGGCTGCCGCCCCAGCTATCGGTCCAGGATCTTATCAGCGTAGGGGTCATGGGCCTTCTGGACGCCCTTCAGCGGTATACCGAAGGAAGAGCCAAACTCAACACCTTCGTGGAGCACCGCATCAAGGGCGCCATGCTCGATGAGCTGCGGTCCCATGACTGGCTACCCCGCTCGGTGAAGACAAAGATCGGACAGATCAAAAAAGCGCATCGGGAGCTCGAAAAAGACCTCGGCCGGATGCCCTTGGCGGAGGAAATCGCCGATCGGCTCTCTATCACACTGGACGAATATTACCGTACGATCCAGAATGCAAGCAACGCCGTCGTGTTCAGTTTCGAAGATTTCCGCGACCGGATGAGCGACGAAAGCGGCATGGATGTGACGGAATGCATCCCCGACCCGGATATGAAAACACCCCTTCAGCTCCTGGAGGAAAACAGCGCGAAGGACGCTCTCGCCCAAGTCATAGAACGTCTCCCCGAGAAGGAAAAAACAATCCTATCGCTCTACTATTGGGAAGAGCTCACCATGAAAGAAATCGGGAAGGTGATGAAGCTGACCGAAGGACGCGTTTGCCAGCTTCACAACCAGGCGCTTATCAGATTGAAAGCTGAGATGAATGTATCGGTCCACCAATCGGTTGCATGAGGCCTACCTAAAGAATTGCAGGTCTAACGTTCCCCGTGTTTTCCTGCCAGCTGCCGCTAAAGAATTCCTTCAAAAAGCCGATAAGAACACTATAAAGGGCCTGTGTATGATATGAGTGGTCTTCTTAACGATCCGATCGAGCCGACCTGCGGCAATATTGGGATGCGCCCCGCACAATAGACGGAGTCATCGTTTTCCATGCCCATACGCTCAATTACTATTCCATACCTTTCTTGAATTCCTATCGCAGTCGCTCTGATCATTGCCACCGCATCTTGATCGAAAAGGGCTTTTCTGTCTTTCACGGGAAATACGATATGGGAGTGAATTGGCCATACACAATGATGGACCTTGATTACCTCGGCTTGCCCTTTCATGCTCAGAGCCTCTCACAGACAGTGACGCCGCAGCGAGCTGAGGAGAATTGCAGGTTAAAGTTTTTCCGGGTCCTGCCGATAAGAAAAACAGAAATCCTGCCTCGATGAAGGAGTACTTATCAATATCAATTCCGGCAAGCCGCCTAAAAGCCAGAAGCCGAACAGCAGCGCACGGAACACGCAAAACCTCCAGAAGCCCTCTACCTCGGAGCAGAAGGAAAAGACCGTGCCAGCAATGAATTCGGGAAGCGCCGACCGGGTGAACATCTCCGGCAGGAGTCAGGAAATCGCCGATATCGTGTCCGCGGTCAACCGGCTTCCTGATGTCCGGTACGACAAGGTGCAAGCGATCAAGCAGCGTGTTGATGCGGGCACCTATTCAGTTGACGCTTGCAAGGTGGCCTCCTCGATCATCAACAGCATATGAAACGGACTGACGATATTAAATCCATCCTGTTCGAGCAGGCGATTGGTACCCGCTGCCTGCTCGATATCCTCCGGCACGAACATGGCAACCATCTCTGCCGCATCTGCGAACAGAATCAGTAGTGGCTCTCAGAAGCAGCAGGGCCTGATTCGGGAATCCTCGGCCTTCAGGAGGGGGGAGGATGTCAATGCTGATTCAAGCTAAGGCGGAGAGCTATTGCGGGGGTTTGGCGGTCGGCAATGAAATCAGGGAAACACGGCCCCCTGGGTTTGGCCGTGCTTGGTAGTTACGTCGTACTTCTTCTCTTCCTCATTCAATTTTTGCATACTTATGCGGCTCATGGCCTGCACTTTCTTGTCGACATCGGTGCAGGTCGGGGCTGGAGGCAGTTCCGCTACAGAGCGGGCAAGCTCGGCAGCTGCCGCTATTGCCAGGTCGCGATGGCCTTTTTCGTGGGTCAGGAGGTTTCTCACGAAGGTGTCCCATTTAGCCACGAGATCCTTGGGAGCTTGGTCGGTCCGTTCCCATTTCGGCAGACGGAAGATTACCTCAAGGTTCACCTTAAAAGAATCGGCCTTGCAGGTGCTGGCGACATTATCATAGCCGTAGTCCCACTTGATCTTCCAGCTCGTGACCGAATCGTACTTTTTCCCATCGTCCCAGGTGATGCATTTTTGTTTTAAATCACACTGCAGGTCTTTTTCACAAATCCCGCAGACTTCGTAGTATTCATATTTTTCCGTCACCACCGGCGGAATAAAGCCGCTATTTGACCGGGAAGAAGCGTTCTGGTCAATCGGCGTCTGATCAGCCTTTCCTTCCTCTGCAAATGAAAACGTCGTACTGGCCATCAGCAAAAGAAATATACTGATTCCTCTCATCATGCCTGAACACCTCAACTCGCCCTGGAGCTTTATATTTATTCAACTAAATTATAATACGACTATTAATATTCTGTTTCAAGATGGAAGATGGGTTAGGCTCTGGCAACAAAAAAGCTGCCCTAAAGCTGCCTGCCCAAACATCAAACCAGTATAAACGCGATTGTCCTACGCAGCTTTCGGGAGATGAAGAGATTAGAATAAGAATCGGTAAAATGGTGGTCCCAACGGGAATCGAACCCGTGTCTCCGGCGTGAGAGGCCAGCGTCCTAGGCCGCTAGACGATGGGACCGAAAAAAGTTGGATTAGTTATGACCTCTCAATTGGTGCGGGGCAACAAAAAGGCTGAACGGCCGGCAAACTCGAAACTGAGAACTCATAACCGGGAACTGACATTGGTTGGGGGAGGAGGATTCGAACCCCCGTAAACAGGTTCAGAGCCTGTCGTCCTACCACTGGACGATCCCCCAGGCGCTTACAAGCCCTAGCACTATATCCAAAACCCTCGGGGGTGTCAAGGGTAAAAAGTCCGTTTTGTTATGAAATGTACGGGTTTGACCCCTTTCCCCCGGATAAAAAACGCTGAACATGGCCTGCGAAAGGTTCAATCGCCACGGCTGTCAAATGGGGATAATGGACACAGCATGCCCCGCCCGCTGCAGTTTTGAAGAAGGAATAGTGCCCATTATTTGGTATCCTTGTCGATTAAATTCTTGACAATCCTTCCCTCCTTAAGGTAATACTGGTATCATTTTAATATTGGCAGAGGAAAAACAGGTAACTATTCATGAGCCCAGACAAGGTTAAAACAGTCTATGTTGTCGGCCACACAACGCCTGACACCGATTCCGTGTGCTCGTCCATAGCCTATGCTTACTTCAAAAACATCACGGACAAGCGCTACCTCTTTACGCCCGTACGCGCGGGCAAATTGAACCATGAGACAGCCTTTGTGCTCGAAAAATTCGGCGTCCCCCCTTCGGCAGAAATCGACAGCCTCGTTGCTACGGTGAGCGACCTTGAGCTCAAGCGGCCAATTGCCGTTGGCGTGCGCGACTCCATCCAGATCCTGGCGTTGCTCATGCGCGAGCAGGGAGTCCGCTCGGTCCCGGTCGTGGACGATTCCGGCAGGCTGGCAGGCGTCGTGGGCCTGAAGGACATCGCCCGCCACTACATGGACAGCGTGGGTTTTGCGGACCTGACCAAGGCCCCCATCGAACTTGATATCCTGCTGAAAACGCTCGAAGGTCGCGTTATCAGCAACACCAAGCAGATGACGGTGCTGACCGGCAGAGTGCTGATCGCAGCCATGCAGCGGGGGACCATGCTGAATCGGGTCCGTCCCGGTGACGTCGTTGTCGTGGGCGACCAGAACGACGTTCAGCTGGAGCTTATCCGGATGGGCTGCTCCGCTGTTATTGTGACCGACAATGCCCCTATCGCAAACGAGGTCATCGCTGCCGCCCGGGAGAAAGACGTGCTGCTCATCTCGTCGCGCCATCCGGCTTTTGCCACGGTCCAACTTATGACCATGTCTGAGCCGGTATCCTCGATCATGACCACCAGCTGCCCAACGATCGGGCTGTACACGCCTATGACCGAGGTGCGGTCGAAAATCGTGGAATCTGACTATCGGTCCGTGGTGGTCGTGGACAGCGACAACCGGCTGATCGGCTTCATAACGAGAACGGACCTGTTGAAGCCCGTGCGCAAGTTGGCAATCCTGGTGGACCACAACGAACTTTCGCAGGCCGTGGACGGCATTGAGGAAGCAGAGATTCTCGAGATCATCGACCACCACCGCGTGGGCGACATCTCTACCACGGCGCCGATCTACGTATACAATGACCCCGTTGGCAGCACTTGCACCGTTGTTGCTGGAATCATGTTCTTGTACCAGACCCATATTCCGAAGGAGATCGCCGGCATCCTGCTCTCAGGCATCCTGTCGGATACGTTGCTGTTGACGCTCTCGACCACCACGGAGCGAGACCGGCTTGAAGCCCATCGCCTTGCCGAAATCGCCGGCATCGAGATCCAGTCCTATGCCAAGGAATTGCTCCATGAAAGCATCAATCTCGAAAATAAAAGCGCGGCCCAGTTGATCGCGGCGGACTTCAAGGAATTCATGATCGGAGGCAAAAAGCTCGGCATAAGCCAGATGATGTCGCTGGACTGTGCGGAAATCGATGCGCGGGAGCGGGAGCTCGTGGCTGAACTGGAGCGCATGCGTTCGGAAAACGGCTATGATCTCGCGGCGTTGTTGGTGTTGAATCCCCTCGGCAAGGGGCAAGAGCGGATTCTGCTCAGGGGGGAAACGTGGATCGTGGAAAAGGCTTTCAACGTGAAGGTTGTGAACGACACCTGCACGGTCTACCGCGTCATGTCGCGAAAGAAGGACTTCATCCCTGCCATCGGGCAGGTGCTCAGCATGGGACAGGGTCGTTAGCCCAAAAACAACCGCTCTGCTCCATTTTGCCATTCTTGGGAAGGGAAAAATCAAGGAATCGCCCCGCCGTCCCCCTTTTTAAGCCTAATAAGTCGGTGGGCGATCATTCTCTATCAGCTCCCGCCTTTTCACGGCTCCTCATGAACCAATCAGACAAATCAATGTCATAATAAAGCGTATAATTATACTGGTCGCTTCCCTGCAAGGCGAAGAACCGCTTCTGCTTTCTGGTCTTGTGCTCTTCCTCCACCCAGGTCTGCAGGAGACGAACGACAGCGACCCTCTTGCCCTCAATCAGGAGGGAGCTTGGCCTCTCAGCGCCGCGGTAGCCTTCATAAATTGTGACCTCAATCCGAATATCAGACATACCATCTCACTCCAGCTGTTCCTGCTTTTTCATTCCACATGGTTCATATAAGAGTATACCGGCATTCTTGACATCCTCCGGGGCATCTAGTTCGGGGAGGATGTCAACTGCGCATATGTCCGCGTCCTGTTTCTGCCTTCCGTTTTCGCAGCATAGAGGGCCTTGTCTGCTCTGGCGAGAATATCGTCCAAAGATCCGGCATCATCGGGATAGGTGCATAGACCGCCGCTGACCGTCACCCTGATTGGGACTTCGGCAATCCCGGCAAACTCCGTAGCCTCGACCTTTTTCCTGATACGTTCAGCCATCTCCCGTTCGGCCCCCCTGCTTTCCGGCATGAGGATCACGAACTCCTCGCCCCCGTAACGCGCTACGGTGTCCATCCTGCGCGCATTCATGGTGAGAATCTCGGCAATCGCTTTCAGCAATATGTTCCCCTTCTCATGTCCGTAGGTGTCGTTCACCTGCTTGAAGCGGTCGAGGTCGAATATAATCACCGAGAAGTGCGAATGGTCCCGGTCAGCCCGGTATTGCTCGTGCTTCAGCCTGTCCATGAAATGCGCATAATTGAAGAGGCCCGTGAGCTTGTCCGTGATCGAAGCCCTGCGGTAGTCGGCCAGAACTTTCATGGTGTACTGTTCTCCGCGGGAAAAGAGCGATCCGTACAGTGACGTGGCTACCAGGGAAGCAAGCCCGAGAATCAGACGATTGACGTGATCGGCGTCAAAGGAGGCCATATCGCGGAACATAAGATAGGCATAGAACACGGCCATGGGCACTTGGAGCAGAAAACTCTGGCGGAATCCGAGCCTGATGCCGGTTGCAAAGAGGGTCAGGTACCAGATGAAGAGGAAGGGGCTCCGGAGGCCGCCGGTATAGTTCAGCCCCACGGCTATGACCAGCATGTCGAGATAGAGGAAGACCAGTGTAAGCCTGGTGGAAAAGAAGTGTGTTTTTTTCAGATAAAGATGGATCCAGAGATTGTAGAGTGCGGCAAAGGCGAGGAGCGCGTTAAAGAGACCGAGAGGCCAGTCCGTCAGTCTCAGGATGTTCAAATAGAGGGATAGGAACCCGATCACGAACCATCGGGCTTTCGTAATCATGAGTTCCATGTTTTGATAGTTTTGGACCCTTACGTATTCACAGGCGGCTGCTTCCTGTTGTTCGATCTCAATCGCCATAACAATCCCTCATCCAGGGGAAGGCTCCCCCTCTCGGCATCTCCTTGGAGTATCCTCCCTTATATAAAGCATAGAAGAAGCACTGTCCGATTTCAAGCCTGATAAGACGGAAACCACTCAAGGCAACAAGGTTCTGAGCACGCGGAGGCGGAGGCAGCGGTAAGGGGCGGCAGTTCGCAATTTGGCGGTCAGATGAAGAAACGGTTGCATGGGGGGCGGGATCCCCGGTTTTCTATTCAAGCTTCATTTGCCGGGACGCGTCTCCCGCTGACAAGTTGTTCGTAACAAGGTTTTCTAGTTTCGTGATCTCTAGAGGCTGACCCAGAACAATGAGGGTATCCCGCGAATCGAGCAGGCTCGACGAACCCGGATTGAAGACCATCTTGCCGTTCGCTTTCTTGATCCCCACGATGATGACTCCGGTGTCGCGGCGTAGGCCGGCATCCTTCAGGTTCTGGCCGATGAAGGCGGATTTTTCGGGAATGAAGATCTCCTCCATCTGCAGGTCGATATGCTCCCGCCCCGTGGCGATCTCGATGAAGTCTACGACATTCGGCCTCAGGATGGCCTGGGCCATGCGGCTCCCGCCGATATGATACGGCGAAACCACCTTGTTCGCGCCAGCGCGTTTGAGCTTTATGTCCGAGCCGGGCTCGCTGGAACGCGCGAGAATGTAAAGATCCGGGTTCAATCCCCGTGCCGTAAGGGTGATATAGACGTTCTCCGTGTCTGAGGTGACCACGGAGACGAGTCCCTTGGCCCGCTTGATCCCGGCTTTGAGGAGGGCCTCGTCCTCCGTTGCATTTCCGCGCAGGAATAAAACACCGTCCTCTTCCAGCCGCTCCAGGACAGAAGGGCTGTTTTCCACGACCACGAATGGAATGGGCTTGGCCGCAAACTCCCGGCAGATGAGCGAGCCGATCCTGCCGTAGCCGCAGACGATGTAGTGGTCACGCAACTCATCAATGATCTTCTCCACTTTTTTCCTCCCGAGAAAGCGTTGAAACTGGCCCTCGAACATGACTTGTGCAAGTTTGCCCACCGTGTACCCAAGGACGGACACTCCAAATACGATCACCAGGATGGTGAATATCCGGCCGGCATCGCTCAGGTCGTGCACTTCGTGAAACCCCACGGTGGAAACGGTGATCACCGTCATATAAAGGGCGTCGAGAAAACGCCAGCCCTCGAGGATCATGTATCCAGCCGTGCTGAGTGAAACGAGCAATACGAGAATGAGCAGCGATATTTTCAGATTTTTAGCTAAATTCACCGTTGGTTCCTTGAGTCAGTCCTACCAGACCATTCTGGACGCATGCAGAATAGTGTATTTTAACAGAATAATCGGGAGTGTCAAAATCATTTCAGGACGTTCGCATGCATGGCGCGCTCACCGGTAGGGATAGAAAACATAGAACAGCAGAGCTAGAGCCGCGAAAATCCACATTCCGGGATGCACGTCCCGCCGCCTGCCGCTCATCGTTTTCAGAATCGGATAGGCGAGCAGACCCGCGGTCATGCCCACGCCGATGTTGTACGTGAAGACCATCAGGACGATCGTGAGAAAAGCGGGGACCAACTCAGTATAGTCGCTGAAGTTAAGCCTGACAACCGGCGTGATCATGAAAATGCCGATCACGATCAGGGCCGTGCCATACGCATGGGCCGGGACTGAAGTCAGGATTGGGGAAAAAAACAGTGCCGCCAGGAACAGGCCCGCCACGACCAGCGCCGTAAAACCCGTTCGCCCGCCCTCCGAGATTCCCGCGGCAGACTCGATATAAGCGCCCGTGGTAGTGGTGCCGAGGAGCGGCGCAATGAGGTTCGCCACGGCGTCTGCAAGCATCGGCTTCTCGATCTCCGGCAGGTTCCCCTTTTCGTCCAGGAGTCCGCCACGGGCGGACAGCCCGAGTAGCGTACCGACCGTGTCCACGAACGCCATCACGAAAATAATAAGGGCGACGGGCAAGTTCCTGATGCTCAGGGCATCGGCAATATTCAGATGCAGGGCGATCGGTGCAAGTGATGGCGGCATGCTCATCCATGCCGACGGAACGGGCGTCACTGAGCCGAGGAACGACAGGACGGTAACGGCGAGAACGCCGATGATAATGGCGCCCCTGATCTGCCTGATCATAAGAACCGTGATAAGAAAGAAGCCAAGCACAGCGAGCAGCACGGTAGGCTGCGAAAGCCTGCCCAGGCTGACCGGCGCACCGGGCACGCCGAGCACTATGATTCCCGTTTCGTTCAGACCAATGAAGGCCAGAAAGAGGCCGATTCCGACCGAGAAGCTGAGTTTGAGAGACTGAGGGAGCGTTTCCGCAAGCCATGACCGGACTTTCAGGATCGTGAGCGCCGTGAATAGGACCCCGGCAATAAAAATCGCTCCAAGCGCCGTCTGCCACGGGTAGCCGAGCACCTTCACGACGGTAAATGCAATGAATGCGTTCTCGCCCATATAGGGGGCAATGGCAAAGGGGCGCCTCGCATACCCCCCCATAATCAGCGTGCCCAAGGCGGCGGACAGGATGGTGGCGGTCATGGATGGGCCTCGGGGAATGCCCGCTGCTTCGAGGATCGCGGGATTCACGATGATGATGTAGGCCATGGTGAGAAATGTCGTGATCCCTGCAAGGGTCTCCTGTTTGTAATTTGTGCCGTATTTCTCGAATTCGAAATATTTCTTCATGATGGTAAAAAATAGTATAATTCAGCTGAAAAGGCAAGGTGAAACATGCATGCAGAATCGCAGTCCCTTGTTTATAAACACTTGCAAGGCATCGAACATTCAGCAGGAGGAGCGTGCAAATTTGTTATCGCCGGAGACAGCTTTGCCTTGACAAAGGCAGGGAAATCGACATAATATTAGCGGTTTCCTATGAACAAGACCGAGCTCGGGCTGTACACGGCTGCGGCGCACGGGAAGGAGAGTTTCGTGAAGGTTCAGCAGATTTCCATCTTTGTTGAAAATAAGTCGGGACGTCTTGCCGAAGTCACCGAAATCCTGGCTCAGCACGAGATCAACATCAGGGCGCTTTCCCTGGCCGATACGGCCGATTTCGGGATCCTGCGTCTCATAGTGAACGACACGGAAAAAACGAAAAAAATCCTGAAGGACAGCGGTTTCACCGTAAGCCAGAACGAGGTCGTGGCCCTCGAAGTGCCTGACCGGCCAGGCGGCCTTGCAAAGATCCTTCGAAGCCTGCAGGGGAAAGGCATCAATGTCGAATATATGTACGCTTTTGTCCGGAAGTGCGAGGGAAATGCCGTTCTGATATTCCGGTTCGATGAAATCGAGAAGGCCATCGCTGCGCTGCAGGCATCGGGTTTCCGGATCATGACCGGAAATGAAGTACAGGAGTTGTGAAACTATCCCCGGCTTGGCCGGGAGAGATCGAGTACAGGGAGGAACCGGGAAAATGAAAATGTTCAGAGTGATGGTATGTGCAGCATGCATCATCGCCGCGGCAGCCGCATCCGCGGTGGCGGGAGACACGATTAAAGTGGGCGCAGTCCTGGCGGAGACAGGCCCCGCATCATTCCTTGGCGCGCCGGAGGCCAAGACGCTCCGAATGCTCGTCGATGATATCAATGCCAAGGGCGGCATCAACGGCAACAAGATTGAGCTCATCATCAAGGACACGCAGGCAAGCCCGGAAAAAGCGGTCTCTTTCGCAAAGCAGCTGATCGATGAGGACAAAGTGTTCGCCATCATCGGCCCATCCACCAGCGGCGAGACGATGGCCATCAAGAACATTGCCGAAGAGGGAAAAACCATTCTCCTCTCCTGCGCCGCAGCAGAAGTGATCGTCAACCCGGTGGCCAAGTATGTGTTCAAGACGCCCCAGAAAGACAGCGATGCCGTGATCAAAATCTTCGATCAGATGAAAAAAATGGGCATTACCAAGATCGGCGTGCTGTCAAGCAACACCGGCTTCGGCCAAGCCGGGAAAGAGCAGCTGGAAAAGCTCGCGCCGGAGCACGGCATCCAGATCCCGATAAGCGAGGTTTATGACAAGGCGGCCACGGACCTCACCGCGGAAGTAACGAAGCTGAAGGCGGCCAACGTGCAGGCCATCGTCAACTGGTCCATCGAGCCGGCGCAGGCGATCGTGATTAAGAACGCACGCCAGATCGGCATGACTGTTCCAATCTTCCAGAGCCACGGTTTCGGCAACATCAAGTATGTGCGCGCCGCGGGCGCCGCTGCCGAGGGAGTGATCTTCCCGGCGGGCAGGCTGCTCGTCGCCGATGTCCTTTCAGCCAAGAACCCCCAGAAGAAAGTCCTCGAATCGTACAAGAAGGAATACGAAGCCAAGTATAAGGAGGACGTGAGCACCTTCGGTGGCCATGCCTATGATGCCATGCTCATCCTCGAACGGGGTATCAAGGAGGCGGGCACGGACAGGGAAAAAGTCCGGGCCGCCATCGAACAGATCAAGGGACTTGTCGGCGCCGATGGCATATTCAACTTCTCCCCCACGGACCACAACGGACTTGACGCCAACGCCTTTGAAATGCTGACCGTGAAAGACGGCAAGTTCGCCGTGCTTGAATAAGAACAGCCGGCGGTTACCGACAGGGAGTGTCCCCAGGGGCACTCCCTGTTGTTTCTGGAACAGACCGGACTTGCCGGCCAGAGCGAAGCGCCCTGCCGCGACGGGGCCCTGCGCTGTGCCTGGAATGACCGCAGAGTAAAACGCACTCGGAGCATGTCTTGATTGAGCTTTTTTTTCAGTACCTCGTCGCCGGCCTTACCTACGGCACCATCTACGCCATTGTCGGCATCGGGTTCAACATCATCTACAACACCACGGGAATCATCAACTTCGCCCAGGGAGAGTTCGTCATGCTCGGCGGAATGACTGCGGTGTCACTCCAGGCGTTTCTGCCGCTCCCGCTTGCGCTCCTCGGTGCCGTGCTCGTCACGATGATCATCGGCGGCCTGATCGAAATAACGTTCATCCGGTGGCTCGTGAAACCGTCGGTCTTGCGGATGATCATCATCACTATCGGCATCTCGATCCTGATCCGGGAGGCAGCCCTTGCGATCTGGGGGGAAGGTGTGCGGTCCCTCCCCTACTTCACCGGCAACGAGATTTCGGCGCTGTCTTTCGGCGGTGTTCGCGTTTCGCCCCAGGTCCTCTGGAGCCTCGGCTGCTGCTCGATTATCGTCCTGGCCCTGAACCTCTTTTTCAAATATACGATGCTTGGCAGGGAGATGCGCGCCTGCGCCGCAAACCGCGAGGCCGCCGCACTCTGCGGCATCCCGACGAAAAACATGGTCACGCTCTCATTCGTACTCTCGGCCGGCATCGGCGCCCTTGCGGGGTGCGTGGTCTCGCCGATTACGTACACGCAATATAATATTGGAACGGGCCTCGCCATCAAGGGATTTACCGTCGCCATCCTCGGCGGGCTCGGCAACAGCATGGCGGCCGTGGCAGCCGGCTTCATTCTCGGCGTGCTCGAATCCTTCAGCATCTGGGTGCTGCCCACCGCCTACAAAGACACGATCTCGATATCGATTCTCCTCGTGATGCTTTTCATCAGGCCCAGCGGCCTGTTCGGAAACAGAGAAGCCATGCGGTTAAAGGATTTCTGATGAAAACCTCCCGGTTTATTCCGATCCTTGCCCTTCTCGGTGTTGTCGCGGCGACCCAGCTTTTGACGCTTGCAACGGGGAAGGAATTTTATCTTACCCAGCTCACTATGACGGCCTATTATTCGCTCGTCGCTGTCGGCCTCTGCCTCCTGATGGGATTCGCGGGACAGATATCGATGGGCCACGCCGGCTTCTTTGCAATCGGCGGATACACCTCGGCAGTCCTGACGACGCTCAATCTCGTATCACACAAGAACACGGTCGTCGTCGAGTGGCTGACGAAACTCGGCATTCTCACGGCCCGTCAGGACCTCTACGGCGATCAAATTCTAAGCGTCCATCCCTGGGCGGCCTGTGTTCTTGCCGTCCTTCTTGCGCTTGCCGTTGCCTGGGCCATCGGCATCCCGGTGCTCAAGCTCAAGGGACATTACCTCGCCATGGCCACACTGGGGTTCGGCACTATCATCTACAGCATTGTGCTCGGGACCGAGCATTTCGGCGCTGCCGACGGGATTTCGAGCGTTCCGCCGTTCCCGCTGCTGCCCGGCGGCGTGGGCGTGGGCGGGGACTCCTCGCAGCGGGTGCTGAACTACTACTTCGCCTGGTTTCTGGTGATTGCCGCAATGGTGGTGCTCGTGAACCTGATCAATTCGCGGGTAGGACGGGCACTTCGTTCGATCCACGGAGCCGAGGACGCAGCGAACGCCATGGGTGTAAACACGGCGCAATACAAACTCTTTACGTTCATGCTGAGCGCCGCGCTTGCCGCAATCGCCGGAGTATTCCTGACCCACTTCAACGGAGGCATCGGTCCGTCCGAAGCATCGATTATGAAGTCCATCCGCTATGTGGCCATCGTGGCAGTCGGCGGCATGGGAAGCATCTGGGGAACGCTCATCATGAGCGCGGTTCTAAATTTCTTTTCGCTCCGCGGTTACTTCGGAACCTACGACGACGCCGTATTCGGCGGCATCCTCATAGTGATAATGCTCTTCGCGCCCGACGGCATTATCGGGGCTGATCTGCGGAAGATGGTAAGAAACCTGCTGAAACAAACATAGCAAGACATACGAACCACGGTTGAACAGGGTTAGAATGAGATCCCCGCTGCACGTCGGACATTTTTTGGTGGTATTCCGGCTTGCCCGGTATCGACTCTTGCATCATCTTTTTGGCAGCATGATACGTGACAAAGGCGGGACCCGTGGTTGTATAGCCTGATCTCTCATGACAATTCTTGAAGTAAAAAACCTCAGCAAGCGCTTCGGCGGCCTTCAGGCTGTAAAAGAAGTGAGCTTTTCCGTCGAGCAAGGCAGCATCAAGGCCGTCATCGGGCCGAACGGCGCGGGCAAGACGACGCTCTTCAACCTGGTAACGGGGTTCCTGGCGCCCGACAGCGGAGAGATCCGGTACCGGGATAGGTCGATCCACGGCAAGAGGCCCTATGAGATCGCGGAACTGGGCCTCTCCCGCACGTTTCAGCATACCAGGCTCTTCGCGCACATGACGGCGCTCGAAAATGTGATGGTCGGCTGCCACGTGCGCTCCCGGGCGGGCTTCATTGCCGGGATGCTGAACCTGCCCTGGACCTGGCGCGAAGAACGGGAAATCAGGGAAAAATCGGTCGGGTTTCTGGATTTTCTCGGTATAGCAGGCCTGGCAGACGCCAATGCGACGAGCCTTTCCTACGGCCAGCAGCGGGCGGTGGAGATGGCCCGCGCCTTGGCGAGCGGACCTTCCATGCTTCTTCTCGACGAGCCGGCAGCAGGGCTCAACATGCGCGAGACCGCCGATACGGCGAAACTCATCCGCAGAATCCGCGACCTCGGCATCACCGTCCTAATCGTAGAGCATGACATGTCTCTGGTCATGAACATTTCCGACGAGATCGTCGTTTTGAGCTATGGGGAAAAAATCGCCGATGACGCACCCCACGCTGTCCAGCACAATCCCGAGGTCGTCAGAGTCTACCTGGGAGAAGACGATGCTTAAAATAAGGAACCTTGACGTCGGATACGGAGGCCTGAACGTCCTGCGGAGGGTGTCGATCCATGTAAAGCCGGGGGAAATCGTCACCATCCTCGGCGCGAACGGCGCCGGGAAAACAACGCTTCTGAAGACCGTCGCGGGGTTGCTCAGGGCACAGGCAGGCGAGATTGTTTTCAACGACCGCGAAATCGGCCGCACTCCCGCGGAAGAGATCGTGTTCGATGGCTGCTCGCTCGTGCCCGAAGGCAGGCAGGTTTTTCCCGCCATGCCGGTGAGGGAAAACCTCCTGCTCGGCGCCTACGTTCAGTTCAAGCGCGGCAACAGACAGGCCGCCAGCCTCGACCTCGACCATGTATACGGCCTCTTCCCGGTATTGAAGCAGCGCGAGCAGCAGCTTGCCGGCACCCTGTCCGGCGGAGAGCAGCAGATGCTCGCCATGGGCAGGTCGCTTATGGCCAGGCCGAAACTTATCATGCTTGATGAGCCGTCCATGGGACTGGCGCCTCTCATGGTCAGGGAGATCTTCAACATCATCGTCAAGATCCGCGAGGAAGGAAACACGGTGCTGCTCGTGGAGCAGAACGCGCGGAGCGCGCTCAAGATTGCGAACCGGGGGTACGTGCTCGAGACAGGCAGGATCATCCTTGAAGGGCAGGCCGAGGATCTGCTGTCGAACAAAGACGTGCAGAGGGCGTATCTCGGGCGAGATTTGTAGCAGTTTAAACGGCTATCACGAAACGGAGGTGCATATGTACTGGCAGCCTGAAAGCGAATGCATGGACAAAGATGAGCTGCAGCAGCTGCAGCTTGAGCGGCTCGAATCCACGTTGAGCCGGGTGCACATGAATGTCCCCTTCTACCGGAGGAAGTTCGACGAGATCGGGTTCAATCCCGACGACCTGCGCACGCTTGATGATCTACGGAAGCTGCCCTTCACGACCAAGAACGATCTCAGGGAAAACTATCCCTACGGCCTCTTCGCCGTGCCTCTTCGCGAAGTCGTCCGCGTCCACGCGTCGTCGGGGACGACCGGCATGTCGACCGTCGTGGGCTATTCCCGGAACGACATCAGGACCTGGTCCAACCTCGTCGCAAGAATCCTGACTGCCGGCGGCATCACCAAGGACGACGTGATACAGATCGCGTTCAACTACGGCCTCTTCACCGGCGCCTTCGGCCTGCACTACGGCGCGGAGCGCCTTGGCGCCTCGGTGATTCCGATTTCAAGCGGCAACACCCGCCGCCAGATCAAAATCATGCAGGATTTCAAGACTACTGCCCTCGTGAGCACGCCGAGCTACGCCATGCTGATCGCGGATACGATGATGGAGATGGGCATCAACAGGAATTCCCTTTCGCTGAAATTCGGCCTCTTCGGGGCCGAACCCTGGTCGGACGGTATGCGCAAGGAGCTCGAAAGCAAGCTCAAGATCATCGCCACGGACAACTACGGTCTGTCAGAAGTGATGGGGCCGGGGGTGGCGGGAGAGTGCCTCGAGCGCAACGGCCTCCACATTGCCGAAGACCATTTCCTGGTAGAGCTGATCAATCCCGATACGCTCCAACCGGCCAAGCCGGGCGAGGTCGGGGAACTGGTCATCACGACGCTCACAAAAGAGGCGTTCCCCGTTATTCGCTACCGCACCCGGGACCTCACCCGCTTGCTCCCTGAGCCCTGCCCCTGCGGCAGGACCATGGGGAGAATGACCCGCATATTCGGGAGGACCGATGATATGCTGATCATTCGCGGCGTGAACGTTTTCCCGCAGCAGATCGAGACAGTATTGTTCGAGATCGAGGGCGTCGCCCCGCATTATCAGATCATCATCGACCGCAAAGGCGCGCTCGACGAGACCATGGTGCTCGTCGAGGTTTCAGAGCAAATATTCTTCGACGAAATGAAGAAGCAAAGCGAACTCAAGGAAACCATAAAAAAGCGGCTGGCCTCGGAACTCGGCATATCGGTCGAGGTGAAGCTCGTGGAGAAGAAGACGCTGGAACGGTTTGAGGGAAAAGCGAAACGGGTTGTTGACAACCGAAAATTCTAAGGAGGATGGGGCAGAAAGCATGGGGCACGGCGCATGGAGTCAGTACCGTTTCATTCCGCCTCAGCCCTCCGCGCAATGCCCTCTGCGACTTCATGAACTACATCGATTTCCATACTCACGTCTTTCCGGACAGGATCGCGAAGCAGACAATGGAAACCCTAGCCACCGAATCCGGCCACTACCGGCCCCGGACCGACGGCACGCTGCGAGGGTTGATTGACTCCATGAATCGGGCGGGCATTTCGGCAAGCCTCGTGGCAAATATCGCCACGAAGCCGGCCCAGATGGTCCCGATTCTCAATTTCTGCAAGCAGATCAAGGGTGAACGCATCCATCCGCTGATCTCCTTTCATCCCTCGAACGACACCGAGGAAGTCGAAGAGGTCTTCGGGGAGGCCCATCGCGAAGGCATTCGCGGCGTCAAGCTGCACCCCATGTACCAGCGCTTCTTCATTGACGACAAATATATGTATGGCTTTTATGAGCTGATGGCGAGTTTCGGTTTCATCGTGATGTTCCACAGCGGTTTCGACATCGCATTCCCGAACAACAACCAGGCTGACGTGGAAAGAATCAAAAAAGTGGCGGACTGGTTCAAGGATCTCACCATTGTCTGCACTCATGTCGGGGGCTGGAAACAGTGGGAACGTATCGGTTGCCTCAGCAGATGCGAAAACGTCTATACCGAAACATCGATGACTCTCAGCGAAGTAAGCGACGAGGAGTTCATCAGGCTCATCGGCTATTTTGATGAAGACCGCTTGTTATTCGGGACCGACAGCCCCTGGACGGATCAGAAGGAAATGCTCGAGCGAACCATGCAATTGAAAATAAACGACCGGTTGAAAGAAAAGATGCTGTATGAGAACGCTGCGGCACTGCTCGGCCTGAAAAAAGCGTAATGGTATCTACCGGACCGGACTTCACTGAACACGCACGATCACGCCGCGAACACCGCTCAATTCCATTTTCAATACATGCTTCGGATGAGGAAGGTGCTGCGACTTCGTTCAGAGATCCAAGGGGAGACAATCAAAGGCCTGACGTTTTCCGGTGACGTTCAAGATAAGTATTTATGATGGGCCAGTCCGCGTCAGCCCAGTCAAGACCGCATAGTTCCTCCGGCAGCATCCAGGCAACGGCTTTATGCTCGTGAAGGACAATTTCACCAGCACTAATTGTGCAGCGGGAAGGATAAAGAGTCACCATAAAAGCTGGATAGGAATATGTTACCTCGGGATAGGGTTCATGAATCATCACCTCAATCCCCAATTCCTCCAAGACTTCACGCTTCAGACATTCTGAAGCGCTCTCTTCCTCATTGATCTTTCCTCCGGGAAACTCCCATTTTAGAGGCAGGCTCATGCGTTCGCTGCGCTGAGCTGCGAGGACTTTTCCATTTTGCTCTATTATGGCACAGGCCACTCGTAAGGATTTCATGTTTTCCTGGGAGGACGGGAAGTCCGCTTTCGCTGGAATGGCGATAACCCGGGCATCACTGTCCGGAGGGCATTCTAGGGGTTTCTGTGGCGGTACCGGGAGTTTGCGATTCAGAAAAGCACATCCGAGCATTTTATGATGGATGGAGTAAACCTCACCGTCCCTGTGCCCTGCCCGCGGCAAAAGCCTTCTGGTTGACTTCGAGGGCCTTCCTCGGAACAGTGTTCACAATGGCATCGAGGATGACCGATTCCTTCAAGGGGAGAAACTTCAACGCGGCGCCCAGAAGAACGAGATTGAGTGTGCGTTTGTCTCCCGCACCAACGGCGAGCTGTGTTCCATCGAAGGGCATGACGGTCCTCGCGCGGCTTCTGATCACCTCATTGACGTCGGCAGGATATTTTTCCGCAGCAATGGAAACACCGATCGTGCCGATCGTCCTCGTATTGTATATGACGGCGCCGTCATCCTTCAGGTAATGAAGATACCTGGCCGTTTCGAGCGGCTCGAACCCGATCAGCAGGTCCGCCTCGCCCTCGCTCACGATGGGTGAATAGACCTTGTCTCCGAAGCGCACTTGCGAAAGCACGCTGCCGCCGCGCTGGGCCATGCCGTGCACTTCGCTCTGCTTCACATCGAGACCTTCCAGGAGCGCCGCCTCGGCGATTATCTTGCTCGTCAGCAGTACACCCTGTCCGCCGACTCCGCTGATCAGAATATTGAATACGTTCACGTCTTCCCTCAGTTAAACCATAAGCTGCAGATTTTCGAAGATGACCGCAGGGAACGCCGGGTCAAGCAGCAAGGAAATTAAGCCCCTTTGGCACATACTGTGCCGATCGCTTCTACTCCTTGCCCTTTGCTACTTGCCGCTTGCCTTCTGCTCCTCCGTCTTCATGCACCCCGTGGTGCACAGTTGTGAGCAAACCCCGCAGCCATTGCACAGGAGCGGATCGACTTCGACGTACCCTGTCTTCCCTTCGGGAGTGAAGGAAAGGGCGATGCATCCCGCCTTGAGGCAGAGCTTGCAGCCCTTGCAGTCCTCTTTCTCGACGGCGTACGCTTTCTTGGACACGCGGTAGCGCAGCACGCAGGGCTGGTTCGAAATAAGCACCGACGGCCCGGTCGCCGCAAGTTCTTCTCTCATGATTTTTTCGAGCTCTTTAATATTGTAGGCATCGATTTCACGGACCCGCCGGGCACCGATAGCCTGGCAGAGCTTTGCGATATCGAGGCGCGGCGCCTCGGTTCCCTTTGCCGTTCTGCCCGTTCCGGCGTGCTCCTGCCCGCCGGTCATGCCCGTCGTGTCGTTGTTCATAATGATCACGACGGCGTCGCCGCCGTTATAAACCATGTTCACTAGGCCCGTGATGCCGGAGTGCAGAAACGTGGAGTCGCCGATCACGGCCACGGGTTTCTGGTGCGTGCCTTGGAGAGCGAGGCCCTTGGCCATGCCGTGCGCGGCTGATATGCTGGCGCCCATGCAGATGCAGGTGTGCATGGCGGAAAAAGGCGGGAGGGCTCCCAGCGTGTAGCACCCAATGTCGCCGGACACGTAAACTTTGAGCTTGGCGAGTACCGTGTACAGGCCCCGGTGAGAACATCCGGGGCAGAACGTTGGCGGACGCATCAGAAGCCCAGCCGCGGGTTCCTTTACCGGCGGCGTGCTGCCCGAAATCTTCTCGCGAACCAGGCGCTGACTGAATTCGTCGCAGAGCGGCAGCTTGTTCTTGCCGATATGGACTGGAATGCCCAGGGCCTTGATTTGTTCTTCAAGAAAGGGGTCAAGCTCCTCCACCACGGCGAGCCTGGCCACGGAGGTGGCGAATTTAGCAATCAATTTGTCTGGGAGCGGGAAAGTCATGCCCAGCTTGAGCACCGCTGCCTTCGGGAAGGCTTCGCGCACGTACTGGAACGATATGCCGGAGGTGATAAAGCCCATATCCCGGTCGCCGTCAATGATCTGATTGAGCGGCGATGTCTCGGCCCACTCCTTGACGCGAAGGAGCCGCTCTTCAACGGCAACATGCCGCTTCTTGGCATTGCTGGGGAGCATGACATATTTACGGAAGTCGCGGGCAAGGCCGCGGCCAGCCGGGGACTCGGGCTCCCCTGTTTCCACCACGCTCTTGCAGTGTGATATCCTGGTTGTCGTGCGCAGGATAACCGGGGTGTCAAAGGACTCGGAAAGCTCGAAAGCGGTCTTCGTGAACTGCCTGGCCTCCGCGGAATCCGACGGCTCGAGGCAGGGTATTTTCCCAAGGCGGGCAAAGTGCCGCGTGTCCTGTTCATTCTGTGAACTGAACATCCCCGGGTCGTCTGCCGCTATGAGCACCAACCCCGCGTTGACGCCCGTATATGCCACGGTCATGAGCGGATCGGAAGCCACATTCACGCCCACGTGTTTCATGCACGCCATCGAACGCACTCCGGAAATGGAGCCTCCGATAGCCACTTCCATTGCCACTTTCTCGTTCACGGACCACTCGGCGTGAATATCCTTGGACTTTGAAAGATTTTCGAGCACCTCGGTGCTCGGAGTACCGGGATAGGCCGCTGCGAGCTTGCCTCCCGCCTCGAGGAAACCGCGGGCGATTGCTTCGTTACCGGAAAGAATTGCTTTTTTCAAAATCACTCCCCGTCTGAAAAATTAACCACAGAGTATGCGGAAAATTTAAAAAAGGGTGATGTGCGAAGGAGGATGCTGAACCAGTGCTGTATGCTGCTTGGTCCTTGCCCTTGTTACCTTACTTCACCCGGTTGTCGATCACGCGCTTTGCCTTGCCTTCACTGCGCTGGATCGTATTCGGTGGCCGCAGCGTCACTTCGGTGTTCACGCCGATGATGTCCTTGATGTTTTTCTTGATCTCCCGCTTGAGATGGATGAGTGCCTCTTCTTCCTGGACAAAGGCCTTCAGGTCCGTGGACAGCACCTTCGACGCCATTTCTTCCATGAACTTCGACGTCACTTCCACATGAACGTTCATCTCGTCGAGACGTCCCTTACGGGTCACTTCGATAACGTAATGCGGCGCCACCTCCTCGGAGCGGAGCAGCACTGATTCGACCTGCGACGGGAACACATTCACTCCGCGGATGATAAGCATGTCGTCCGCCCGTCCGCGCACCCGCTTCATGCGCACCAGGGTCCTGCCGCAGGCGCAGGGCTCGGGGTTCAGGCTGGTGATGTCGCCGGTGCGATAGCGGATAAGCGGCATGGCTTCCCGGGACATGCTCGTTACGACGAGCTCGCCTTCCTGGCCGTAGGGCAACTGCTCGCCCGTCTCGGGGTTGATAATCTCGGGGTAGAAGTGGTCCTCGTTGAGATGCAGGCCGCTCTGCGCCTCGATGCACTCCGACGAGACGCCGGGGCCGATGATTTCCGAGAGGCCGTAGATGTCGATAGCCTTGATGCGAAGCCGCTCTTCGACCTCGTGACGCATCTCGTCGGTCCAGGGCTCGGCGCCGAAGAGGCCGACGCGCAGCTTGATCGTGTCGAGGTTGATTTTCATTTCGCAGGCAACGTCGTAAATATAGAGCGCAAAAGACGGCGTGGAACAGATCACCGTGCTCCCGAAGTCCTGCAGGAGCAGGATCTGTTTCTGCGTATTCCCGCCTGAGATGGGGATGACCGACGCGCCCACGCGCTCAGCGCCATAGTGCGCGCCGAGACCGCCGGTGAACAGGCCATATCCGTAGGCGTTCTGGACCACGTCCTTTTTCGTAACGCCGGCGCAGGTAAAGGTTCGCGCCATGACATCGGCCCAAAGGCTGATGTCGTTCCGGTTGTAGGCAACTACGGTGGGCTTGCCCGTTGTGCCCGACGAGGCATGGATTCGCACGATGTTTTCAAGGGGCTCGGCAAAAAGGCCATAGGGGTAGTTGTCGCGAAGATCCGATTTCTTCGTGAAGGGAAGCTTGATGATGTCTTCAATGCCCCCGATGTCCGAGGGTTTCAAACCCTTTCCGTCAAATTTCTTTTTGTAAAAGGGTACGCGGGAATAGACCCTCTCGCAGACCTTCTTGAGGCGTTCACTCTGCACTTTGCTCAATTCTTTTCGCGGCAAGGATTCTTCCGGATTCCAGGGCATAGACGGCTCCTCAGATCAAGGATTCGATCAGGCAGGAAGTTAGTTCATTGAGAAACGGCGATCATTATAAACCAGAATGCACTGTTTTGTAAATAAAAATTCGGTATTATCTCTTGAGACGGGATGCGGGATTTTGCTATAATGGCGGGGCTTTGAATAAGCAGGGGAAAGGATGGACCTATGGATACCATGAAGAAATTCGTTGAGAAGGACCACTTTGCAAAACATCTCGGCGTGGAGATGCTCGAATATTCATCAGGCAAGGCAAAAGCCCGGATGACGCTTCAACAGCATCACCTGAACAGCGCCGGGACCGTCCATGGCGGCGCCATTTTCTCACTTGCCGACGCAGTTTTCTCCGTAGCCTCCAACTCCCACGGCACCCTCGCCATGGCGATCAATGTGAGCATTTCGTTCTTCAAAGCCGTGAAGTCCGGCGCCCTCATCGCCGAAGGCCGGGAAGTATCGTTCAATCCCAAACTTGCCACGTACCTGATCGAGGTAAAGGATGAGGCCGGCAACGCAGTCGCCCTTTTCCAAGGAACTGTATATCGAAAGAAGGATGCAATCGCCGATATTTTAAAATGATACCGCCCTATCAAAGGCAAACAGGAGTAAGACATTATTCAGAAAACAAAAAGACGCTTAATTCGCGTCTAAAATTTGAGCGCCGCCGGTTGAAATGCAAAGGGCGCCGTGCAATACCATGGATACCAATTTGAACAAAGGCTAAAAATATCGAGAACAACTCGGCCCTGCTGCCGACGGCCAGACGTTGCTGGGTAATCTCAGACAACGCTATTATCACTCCTCCCCGACGAAGTGAGCAGCCTGGATTGAATCTGTTATGTGCTTATTGATGCCCGGCGGCGCCCATTCCGAAACACTATTTAGCAGTTTCCAAGGATGTCTGACAAAGGTTTAAAGAAAATAGCCTCGCTAGAACGAATCGGAAACTCAGAAATCAACTCTGTGGCATAGCCCGCCATATATCTTAGTTGAAAAAACCGGCTTGTAGAATGGGCGTGCCATCCGCATCGGCAAGGTGAGCCACCTATAGGGCGAGATCGAAGGGAAGGATGGCTGATTCCCTGATGATGAACCGGACGCTTTGAGAGGTTGATGCTTAAAATACTGCGCTGTAAGCGCGCTTGAAATTATATTTTGTCACAGTGCTTGACAAAACACCATTCATGGGAGGTGTCGTCATCAACATCTGGGCCTGCCAGCTCGTCGATGTCACCGACAGAACCCCAGACCGCGAACAAGATCGCTGCCTCAATATTTTTTCTTGGTCATTTTCCTGGGAAATGTTATAGTTTCCCCCATGTCCGGACTGAAAACCTCCCGCTTCCCCTTCCACTATGGCTGGGTGATCGTCATCACCGGCACGCTCTGCATCGTGGCCTGTCTCGGATTCGGCCGCTTTGCGCTCGGGATGCTGCTTCCCTCCATGGCGGCATCGCTCAATCTTTCCTATTCCCAGATTGGCTTCATCAGCACCGGCAATTTCATCGGCTATCTCCTGTCGGTTCTTTTCTGCGGCCATATCGCACGCACGATCGGATCGAGCCGCCTGATTGTCATCGCGCTTGTCGTCATCGCCGTTTCTATGGCGCTCATCAGCCGCTCAACGAGCTTCACCGGTGTTCTGCTCCTCTACCTAGTCACCGGCCTAGGCAGCGGAGCGGCGAACGTGCCGGTCATGGGTCTCATAACAGCATGGTTCGACCGGTCGATCAGGGGCCGGGCTGCCGGATTCGTGGTCATCGGCAGCGGATTCGCTATTATCATATCAGGCAAGCTCGTCCCCTTCGTGAATAGGCTCGTGGGACCTAATGGCTGGAGGGTCAACTGGCTTGTTCTTGCAGGAACGGTAGCAATCATAGCAGGGGTCGCTTATTTATTTTTGAGAAATAAACCGCAGGATGTGGGATTATTTCCCTTTGGGGGCGATGGGAGCCGGGCATCAACGGTCTATCAGTCAGAAGAGGACCGGAAAAGCATTTACAAAAACAAAACCCTCTATCTTCTGGGTGCGATCTATTTTCTTTTTGGATATACCTACGTGATATACGCGACCTTCATTGTGACAACGCTAGTCAAGGAACGGGGGTTCTCGGAAACAATCGCGGGCAACTTCTGGTCCTGGGTGGGACTTTTGAGTCTTTTTTCCGGTCCTGTATTCGGAACGCTGTCGGACCGGCTTGGCAGAAAAACAGGGCTTATGATCGTATTCTCGCTCCAGACGCTCGCGTATCTTCTCGTCGCAGCAAACCTGCCACCGTTGTTCCTCTATCTCTCCATCGGGTTCTACGGCATCGTCGCCTGGTCCATCCCGTCGATCATGGTTGCGGCGGTGAGCGAATACGTGGGCGTAGACAAGGCGCTTGCCGCCTTCGGCTTCATCACCTTCATTTTCGGACTCGGCCAGATCACCGGCCCTTCCATTGCCGGCATCATGGCCGAAAAAACCGGCAGTTTCTCCGGCAGCTTCTTCATGGCAGCAGTCTTTGCTGGTGCAGCGATCATGCTCACGGTATTGCTCAAAAAACCGCATAGTGCTTAATCGCCTTGCTAAAGTTGGCTATTGTCACGGCTGGAAGAGAACTGCTGAATCGATTCCGGACAAGCTAGACAAAAATCGCGTCGAAAGCGTCCCAGTGGTTATCCGGATTTCTTTGGTATGCCACACGGCAGCGTTCCGGGGCTTTGTTGCGGAAAAGCCAAGCAGGCTGGGCAAAAAAGCGGTGCTGTCGTCAATTGCTACTGTCTTACCGACGTCAGTCATTGTTTGCACGTGAGTTCTTTGGTGGTTTCAAGCATCTTCATGAATTACATCAGAGAGACAAACATCTGCCTACCTCATTCTAAAACATGCTCATTTGATCGCTTCATAACCTGCGCCTTATATCCCTGCCTTAAAGAGACCGGTCTTACGGCACAGGAAATGATATCAATGATATTAAAGTGCACGTGATGAAAATTGTTTTGCAAAAATTGCATTTAATAAAGTAAAATAGAGGCCAGCCAACTTCAAACGACAAAGGGAGAAAACCGGTTTCTGGAGAAAACGATGCCTCATGCGAAACAAATTAGGATTTATCTGTATGCAGCAATAATGCTGCTCTTTTGTCCACGCTCTTGGGCTCAGCAAGCCATAGAGAAGAAAGTGCAATGGACGATGCTTGCAACTGGCGTTGAATACGCACAGTATCCTTTCGGGGAAATACAGACAGACCCTGACGTTCTCCACGTGGTCCGTATTAACCCTCGCCGTGCACGGCTCGTAGCACTAAGCCGGGCCAAGCAGGACCCCCACAGAAGAACAGCTCAACAGTGGTGCGAAGATTTCGGCTTCGTAGCCGTCATCAATGCAGGCATGTATGATATTGATCTCATGACCCATGTGGGATACATGAAAACGCCGACTGTCGTGAACAACAAAAGATGGAATAAGACCTATGAAAGTGTGTTGCTCCTCGGGGGTACCGCTGCGCCACTTCCGCCGGCAAAGATAATGGATCGCTCTGATCTCAATGAAACAATTCTTAAGTCGTTCGGTACCGTGATTCAGAACTTGCGGCTTATCAAAAACCCTGGCATCAATGTCTGGACGCAGCAGTCGAGAGAGTGGAGTGAGGCTGCAATCGCGGAAGATCGCAGTGGAAATATTCTCTTTCTCTTTTCAAGAAAGCCCTATACGATGTTTGAGTTTAACAAAAAACTTCTGCAAACCGGCCTCAACGTAGTACGTGCCATGCATGTGGAAGGCGGTCCTGAAGCCAGCCTTTCTCTCTGTGCGGACACGAAAAAGCTCCACTTGGCAGGCAGGAGTGAGACCGCATTACACGACGCCGGAGACGAGGACATGGTACAATCTGCAATCCCCAATATCGTGGGTGTTCAGCGATAACCCAGACGGCTCTGTTTATATCTTTGTCTGTATCCTTCCTTGGACTTCCTGTTTAAAAATGGCAAAAACATGGTGGGAATAAGAATATCATGATGACGACAATGCACAACCGCATTCGCACACTCTTCATCATGCTGTCACATAGAGAACGCTACGCTGCATCGAGGATAAACTGTGTATATGCATCCATAACTTTTTTTCTTAATTGGTTAAGATTTCAAGCAGTTTATCTTCTCGTCGTGATTTCCACATCGTTATCAATATCGCATTTTCACTCTCCTACAGTATCTACTCACCTATTGACATTTTCGAGTCAAAGCGGGTGCTTCCAGCCCTTTTTCGACAGCCCGATTTCAAAAAATGCTGTTTTACTGGTAATCGATATTTAATCGTTTATACTACAAACGTTTTCTTGTGAGATTGGGAAAACGGCGATATAATTTTCTCAAAAGAAGAAAATAAATAGACTTTTGTTCCCGGTGTCAATTATGAAAATGAATAAAAGCGTTATGAATCGGGGCTTTATCCCTCACGGCTTGAAGAAGACGTTTCTGATTGTCATTGCCACACTGTTTCTGCCCAGTATCCTGGCGGCCCAAAATGCCGCCTCGGGGATGGGGGAGCAGTATACCGTAAATAACCTCGTGTCGAGTGTCATCGGCCCGACCGAAAATGGAGATTCGAGTCTTGTAAATCCATGGGGCATCGCGTGTTCATCTACAGGGGGGCCGTGGTGGGTTGTAGACAAAGGAAAAGGCCGGGCTACCGTGTATAGTGAAGCGGGGATCTCGTTTCCGGGACTAGCGCCGCTAGTTGTCGCAATCCCAGCGACTCCCAGTAATATGGCTTACAACTCCACTCCGACCGGCATCGTGTTTAACAGTACAACCAGTTTCCAGCTCGCCGCCGGTGTGCCGAGTCAGTTCATTTTCGTGACCGGTGACGGCGCAATCGCAGGATGGAGCAGCGCAATTGGCCGCTATAACGCGGTTCTTGTTGTGGACAACTATTCTGATGCCGCTTACACCGGCGTTGCTATCGGCAGCATCAATGGTGAAAATGTTCTCTACTCGGCAAACTTCCGTCAGGGACGGGTGGATATCTTTGGACGGGATTTCGGCCCACGCTTCCTCAGTCCCAACGCATTTACCGACTTGCTCATGCCCGAAGATTTTTCTCCTTATAATGTTCAAAATATCAATGGCAGAATTTACGTGGCTTATGCGAAGCCCGGCGCTGAGGGAACGGAAGCGGAGATTGGAGCAGGTTCAGGTTACGTAGATGCATTCGACAGGAACGGAAACCTTATTATGCGGTTTATGGAGGGTCCGTGGATGAATGCGCCCTGGGGCATTGCGCAGGCGCCCATGGGCTTCGGCGACTACAGCGGGTTCCTCCTCGTGGGAAACTCAGGAAGCGGTCGTATCGCGGCTTTCGATATGGAGTCGGGTGATTTTGTGGGTTACCTGAGAGACAGGCAGGGAATGGCAATCACCATTCCGGGTCTCCACGCCCTCTCTTTCGGCAATAACGGTCTCGCCGGCCCGGCATCGACGCTCTACTTCTCCGCAGACAATAGCATCTTCGGATTAATTAGAGCAGATACGACGGTTGAAGAATCATATTCCCGTCCGTTGACAGAACCCTATACACTCCCCTGAAACGCGAATGGGAGGCTACAGAAAACATATTTGTTGCAAAGCAAAACAAGCATCTTATTCCCCCGCCCTGAAAAGAACGGGGTTTTACGACGCGGATGATAAAAATAGGTCCTCTCCTTTGGGTGAAAAAAGAAGGGTTCACGGTTCAATATTATATCGTGCAAAATGCTGAACCGGCAGGAAAATATTATGAGCGGTATGTACATTCAACCCATTGATATTCAGCGAAATTATTTCACTCTTCACCATACCCATAAAATACCCATTCAAGGGTATTTACATCCTTTTACAAAACGGTTATAGTATCCTCTTAACATTACGTATTTACAGGTGAATTTTACTTTGACTGCATCCTGCATAGAGTGTTAATTTTTTGCGTAAGCTAATATTCTTTTCCTCTTCATAGCGTCGTGTAAAGAGTCATGTGCATAACAATTTCTGGGAACTTAAAACATCCTGATAACGAGGCCTATCATTATTCTTGAGATAACCATGAGAAAATTGTCATTCGATACAGATAATAAATTATGCATATGCTCGTGGGAGCAGGAAATCGCCACATATTCAGGACGGCCGTCTGCGCAGGTTATCGGGAATAAATACTACGATATCCTGCCCAGGATTGTCGTCGATGGTAAAGACGCGATTGCTGAAGCAGTTAAAAAAAATAAGGCGATATCCTGTAAGGGATATTCATTCAATTGCCTGTTGGGTTGCACGAAAGCAGATATTCACATTACGCCAGTAAAACCTCGCGGCCGGAAACAGGTCGAGCAGGTCAACGTTTTGATCCAGCCCTACTCGGCATGCGCGGCGGAAAAAAAACTGCATCAATCGCAAAAACTGATTGACATCGGCAAGGTCGCATCCACCCTGGCTCATGGCGTACGAAATCCGCTGAATGCGATCAAGGGCGCCGTTATTTACCTGAGAGAGAAATATCATGCCGAGGAGCCGCTTACTGAATTCACCAAGATCATGGAAGAGGAGATCACGCGTCTTGAGACCT